>JAESGS010000314.1_pt1 | contig 51009 bp, 43 predicted proteins | sample 9269761 | NCBI WGS metagenome assembly JAESGS01 (sample SAMN15741799, study PRJNA653493) | algae metagenome | isolation source: Cyanosarcina radialis HA8281-LM2 and co-occurring heterotrophs from damp... | place: USA: Makauwahi cave, Hawaii | collected 2011-01-06 | reverse complement strand
CATCCCCGTGCGAGCGTTGCTATCGCCGCCATCCAATAAATATTTTCGGCCGTGTGAGGCTGGCGACGGGATGTCGCGGCGGCCTTGGGGCGTCGGGCATTGCCGTTGCATGGAGCCCACAGAAAGGCAGCAATCGACCACGGACCCCGGTTCGAAACGGGGCGTTGGAAGGGACTTGTTAACCTTCATTTCCTATCGCTTAGAAGGCCCCGCGGCGATGTCTCTAGCTCTTCCAGGACCCATGCGTATTCCCAGGACAAACTTCTCACAGGCTGCTTTGCATGATGCAAACCAGGCGGATTATTTCGATGGTCCGCAGGATGATGCGTTGAGCGGTGTGCCCACCCATGAGGCGCAACCCGCCGATCCCTATCAGTTGTACGAGGCGCCGGCGGCGCCCCGCCGGCCGGCAAACCAGCAGGCCGAAACCATGAGCCGTGCGACCCGCCTCTATGGGCAGGGTTCGGCCTACGCTCCTGCACAGGTGACGTCGACGATGAGCGAACCCTTGCCGACCCTTTCGGAGATTGCCGGCCACTACGGCGACAGCACCTGGGAGAGCCATTTCTTCCTGGCGCCGAACGTGCGCTTCACCCGCACGCCCGAGCGCGAATTCATGAAGCGGCGCGCGCCACAGGTCGACGAAAGCGAAACGGCAACCGAAAGCGAAGAGGCGATCGTCGCGGTGGCGGCGGAGCCTGCTCCGATCTTGGTGGAAGCCGTCGAGCCCGTCGTGACGGCTCCGGTCGAACCGGTACAGACGGAAGCTTCGGCCGTTGCTGCTGACGAGGCGCCGCTGGCCGAGGTTACGTTGCCGTCCTACAGCCCGTCCGAACTGTTGCGCATGCTGACCAACCAGCTGCCCACTTGGACCGCCGCGCAAAACACGATCGAGCCGGCCATGCTCGAGCGTGTCGAAGCTCCGGCCGACGAGGGCGTTGCCCTTGCGCCGGTTCTGACGACGCCGATCGCTGTTTCCGCACCGGTCGCCGAAGTCGAACCCGCGCCCGCTCAGGCAGCCGACGCTCCCGTCGATCAGAGCGCTGCGCATTCTGTCTTCCTGTCGGACTTCGCCTTTTTCGAATTCGGCCCGGCCGACGATGATGAGGTTGCGGGCGCGGAAGCCGCCCATCCGAAGCCCTTTGTCGAGACGCCAGCCCCGGTTGCGATGACACCCGTCATTGCTCCCGTCGCCGTTGCGCCCATTGCGGTCACGCCGCCAGCGCCCGTGCGCCCGGTTGAAATCCGCCGTATGCCGCCGACGGCGATCACCTCGCTGTTCCGCGTTGTCGATGTCCGCGGCGCAAAGCCCGAGGATGTGCAAGCACAGCAACCGTTCGTCGGCGCCGCTGAGGCCGTTGCTGACGTCGCGCCGGCACCCGTTGCCGTGGCTGAAGAACAGGTCTCTGTAGCCGCCACTGAAATCATCGACGCCGAACCGGTCGAAATCGAACAGCCGGCGCCGGTTGCCACGAAGGCGGCCATCACCATGCCGGCACAGGTGACCCGCGCGCCCAGCAACATGCCGGCCATCGGTTCGACCGACCGCGCGCCGAGCGCCGACGGCTATGAGTTCCCGTCCGAGGAATTGCTGCAGGAAGCACCCGTCGGTCAGGGCTTCTTCATGACGCAGGAGCAGCTGGAACAGAATGCCGGCCTGCTTGAAAGCGTTCTCGAAGACTTCGGCGTCAAGGGTGAAATCATCCATGTTCGCCCCGGCCCGGTCGTCACGCTCTATGAATTCGAGCCGGCGCCCGGTGTGAAGTCGTCGCGCGTCATCAACCTTGCCGACGATATCGCCCGCTCCATGTCGGCGCTTTCGGCCCGCGTCGCGGTCGTGCCTGGCCGCAACGTCATCGGTATCGAACTGCCGAATGCGACCCGCGAGACGGTCTACTTTCGCGAGTTGATCGAATCCGTCGATTTCCGCAAGACCGGCTACAAGCTGGCGCTTTGCCTGGGCAAGACGATCGGCGGCGAGCCGGTCATTGCCGAGCTTGCGAAGATGCCGCATCTGCTCGTCGCCGGCACCACCGGCTCGGGCAAGTCGGTCGCGATCAACACAATGATCCTGTCGCTGCTCTATCGCCTGAGCCCCGATCAGTGCCGCCTGATCATGGTCGATCCGAAGATGCTCGAACTCTCCGTCTATGACGGCATCCCGCATCTGCTCACCCCCGTCGTTACTGACCCGAAGAAGGCGGTTATGGCGCTGAAGTGGGCCGTGCGCGAGATGGAAGACCGGTACCGCAAGATGTCGCGGCTGGGCGTGCGCAATATCGACGGCTACAACCAGCGCGCCGCCGCTGCCCGTGAAAAGGGCGAGCCGGTGATGTGCACGGTGCAGACCGGTTTCGAAAAGGGTACCGGCGAGCCGCTGTTCGAACAGCAGGAAATGGACCTGGCGCCGATGCCTTACATCGTCGTCATCGTCGACGAGATGGCCGACCTGATGATGGTCGCCGGCAAGGAGATCGAGGGAGCCATCCAGCGGCTCGCCCAGATGGCGCGCGCTGCCGGTATCCACCTGATCATGGCGACGCAGCGTCCTTCGGTCGATGTCATCACCGGCACGATCAAGGCGAACTTCCCGACCCGCATCTCGTTCCAGGTGACCTCGAAGATCGACAGCCGCACGATCCTTGGCGAACAGGGTGCCGAGCAGCTGCTCGGCCAGGGCGATATGCTGCACATGCAGGGCGGCGGACGCATCGCCCGTGTCCATGGCCCGTTCGTTTCGGATCTTGAGGTCGAACACGTCGTCGCACACCTGAAGACACAGGGACGCCCGGAATATCTCGACACCGTCACAGCGGAAGAAGAGGAAGAAGAGCCGCAGGAAGAGACCCCGGTCTTCGACAAGAGCGCGCTTGCATCGGAAGACGGCAACGAACTCTACGACCAGGCGGTCAAGGTGGTCCTGCGCGACAAGAAGTGCTCGACCTCCTACATCCAGCGCCGCCTCGGTGTCGGCTACAACCGTGCGGCCTCGCTGGTCGAGCGCATGGAAAAGGAAGGCCTCGTCGGGTCGGCAAACCATGTCGGCAAGCGCGAGATCATCTACGGCAACCGCGACCATATGAGCGCGCCCGACAACGACGACATGGATTGATACCGGTCGTAGGCGTCGCCCAAAACACGGATCTCAAGTCGTCGCTGACAGGTTGTTGGCGGCGGCTTTTCTATCTTCGCGTTGCTGGTAGTGTCGCCTGCGTCAGGAGCCGTCGTGATGTTTCCGGCCCTGATGTTGCGCATGGGATGATCTGATCGGTGCAGGCAGTAAAGCATCGTTGCAATGAGACGTCGATCTGGCCAAGCCTGACGCTTGCTCTCATCCTTCATGCGCTCGTCGTGTTGGCGCTTTTCCTCCTGCCGTCGCCGCGGCCACCTGTTCCGAGCCCGGACGAGGGGATCGCCGTTCAAATACTGGAATTGCCGCCTCCACGCCCTGAGGTGGTGCAGCCGGTGCTCGGGCCGCAAGATGCGCCGCCCGTCGCACATTCCGTTCCGCAGACGGCACCCGTTGCGGAAACAGCTAAACAGCCGCCGGCTGCCCACCCGATGGTGCAAGCAAAACGGTTCTTCTCGGCAGCGATACTGGCTGATCCACGCAGCAGACAGGCGCTGGAAGGGCTGTCACAGCTCGCCGCCGATGAACGGATCGTCCAGCTGTGCAATCTCGAGGCGATGGAGCAGGTTCATCGCTGGCGCGTTGACTTTAGCCCCGACTTGCTCGTCGCCTACGCCACGTCGGATATCGTCTTGGCTGGGCGGAACCTCCGCGCCGATGGCGCCGCCTTTCGCAGCAAGGGCCGCTGGTTCAACATCAAGTTTGGCTGCGCTGTTGCACCGGATATCAAAAGCGTCGCCGCGTTTGAGTTTCAGGTTGGCGACGAAATTCCGGAAAGTGAGTGGGAAGCAAATTTCCTCCCCGCTGGCGCCGAAGCCCACTGATCGTGGCCATTGGTCGACGTCCGCTCCCTGCGTCCTTTGGCGAACGACCCGACGAGAAGCAGGCGCGGAGGCGGATCAAGCCGGGGCCGTTCCACCTTTGGCGTGGCCTGCGCGGCAGCAGTGCTTGAGCTGCTTGCCAGAGCCGCAGGGGCAGGGGTCGTTGCCGCGCAGTTGCAGGCGCCCAACAAGCGGCAAAAGTGCTGCGGAGGGAAGGAGGCCTGCTATCAGGATCGCCAGCCTGGCGGAAATACCGGGAATGACCAGCCGCCGACGGGCCTTGAAGCCGCGCCAGGCGCATCTTGCTACATATTCCGGAGTGGCTTTCGGGAGAGCTTTGAACAAGGCAGCCCTGTTGGCGCCAGATTTTTCCAGGAACTCGGTCGACACCGGTCCCGGCGCAACGCAGGTCACGGTTACGCCCGTCCTTCGCGTCTCCTGGTACAGCGCCTCGGAGAACGAACGAACGAAGGCTTTGCTCGCATAATACATTGCCATGTACGGGCCGGGCGTAAAACTCGCGACCGAGGCTAGATTGATGATGCCGCCGCGGCCGCGCGCGACCATGCCCGGCAACAGGTGTAAAGTCAGGGCCGCAAGAGCGCGCACATTGACATCGATCATGCCAATCTGGTCGGCAAGCGGCAAAGCGGTCGCCGCGCCGCGCAGGCCGTAGCCGGCACTGTTGACAAGAACGTCGCATACGAGGCTTTCGCGCGAAAGAAATTCGTCGAGAATGCGCGTGGCATCGGGCGCGGCAAGATCGACTGGCAGAGAGAATGCCTCGCCGCCCGCCTGTTCGATCGCGGCCTCAACGACGCGCAAGCTTTCGACGGATCGCGCGACCAGAACGACCGGCGCACCGTCTCGTGCGGCAAGCTCGGCAATTGCTCTGCCTATGCCCCGGGACGCTCCGACAACGACAATGGCGGGTCGTGGTGACTGCTTTAGTGTCATGCCGATGGCTCCGGCGTAGCGATTGGCGGATTGTGGACTTTGGAAAGCTCCGCCACCTCGTCGGCGATCTCGCCGTTCAATATTTCCTCGAAACGCGCCAGGGCTCGCGCGACGTTGGCGCCGTCCATGACGCGGTGATCATAGTGGATCCTCACGGTGACCGATCCGTCGTCGCCGATCGGGCCATAGTTAAAGATGGTCGTCAAAGGCGTCAGCGGATTGAGCGACTCTGCACCCAGGCCGGAATAAACCGACAATTGGAAGGTGCCGAAGCGGTGGCCCCGCTGGCGCCCCATGTTCAGGCTGAGCCACATCAGCAGCCGCCGCAACGGCGCCGGCAGGCGTGCAATCTTCAACGCCCGCCGAAACTCCCTGATCTCGAGCACGGGGCGGGACCGGGCCTCCTGGAGCAGGGCGCTCAATTCGGCAATGGACCGCCGCTCGGGTGTCTTGATCGTGCTGAGAAGGACGACCCGCTCGCCATCGTGCTCGCGCTCGTGCGCCACGGACGCGATGCTTCCGGGATACTCATAGAGCTGCGGTCTTGGAAGCTTGACATAGGCCCGGCGAAACTCCGGTGTCTCCAGCGAGAGTAACCCGTAACCCTTGAGAAACAACACCATCCACGATGGACGGTCCGATCGGATTGCGCGGGCTTTGTGCAACGCGCTGATGTTCATCTGCCGCTGCACCGTGACCCGCGGCACGCCGATGGAAAATCGCATCAGATCGCCGACGAGGCGTCGTGCGGCGGAAAGCTTGATCGGTTGGCCCCGCATAGTGCCACCTCTAATAGATAAAGGGGATAATTCGCTTCGTCCTGTCCATGTAAGCGCGATATTCGGGCCCGAAGAATTCCAACATCAGGCGCTCCTCCTTGCCCACACGCAGGAAGAAAAGAACAGCGAATCCAAGAAGCCCTGCAAGTCCAACCACCCAGTTCGACAGCAACAGCATCTGACCGATCCCCATAAGCAGGAAGCTCGTATACATCGGGTGCCGGACGGCGGCGTACGGGCCAGTGCTGATCAGCTTGTGTTTTTCGCGGATTTCCAGCGAGATGGACCAGTTGCGGCCGAGTTCCTTGTGCGTTCGACGGAAGGTCCAGAGCGCTGCGGCGAAGACAAGCGCCCCAAGTCCGACCAGCCATAGATGAGCGCCATAGTCGGCAAATCGCGGGATTCCTGTCGCAACATAGAGGGCGGGCACAATGGCAAGGCCCAGCGAAGCAGCAGCCAGGCCAATCGTATCGGTCGTCGATCGACGGTTGCTCATCACCCGCACACGCTTTGCGCGGCGTTCGAACGGGTAACGGACCACATACCAGGCAATTATGCCCACGACCCAGACGATTTCGCCGATGGAAGCGGCAGACATGTTCACGTTGGCTCACCCAAGCTTTTCTGTGCGGCTGTTGGTCCGCAAAACGGCAATCACGCACGAGACTGCCATGCGTCGCTCGGACCTGACAAGGCAATAAAACTGCAGCGGTCGAGAACGCGGTTGGCGGCCGATGGAAGTGTTTCCCTGGCGCCTGATCAGGTGTGGCGTGGTGCGCTCGTCCGCCTAGCCGCCGTTCATCTCACGTAGTCTCGTGATGAACTGCTGCGGCCTCAGCCAGATGCCAGGTGTCTTGTAACCCATGGAACGGGCGATGTCGGCGACGAAAGCGTTGCAGTTGTAGATTGACGCCTGCCAGAAGCGGGCTTCGGACTTGAGCTTTCGGATCTTGGCAACGACGTCGCGATATTGCGCCTCCGTCAACATGACGCGCCAACTCGCGGACCTGTATTGTTCCTCCAGATCACCGTCGCTGGCGCCAGTTTCGGCCGGAACCGGCAAAAGGTGGCCGATAACATAGGGAGCGGTGTCGCTTGTCGCGGGTGCAAGCCCTGCAACTTCCGGATTGATCATCGCTCCAGACTTGCTGAGCTGGCCAAAAATTACGTAGGAGTGACCGTAACTGAGCGCATAACGAGAGCGGAATTCAATGAAATAGCCCTGATCGCGCTGTTGTGACGTGGTGCCCGCATAGCTTGAGACGAATCGCGGCTGGGGGCCCTTGTCTTCCGATTGACACGCCGTAACCGCCATTGCGGCCAGGACAGCGAAGAAAATACGACCTCGTGAACGCGTCATTACTGCGCCATCTTTCCCGAATTCTGATGAGTATGCGAGGATGCCATCGAAGGCCTTCGAACCGCACACCCCTATGAATGGCCAGGCCGGCCACGATCAGACAGTGCGGGGAGGACGATGGTCCTCCCCGAACCAAGGTCAGAACTATTTGTAAACGGGCGCTGGTTCTTCAGCCACCGGTGGTGGCGCCTTGCCTTTGCCTTTGCCGATTGTTCCACAAGCGGCGAGGCTGGCAACGGAAAGCAACGCAACTGTCACGATTAGAATTCTGCTCATCAATATTTCCTTTCCTCTGTTGTCGGAATGGTTATTCGAAGGCAACGTTCATAGTATTACCGGCAATTTGAGATTCGTCCTAGTGCAGAAATAACACGCTCGTCGGTCGGTTTATCGTTACCGAAGGTTAAATAATCCATCAAAGCGTGCTGGCCCTACTCCAATGTCAAATTCAGATAGAGTACGGCTTCAAATGATCAATACCGGAGTTCCAATTGGCGTGCGGGCGTAAAGATCGACGACGTCATCGTTTGTGAGTCGGATGCAGCCGTTGGAAACTGCCTGGCCTATAGTCCAGGGTGCATTTGTGCCGTGGAGGCGGAACTTGGTGTCCTGTCCGTTGCGATAAAGGTAGAGAGCCGACGCGCCTAGCGGGTTGTGAGGGCCGCCTGTAACGCCACCGGCGTATTGCGCCAATTCCGGTTTGCGTCGGATCATGCTTGCGGTCGGCGTCCATGACGGCCACTCGGCCTTTCTGCCGACGACGGCTCGCCCTTTGAGTGTAAGCCCTTCCTCTCCGACGCCGATCCCATAACGCATCGCCCACCCGCCGTTTTCGATCGAATAGAGATAGCGTTGCGATGTATCGACGAGAATCGTTCCGGCCGGTTCCTTGCCGTCATACCGGACGTGCCGCTTTCGGTAGCGTGGGTCCACGCCCGGCGTACCACCGTACAGCGATGGGAATGAAACGCCCTGCCAGCTTGAACTGCACCCGGCCAGCAAGCCAAGGCTGCTGATAACCAAGGCTCTCCGAGTAATGCGCTGATTGTCCATCTTTACCTGCTGAGAAAAATGGTACGCCCCGACTCGCTTTTAGCATTACAATATTTGCCGACAAAGTTCCGATCAGTCAAACTAAACGATGCGTCAGCGTATGCGGCTGGAACAGGAGATATTTATGCACGCTCCGCGGGAAAGTCCGCGGAAGAATTATGTAATTGTGAGGACGAATCTGAACGGTTCATGGGGACTTCGTTAAAATTGCTGGCGATTTTCGCGACTTTCTGTGGACGGGCGATCGATAAATCTGTGCCGCGCATCGAATGCATGAAATGATTTGCGATGTCGTGCACGCTCGATTGGTCGAGCGTGACAATTGGAAATGACGGTATGAATTTGGGCTTCACTGGCAAAGTCGCTGTGGTGACCGGCGCCGGTTCGGGAATTGGCGCGGCCGTATGTCGACAACTCGCGGCCGAGGGCGCGGAAGTCATTGCTGCCGATGTTGATGCTGACGCAGTGCGTCTGGTCGTCGAAGACATTTGCGCGAATGGAGGCAAGGCTCATCACGTCGCGTTGGACGTTGCGGATTCAGGCGCCGTTGAAAAGCTGGTGGCGTTCGCCGTTCAGACCTGTGGCGGCCTCCATCTCGCGGTCAACAATGCCGGGATCGACGGCGTGCGCAAGGCGACTGCCGACTATCCAATCGACAGCTGGCACGCGCTGATGGACGTCAACCTTCACGGCGTTTTCTATTGCATGAAGTATGAGATCGCGGCCATGGCCGCGCAGGGTGGAGGGGCGATCGTAAACACGACGTCCATTCTCGGTTCCGTCGCTCTGCCGACAGCTGCCGCTTACACGGCGGCCAAGCACGCAGTGGTCGGGCTGACAAAGGCTGCTGCGATCGAATACGCCCGCGCTGGTATTCGCATCAATGCCGTGGCGCCCGGTTGGATCGATACGCCGCTATCGGCCGAAAATGCCGACCTGGCGAGCAGCAGGCGCATGATGTCGCTGCAGCCGATGGGACGCCGCGGTACGCCGCAGGAAGTGGCGGCCCTGATCTGTTTCCTGTTGTCGGAACAGGCAAGCTTCATCACGGGAAGCGTTCACCTCGTCGATGGCGCCTACACCGCTCACTAGCGGGCGGCGTATCCACTCTTTCAATCAAATCCCTATGGTTCAGAGTGTGTCGATGCGCGCGTCCGTCCTCGCGCAACGCTTGCTGTGAAGCGAAATAAAAACGTTTTTATTTTTCTTGAAAACGTTTTTATTGGCTGCTACCTCTATGATCAGGAGAGGTCGACGCCTGGGAGGGTGCATGGCGACTGAGATGCACAGGGCGCGGCGCACACCGACGCCGACGATCAAGACCCTGGCCGAGATGACGGGCTATTCCATCGCCACAATCTCGAAGGCCTTGCGCGAATCTCCCGTGGTCGCCCCGGCGACCAGAGACATCATCTACAAGGCAGCACGTGAGGTCGGCTATCAGGCCAACGCCCGCGGCATGGCGCTTCGCACCGGCAAGAGCTTTCAGGCCGCCGTGCTGATGCCGGTGACCGCGGCACGCGACTATGAATGGGACGGCGTCGAATACACCCAGACCCTCAGTGGCATCAGCCAGGCACTCGATGGCACCGACTACCGCATGTCGGTGCACGTGATCCGCGACGCGGCCGATGGCGCGGACGCGGCGCGCCGCATCGTCGATCAGGGGCTTGCCGATGGCCTTATCTTCTCCGGTATTCTCGCCGATGACCCGCGCATCGATCTGCTCGTCGCTGAGGATTTCCCCTTCGTCTCGATGGGGCGCTGCCGCGGGGATCTCGACTATGCCCATGTCGACATCGACAACGAATGGGCGGCGCATGCGGCGACCGCGCGGCTGATCGCCGGCGGCCACCGGCGGATCGCGCTCGTCAATCCGGCGCGGCGGCTTTCCTACGCGCTCGACAGGATCGACGGTTTCGTCCGGGCGTTTCGAGAGGCCGGCCTGGAAGCCCCGACGGATCTGATTGCCGAGGGCGACCTCTCGACGCATTTCGGCCGGCAGACGGTGATCGATTTCCTGCAGCTCGGCGACGCTCCGACCGCCTTCGTCTGCATCAACGAATCCACCACGCTCGGCGTGCTCTCGGGCCTCGGCAGCCTCGGACGCCAGGTCGGCGTCGATGTCGATGTCATCGCCTATGACGACATCAACGTCAGCGCCTATTTCACACCGCCGATCACGACTTTCTATCAGCCGATCGAAGTGCTCGGTCGCACGCTCGGTCAATTCCTGCTGCGCCGCATGGAGGGAGAGGGCCCTGGGGCGTTGCGGCAGGTCTTCCGGCCGACGCTGATCGCGCGCCAGCCCGACAATCTCGGCGGCCGCCTGATCCAAAGTTAATCATCCAAGGAGGAGAACCATGAAGAAACTGATGATTGCCCTGGCTGTAGCAGCCCTTGCTTCGAGCGTGTCCCACGCCGCCGATCTCGGCGGCAAACTGTTGAAGGTCGGATCCGACACGACCTCGCCACCGATGGAGAGCATCGATCCGGCAACCGGACAGGTCGTCGGCTTCGACGTCGACGTGGTCAATGCCGTCTGCGCCAAGATCAACTGCCAGGCCGAATTCATCACGACCGGCTGGGACGGCATCTTCGCAGCCCTCGACCAGGGCAGCTTCGACCTCGTCGCCTCCGGCGTCTCGATCACCGAGGAACGCAAGAAGGCGATGGATTTTTCCGATCCCTACATCGTCAACAGCCAGGCTGTGCTGATGCGCGCTGACGACCAGGGCATTACGCTCGACGCCTTCAAGGACGCCGGCAGAAAGCTCTCCGCCCAGGCAAACACGACAGACGCCCAGGTCGCCGAAAGCGTCGTCGGCAAGGAGAACGTCGCCGCTTACGACACGTTCAGCGCCGCGATCATCGCGCTCAAGAACAAGGACGTCGACGGCGTCGTCATCAACGGCGCCAATGCCGCAGCCTACGAGCGCGAGTTTGCCGGCGAGCTCGTCGTTGCCATCAAGGACCTCGAATCTGATCCGCTCGGCCTCGTCTTCCGCAAGGGTGACGAGAACGTTGCGGCCTTCAACGAAGGCCTGAAGATGATCAAGGACGACGGCACGCTCGACCAGCTGATCAGCAAATACTGGGGCCTTAAGTAAGCCCAGAGTGCCGATCGGACCCGGAGCATGCTCCGGGTCCTCCGTCTGTCTAATCTATGCCCCCGGAGGAATGAATGTCGTTCCTGAGAAGCGTGCGTCCGAGCAATCTGATCATCCTGACCGCGCTGCCCTTCATCATCTATCTGTTCATTTCCTCCGGCGACTATCAGCGCTCGTTGCGGGCGATCCTTGGCGTCGAAAACGGTTCGTCGGTTTTCGTGCCGGGCTTTCTGGCGCTGGCGATCGCGTTTATGTCGGGCATCGCGGTGCTCGTATTCTCGCGCGCCAAGGCGCCGCGTCCGCGCCTTGCCAATGTGGCGGCGCTGCTCAATCTCGCTGCAGCCGCCGTTCTCGTTATCGGCCACAATATCCATCCCTTCATCGCGTCCGTCGTCGCCAATGGCGTTGATCCGTTCAAGTCGACGCTGATCGTCAAGGGCGTGACACCGCGGCAATTGACCGAGGCTGCAGATCTGATGGTGCAGGGTGTCGAGGCCTGGCTGTTCCCCGCCTATCTGGGGGTCACGCTGATTGGCCTCGGTCTTCATTTCGTGAGCAGCCGTCCGGATGCTCCTCCTGACGGAAAGGCGCGCCGCGTCGCGCGCTGGATCATCGGCCTCGTCAACGGTGCGGGCCTCGTCTTCGTCTTCTTCTTCGCCCATATAGCCTTTGCGGCCGGTGTGGCGACCACCATCCGTGCGGCGATCGCAGCTTATATCCTGGCGGCGCTCATGGGCCTTGTCTGGGTCGGGTTGTTGCAACTGCACTCGACCGTCAGGACCAGCCTCTATTTCGCGATCGCCACCCTGGTGCTGGCGGTTGCGGCCGGCTGGTTCCTCATGCAGCCGCGCGACACCTACGTGCTCGCCGGCACGCTGGACGGCAAGGTCGGCATCATCACCAATACGCCGGCGGGGCTCATCAGCGCCGTGCGTTTCGGCCAGTATGACGGCGCGCCGCAGACGGAAACGCCGGTACGCACCTTCGTCGGCCCGACCGAGGCGCTGGCGTCGATCGCCAAGGGCGAGGGCGTCTCCGGGGCCTTGCTGCCGGCGGCCTCCGCTCCGGCAGACATGCCGGTCCTGTGGAAGACCGAGGTGCTCAACGACCGCGATCGTGCCGCCGGTGTCACCGTCGCCGTGCTTGCCATCATCCTTGGCCTTCTCACTTTCGGCGGCTATCTGCACCAGCGCCATCCTCTGGCGATCGGCTCGGAGTTCATCGTCGATACGATCCGCGGCATTCCGATGCTGGTGATCGTGCTTTATGTCGGCCTACCCTTGAGCGGTGCGCTGAAAGACGCGACGCAAGGCGTGCTCGACCCGCCAAACCTGATGCGCGGCATCGTCGCGATGGCGCTCGCCTATTCCGCCTATCTCGCCGAAATCTTCCGCTCAGGCATCAATGCGATCCCGGTCGGCCAGGTCGAAGCGGCGCGCAGCATCGGTCTCAACCGTTGGCAGACGGCGCGTCTCGTCGTGCTGCCGCAGGCCTTCCGCATCATCATCCCGCCGCTCGGCAACGAACTGATCGCGATCCTCAAGGACACGTCGCTCTTGTCGATCTTGTCGATCCGCGACATCACCCAGCGCATGCGCGAGTTCCAGTCGGCAAGCTTCCTGCCGTTCGCGCCCTATAACTCGGCGGCGATCTTCTACATCTTCCTGACGCTCGCTGCCGCCAGCCTCGTCAACATGATCGAGCGGAAATATGACATCAAGCACCGCTAAATCTCGCACGGTGCTGATATCAGGTACCTCCCGCGGCCTCGGCGCGGAACTCGCGCGGCTCTACGCCGAAGACGGCTGGCGGGTGATCGCCTGCCGGCGGGGACCGGTCGCGAGCGAACGTTCGGCGGATCGGATGGTGCTGGACGTAGCCGATCCCGCATCGATCGAGGCTCTCGGGCGGTCGCTGCAAGGCGTCGCGATCGATCTGCTGATCAACAATGCGGCCGTGCGCGGCGATACCGGCGGCCTCGCGACGCTTGAACCGGGCGATTTTCTCGACGTTATGCGCGTCAATGCGCTGGCGCCGCTGCTGCTGACGCGGGCGCTCCTTCCGAACCTGCGCGCCGGCGAACATCGCGTCGTCGCCAATATCAGCAGCCGCGCCGGCTCGCTTGCCGAAGGCACGCTCGACGATGATGACGGCGACTATGCCTATCGCTGCTCCAAGGCGGCCCTGAACATGGCGACGGTCAAGCTGGCGCAGGATCTGAAGGGCGACGGGATTTCCGTCGTCTCGCTGCATCCCGGCTGGGTGCAGACGGATATGGGCGGCAGCGAAGCCGTCGTTTCGGTGACGACAAGTGCTGCCGGGCTCAAGGCGATCATCGACAGCACAGGTTTGGCCGATAGCGGCAGTTTCCGCGCCTATGACAGGCGCCGGGTTTCGTGGTGACAGGACAGTGAAAATGGCAGACAAAGATTTGAGAACCGAGCAAGAACTGGCGACGATCCGCGCCTGGCTCGCCTTGACCTACGGCATCGAGGCGACCCTCGGGCCGCTACCGGGCGAGCACGATCTCAACTATCGCGTCTCTGCCGCCGATGGCGAGGAGTATCTGCTGAAGCTGCACGCCGCCGGCGATGCGGACGAACTCGAGATGCAGATTGCGGTGCTCGAGCACCTCGCCGCAAAGGATTCGGGCCTGCCGATCTCGCGGGTGTTTCGCGATCGCTCGGGTGGCGCCACCAACCGGATCGAACTTCGGGGGCCGCGCACCGCGCGGCTCCTTTCCTGGCTGCCCGGCGACATCTGGGCGAAGGCGCCGCTGCGCGACATGGCGAGCGCCGAAAGCCTCGGGCGCCTGCTCGCCGGTCTTGACCGCAGCCTCGAAGATTTCTCCCATGTGGGCGCCAAACGGCTCTATGCCTGGGACATCGGCCGGGCTGACATGCATCGCAAGCATGTGGAACTGATCGACGGCGCAGACAAGCGAGCGGCCGTCGATGCGATCCTCGATCATTTCTCGTCGACGGTATTGCCTCGCCTCACCACCTGCCCGATGCAGGTCATTCACAACGACGCCAACGACTACAACGTGCTGCTCAGCAAGGACGGCGCGGTCAGCGGCCTGCTCGACTTCGGCGACATGGTCGAAACATTCAGGGTCATCGAAGTCGCCGTCGCCTCGGCCTATGCGCTGATCGGGTCCGCGGATCCGGTCGCGACCATTTCCGCGCTCGCTAGCGGCTATCACCAGGTCAATCCCTTGAGCGAAACGGAGATCGAACTGGTCTTCGATCTGGTCATGACCCGCTACGCCGTCAGCATGTGCATGGCGGCAAAACAGATCCGCGACAACCCGGAAAACACCTATCTTCTCGTCAGCCAGGAGGACGTCTGGCGGGAACTGAACCGCCTGCAAGGTGAAAATCGCGCGATCGCCATTGCCCGCATTCGCGATGCCTGCGGTCTGGCGCCGATCCCGCAGGCCGCTGCCGTCGTTCGATGGCTCGAAAAGAACGCGCATGACTTTGCGCCGATCGTTCTTCCCTCGGTCAAAAAGCCGAAGGTTACGGTGTTTGATTTCTCCGCCGCCGGCCCGGAGGCGGTACAATGGGCGAGCCTCGATGCGGCGGAAGCTGAAGCCCGCATCATGGCCCGGATCGGCAGCGAAGGCGCCGCCTTTGGCATCGGGCTCTACGGCGAGGATCGCGGGATCTACCGGGGCGAGGCCTATGAGACGGCGATCGAAGGCGCTCGGCGCTCGGTGCATCTCGGCGTCGACATCTTCGCGCCGACAGGCGAGCCGGTCTCGGCGCCCTTTGCCGGCAAAGTCGCTTTCATTCATGACGATGCAGTTGCCTTTGGTTTCGGTCCGACCGTACTTCTCGAGCACGAGATCGAAGGCGGTCTGCGCTTCTGGACGCTCTACGGCCATCTTTCTCGCGACAGCGTCGCCAAGCTTTCGCAAGGCCAGGCGATTGCCAAGGGCGAGACCTTTGCTGCTTTCGGCGCCGCTGAGGAAAATGGCAACTGGGCGCCGCATCTGCATTTCCAGGTTGTCACTGATCACCTCGGTCTTGGCGGCCAGATGCACGGCGTCGGCGTGGGCGACCAATGGCAGGTCTGGCGCGAGGTGAGCCCGGATCCGAGTGTCGTGCTTGGCCTTTCGGTTCCGGTGTCGGTGCTCGTGCCGCGCGACAAAGCCTTTCTGGTGCGTGAACGCCATCGTCGCGTCGGCCGGTCGCTGAGCATTGCCTATAGCGCCACCCCCTTGAAGATCGTTGGCGGCGAGGGCGCGCATCTGATCGACGAGGATGGCACGCGCTGGCTCGACATGGTCAACAATGTCTGCCACGTCGGCCATTGCCACCCGCGCGTCGTCAAGGCGGCGCAGACGCAGATGCAGCGGCTGAACACCAATTCGCGCTATCTGCACGATTCGCTGGTCGAGTATTCGCGCCGGCTCGCCGCGCAGTTCCCGGATCCGCTCAACGTCTGCTTCTTCGTCAATTCCGGCAGCGAGGCAAACGACCTCGCGATCCGCCTGGCGCGGGCATATACCGGCAATCGCGACATCATCACCGTCGACCACGCCTATCACGGCCACCTGTCGAGCCTGATCGACGTCAGCCCCTACAAGTTCGCCGGCAAGGGCGGGGAGGGGCAGGCGTCGCATGTGAAGGTCGCCGAGATGCCGGACCTTTATCGCGGGCGCTATCGCTATGGCGACGCGGATGCGGGCCGGAAATATGCCGAAGACGTGCGTAACCAGGTCGCGGCTCTTGCTGCCGATGGTCGCCGCCCGGCCCTGTTCTTCAGCGAAGGCATTCTTGGGACCGGTGGGCAATTGTCGCTTCCGGAAGGGTATCTGCGCGAAGCCTACGCGCATGTGCGCGTCGCCGGCGGCCTCTGCCTTGCCGACGAGGTGCAGGTGGGCTTCGGCCGCGTGGGCAGCCACATGTGGGCGCATGAACTCCAGGGCGTCGTGCCTGACATCGTCACCATGGGCAAGCCGATCGGCAACGGCCACCCGATGGCAGCCGTTGTCACGACCGAAGCGATCGCGGCCTCCTTTGCCAACGGCATGGAGTATTTCAACACCTTTGGCGGCAATCCGGTCTCGGCCGAGATCGGCCTTGCCGTGCTCGATGTCATCCGCGACGAGCGGCTAATGAACCATTGCCGCGTCGTCGGTGACCGGCTGATGGACGGCGCGCGGACGCTCGCCGGAAAACACGCGATCATCGGCGATGTCAGGGGGCACGGCCTCTTCAACGGCATCGAACTGGTGCGCGACCGCGAGACGCTGGAACCGGCGGCGCGCGAGCTCGATTTTGTCATTGCCGAGATGAAGCGCAAGCACCGCATTCTCTTGAGCAGCGAGGGGCCGCACCACAATGTGCTGAAGGTGAAGCCGCCGGCGCCCTTCAGCGCCGAGGATTGCGACCGCTTCCTCGATGCACTGGATGATACGCTTCAGCGTCTAAGCGTCTGAGACAAAAGACCAAAAACGGCCGCCTCCGGGCGGCCGTTTTTTCATTGCTTGCAGCTCTCAACAGCAAAATCGGATCGATGCGATTTTCCGCTTTACAAGAAAGTTAAACGTTTTTATCGTGCATATAAACGTTTAACTTTGTGCTGCAACCCGGCCGTTGGCCGCAGCAGTACTCCGCCGGCAGGGAGGGCCCGTTGGCAGCGATCCGTATCGACAATTTGCGCAAAGGCTTTGGTTCGCTCGAAGTCTTGAAGGGTATCAACCTCGATATCGCCGACGGCGAGTTCGTCTGTTTCCTCGGTCCGTCCGGCTGCGGCAAGAGCACGCTGCTGCGCTCGATCGCCGGTCTCGAGGACCTCGACGGCGGCTCGATCCATCTCGGCGACCGCGATATCACCGACGTCGCCTCGGCCAAGCGCGACATCGCCATGGTCTTCCAGAACTACGCGCTCTACCCACACATGAACGTACGCAAGAACCTGTCCTTCGGCCTGGCGCTGAACGGCATGAAGCGCGACGAGATCGATCGCCGTGTCGACAATGCTGCCGACATCCTGCGCATCAAGGAACTGCTCGCTCGCAAGCCGCGCCAGCTCTCCGGCGGCCAGCGCCAGCGCGTGGCGATCGGCCGCGCGATCGTTCGCGAACCGAAACTTTTCCTGCTCGACGAGCCGCTGTCGAACCTCGACGCGGGCCTGCGCGTCACCATGCGCGTCGAACTTGCCGCCCTGCATGAGCGCCTCGGCGTGACGATGATCTATGTGACCCACGACCAGGTGGAAGCGATGACGCTGTCTGACCGTGTCGTGGTGCTCGACAAGGGCAAGGTCAGCCAGTTCGGCACGCCGCTCGAACTCTTCTATCAGCCGGCCAACCTGTTCGTCGCCGGCTTCATCGGTTCGCCCCGCATGAACTTCGTGACGACCGAGGTGACATCGCAGGTCGCAACGTCGGTGACGCTCAATGGCGGCGGTCTCGCCCATCCGCTCACGCTCGAAATGCTCTCGGCCGCACCGGTCGCCAAGCCCAAGTCGGTGACGCTCGGCATTCGCCCGGACAAGATCGAGCTGGTTTCGGCCGAGGAGGGTCACCTCGTCGGCGACGTGCGCCTCGTCGAGCGGCTCGGCACGGAAAGCCACGTCCATATCAGACTTCAGAACGGCCGCGACATGACCGCGGTCGTGCGCGGCACGCATCCGGTTTCCGCCCGCGAGCGCGTGCATCTGCGTCTGCCGGCCGAACATTGCCATCTGTTCGACGGCGACGGCCAGGCGGTCGCGCGGCGTCTCGATGTCGAGACGCAGGCGCTCATCAATCAGGAAAAGGCAAAGCGGGTCGCGTAACCCGAATGAGGAGGAGAAACATGCTCAACAGGAAGTCGATCATCGGCTCGCTGATGGTTCTGGCGATAGCCGGAACAGCCACGGCTCGCGCAGAAGAGACCTTGCGCTTTGCGACCTGGGATACGGACGAAAGCCTGGCGATCCAGCAGGAAATCGCCAAGAAATTCGAGGAAAAGCATCCGGGCGTGAAGGTCCAGGTCGAACCTTACGCAGATGGCTACGATCAGAAGCTGATCGCCGCCTTCGGCGCCGGCAATCCGCCTGACGTCATGTATATGTGGAACTTCCCGCAATATTACACGTCGCTGAAGCCGCTCGACGACCTGATCGCCAAGGATGCGGCCGAGATCAAGCCGGACGATTTCCCGAAGGGCCTGATGAACACGGTCCGTGTCGAGGGCAAGACCTACGGCATGCCCTCGGGCTTCACCACCCAGGTCGTCTTCTACAACAAGGACATGTTCGCCAAGGCCGGCGTCGAGGAGCCGAAGGACGGCTGGACCTGGGACGACCTGCGCGCCAAGGCCGCCAAGTTCCGCGACGAGCCGAACAAGGTCTACGGTTTCGCTGTCGACGCCAAACCCGACCCGTATGACTTCGAGCAGTTCCTCTGGTCGAACGGCACGAAGTACATTTCCGACGACGGCAAGAAGATCGACGGCTACATGAACAGCGACGCGGCAGCGCAGGTGCTCGACATGTTCGGCGACATGGCCAAGAAGCAGGAAGCGATCACGCTGAACCTCGGCGACGACACGACCGGCAGCACGCTGTTCAAGGGCGGCAAGATCGCCATGTTCCAGAGCGCCATGTGGTCGAAGTCGGGCATTGACGCATCCGGCATCAAGTATGGCGTAGCACCACTGCCGAAGTTCGGCGACAAGACCGCCCACTCGGCACTCGGCGTCTCGGCGATCTCGATCGCCAAGGATGCGGCCCATCCGGATCTCGCCTGGGAATTCGTCAAGTTCTTCTCCTCGCCGGAAGCCGTCGCCATGCGCGTCAACGACCTGCCGGTGCGCACCAGCGTTGCTGAAGAAAAAGGCATGACCAAGGACCCGATCTACAAGCCCTTCTTCGACATTCTGGCGACCTCTAACACCGAGACCCACGCGTTCCTGAAGAACGCCAACTGGGGCAAGGTCCAGGACAATCTCGCCCGCGCGATCGAGGCGACGATGATCGACCAGGGCAATGCCAAGCAGCATCTCGACGAGGCGGTTGCCCGCTCGAAGCGGCTGATCAAGTAAGACAAGGGAGTACGGGGAGATGGATATGACCTATGCCGGTGCAGAGCCAAAGGTGGCAAGGCGCAAGCGCTCCGCCATCGCGCGCTATGCAGCACCCTATCTGTTCATCTCCCCGTGGATCCTCGGGTTCCTGTTCTTCACACTCGGGCCGCTCGTCTTCTCACTGACGATGAGCTTTTACGACTGGCCGGTCGTCGGCGAACGCACGTTCGTCGGGCTCGAAAACTACCGTTCCATGCTTTTCGAGGACCCGCAGTTCTGGGAAAGCCTCTGGATCACGGTGAAGTTTGCGGCGATCTACGTGCCGTTCAACATCGTCATGTCGTTCGTGCTGGCGCTGATGCTGCACCACATCACGTTTGCCAGCGGCTTCTTCCGCACCGCCTTCTACCTGCCGAGCGTCATCTCCGGTGTCGCGCTGGTGACGATCTGGAGCTGGATCTACAGTCGTGAATACGGGCTTTTGAACTTCATGCTGTCCTTCGTCGGCATCGACGGGCCGAACTGGCTCGGCGACCCGAACCTTGCGATCGTCGCGATCATCATCGCCAGCCTCTGGGGTCTCGGCGGCACGATGCTGATCCTCTTGACCGGTCTGAAAGCCATCCCGAAGGAGCTCTATGAGGCGGCGACCGTCTCGGGCGTTCCCGGCTGGGCGCAGATGGTGTTCATCACGCTGCCGATGCTCGGCCCGATGCTGCTCTTTACCTTCATCACCTCGATCATCTCTGCCTTCCAGCAGCTGACGATCGCTCTGCTTCTGACCAAGGGCGGACCGCTCGGCTCCACCTATTTCTTCGCCATGTACATCTACGACAACGCCTTCAAGTACTTCGACATGGGCTACGCCGCCGCCGGCTCCTGGGTGATGTTCATCATCGTGCTTCTGCTCAGCCTCGGCGTCATGCGCTGGTCGGCCGCCTGGGTCTATTACGAAGGCGAAGTCCGCCAGAATGATGGAGAGCACAATGCGTAAGACGCTGCTCTATTCCGCGCTCATCCTGCTGTCGGCGCTGTTCATCGCGCCGTTCTACTGGACCTTCATGACGGCGGTCAAAAGCTCGGCCGAGCTTTACCAATTCCCGCCGGTGTTCTGGCCGTCGGAATGGCACTGGGAGAATTTCGCCGCCGCATGGAACAAGCAGCCTTTCGGCACCTATCTCACCAACTCGCTGATCGTGGTGGTGTTGTCGACCATCGGCCAGCTGATTTCCTCGTCGCTGGTCGCCTATGGCTTTGCCCGCTTCCGCTTCCCCGGTCGCGACCCGCTGTTCATCCTGCTGCTCGCCACCATGATGATCCCGTGGGACGTGAAGATGATCCCGCTCTACATGGAGTTCAACCTGCTCGGCTGGATCAATACGCTGAAGCCGCTGATCGTACCTGCCTATTTCGCCGACGCCTTCTTCGTCTTCCTTCTGCGCCAGTACATCATGACCGTGCCGATGGAGATTGACGAGGCAGCCCGCATGGACGGCGCCAACGCCTTCGACATCTACTGGCGCATCCATCTGCCGCTGATGATGCCGGCACTGGTGCTGGTCGGTACCTTCCACTTCATGAACGCCTGGAACGACTATCTCGGCCCGCTGATCTTCCTCAACGATCAGTCGAAGTACACGCTGACGCTCGGCCTCTCGATGTTCAAGGGCCTGCACGAGGTGGACGTGACCTCGATCGCCGCGATCACGGTGATCCTCTGCCTGCCGCCGCTCGCCCTCTTCTTCGTCGCCCAGCGCTACATCATGGATGGCGCGGTCGGCTCGTCGGTGAAGGGATAACGGCATGCTGTTCGACATCGATACCGTGCCCTTCAGCCGCAGGGGCCGCTTCCTGACGCTCTCGATGATGCGGGTGCCCGGCCGTGACGGCGAGCGTGCGCTTTATCTCCGCCATGTCGCCGGCGGCGATGAGCGGCCGTCACTCGGTCGTCTCTGCCGCGTCGAGTTTTTCGATGCTGAGGGCGCGAGCGTGACGCCTGTGCTCGTGCTTTCCCCGGAACGGCTCGATGCCCGCATCGGTGACGGTGCGGTCGCCTTCGTCATCGGCGAAGGAGAGCGGCTGCACGTGTCCGGCAATCGGGCCGGCGTGCGCTTCCATCTCGAAGGCTCGCGTTACGATTATGTCTACCGCACACCGACCGGCGAGGATTGCCTGGTGGCCGCGGTCGAAAACGTCAAATTCATCCCGCGGGCGATCACTGGTGACCTGAAGGTCGCTGGCGCCTGGCAGCGCGACCATTCCGAAGACGTGTCCTTCGCCTTTTCGGGTGCGGACATTTTCGAGGGCAATGTCGATTTTTTCCGCACCGTGCCACCGGCTGATCGGCCCGGCCGGTTCGCCGAGGCGCTTTCCGGTGCGGCGGCCGAATTCGCTGACTGGCACGCGCGCGTTCCAAAGGGCGGCGAAGACCAGCACGAGGCGCACAAGCTGGCGAGCTATCTGCTCTGGGCGAACGGCGTTCCTGCTGGTGGCGCGCTGACGCGGCCGGCGATCTACATGTCGAAGAACCACATGATCAACATCTGGAGCTGGGACAACGCCTTCTCCGCGCTCGGTGTGGCGGCCTTCGATCAGGATCTCGCCTTCGACCAGTTCGCGGCGATCTTCGACCATCAGGACGCCTCCGGCCTGCTGCCGGACTATATCAACGACCGCGACGTGCTCTTCGCCTTCACCAAGCCGCCGGTGCATGGCTGGGCGGTGTCGCTGATCGCAGCTGCCGATCCGTCCTTCCTCACAGTGGAGCGCAAGGCTTACCTGCGCGACGCAATCGGCAAGCAGGTGGATTACTGGCTCACCTATGGCCGCAAGGATGCCACGAGCCTGCCGTCCTATTTCCACGGCAATGATAGCGGCTGGGACAACGCCACCTTCTTTGCCGAAGGCGGCCCGGTGATCTCGCCGGATCTGCCCGTTTTCCTGATCCTTGCCTGCGAGGCATTGGCCGAGCTTCTTGAAGACGATCGAGAACGCCGGGCGATGTGGCGGCAGAAGGCAGACGAGCTGCAGGCGCTGCTGTTCGACCGTCTGTGGACCGGCGAGACCTTTGGCGCCCGGCTCGCTGCGGACCCGGAGCGGATACTGCCGGGCGAAAACCTCATCCAGTTCATGCCGCTGCTGCTCGGATCGCGTCTGACGCCCGACATGCGCGAGAAGCTTGTCGCGCGGCTCGTAGCTGGCGGCTTCATCACCGAATGGGGGCCGGCGACCGAAAGCCCGAAGAGTTCCTTCTACGAGGACGACGGTTACTGGCGCGGGCCGATCTGGGCGCCGACGACGCTGCTTCTCTGGGATGGACTGCGCCGGCAAGGGAAGATTGAGCTCGCGCGCAAAGTCGCGGAAAAGTTCTGTTCACTTGCGAGCAAAAGCGGTATGGCCGAAAACTTCGACGCGCGCTCGGGGAGGGGCCTTCGCGATCGCGCATTCGCCTGGACATCCGCAGTCTATCTTGTGCTGGCAGCATCGCTCAGCGCTGACAACCCGTGACGAGCAGAACCGCCATGCAGAGACCGACGATCAAGACCATCGCGCAGGAGACGGGGCTTTCCATCGCCACCGTTTCCAAGGCCCTGAAGCATTCGCCTCAGGTTCGCCCGGAGACGCGCGCGATCGTGATCGAAGCGGCCGAACGCGTCGGCTACGAACTCAACATGCATGGCGTGCAGTTACGCACCGGCAAGACCTATCAGGTCGCAGCCATCATGACCGCGCCGGGTCCGAAGCAGAACGAGTGGGAAGGCGTCGAATACGCCCAGCTCCTGAGCGGCATTTCCTGGGCGCTGGAAGACAGCCCCTATCGCGTCTCGCTCTATGCTGTGCGGAATTTCGAGGAGAGCCAGGCGGTCATCAAGCAGATCGTTTCGCTGAAGAAGGCCGATGGCATCATCATCTCCGGCACGCGCGCCGACGATCCGCGTATCCGCACCATGCAGGCTGCGGACTTCCCGTTTGTCACCTACGGCACCAGCATTCACAATGCGCCGCATGCCTATGTCGATGCCGACAACGAGCAGATGATCCGGGTGTCGATGGCGCGGCTCACCGAGCGCGGCCACCGCCGCATCGCACTGCTCAACCCGCTCTCGGACTTAAGCTACGGCATCACTCGGCTCGAAGCCTACAGGCATGCGCTTGAAGTCGCAGGGCTTCCCTTTGATCCGGCGCTCGTCGCCCATGGCCGTCTGACGCCGGCTTTCGGCCGTGAGAACGTTTTGACCATGTCGGAGCTCAGCAACCCGCCGACCGCCTATATCTGCGCCAACGAAGCCTCCGCACTCGGTGCCTTCTCCGGCTTTCACGAGCGCGGACTTGTGCATGGCCGGGACGCGGTGATCAACGCCACCGATGATCTCAACGTCAGCCAGTATTTCGCGCCGCCGATCACCACCTATTACCTGCCGATCAGCGAGCCGAGCAGCCTGCTCGGCGCCTATATCCTCAGGCGCATGGAGGGCGAGCCGCCGGAGGCATTGCAGACGCTGCTCATGCCGAACCTGATCGAGCGTTGCGACGACCGCTTGAACCCGAACCGTTGACGAATTTCGCGCCCGCTCAGGGCGCCCATTCATGCCCTTGAATATAAACGTTTATATTCAAGGGCGCACAGACAAAACCCGAGGTCGGACCCAACCGACCGTAAGACATGACGAAGGACCGGACCCGTGCACATGCCCCTGACGAGATCGAACCGCTTCAACGCCAAAGAGCAGCAGACGGACATGCTGGAACTCGGCGTCTGCTACTATCCGGAGCAGTGGCCGCGCGAAAAATGGGAAGAGGATGCCCGCCGTATGGTCGAGCTCGGCCTTGCCTGGGTGCGCATCGGCGAATTCGCCTGGGCGAAGATCGAGCCCCGCTCGGGCGAATTCCACTGGGAGTGGCTGGACGACGCGATCGAGGTGCTCGGCAAGGCCGGTCTTAAGGTTATTCTGGGAACGCCGACCGCCGCACCGCCGAAGTGGCTGATCGATCGCTATCCGGACATCCTGCCCGTCGACGTCAAGGGCGTGGTGCGCAAATTCGGCGCCCGCCGCCACTATTGCTTCTCCAGCCGCCGTTATCGCATCGAGGCGGCGCGCATTTCCGAAGCCATGGCCGAGCGCTATGGCAAGGACGCCTTCGTCCATGCCTGGCAGACCGACAACGAGTACGGCGACCACGACACGATCTACAGCTATTCCGACGAGGCGCTGCGCGCCTTCCGCGAATGGCTTGAGGCCCGCTATGGTACGGTCGAGGAACTGAACCGCGCTTGGGGCACGGCCTTCTGGGCGATGAACTATCTGAGCTTCGATGAGGTCGAGCTTCCGAACAACCTCGTCGAAGAGCCGAGCCCGACCCATATCGTCGACTACATCCGCTTCTCCTCCGACCAGGTGAAGAGCTTCAACAAGGCGCAGGTCGACATCATCCGCAAGCACTCGCCGGGTCGTCCGGTGACGCACAACTTCATGTCGCAGAACACCGACTTCGACCATTACAAGGTCGGCGAGGACATCGATATCGCCTCCTGGGACGTCTATCCGATGGGCGGGCTGCTCAACGGCCGCCTCTCCTCGGAAGACAAGGGTCGCTACCTGCGCGTCGGCGATCCCGACCAGCCGGCCTTCAACCACGATCTCTACCGTGCCGTCGGCAACGGCCGCGTCTGGGTGATGGAGCAGCAGCCGGGCCCAGTAAACTGGGCCTCGCACAACCAGTCGCCCGCCGACGGCATGGTGCGGCTCTGGACCTGGCTCGCCTATGCCCACGGCGTCGACATGGTCTCCTATTTCCGCTGGCGCCAGGTGCCGTTTGCGCAGGAGCAGTTCCATGCCGGCCTGCTGCTTCCGAACAGCGAGGCTGACCAGGGCTATCTCGAAGTCGCGCAGGTTGCCGAGGAAATGAAGCATCTGCCGAAGGGTGAGCGCCGCGAGAAGGCCAAGGTCGCGATCCTGCTCGACTACACCTCGCGCTGGGCGACGCGGGCGCTGCCGCAGGGCCGCACCTATCTGGCCTCGCAGATCGCGCTCGACTGGTATTCGACCGTTGCCCGCTTCGGTGTCGATGTCGACATTGTCGGCCAGCACGCCGATCTCGACGGCTACCAGCTGGTGCTGGCACCCGACCTCGTGATCCCTGAACAGGCCTTTGTCGAAAAGCTTGCGGCGTCGGGCGCCAAGGTGCTCTTCGGACCGCGCAGCGGCAGCAAGACCGAGGACATGCATATTCCTGATGGCCTGCCGCCGGGTCCGCTCGCCGCGCTGATCGACGTCAGTGTCGCGCGTGTCGAGTCGCTGCCGGAATTTCACGGTGAAAGCGTGCTCTATGGCAACGAGACCTATCCGGCCGGCGTCTGGCGCGAGACGGTTCGCACCAACGAAACCGTGCTTGCGACCTTCGAGGGCGATTATCGCAACGGCGCTCCAGCGCTCGTCGGCAACGACAAGGCGCGTTACATGGCAACCGGCGCTCGCGGCGAGCTCCTGGACAAGGTGATTGGCGATGCGCTCGGCTGGGCTTCGGTCGAGGCGCTCGCCGATCTCGGCGATCTGCGCATCACCCGTCGCGGCAAGCTCACCTTTGCCTTCAACTACGGCAAGACGGCCGTGGACGTGCCGGCGCCGGCAGGTGCGACCTTCCATGTCGGCGGCCGCAAGCTCGGCCCGGTCGACGTCGCGATCTGGTCGGAGTGATCGGACGGCGGATTATCGCCCGCCGGCCGTCCGGTAGCACCTAAATGCCAGGAGCCCGGCCTTGGAAAAAGGCCGGGCTCTTTGCGTTTCATACGGTACTTTTTCCGTGCTCAGACCCGTTCCAGCGCCACGGCGATGCCCTGGCCGACGCCGATGCACATAGTCGACAGCGAATAGCGCCCGCCGGTCTCGTGCAGCTCGAGTGCTGCCGTTCCGGTGATGCGGGCGCCGGACATGCCGAGCGGGTGGCCGAGCGCGATCGCGCCGCCGTTGCGGTTGACGCGCGGGTCGTCGTCGGCAATGCCGAGGTCGCGAAGCGTGGCGAGCCCCTGCGACGCAAAGGCCTCGTTGAGTTCGATGACGTCGAATTGCGCCTGCGTGAAACCGAGGCGGGCCATCAGCTTCTTCGATGCCGGAGCGGGGCCGAAGCCCATGATGCGCGGCGGTACGCCAGCGGTAGCGCCGCCGAGAACGCGGGCGATCGGCCGCAATCCGTATTTCTTTGCCGCCGCCTCCGAGGCGATGATCAGCGCCGTCGCGCCATCGTTGACGCCGGAGGCGTTGCCGGCGGTCACTGTGCCGCCTTCTTGTCTGAAGGGCGTGCCGAGCTTGGCAAGTGCTTCCATGGTCGTTACGCGCGGGTGCTCGTCGCGATCGACGGTAACGGGCTCGCCCTTGCGCTGCGGGATCGTCACCGAAACGATCTCTTTCACCAGCCGGCCATTGGCCTGCGCGGCCGCTGCCTTTGCCTGGCTGCGCACAGCAAACGCGTCCTGGTCTTCGCGGCTGACGTGAAAGTCGGCCGCGACGTTCTCCCCCGTCTCCGGCATGGAATCGACGCCATATTGCTTCTTCATCAGGGGATTGACGAAGCGCCAACCGATGGTCGTGTCGTAGATTTCGGCGTTGCGTGAAAAGGCGGTGTCCGCCTTCGGTATCACGAAGGGCGCGCGCGACATGCTCTCGACCCCGCCTGCGATCATCAGCTCAGCTTCACCCGACTTGACGGCTCGGGCTGCGGTGATGACGGCATCCATGCCGGAGCCGCAAAGCCGATTGATCGTCGTGCCGGTGACGCCGACCGGCAGACCGGCCAGGAGCAGTGACATGCGCGCCACGTTGCGGTTGTCCTCGCCCGCCTGGTTGGCGCAGCCGAAGATCACGTCATCGACGGCGTCCCAGTCGACATCGGTGTTTCGCTCTATCAGTGCCTTCAGCGGAATTGCGCCGAGATCGTCGGCCCTGACCGATGAGAGTGAGCCGCCGAACCGGCCGATCGGGGTGCGGATGTAGTCGCAGATGAAAGCCTCGGCCATCACGCAGCCTCCTTGTCGCCCTGGTGCGCCTTCTTGGTGCGAGCGTTGATGTCGCGAAGGGTCTTGAGTTCGAGTTCGGTCGGGGCCGGCGTCTCGATCACTTCCTCGGCGAACTTGATCGCCCAGCCGCAATTCTCGACGATCTGCGCGCGTGTGACGCCGGGATGGATCGAAACGACGGTCAGTTCCTTGGTTTGCGGATCCGGCTCCAGGATGCAGAGGTCGGTGATGACGCGCGTCGGTCCCTTGGTCTTCATGCCGAGCCGTTCACGGTGGTCGCCGCCTTCGCCGTGGCCCATGGAGGTAATGAAGGGCAGCTTCTCGACGAAGCCGCGCTTGGAGAGCGCCATGGTGATGAAGATACGGCCGCAATTGGAGGCAATCTCCGGAGCGCCGCCACCACCGGGCAGGCGCACCTTCGGGTGGTCATAGGGGCCGACGACCGTGGTGTTGAGGTTGGCAAACTTGTCGATCTGGGCGCCACCGAGGAAGCCTGTCGTGATGCGCCCGCCCTGCAGCCAGTAGCGAAACATCTCCGGCACCGAGACGGTGAAGAGCGCCGTGTCGCAGAGTTCACCGTCGCCGATCGACAACGGCAGCACATCCGGCTTGGTGCCGACCGTGCCGCTCTCGTAGATCAGGGTGATATCGGGCGCGTGCGTCAGTCTCGCGACGTTGCAGGCGGCTGAAGGCGCGCCGATGCCAACGAAGCAGACGTCGTCGTTGGAAAGCGCCCGGGAAGCGGCGATGGTCATCATTTCGGTGGGGGTAAAATCGCTCATCCTATCCTCCCTCAAGCCGCTTTTGCCGGCTTGTTGCCGGCGTGCTTGGCGAAATCTTCCGGCTTGGCGTCGAGCACGTTTTCCTTGATCCAGGCGGTGAAGCTGTCGCGGTCGCGCGCGATCTCGTCCCAGCCGATGTAGAAGGCGTTGGAGCGCGGATAGTAACCGTGCGCATAGGACGGGAAGGCGCCGCCCGGAACGTGGGCAACCGATGTAACCGCCCAGCTGGGAAGCACGAGGGAGTTGGGCGACGGCGGGTTGAGCTCGTCGACGATCTCCTCGGCCGTGACGATCGAGCGCTTGGCGGCAAGAACCGCCTCTTTCTGCACGCCGACGATGCCTTCGATCAGCACGTTGCCCTTCCTGTCGGCGCGTTGCGCATGGATAATCGTGACATCAGGGCGGATCGCCGGCACGGCGGCAAGCACTTCGCCGGTAAACGGGCAGGTAACCGACTTGATGTTCGGGTTCACCTTCGGGAGGTCGGCGCCGATGTAACCGCGCAGCGTCGCAAACGGCAGGTTGGCAGCACCCGCCTCATAGGCATTGGCCATCGCCGCGTGGGAATGCTCCTCGATTTCGAGCGGTCGCGGCCACTGGTTTTCGACCGCATCGCGGAAACGGTGCAGCGAGCCGACGCCGGGATTTCCGCCCCAGGAGAACTTCATGCCGCGCGCCGCACCCACGCCGATCAGCTGGTCGTAGAGAATGTCCGGCGTCATGCGCACCAGATAGAGGTCCTTGCGACCCTGGCGGATCACCTCATGCCCCGCGGCATAGGGGATCAGGTGGGTGAAGCCTTCCATGGCGACGGTGTCGCCATCCCTGACATTGTCGCCGACAGCCTCGGCGAGCGAAACGATCTTCGCCATGTTTCCTCTCTGGTCTCAGTGATCTGTTCGTGGCCTTCGTCGCCCCACGGGCAGCCGGCGCCTTCCTCTTCCTGATGCCAATAAGCGCCGATCGAAACGCGCGGTCAAATATTTTGTGCGATATTTGACTTTTGTTCGTATAACGCACAAAATCATTGATGATGATTTGGGAGGCAAGGATGCGGGAAACGGACTTCGTCAGCGGCTTTGCGCGCGGGCTGGCAGTGATCGAAGCCTTCGATGAAACCCGGCCGAAACTGTCGATCGCCGAGGCATCAAAGATTACCGGGCTTGACCGGGCGACGGTGCGCCGGTCGCTGCTGACCCTCTCCGAACTCGGCTATGCAGACTATGACGGCAAGTTCTTCGCGCTGACGCCGAAGATCCTGCGCCTCGGCCATGCTTATCTGTCGGCGACGCCTCTGCCGACGATCATCCAGCCCTATCTCGACCAATTGTCCGACCGCGCCGGGCAGAGCGCCTCGGCCTCGGTCTTGGATGGAACCGAGATCGTCTATATCGCCCGCGCCTCGCAAAAGCGGGTGATGTCGATCAACCTGACGACCGGCTCACGACTGCCGGCCTATTGCGCCTCCATGGGGCGGGTATGGCTCTCGGCACTGCCGGAGCATGAGGCACGAGAGATCCTTTCCCGATCGAACCTCAAGGCAAACACGCCCTATACAAAGACCGATCCGGAAGACCTGATCGCCGAGTTTCGCCGTGTGCGCGACCAGGGCTATGCGCTGATTGATCAGGAACTGGAGCTCGGTCTCTGCTCGATCGCCGTGCCGCTAGAAAACGACCGCGGCCGGATCGTTGCGGCGCTCAACATTGGCGCGCCGGCAGCCCACGTGGCCGCAGCGGAGATGGTCGAGCGTTACCTGCCGCTGCTCAGGGAAACGCAAGGGGCGCTCCGCCTAGTGTTGAGATAACAGGTGCCCTGCGTCGGCGCTTGATGTTTGCTGTCGCGCGTTGGAAGCACGCCTGCATCCCAAGACCTGGTCCTTGCTGGCGCCGATTGATGGTGATCGGAACGGCTGGCAACGGACATGGGGGATTTGCGTATGGGCACCCTTGGGTCTGTGCACGTCGTCTCGTGTCAGGTAGTTCCAATGGCGCCAAGACCGTTCATCTGCACGGGACCGTTGGTCTGCAACTCATTCCATCGGCAAGCACATATTTGGGTAGCGACCGAACGGCCGGAATACCCAAAAATGAGCCGCGGGGCGATGCAGTTTGCGCTTGCATTTATCTAACCTACAAATTTTAGTGGTCCGCGCGGATGGTGCTGGCGGTGAGAAAAGCCGGCACAGGACGATGGAGGGGGCCATCGCGCCGCAAGAGCCAGGTATTTGTCGAATTTTGTCCAGCGCCGCTCTCGGCGATGTCTGGGCGTTGCCGTCATTGTTGCGACCCGGATCGCCGGGGAACCCGAAATTTTACTGAGCGATTCCTTTTCGCCTTTCCATATCGAGCGTCATGAATGAGCAATTGCACCCGTCCGATCATTCCATAGGCCTGCCGCCCTACGAACTGATCGCGACGAACGAGCCGCCTTGCCCCGCCGTGGGGCAACCCACACAAGACTGGGCCTATCTGGCCGCCACCCACCTCATCGGTTCGCCGGCCAACGCGGCGATCGCCGCGATCCTGGAGGAAACCGGCAAGTTTGCCGGCGCCGACCGGGCGTGGATGTTCGAATACAGCGACGATCTTCTGCGCTTCCGCAACACTGACGAATGGGTGCGAGGCGAGGTGTCGTCACATGTGGGTGACTTGCAGCAGACGCCGGTGACGATGATCGGCTGGCTCCATCAGTGGCTGGTGGCCGGCAAGGCGGTCATGATCAACGATGTCGCCAGGCTACCGCGTCCGGCGCGCGCGCTTCAGGCGGAAATGCTTCGCCAGAATGACAAGAGCGTTCTCTGCGTCCCGGTTTTTCACGAGGGCACGTTGCGTGGCTGCATCGGTTTCGATGCGACGAGGGCAGTGCGTCGATGGCCGATCGAAGAAATCCACCAGCTCGCCCGTTGCGCAAAGCTGATCGGGATTGCGCGCTACGGGCGCACGCCGACGCAGGGCGAACGGGAGGAGCCCGCCGCAACGACGTTTCCCGCGACCGTCCCGCTCGTCCACCTGCATATGCCCGGGCGCACGCGCGGCGTGCCACTGCCTGCAATCGTCGGGCTTCGATCCGCCAAGGACTACACCCAGATCTGGCTGAAGGGAGAGGCGGCGGTCCTGGACCTGCGCCCGCTTTCGTTCTGGATCGGCCTGTTGCCCAGGTCGAATTTCCTGCGCATCCATCGCACCGCAGTCATCAACCTGTCGCACGTGTCCGAGCTCGACCGTCATTCAGGTTCGACGAAACAGGCCTGGGCCGTGCGTCTGCGCAGATTGGACGAATCCTGGACCGTGTCCCGCCCCTACAGGCAGGAATTGCGCAGCCGTCTCGGCATCTGAAATTATCCACAGAGGGCCAATGTCGGGCTTTGTCGTTTCGTCGAACCCGTAGGTTGTTTCGTCGATAAGGCGTTGCCGCTGTAGGGTTGTCGTGCAAGCCAGCATCCTGGAGAAATTTAGGGTGTCGGGCGGAGGGCAAGCCTTTGAAAAAGATCAATTGTCAGAATCAGGGCTTGGTAAGCAGGCGTGCGGGCGAAGAGCGCAATGACCGGCAGCGTACGACGCGTCGTTCTGTGGCCGCTGGTCAGCGCCTGCTGATGAGCAGCACGGCTCTGTGGCTGTTCGCAGCCACAGGCCTCGCTCTCGGCGTGGTCGCGTCCGCGCCGCCTGTTCAGGCGGCAGGCAAGGGCGGCGCCGGTGGGAGCACGAGCGGTACCGGCGGTGGTATCGACGGCAATCTGCAGGGGACGCCTGGCAGCAATGCGACCTATTCCGGAAACGGTGGCGGTGGCGGCGGACCGGGTGCGGCCGGTGGCGCGGGAAGCCAGATCGGTGCCGGGGTTGCGGCACCGGCGGTGCCGGTGGCACCAGCGGCAGCCCGAACGGCGGAACCGGCGGAACCGGTATCGGTAACGGCGGCGATTTTGGCGGCGGCGCGGGTGGCGGCGGCGGTGCGCACGGCAGCGTCGGCAATGTCGCTGGCCGCGGTGGCGATGGGGGCACGTCTCCAAACGGGGACGGCGGTGGCGGCGGCGCCGGCGGTTACGGCCGTATTGTTGCCTCCGGAGGAACGGACAGCATATCCGGACCAGCAGTGTCCGGCGGACGGGGTGGACACGGCGGTGCGGGTGGGACAGCGTCAGGCATCGGAATCGGGGGCAGCGGCGGTGACGGCGGCGATGGTGCGGCGCTGGTCGGTGGCGGCACATTGACGGTGAACACGAACGTGACGGGCGGCAACGGCGGCAACGCTGGCGCTGGCGGCCACGCTCTCGAAAAATACAATGGCGACGGCGGCCACGGCATCAGCGCGCTGAACGGCGGCACGGTGATCGTCAACAGCAGCGTGACGGGCGGCGTGGCTGGAACCGGCGGGACTGGCAGCGTGCACGGAGCCGGCATCTTCGGCCGGAACCTGGACGTGACCCTCGGCGCGTCGGGCTCGATCATCGGCGGCAATGGCGGGACCGCCAACGCCATGACCTTCGATGGTGGCACCAACACGTTTCGATTTTCCGCGGCGAACCCAAGTCTCTCCGGCAACATTGCGATCAACAATTCCGGAAGTCTGACGCTCGATCAGACCGGCAGCAGCCGTATCAGCAATGTGATTACCGGCGACGGTTCCCTGATCAAATCCGGCAGTGGAACCCTGACCTTGACGGGCATGAACACCTATACCGGTGCGACGAGCATTGCAGCGGGTGGCACGCTGGCGCTTTCGGGCCAGGGGCGGATCAACGCTTCGAGCGGTCTGACGGCCAACGGTACTTTCGACGTCTCGGCGGCGGCCTCCGCACAGGTCAAGTCGCTGGCCGGCAGCGGACAGGTTGTGCTCGGAAGTCAGTATCTGATCATCCACAACGCCACGGGTAACTTCTCGGGCGCGATCAATGGCACCGGTGGCATCAATGTCATGGCCGGCACGCAGGTCCTGACCGGTACCAACACGTTTAGCGGTGGTGCGGGTACGAATACTGGCGCAACGTTGCAGATCGGCAATGGCGGCACGGGTGGCTCGCTCGTGTCGAATATTACCAACGGCGGTGCTGTGATCTTCAACCGTTCCGATAACGCGACCTATGGCGGTGCGATCACCGGCAACGGTACGTTCTCACAGATCGGAACGGGCACGCTGACGCTGACCTATGACAACAGCACGCGCGGTGCGGTGACGATCGGCGCGGGCAGCACGCTGCAGCTCGGCAATGGTGGCACGACCGGCTGGATCGGCGGCACTGGCAACTTCGTGGGCTCGATCACCAACAATGGCGCGCTCGTCTACAACCGCTCGAACAACGTCAGCTATGCCGGCAAGGTTACGGGCACCGGCACGATTTCGCAGGCCGGGACGGGCAAGCTGACGCTGACGGGTGACAGCTCGCTGTTTGCGGGCGCAACGTCGGTGACGTCGGGCACGACCTATGTCAACGGCCAGCTTGGCGGCAACGTCAATGTCGGCACCGGCGGCACGCTCGGCGGATCTGGTCGGATCGGTGGCAACGTCACGGTCGATGGCACGCTCTCGGCAGGCAATAGCCCCGGCACGCTGACGATTGCGGGCGATCTGACGCTCGGCGCCGGCTCCACATCGGTCTTCGAGCTAAATACGCCGGGCTCGTCGGCAGCGTCGGCAGCAACGATCTGGTGAAGGTCGGCGGCAACCTGACACTCGGCGGCGCGCTGAACGCCAAGGTGGCATCGGCTGGCTATTACCGGCTGTTTGAATATGACGGTTCGCTGTCGGGCAGTTTCGCCTCGACGGCTGCCACGTCGACGGCGCCAAGCTTTGCCGTTGCCAGCCATCAGGTCCAGACCGGCATTGCACGCCAAGTCAACCTGTCAGTGCTCGGCGCCGGCCAGACGATGCACTTCTGGGACGGCGGTGACACGACGGGCAACGGCACCGTCAACGGCGGTACCGGCACCTGGACGTCTGCTGGCACGAACTGGACCGGGGCGCCGGGGCGCGCCAACATCAACGGCAGCTTCGGCGGTTCTGTCGGCGTCTTTGCCGGTGCGACCGGCGGCACCGTCAATATCGTCGGCACGCAGAGCTTCGACACGCTGCAGTTCTCCTCGGCAACCTCCGACAACTATCATCTGGGCATCTATGCCGGCGGTCGTTGGGGCGAAGCGTCGCTTAGAACCGGCGCCGCCTATAGCTGGCACGATATCGAGACGAACCGCACCGTTTCGTTCCCGGGCGTCACGGACAGCCTCAATGCCGACTACAGCGCCGGGACGGGCCAGGTCTTTGGCGAGTTCGCCTATGCCTTCAAGGCCGGGTCGGTCGATCTGGAGCCGTTTGCCAACCTGGCCTATGTACATCTCAACCGCGACGGCTTTGTCGAGCGGGGTGGCGCTGCTGCTCTCTTCGGCAAGGACGCGTCGCAGGACACGACGTTTACGACCCTTGGTCTTCGCGCGGCGTCCAGCTTCGACCTCGGCGGCGTGCCGGCGACGGCACGCGGCACCGTCGGCTGGAGGCACGCCTTCGGCGACACCTTGCCGCTGTCGTTGAACGGGTTCTCGCCGGCGAGCACGTTTGTCATCGCCGGCGTTCCGATCGCCGAGAACACAGCCGTGCTTGAAGCCGGCCTCGATTTCGCCGTCGCGCCGGAGGCGACCCTCGGCTTGACCTACACGGGCCAATTTGGCGGCGGTGTCAGCGACCAGAGCGTCAAGGCCAATCTGCGCGTCAAGTTCTGATTGAACGCAGTCGATCCAAACGGCCGCCTGTCCGGGTCATGGGTGACCGCGGCAGGGGGCCGTTTGGCTTTTCAAGGCTGGTTTGAAGTGCGCATGGATGCGGCACGCCAGAGCCCATGCGTCCACGCTTCACCCGCTCGGCACGTCGCCGCGACGGGGATGGTCGGGCGCTATCTGCCGCTGCTCAAGGAGGCGCAGGCAGCCTTGCGCGTCGTACTGAGATGGCGCCGCCGGCATCCTTGCGCTTGACGCCACGCCCCGACGCGCTTTCTATCTCGCCTGGGGTGTGAATTCGGGCTGGGAGTGGACCACTATGACTGACGATACGCCGCCGCCGGAAACCAAGCTCACGACGACGAAGCGGCGCTGGGCCGCCGATGGCAAGTTCCTAACGGGGCGGATCGTGCGCCCCGAGGACGAGCGCCTTCCGCCCGGGCAACACCTGGTCAAGGACTGGCCGGTGCTCGACCTCGGCCAGCAGCCGATCATCCGGACGGAAAGCTGGCGGCTCGATATCACCGGCCACGTCGAGCATCCGCTGTCGCTCGACTGGGTCGCCTTCAAGGCGTTGCCGCAGAGCGACCGTCTCTCCGACATGCATTGCGTGACGACGTGGTCGCGCTACGACAACCGCTGGCAGGGCGTGGCCACACGTGATCTGCTCGACCAGGTGATGCCGAAGCCCGAAGCGAGCCATGTCATGCTGACGAGCTATGACGGCTACACCACGAACATCCCGCTTGCGGATTTTGCCTCCGAAGATGCGATCCTTGCGACCGACTGGGAGGGCCAACCGATCGGCCGCACCCATGGCGGACCGATGCGGCTCGTCGTTCCGCACCTCTATCTGTGGAAGAGTGCCAAGTGGCTGACGCGTATCGATTTTCGCGAAGGCGACATGCCCGGCTTCTGGGAGCGGAACGGCTACCACATGCGTGGCGACCCGTGGCGCGAAGAGCGCTATTCGGACGACTGATCTGGGCCTGTGAAGGCTTGACGATAACCGGCCAACGCGTCCGGATCCAAAAGCGATTGCAGCCCCGCAAGCTGGTAGCGCCAGAAGAGCGAAATGGCTAACTGGATGGACGGGGCGTCGCTGTATTCGCTGAGCGTATCGGCAATGGTGTCCAGCGTTCGGGTAAAGGTTCGCTCGAGCATGAAACCCATCAAAGGCGTCAGGGCCTGCTCGCCGCCTTTGTCGGTCAGGTAGCCGGAAGCCAGCCGCACCATCTCCCGGATCATCAGCTTGCGGACATGGGCGTAGCGCGTGCCATCAGCGCCGCGAAGCAGGATGAGGACCACGAACCGCTGTTCGATCCAGAAGGACAGCAGCGCCCAGGCACGTTCGGATCCGGAAGCATCGGCCTGCAGCCAATTGCCGATCGATCGCAGTTCCCGTACGCGGGCGCGCAGCAGACGCAACAATCGCCCGGCAAGCGCCGGTGTCACGATCTCATAAAACAGCGCCTCCTTGTCGGCGACGTACTTGTAGATGTTGCTCGAACTCGTGCCGGCCCTTTCCGCCACATCGGCCAGCCGGGCCCTTTCGAACCCTTGCTCGGCAAACACCGCTGCCGCTGCCGCAAGCAGCCGCTCACGCACTTCCTGCTTCAGGCGCTGGGGCATGCGAGCCTTTCTGCAAGCCCGGTGAGCCTTGGTTGCCAGGGGGCAGCTTCTTCCAGCTGGAAGGCAAGCGAGAAGAGCAGCGCGTCCGCGCCTGCGGCCGCAGCGAAATGGCAGCCGACCGGCAAACCCTCGCGCGACCAGAAAAGCGGCACCGACATGGCGGGCCATCCGGCAAAGGACGCCGCGTTGGTGAAGCCGGCGAGGCGTTCCGTAAACGCGACAAGTTGGTCTGCATCCTCGGTCGGGCCTTGCGTCCCCAGCGGAAAGGCCGCGAAGGGGACGGTGGGCGAAAGCAGAACGTCATAGCCGGAGATCGTCTGATTTGCGCTCGCCTCGGCGTTCAGCGTTGCACCGATGGCCTCCATGATTGCCGCCTCCGGCAGCCGCCTGGCGCGGCGGACGAGCTCGACCGTGTAGGGCTCGAACAAGGTCTCATCGAAGGCGCCGCCCATTGCGGCCGCGATCTGGTCGAACAGGCCGGACAGAACGATCCCTGTCAAATTGAAAAAGGCGCGGCTGGTTTCCTGCGCGTTGACATTTGGCCCCGCGCATTCGACGACCTCGTGCCCCAAAACCGTGCACAGCATAATCGCCGTGTTGAGCGCGTCCTCGACCGCTTCAGACACGCCGCGCCCGAAAACATCATGGCGATAGACGCCGATGCGCAGCCGCTTCTGCGGGCCGCGGCGCATATCGTCGATCGCAGGCATTGGTCGCGTCGGGTCCTGCCGCTCGGTTGCCGCCAGCCACACGGCGCTGTCGCGCACGGAACGGCTGACGCAATGGTCGCTGATCAGGCGCGCCGTCGGCATGGTTGGCGGCAGGCCGGCATTCACCGTGCGGTCTCGGCTCGGCTTGAAGCCGAAAAGCCCGCAGAAGGAGGAGGGGCCACGGATCGAGCCGCCGCCGTCGGACGCGTGGGCGATCGGCACCATGCCGGAGGCAACGGCCGCCACCGCGCCGCCGGACGAGCCGCCGGTCGAAAGGGCAAAATTCCAGGGGTTGCGCGTCGCGCCCTGGGCGAGGGTTTCGGTGGTGCCGAGCAGGCCGAACTCCGATGTGGTCGTCTTTCCAAGAACGATCAGACCGGCCTTGTCGATTGCGTCCGTGTAATCTGATCCGCCTTGGGCGGGCTGTCCCTTGAAGAGGCGAGAGCCGAAGCCGGCCGGATGGCCGGGATAAGCAAGCAGATCCTTGAGCAAGGTCGGTACACCCGGGAACGGCATGTCCGCGTGCGGCCGAAAAGCTGCGGCGCACTTGCGCGCTTGGTCGAAATCCGTGGATGCAAGGGCGTTGACGTGCGGCTCGATCCGCTTGATGCGCCGGATGGCGGCATCGACGAGTTCGAGCGGCGAGGCTTGGCCCGTCGAGACGAGACTCGCCTGTTCCGTTGCGTCCAGCGCGGAAAAATCGTCCGTTTCCTGTTGCGACAATTCGGGATTGGGGGCGCGCATCTGTCCAGCTTCCATTGACGACGAAAAGAGAATGATTGATTCTCTTTTCGTCGTCAATGAGCGGTTGCATCCTCAAGCGACTGATTGCATCTTCCCGTCTCCTGCAATGCTGGTGCAACCCACCCCCCGCAAAGCTCGTGCAACGTTTCAACAAAGGACGTTGTCGATGCGCCTGGCCATTTTACCGATGTGGATGATCCTCTTCAGCGCGAGCCCGAGCCATGCCGAAGAAAAGGGAATGTGGATTGCGGACAATCCGTATCGGGCCGTGCAGCCTTTGTACGATCCCTGTCGTGATGGTCGGCTAAGTGATGGAACGCCGCGAACCTGCGCCGAGATCAGGCGCATGTACCGGCATGGACGAGGCGGCTGGTCCGAGCAGGATCATCGTCTGGATGCATGTAGCGACGGACGCGTCAGCGACGGCCGGCCGCGCACATGCCGGGAACTACTTGAATGGATGGAGCATCGTTGATGAAGGCAGAGCGCAGAGCCACTATCTCGAGGCTCGGACAGGTTTTCAGATTGGTGCTTGGATATCTGTCCTGGCCGCTGGTGTTTTTCGGTGGACTGCTCGGCGCCTACTACGCGTTCGCGAGCGCGAAGCCGATGGTCGGATTCGTGGCGGTCTATGCGGCCGCCGTCTTCGTCCTGTTTCTACTCGAACGTTACATTCCCTACGAGCGCGGCTGGCTTCAGTCGGATGGCGAAACGGTGAACGACATCGGCCACACTCTGGCCACGAAGGGCCTGCTGCAGGCGGCTGGCCTGATCGCCGCCGTCTTTCCCATGTATGCAGCCAACATCCTGCAGCCGCTCGCAGCGCTCAAGTTCGGCCTCTGGCCATCGGATTGGCCGATGGTGCTGCAGGTGGCCCTCGCAGTGGTCGTTGCCGAATTTGGCCTCTATTGGTCGCATCGGATCGCCCACGAAAAGCTGTTCTTTTGGCGGTTCCACGCGCTACATCACAGCGTCGTTCGCCTCTGGGTCATCAATACCGGCCGCTTCCACGTGGCCGACTCGCTGTTCAAGATCGCCATGAGCCAGATCCCGCTCTATTGCCTCGGTGCTCCGTTGCATGTTTTCTGGTGGCTCGGTGCGGTCACGGCCTTCATGGGCATTCTCACCCATTGCAACGTCGACATGCGCACCGGCCCCTTCGACTATCTCTTCAGCACGCCGCGCCTGCACCGCTGGCATCATTCGAAGGACCTTCGCGAGGGCAACATGAACTACGGCGAGAACGTCGTGGTCTGGGACCTTTTGTTCGGCACGTACTACAACCCTGACCGCCCGTCCTCGACCGACATCGGCATCAAGGGTCAGATCGCCCGAGGCTTCCTGGCGCAACTGGCGCAGCCCTTCACCAAGAACGGTGTGCGCGAAATCCTCGGCCTCCCGAAGCGAGGCTCATGAAAATGCGGCAGCATGCCCGGTCTTCAACCGGGCATGCTGCGCAACAGCTAGGCCGCAAAGGCCGGCTTGCGTGCGCCGATCCTCAAGACGTAGTAGATCGCCCCACCGATGGCGACCCCGAAGAACCAGCCGTAAACCCCCCACCAGGCCGGCAGGATGTTGGTGAACGTCGGCAGGATCGAGGAGAACAGTGCCCCGATAGCAAGGGCGATGAAGGCGCTGCCGTGCCAGCCGCCCTGGAAGCGGAACTCGCCGTCCTCGTGATAGAGCGCTTCGACATTCAGCTGGCCGCGGCGGATGAGATAATAATCCACCATCATCACCCCGAAGATTGGCCCCATCGTCGAACCGATGAAGTTGACGAAATGCGCAGCCCCGGTTTCCCAAGGGGCGAACGGATAGAGGATGAGCGCAATCAGCGCCGCAATGTAGCCGCCGCGCTTGAAGTTGATCTGCCGCGGAAAGACATTGGCAAAGTCGAAGGCCGGCGAAACGAAGTTCGCCACCACGTTGATGCCGAGCGTCGCGACGGCAAAGGTGAGTGCTGCAAGCAGGGCCAGGAACCAGCTGTCGAATTTCGCTGAAATCTGGTCCGGATGCAGCAGCACTTCGCCATAGACCGCAAAGGCGGCGGTCGTCGTCACGCCGGCGACGAGGCAGAACGCAAGCAGGTTGATCGGCAGGCCCCAGAGATTGCCCTTGCGCAGGGTCTTCACGTCGGTCGCATAGCGCGAGAAGTCGCAGAAGTTCAGATAGAGCGCTGCGAAGTAGGTGATCCAGGTGGCGGCGACCGCGGCCAGCGCCGGGAAGGTGCCGGGCTCCCACGGGACGCCCGCGTCCTTGGTCTTTTCGATGAGCACGTCGCGCGGGATTTCCGAACCGAAGGAGAATGTGCCTGATTTGACGATCAGGTAGACAGCAAGGATCAGCATCATGATCCAGACGGCTGGGCCGGCCCAATCCTGGAACTTGCGAACGGTCTCCATGCCGCGCTGGATGATGAGCAACTGCAGCGACCAGACGACGACGTAGCAGATCACCTCGAGCGTCGAATGGCCGAGCATGTGGCTGTTCTGGTGAAAGGCCAGCATGCTTTCGTTGCGAATGAGAAGCGCGACGATTGCACCTGACGCCGCAGCCGTCTGCGCGCCATACCAGAAACAGGCGACGACGGCGCGCACCAGCGCCGGAACGTTGGCGCCGAAGGTGCCGAAGGAGGCTCGGGCGAGAACGGGGAAGGGCACGCCGGTGCGCACGCCCGCATTGCCGACGAGGCTCATCAGGAAGAAGATCACCAACGAGCCGATGCCGATCGCGATGACGAAGTTTATGAAGCTGCCGCATAGCAGGAACAGGCTTGCTGCAAGGTAGTATCCCCACAGGCTATGCACGTCGGATGTCCACACATTGAAGATGCTGAAAGCGCCCCACCGGCGTTCTTCGGCCGGTGCCAGATCCTCGTTGTACAACGAGGGCGACGGATCGCGTACTGCCATGTCTTCCTCCGTATTTTCTCTGGATCCCCTCGGACCCGGCCTTGATTCTGCTCCCGTTGTGAGTCGTTGCAAAAGGCTTTTTGGATCGTCGAGGTGGGTATCCCGTGGCACCGAACGTGACCAAGCGGCCTCGCAGAACTACGATCGGCAGCCGCGAAAGGTCGCGTATATCCCATTGACATATCCTGTGACTGAAACCATCTTGGATATACGCAAGGTATATCCCGGAGGCGACAATGTCGGAACAGGGCGCAGTTTTTCTCACAAATCGTAGTCAGGCGATCCGGCTGCCGAGGGCCGTAGCGCTTCCGGAGGACGTCAAACGCGTCGATATCGTCGCGGTGGGGCGAACGCGCATCATTACACCCGTAGGCGAGGCCTGGGACAGTTGGTTCGACGGCGAGCTCGTCACAGCCGATTTCATGGTGCAGAGAGAACAGCCGGAGGCCCAGGAACGCGAGTCACTCTGATGTTGAAATACATGCTCGACACCAATATCTGCATCTACACGGTCAAGAACCGGCCGCAGCAGGTTCGTGAGGCGTTCAACAGGCATTACGGCCAAATGTGCATCAGCTCGGTCAGCCTGATGGAGTTGATCTACGGCGCGGAAAGATCCGCCATGCCCGAGCGCGACCTATCGGTCATAGAGGGGTTTGCGGCGCGTCTTGAGGTTCTCAACTACGATCAGGCGGCAGCCAGCCATACCGGACAGTTGCGTGCCGAACTCGCCCGCAGTGGCACGCCGATAGGGCCTTACGATCAGTTGATCGCCGGTCATGCACGGTCTCATGGCTTGATCCTGGTGACCAACAATCGGCGGGAGTTCGATCGTGTACCCGGCTTGCGCGTCGAGGACTGGACCGCGGCGCCCTGACCCCGCCTTCCTACGCACCCAGCCGTTCGCGCTCTGCCAGTCGCCAGGCGCGGGGCGTCACGCCCGTCTCGCGCAGGAAGAAGCGGGAGAAATAGGCGGGGTCGGCAAAGCCGAGGCGGAAGCTGATTTCCTGGACTCTGGCGCGGGTGAAAACGAGTTCGCGCTTTGCTTCGCCGACGAGCTTTCGCGAAATCATCTCGTGGGCGCTGAGGCCGGCAACGGCGCGCGTGATCCGGTTAAGATGGGTTTGCGACAGGCCGAGTTCGCGGGCGTAGGCGGCGGCCGGCCAATGCGAGCGGAGGTGCTGCTGCAAAAGCGCTTGGAAGCGCTGGACCCGCCGCTCGTTTTCACTCTGGCTGCTGTCATCCCGGTCGTCGCTCGTCTCGAGACGGGCCGTCAGCGTCAGGGCGGCAGTCAGGTAAGCGTCGAGAAGATCGGCGCGGTTGCCACGGCTGGTTTCCCACTCCCCGGCAAGACGTCTGAGGGTTGCTGCGATGTAGGCAGCATCCTCGCCGCCGTCGAGCCGGATCAGGTGCGGGACGGCGAGCCAGGCGCCAAGGCGGCTGCGCTCGCCGGGCGTTGTCTTCAAATGCGAGGCGAGGATGGTGAAAACGAAGCCGTCGATGTCGCGCGAGAAGCGGAAACCGTGGCTGAGCGCCGGCGGAACTGTGATGACGACGGGCGGCTCGATCATGTGCACGGCGTTGCCGAAGACCGCATCGCCCGAGCCGCCGGCAATGTACAAGATCTGAAAGAAGCTCTCGTGCCGGTGCAGCCCGATCTCCCAGTGGTAGAGGCTGCTTCGTGACGGGATGGTCTCGCAATGCAGCCAAAAATCCGGCCGTTCTCCGGTCTTTTCGCCGTAGAGTTCGTAGGTCGGAACCGTCTTCTTCATGCCGCACATCCTGAAGCCATGTTCGATTTGTGCAATTTCATGGCGGATTTGTCCATTGAGAGCGAAGCTGGCCCGGCGCAGATTTTGCCAAAAGACAATTCTGACAAAAGGCAATTCCGGAGGAGAGCATGCGCACCAAGGTCGTCATCATCGGGTCGGGTCCGTCAGGTCTTCTGCTTGGGCAGTTGCTGGCGGAAGCGGGCATCGACAACATCATTCTCGACCGTGTCAGCAAGGACTACATCCTCGGTCGGGTGCGCGCGGGCGTGCTTGAGGAAGGCACGGTCGGCCTGATGGATCGCGCCCAAGCCGGCGCGCGCATGCATCAGGAGGGCCTGCCGCATGACGGCTTCTCGCTCGCCTTCGATGGCCGTGATCACCGCATCGACCTCAGGCAGCTGACCGGGGGCAAGCGCGTCATGGTCTATGGCCAGACGGAGCTGACGCGCGACCTGATGGAGCATCGCGAGCGTTCAGGGGCCGTCACGATCTACGAGGCGGCCAATGTCCAACCGCATGATTTCGACGGTCATCTGCCCTATGTGACCTTCGAGAAGGATGGCACGGCGCAGCGCATCGACTGCGACTTCATCGCCGGCTGCGACGGCTTTCACGGGATCAGCCGCAAGTCGGTACCGGAAAAGGCGCTCAAGACTTTCGAGAAGGTCTATCCCTTCGGTTGGCTCGGCATTCTCGCCGACGTGCCGCCGGTCGACCACGAACTGATCTATGCCAACCATCCGCGCGGTTTCGCGCTTTGCTCGATGCGTTCGACGACGCGCAGCCGCTACTACATCCAGTGCGCGGTGAGCGAAAAGATCGAGGATTGGTCCGACACGCGCTTCTGGGACGAACTTCGCCGGCGGCTGCCGTCGCATCATGCCGAAGCAATGGTGACGGGACCGTCCTTTGAAAAATCAATCGCGCCGCTGCGCTCTTTCGTTGCCGAGCCGATGCGTTTCGGCCGGCTGTTCCTGGTCGGCGATGCCGCCCATATCGTGCCGCCGACGGGCGCGAAGGGCCTGAACCTTGCCGCCAGCGACGTGCATTATCTCTTCGAGGGGCTGCTCGAACACTACCAGGATCGCTCGAATGCCGGCATCGACGCCTATTCAGCGCGGGCGCTGGCGCGCGTGTGGAAGGCCGTGCGCTTCTCCTGGTGGATGACGACGATGCTGCACCGTTTTCCAGATACCGGCGATTTCGACCAGCGCATCCAGGAAGCCGAACTCGACTACCTCACCCATTCGGTGGCGGCAGAAACGGCGCTGGCGGAGAACTATGTCGGCTTGCCCTACTGAGCGGCGGTGGTGCGGTCGGCCCATTCGCCTCTAAGCATGCCGTAGATCGCTGTGTCCCACCTTGCATCGCCGACCTTCGCGGAGGAGCGTCTGACGCCTTCCTCGCAAAAGCCGAGGCTGCGGTAGGTGCGGATCGCCGCCTCGTTGAACGTGTAGACGTTGAGCTCCAGCCGCTCGAAGGCGGGGTCGGCGAAAAAGCGGCGGGTCACTTCGCTGAGGAAAGACTGGGCGAGGCCCTGGCCGCGCATGCGCGGATTGATGGCAACACGGGCGAGGCGGCCGACGCCGTTTGCCCAGTCGAGTGCCACCTGCGCATGGCCGGCGAGCTTGGCGCCGACGACGCCGGCAAACATCAAGCGCTCAGGTTCGGCACCTTTGGTTCCGGCGAGCATCGCTTCGAGCTGTGCCGCTTCCAGCGGAAAGGAGAGGCCGGGGCCGCCCCATTGCACCAGCGCCTCCAGGCTTGAAAACCAGTCGAGCATCTCGGGGATGTGCGCTTCGGAAAATGCATCAACGAGGAGGGGAGCGGTCGGCATGGATCACCATTCTGTCAGGATCGCAATCTCGGTTGCTGATCGGGACTTGTAAAGCCGCGAAATCCGACACGCCGCCGACAGGGCCTCAGTTCGCCTCCATCGTCAGCCGCATATCCTGCACCGTGGCGCGGGTCGCCTCGACATAGGCGTCGACCAGGTGCCGGTTTCGCGTGTCGCGGAGCCAGCAGAGGCTGAGATCCGACGCAATGCTGGGGAGAAACGGCTTGATTGTCAGCCGGTCGCGCTGGCCGAAGGCGAAGACCGGATCGACGATGGCGATCCCCAGTCCGTTGGCGACCATTTCGCAGACCGCCGGCGCAAGGGTCGCATCCATGATGTAGTTCAACCGCGTGCCATAGACATCGAGCGTGCTTTCGATCTTCTGCCGGATGCGGTTGTCCGCGGCAAAGCCGATATAGGGCTCGCCGTGGATGTCGGCGGGCACGATCTCCTGTTTCGCAGCGAAGCGATGGTCGCGCGGCGCAATGCAGACGAGGTCTCCGCCGCGCAAGGGAACGCACTCGATATAGGGGTTGTCCGTGTTGCGATTGATGAGGCCGATATCGACCTGCTTGGAAAGCAGCCACTCGACGATGAACTGCGAACTGCGGATCACCACCGAGATGTAGGCGTCGCCGTGCCCGGCAAGAAAGCGCTTGTTGGTGTCGCTGATGAAGAGGCCGGAAAGCGCCGGCATCACACCGACCGAGATCTGCCCCAGTTCCTCGCGCCGGATCAGGTCGACGGCGCGCTCGATCTGCTTGATGCCGGCGAAGACACGATCGATCTCCTTGTAGAGCCGCATGCCATGCTCCGAAGGAATGAGCCGCCCCTTGATGCGGTCGAAGAGTTCAAGCTCCGTATCTTCTTCCAGATGCGCCAGGAGCTTGCTCACGGCGGGTTGCGAGATATGCAGCACTTCCGCGGCACGGCTGACCGTGCCGCATTCGATCACGGCTTTCAGAGCCTCGATTTGTCGCAGATTCGGTGCGCGCTTCATTTCATAACTTCATACGGGGCAAACCTGCCCATACCCTAGCTTTGCGCGCGGAGGTTGACAATCCGGCCGACCGAGACCCCTGCAAAATATCGCCGTTTGCCGTGCCGGCTTAAACTCTGGGCTATAACCTTTTGGAATGGATGCAGGCTCAAAAACAATTAGACGGACCAAATTTGCTGCGCCAATCTTTATGCAGGCTGCAACTGGATCGATCCGGCTGCGCGATCGGCGACGGGATCAGAAGCGCGTATGCGCGCTCTGGCGCCATCAAGTCACGCTGGGAGGCGAGAGGAGGAACAAATGATTATCGGGCAGAAGATCAATCGCAGGAACGCGCTCAAGCTGTTGGGGGCAGGGGGTGCTACGATGCTTGCCGCGCCTTACCTCATCCGGTCGGCTCGTGCCGAGAGCTCGGTTCTCAACATCACCACCTATGACAAGTTCCTGCCGCAGGATTTCATCGAGCAGTTCCAGAAGGACAGCGGCATCGAGGTTCGCATCCGCCTGACGGACGACCAGGGCAAGCAGTACAACCTGCTGACGGCGGAAGGCGCAAATCCGACGACCGATATCGTCACGGTCGCGGGCCACCGCTACGGCCAGTTCATTGGCTCTAAACTGGTGCAGGCGCTGGATACGGCAAAGCTGCGCAACTGGTCGAACCTCAATCCCGCCTATCAGGACGCTGCCTGGGCGCGCTACGAGGGCAACCTTTGGGGATTGCCGATCCTCGCCGGCTACGAAGGTCTCGTGCGCAACACCGACTACGTGTCGGAGGCCGACAGCTGGGGCATCATGTTCGACGAGAAGTACGAAGGCCTGACCGCCTACATGGCCGGCGATTTCATGTCGATCACCATGAAGTATCTGGGCCATGACGGCGACTTCGTCACCTACACCGACAAGATCGAGGCGGCCCAGAAGGCCGCCAGCGAAGCGCGCGACCACCTGATCAAGCACAAGCACATGGTTCGCAAATACTACGATGCGGCCAGCGAAGTGCAGCAGATGTTCATCAACGAAGACATTCACCTGGCGCAGGCCTGGTCGGGCCCGGCCGCCAAGCTGATCATGGACGGCGTGCCGGTCAAGCTCTCCGTGCCGAAGGAAGGCACCTACGGCTTCTGCTACACGCTGAACATCGTCAACAACGCGCCCAACGCCGAGAATGCCTACAAGCTGTTCGACGCGATCCTGGCGAACCCCGAGGTCGGAGCGGCGATGACCCGCACGTCCGGCTTCAGCTCGACGATCTCGGGCGTCGACAAGCTGCTCGACGACAGGGAGCGGCTGGCATCGACCCTGCCGCAGGACGAACTCGAGCGCGTCACCTTCTTCAGCTCGCTCAACCGATCGATGAAGAACGAGATCATCGATCGCGCCGTCGCCGAACTGAAGGCAGCCTAAGCAATCGCATTGTGATGACTGACTGACTGACCTCGCCGTGGCGGCGGGGTCAGAACGGTGACGCATGTTCTGCCAACGCCCGTCGGGTCGCGGACAAGCTTTGGGATAATTCAATGGCCGTGGGAACACATACGGCAGGTGGCGGTCTCCCCGTCCGTGCTGCGCACATGAAATACTCGACCGGTGTCGCGAGGGTGATCAACTCACCGCTCTATCGCTACACCCTGGGCGCGGTTGCCGAGTGGCGATACGGACGCATCCTGCTTTTGGCCGGCGTGCCGGTCGTCTGGATGCTGATGATGCATATCGGCCCCATCTATGAGATGCTGCGCATCAGCCTGCTCTCCAGCTATCCGCCGCAGCCGGGCGTCGAGGCCGAATTCACGTTCGACAACTACGCGCTCTTCTTCAGTGAAAAGCTCTACTGGATGCCGCTGCTGCGCAGCTTCATCTATGCCTCCATCGCAACCGCCGTCACTCTGGTCGTGGTCTATCCGGTCGCCTATTACGTGGCGAAGGTGGTTGCGACCGGCAACAGGTCACGCGCGCTGCTGCTGCTCTTGGCCCCGTTCTGGGCCGGCGAGATCATCCGCATCTTCTCGGTCATCATGCTTCTCGCCAATCGCGGTGCCGTCAACGTGCTGCTCAGGGAAATCGGCCTGACCGAGCGTCCGGTCCAGATGCTCTACACCTCGTTTTCGATCAGCTTCGGCCTCGTCTACATGGTCTGCCTCTACATGCTGCTGCCGCTCTATTCGGCGATCGAGAAGATCCCGAAGTCGCTGCTCGACGCCTCAGCCGATCTCGGGGCCGGGCCGTTCACGCGCTTCCGCCGCATCATCCTGCCGCTGTCGCGCGACGGCATCGTGTCGGGATGCTCGCTGGTCTTCCTCACCTGCATGGGCGTGTTTGCCGCTCCCATTCTGCTCGGCGGGCCGACCACCAGCATGTTCTCCGAGACGATCAGCAGCTTCTTCCACGGCGCTAGCAGCCGTTGGCCGGCCGGTGCCGCCTTCGCGATGATCATGCTTGCCGCATCCCTCGTCACCGTCGGTCTGTTCATGCGGGTCGTCGGCGGCTCGAAACAAAGGACATTCTGATGCGCGCCATGTTTCACGATTGGCCGGGACTGGCCCTCAAGTCCTTCTACTGGCTGTTTGTCCTGTACCTGTTTCTGCCGCTGTCACTGATGGTGGCGGTCAGCTTCAAGGATGCGAGCTTCATCTCGTTTCCGCTCGGAAACCTGACGATCGACTGGTATGCCAAGGTCATTCAAGACAAGCAGTTCCTGGACGCCTGCCTCTACACCATCATGATCGCCGCGGCGACGACGGCCATTGCAACGGTGATCGGTGTCTGGATCGCGATGCTGATCGGGTCGCTGCGCGGGGCCGCTCAATACGTGGCCTTCGCCGTCGCCTGCCTGCCAGCCGTGGTGCCGGGCATGATCTCGGCGATTTCACTGCGCATCTTCATCACCACCATCGATCTGCCGACGGGCACGGTCGCCATCATCCTCGGCCACGTCGTCCACGCCGTGCCTTTCGTGGTGGTCATGGTGCTGACGCGGCTGCGCTCGATGCCGGGCAATCTGGTCGATGCCGCGCGCGACCTCGGTGCCGACAGCATCGTCACCTTCTTCCGCGTCACTCTTCCCTATCTCGGACCGGCCATCTTCGGCGGCATGATCTTCTGCCTGCTGCTGTCGAGCGACGACTTCGTCCGCACCTTCTTCCTCGGCGGCTATCGCCCGACGCTGCCGATGCTGATCTTCGCCCGGGTGCAGTCCGGCATGTCTCCGGAGATCAACGTCATGGCGACGCTCGTCCTGGTCGTGACCGCCGTGGTCGGGCTCTACGCAGAATATCTCACACGTCGTTCGAGGATCCGCTGATGCAACCGGTTGTTCAGTTCGAAAATATCCGCAAGAGCTTCGGCAGCTTTGTCGCCGTCGATAATCTCAATCTCAACATCGAGCGCGGCAAGTTCGTCACCCTGCTCGGCCCCTCCGGCTGCGGCAAGTCGACAACGCTGCGCATGCTGGGTGGGTTTGAAACGCCGACGGAGGGCCGCATCCTGCTCTCCGGCCGCGACGTGACAATGGTTCCGCCGAACCGGCGCAACGTCAACATCGTGTTCCAGGATTACGCGCTGTTCCCGCACATGTCGGTCGCGAAGAACATCGCCTTCGGCCTGGAGCTGAAGGGCGTCGACAACCGCCAGATCCAACGGCGCGTATCGGAGCTTCTGGAACTCGTGCAACTGCAGGATTTTGCCGGCCGCCTTCCGTCCGAGCTGTCGGGCGGGCAGCGTCAGCGTGTCGCGCTGATGCGCGCTTTGGCGCCCGATCCGGACGTTCTGCTTCTGGACGAACCGCTTTCCGCCCTCGACGCCAAGCTTCGCCAGACGATGCAGATCGAGCTTAAGGCGATCCAGGAACAGACCGGCAAGACCTTCATGTTCGTGACCCACGACCAGGAAGAGGCGCTCACCATGTCGGATACGATCGTTGTCATGAACAATGGCCGGATCGAGCAGATGGGCGATCCGGCAACCCTCTACAAGCGCCCCGGTTCCGCCTTCGTGGCGAGCTTCCTCGGCGAAACCAATTTGTTGCATTCCGACGTCGTCGGTACCGACGCCGGCGAAGCGGCGGTGCGGTGGAACGGCGTGACGATCAAGGCGTCGGCCGGCGCGCTCTCGCCCAAGGCCGGCGACGCGATCTACGTCGTCCTGCGGCCGGAAGCGATCCAATGCTCGGCGCAGGAACCGGGTGTCACCAACCGGATCCGGGGACGGATCCGCCAGCGGGTTTTCAAGGGCAACCACACATCGCTCAAGGTCGAGATCGGCGAGGGGCATCTGCTCAACGCGCTCGTTCATCCGAGCGAGGTGGAAGGCCTCAGCCGCGACGACATCTGGGTTGGCTGGTCGTCCGAAGCGACCACGCTCATCCCCGCCCGCAACGCGGCTTAGCCGCAACACCTCGACGGCGGGCGCCCAGCTGCGCCCGCTACCCGATATCAATGAAAGTGGAAAACGACATGCGCGTAGGTATCGCAGGTGCTGGCTCTATTGCCTTCGGCACCGCTGCACTTCTTGAAAAACTGGGACACAAGGCAACGCTCTGGTCACCGTCCGGCACCGGCACTGTGGCACTCGCAGACGGAGAGAGCCTGACGGCTGAGGGCGCCATCGAAGGCACCTTCCTCCCGGCCGTTGCCGAAAGCGCGCAAGATCTGGTCACAGATGCCGATGCGATCCTCATCGCATTGCCGGCCTATGGTCACCGCTTCGTGCTCGACGCAATCGCGCCGTATCTGACTGCCGGACAAGTGGTGATCTTCAGCTCGCACACCTCGTTCGGAGCGCTCTATCTCTCGTCGCTTCTGGCAGCACGCGGCATCACCTTGCCGATCGTTGCCTGGGGCACGACGATCGTCAGCGGCCGGAAGCTCGGCCCTGCGCTGGTGCAAGTGAACACCATCCGCAAGCAGGTCGACCTCGCGACCGTCCCGGCATCGGAAAGCGCGCGCGGCCATGCGGTTTGCACGGCACTCTTCGGCGAACATTTTGTCGATCGCGGCAGCCTGCTGGCGATCGCGCTTTCGAACCTCAATCCGCAAAACCACCTCGGGATCGCGCTCGGCAACATGTCGCGCATGGAGCGTGGCGAGACCTGGGTTCAGGCCCAGAACGTCACCCCCAATATCGGTCGTCTCCTGGAGACGCTCGACCTCGAACGCCTGGCCGTCGCCGAGAAGTTGCAGCTGAAGGTGCGCGACATTTTTCAGCATTTCCACCTGTCATTCCATGTGCCTGTCAGCACGATCTCGCAGATGAACCAGGAAATGCACGAGGCCGGACATAACGGCACGGGTCCTGCGACGGCCGATAGCCGCTATGTAACGGAGGATGTCCCCTTCGGCCTGGTCGTCACGGCGCAGCTCGCGCGCCTTGCCGGATGCCCGGCAGACCTGCATGAGGCCGGCATCCGCATTTTCTCGGCGATGTACGGGCGCGACTTCGAAGGCGAGAACGACCTCCTTCCGGAACTGGGCCTCGAGCGACTGGATCTCGAAGGTCTCGATGCCCTGTGCCGCACCGGGTTTCCGCCTGTTGCTGCCGCCGATCGAGCCGAGGGTCGTGCCTGAATGAGCAACCGCTTCCTCACCCATCTCCGTTTAGAACTCGAGGGCCTGAAGACGGCCGGGTTGTACAAGTCGGAGCGTGTGATCACCTCGAAGCAGGCGGGTGAGATCAA
>JAESGS010000313.1_pt1 | contig 51019 bp, 42 predicted proteins | sample 9269761 | NCBI WGS metagenome assembly JAESGS01 (sample SAMN15741799, study PRJNA653493) | algae metagenome | isolation source: Cyanosarcina radialis HA8281-LM2 and co-occurring heterotrophs from damp... | place: USA: Makauwahi cave, Hawaii | collected 2011-01-06 | reverse complement strand
TCTGGCTCCGCGGCGAAGGCTGCTGTCGCACGGTTCGCTCCGGAAAAACCGGCGTCGGCTGAGCGGCCCTGGACTGCGGACCTTCATTACAATTGCCGATCTGTGGGGACTGACTGAGGAGGAGCGCCGGCTGATCCTCGGCTATCCGGCTCGATCAACCTATCAAGGCTGGATCAAGAAAGCTCGCGAGCACCGCGACATCACGCTGAGCGGCGATGTCCTGATGCGGATTTCAGCGATCCTCGGCATTTACAAAGGGCTTAGAATTCTCTTCGCCGACGACGATAAAGGTGTCGAATGGCTCCAGAGGCTTCATAAAGCGCGCGTTTTCGGTGGCGCGCCTCCGATCGAACTCATCACAAGTGGAACGCAGGACGCTCTTCTCACCGTGCGCCGATTCGTGGATGCCGCCTGCGGCGGACTCTACATGACTCCGTCCTTGGATGACCGCGATTGGCCTCCCTATGACGTTAGCGACATCATGTTCGTTGATGAGGAAGATTGAGCGACGCATCCGCAAATCAACCCACGTCTCGTGATCCATCATGACGAATCTCGGCGGAGCTTCCGCGCCATTCGTTCGTGCCTGATCGCGGCCTCGCGAAGCCGGACCGCAGAAACGGATCGTCGGTCGCGCTCGCTTTCAGTCGGGCGACACGGGCTAGGTGTTCATAGTAGATGGCGTCCCGTTCAGGCTCCATATCCAGCCTGATATCACGGTCCAATCAACAAAAAGCTAAGTGATGCGGGAATCCTCCCCATCTAAAAACGTGAAGATTAATATGGCAAAGATCCCGCCGAACCGTCGAAAGACAGCATATAGATCTCTCCGCAAGATCGCCGAGAGGTTAGGCGTTCCCTTTATCGTTCGTCCTCCGGCAAAACCGCCTACGAAGGTTGGAGAGCAAGATGAAGTTGCTGATCCGAAACGTTGATCGAATTAGGCTGTTGTAAGCGTATACCGGTGATGCTTTCAAAGGTGCACTTAGAGGCCATCGGACATGATCCGATCTTCACCGGTTAGCCATTGTCTCGTTGTAGTCCCCGCTCGACACCGCTGCGCTCGCGATCCAGCGCAGCGGGGCCGGCTCAAACGAGCCTTGGCCCCGCTGGCACATTCGATTTCCGCTTGAGCCAAGGCTCCTGCATGCGATCGACAACCAGCCTATTGGCTGGGTATTTCCGCGCGAGCGCCATGGCCCGTCTGCCGGGCGCGCAGCCATGTTTCGTGTTCATCAGGATGCAGAATCACCGGCATTTTGTCATGGATGTTCGACAGCTCTTCCGTCGCATCAATCATGACGCCGGAATAGGCACCGCCCCATTCGATACAGAAATCGGTCGCCGCCTCGAACATTTGGTCGATTAGGTCTTACTGGATTCTGCGATAGTAATGTCACTTGGTCGCTCGATGGGGGCCAAACCTAGCAAGGCAACTGGAAGCCGCCGTCCGTCGCGCCTCGCTTCCCCTTCCGGCTGCCGAGGAGAAACTCCTGAAGCCGCGGTTACTGATCGTCCATGACAACCTCTCCTTCGACATAGCCTCCAACAGCCAGTGTTGAACCAGAACCTCCTCCACCATGAGAGCCCTTAATAGGTGCTATGGCCTAGAGCGTGCATGACCGCCGCTCTCCGAAGACTAGCCCACAGTCCGTTATTTGGGGAGGCGCGCCGTCCTTCTCGACGAGCAGGTCAAGTTGCCGCCCTGCCGTTTCAAAGTGCCAACGCTCCGGGCCGATAGGGCGTGTCCAGGTCGCCTTAAGCCGGAAGCTGGTCTCCAACGTCGCATTATAGATCATGACGAAGCGATCGCGCGCAAGTTCATCGCGCGCCCATCCGCACCATATAACGGTCCGCTTGTCGTAGGAGTAACCGTCAGCCTTCGACTGGCAGAGCGGTTTTCCGCCAGCACTGTCGATACTCTCGACCCAGAGCGCTGGCTCGTCGCGCTCCGCGCCGGCTTCAGCATCCTTACCCGGCACGGTATATCCGATCACAAGCGCCGTGGTGCGTTCGGGCAACGCCCTGGTCACGCTCGACGTGAGCAAGATGAAGACGATCACGAGCGCGATGAAGCCGTTGGCGAAAGTGTCGACGAAGGACAACGAATAGAGCCGGCTCGACATGTCAGCGCTTTCTACACTGTTTCTCGATCGCCGACTGATCCACGATCATCTTTGGCGGCTGTGTGGACAGACAGCTGCAAACTAGGATTGCGCCGGTCAGCTTTGCCGGTAGCACATAAATGACCGGCCCTTCGGTGCCGTTCGGCTGATAGGTGCGCTGCGCGGCATCAGCCGGCGACAACTCACAGGATTTCGGCGCTGCGAGAATGGATTGCTGACTGGCCATACCCCCTGAGGTTCCGCCGTCAGACGCTCGCTTCGCCGCCGAGGAAAGCGGCGCCGATACGATGGCCAGCAGCATGACCAAGATACCGAGCGCGGCGACCTTGCCGCTGGCCATCACATCGATGAAGCCGAGGAAGGTTCTTCCGTTCATCGCTTAATCCTTCAGCTCAATGTCGCGGTTCAACGCCTTCTGCTGAAGAAGCAGATAAAGAAAGTTCAACCAAAGCGTTCCGAAGAACGCGACCAAGGTCGTTGCAAAGGCAACACCAAGCGAGGCGGACATCTGGGTCACGGTGGTGATCTGGTCGACTCCAACGACGCCGAAGATTCGGGCAACGCCAGGCATCGCCATGAACATTCCGAGTACGGTGCCCAGGAAGCCCAGCGTAACGATTGCGCCGCGCACGAACTGGATTTGGTTCGTCGTCTTAAGTCCCCATTGAGGAGAAAGCGTCTGTGTAGCAACTGCGCGCCGCGCGTGCCAGATCAGAAAGGAGCCGTACACGGTCAGCAACAGGATTAAAAATTGTATCCAGCCGACGAAGAGGTCTCGCCAGAATCTACCGGCTAACGCTTCATCGGAGAGGCGGATCGCATCGATATGACCCGTAACATAAGCGAGTTCGGCAGGTGTGATATTGGCAACCAAGCCGCTGTCCAGCCGGGGCAGGCCATGGTCCTGGACAAGTTCCAGCGCCAGCTCGCGCGAAGAACGGCTGCTACCTTTGAGCAAGAACCGGGCCAGCTTATCCTCACTAATCTGGATCCGGTTCCAGCGAGAGAGAAAGCAGATGCCGCTGTTGGTGCAAGGCGCGCGCCGTCCTGCTATGCGCTTGACGGACGGGCTTCCGTTATCCGCAGCCGGCGACCGCGAGCCCCCGGACCCGTCGCTATACGGTTGATAGGCATTGCGCAGCTCGTTCCAGCCGGCATCGAGCAGGCGGGGATCGCTGAGCCTGAGCGCATCGGCAGCCCGCGGAATGAACCGGCACCAAGTCGACCCGGGCGGAGCACATGGCGGTGTAACGTCCGCGCTGGCACTCTCACCGGCAATGAGCCCCTTTGAAACGGCTGACGGCTGTGCGACGATCGCCTCGACATAGAGGGTACGGAACGGGTCGGCACGCAGGAGCCCGTGCAATGCTATCCTGCTGGTCGCCCAGCAGATGAACAGATAGAAGATCACCGTTAGGAATGCGGCAAGGGTCAATAGCCAAAAGCGCGCAATTGCCGCGGTTGCCCTGGAAGAGTTAGCAATTTGCCCGGACGGGTTGCTGGAAATTCTATCAGTCATGTTTCAGCCCTTTCCGGTCGCTGCACGCAACGGCCATTATCAGCTTGCCGCGCCGGTGGGGGCCGGCAACGCCGGTACAGGCGCACCGACATTGTAAAGAAGCGTCCAAGGATCGGGACATCCCTTTGGCAGGTGATACGCGTTGCCGCGCAGCAGCCAGTCGGCGAGGCGTTCGAATTCGTCACGCCGTTGTCCCGCGCAAATCGTCTGGGACCTCAAAATGGCGCGCCACTGTGTAGCTTGGACGATGCGGTCGAGCCGGCTATCCGAACCAATCATTTTCAGGGTCCAAGTCGCGGATGCACGCCGATGCTCGACCGGTCTGAACCGGCATTTCTTTTGGCCGCATGCAATGCCGACATCAAGCGTGTCGTCGTCGACGAAGCGATGAAAACCCACCTTGTCCTCATGTGTGCTCGTCTGAACAAAACTGTAGAAATCTGCCCCCCCCCGAAGCAGTCTATTGAAATTGCTATTGCTAATACGCTGTGCGTAGATGGTTCGCGGCCCGAACGGCTGACGCTCGACCGGAAAGTAGCGCAACCACCTACCGTTGAAATGTCCGTCGATCGCGCGGTCAAAATCGGATAGGCGGAAAAGCGTCTTGCCGTCGAGTGTAAGTTTTTGGAATGATAGTAATTCCGTGCCTTCCAACCGTTTCACTGCCCTAATGATGTAATCGGACCCGGTGCCGTCGGGTATCGCCACGATGAATTCGCACTGATACTGTGCAAGCACCATCGAATCAGCCAGGACCTTAGATAAGACTTCTTGGTCCACATAGCAGGGTTCACCGCCTTTATGGCTCCCAAGAGATACTTGCGTTGCCTCCCCCTTGCCAGCTCCTTCGGGCTTGAGCACACCCTCATCCGTCAACATCGCGTCTCGCTCTGCTGCGGTCTTGCGCACCATCACCCTGGCGCTGCCTCGGCCACCGGAACGACCGCTCTCCCAGGTCAGCGGGGCGACCGCGATCTTCGGGTTCTTCAAGGCGGCGGCCAACTGCTCGGGCGTCGGGAATGTTGGCCGCAGTAACGACCGGACAATGTCTTCGATTTGTGCGCGCGACAGCCTCTTCAAGGTCGGTGCCTCAATGCTAAAGCCGAGATCCAGTACCTTCACCTCACCGGTCGCCGACTGACTGTTCGCTGTCAGTGAGACTGTCGCAGCGGTTATGCCAAGTACGTCGAAACCAACCGATCCGGTTGCCGTCATCGAGTCTAGGCTGCCTTGGCTTACCGCGGTAAAATCAGTTTGGACGCCGAGAATCTCATCTTCCAGGCGCAAATAAATATCGTTGTCGGCAAGCATCTGTTTTTGGAGCGGCGAGAGATCGCGGCAGCCCGCGATATCTGGAACCGGAGCGCCTTCACGTTCAGGATCGTAGGTGCCCCAATTGAGTAGCACGAGCGCGTCGCTCTTGGCTAGCGACAGGATCTCCACCTCGGATTGCGCCAGCGCGAACCCATAGGGGTTGACCGGCGCAAGGCAGCCCTGGCCGTTGAACTGCAAGATCCTGCGCAGCTCGCCAACCGTCTCAGCAGTGAAACCGAACAGGGCGTCGTCAAGATCGAGTTCTGCCACCGCTTTGGCCGCGTTCAGGCTGTCAAACATGATGATATCACCAGTCAGGCGCGCACGCTGCGCGCGGATGTCGAAGGTGAGGCTGGCGTCGATCCTGAGCAGCTTGCCGGATTGCTTGCTCGCGTCGGCGTCGCCGCCGTTCATCGTTAGCATGCCGGTTAGCTTGATCGTCGCGAGGTCGGCGAGATCGACCGTCGCGCCCGGCTGGACGAGAGCCACCGTTCCGAGCGGAAGAAATGCCTGTGCGCCGCCTGCGCATGCTTTGATATTGAGTTCACCCATCCGCTCGACGCGCCGGTTCGTCAAAATCGTGCGAGAGATCTTCGCCTTGCAGAGTTCACCGATCGGCATCTCGATATTATCGATCGCGACTCGGACCTCATGATCGTTCGCGGTTAGGAGAGTGACCGAGATGGCGTCATCGCTCTTGGGTAGCATCGCGTTTAGCCGCTGTTTGACCATGTCGGTATCGCAGCTGAGCCTGCCGAATGATCCAGGATCCGAACCGCCAATCGTGAGATCGTTCGTGCAGAACACCGCAAGCTTGAGCGGAAGCGCGATTGTGCGGCCAAAGCTGATGCGGTCCGGAGCGCCGCCGGCCACGCAGCTGACCGCTGCCTCTCCATCAGGGCTGGGATGTTCGCCCGGACCGCAGGCTGTCAACTTCATACCGTTTGCCATGCGCTCGATCGACGCGCGGCTGCGGCGCCAGACCTCGGCGGTAAGCGCCGCCTTGAGACCGCGCCGTGCCCTTTCTCCGTCAAAATCGCTTTTGAGCTGGAGCGAACGCATGAACAGCTCACGCATGCGGCTGAGCTCCATATCGTCGGTGATCGCAAATCCCTCTGCCGCCAAGCTGAAGCTGCCGGCCTCGATCCAGCCGAGCCGGGGAACCGCGACCGCGAACCGGAACGCCAGCGCACCCGCATCGCGGGTGGGGGTTACACGGAAGCCCTCGGTCGTCAGGCCCTCTGCGGCGCCAAAAAACTGGGCCAAAGCAACGCCTGCGAGAGGTGCTCCGTCGCAAGAGCGATCTACCGCCACGGCGTTTGAGAGCATCAACACGACCCTCCCATCGACGATGCCTGCATGGATATCCTTGACGAACAGGCGATTCTTGCCGCGCCCGAACGCAAGGCAGAGCCGATAGCCCCCGCTCGTCTGTTCCTGCTCGGCGCGGGCAACCACGATACCGATGAGGTCGCCCGTCCTGCCGAGGGCCGCTTTGCCTTCTGCCTGGAGGTTTTCGATCAGCTTGCGCAGCCTACGCCCGGCTGGACTGTCCGCGATGCCGGCCATGGCTGCGCGTTCGAGCTCGGCTCTGCAGCGCGCGATCGCCTTGCGAAGTGCCTGCTCACCGACGCCGTTATGCGCAATCCTGCTCTTACCCTCATGAGTGATAGCTATCGAGAGCTGAAGCGTTGCGCTGGAGCCAAGCGCATCGCCGGCCGAACAGGGGGCCTCACTTCCCGGTGAAAGAAGATTCCGCGCCGCGAGTTCCGTCTTGATGTGAAGGAGGCCGAAACTGTCGCCCAGATCGGCCGGGAAGGTGACGGCTTGGATCGTAAGCGCATTGCCAAGATCAAGTTCTGCTGAGGACGCGATGCCCTGTCCCGCCAGATGGTTACGCAGCCGCCTGCGAAGTTCAGCCTCTGCCTCGGCCGACAAACCCATCCACGAAAACGAGACCCTACCATTCTCGTCCAGCTGATAGATCGCGCACGCCGCCATGCCCGGACCGCCGTTAGTAGGCCTGAGAACCTCTATCGCTATGACGTCCTGGAAGAGGCCGCCAAAGACGGTGTTGCGGGACGCGGCCTCGCTCCGGCAAGCCGGACTTCCGGGCGAGCTGATTTCCCACAGCACGTCTGGATCAGCCCTCAGATGGTCCCGGAGTTTTTTGCGCCACCCATCGCTGAGTGTTTTGAGCTGCTCGTCCAAGGCGGCCATGTCTAGATAAGACGCGGGTGCATTGGCCTGGGACCGTTCGAAGAGCGTCAGATTCAACCGGGCGGGCCAGCTCGGTCCTTCGGCGTTACGCGGCATGGGGGCGGCCAAAGCAAGTGTTACCTTGGTCGGGCCACGGATAATCATCGGGCCCGGACCCATCGGCGGCCACAGCGATGCCGGTTCGACCTCGACCGCCAGGCTCTGTCTTTCGGCGGATAATAGCGCAGATGGGATACCTGTGGCCGCCGCGATGCCATCGCGCAGCGCACGCAGTTGCGCAGGGCTCGCCCCCCTCCGTACGCCGCTCGTCAGATTTATCGCGCGCGGCGAGAGTTCCGAGACGAAAGTGCCGGTCGGGACGCACGCGCCGCTCACCAGGTTGCGCAGCTGCAGCTCGCCTGCCCTAAACACGCGCCAATCGGCCCGCGTCGCGCCGTCCGTGGGGCGCGTAAGGCGGATGGTCTCCTCGCTGCCAGACGCTCCGGCGATAGGCAGGGGCAGCGGCGCGATGACGATTTCGGCGCCGAGCTTGCGGTCGGATGCCGCGCAATAGCGCTCCAACGCCTTTGCACATCCCGCGGTTCCGCACGCCGCGTCCGCGCCCGCGATGTCCGGAAGGCGCGCCAGCAGGCGATCCGCCAGCCCGTTGGATAGGTGCTTCGCACAGTCGTCGGGACTGACGAGCCGGTGTTCGCGCGTCAGTCCGCACGCTCCGCCGCGCGCCATGCCCGGGGCGTTGCCATTTGCCGCGAGACTGTTCAGGACACCGTCCAATGCCGTGAACAGCGCTTTTTCCAGTGCCGCCTGACGGGTCAGCCGAGTCTCAAGCGTGACCAGCTTCTCATCGTCGTCGGCCGCCTCCTTCGTACCGCCAGCCTCGGCGACAAGCGTGCATTGTCGCAGGCTCAGCACCAAGGCGCCGGCAAGATCCGTTCCGCCGGGACAGCCAAGCTCGATCATGAATTGGGTGATGTCCGCAGCGGCCGTGCTAAGGTTCTGAACCTCGTCGCGAGCCTTGGCACCTGACAGGATGTCGAGGGTAGTCGCAAGCAGGTTGGGCGCGTCTGGGCGCGCGCGCTGCAGGGTGGCAAGTACTCTCCGTCCGTTCCGCGTCCGCGAATTCTCCGCCTCAACCGCATCGATTACGGCTTCGAACGAGGTGTAGCTGCGGCGCTTGAGCAGGGCATCGGCCCGGCCCCAATTGGCTGTAAGGAAATATTCGGCTTCGACTGCCTCCCGAAGAAACACGGCACAGGCCTTGTCGCCTGGACCGGGGGTGTCCGCGCAACGCTGCGGTCCGGCTTGCGCAACGGCCGCTTTATGTATGTCGCGTATCTTGGCCACTGCAGCCGGCAAGCGCGGCAAACGGTCCACCTGACCGGCGGGGCAGGGGGTGAAGGGGGCACACGGCTCCATCCCGGCCGCGCGGCCAAGAGCTTCTGCAAGAAATTGCCGGGTCTCATATCTGAGCGCGCAAGGCCGACTGGCAGGCGTGGTCGGGATCGCTCCCTCGGGCGCCGGGACATCTGGGCCGATCCCGGCTAGCGTCCAGTTGCTGAGGTCGAGCCTAACCGTGCAATTATCGGACACAGGCCTGATCTTTAGTGCAGTGACCACAAGCCGCGCATCTGCGGGCGTGATGAAGTCAGCGGCAGGGGCCGGGTCCGAAGAAGACTGGCTCGTGAACGGACCTGTCCCGTTCACGACAAGAAATGTCGCTACCGCAAGCGTCACAACGAGCGACGCGGCCAGAATCCATCTTGCAGAGCGGCCGAGTCGCATCCTTCCCCATCCCCGATTGCCGCGTGCGAGACTAACTACGTTTTGCGAGGTTGGTAGAGGAATCGTTCAGGGGCCGTGAACTGTTTTGCCAAGTTAGCAACGGGTCAAACTGTTTAGGATGTATTCGTGCGATGATGAATATAGTAACACTCTCATTTTTACCGCAATTGCCGCGGAAGATCCGGTCTGGTGGGCTGCCGTCGCATCAGAGATGGCGGACGAACTCGTTGCTCGCGACAAGACGTCAAGCGCGTCGGCCTTCATCAGGATAAGATCAGCCGGGGTCGGCATGGTGCGGGCGGCGCGTCCGAGCAGCGCCGTCGCGCTGCATTCGGGCCCGAGATCACTTCACGACGACATCACACTTTCCGAAGAGGTTGAGCAGGTTGATGGGTTGATGAGGGAAATGATAGGCTTGGCTGCCACGGTATGTAACGGTGTAGGCGGGATAGCCGTCATGGCAGCCAGTGACTTGGGCCCGACCGTCACGGCGAGCCTGGACGTCGAACCTGTAATTGATGTTGGGGAGCACCCTAACCCCTGACGCTGTTTCGCCCGACACTTCGAAGTGAACCTCGTTGGCAGAGGGAAACGTAACGCCCGACACCCTGAACCGGTCGCGGACACTGGCTAACGACACTCCAAAGAAATCCGTGGTACCCGTGGTAAAGGCCTCAGACACGGAGCGGTTGTCGAAATCGATCCGAATTGTATGGGTCGATTTCATACCCGCCTGCGGATCCGGCGGCAGGATTTGGGTCACGATGACGAGGTTCTGTGTAGTCGCAGTCGAGGTGGCCCGCTGATATGTGACGGGCGTACGCTCCACGGCTTGCGGTTCAGTTAAAGCGCTTCCTGTGGACACAGCGGGAGTCAGCAAGATCATGGCCATTCTGACACGCACGGGTTTCTCCCCTTCAATAGTTAGTAACCTCCAACACAGGCGATACGCGAGTCAAGGGGCGACATGCCGGCCTCGTCGGCGTTTCCCTTCTGGTCACGCCTGCGACATCAGCAACGGTCGGAGCCCAAATGGCTGCCGCGCTGAACGAACCTCCGAATTTGGGCGCGGTCGATGGGTGCTGGACGTGCGGGATCAAGCGCGTTCTTGCCAATTTGTTCTGACCGCCCAGCTTGTCAAACGATACGTTGCCAATCGTTGGCCGGCGCTGGCGCGAATTCACACCGAAGCTTTCTGCACCTCACCCAGGTCTGGCGATCTACCACGCGCAATGGTCAGCAGCGGCAATGCCCCGCGCTGGTATCGATATTGGAAGGGGCGTCGTTGAGAGTTAGCCAAGAACCACAACGGAAGGCGCGGGCAATTACGATTGAATTCTGGTTGTGAACTGCGCTGGTCGCGGGGCCCTATCATTCGCGGGCTATTTTGCTGCTCGACATCTCGCCGTATGACGATGCTCGAACACGAATTAGCAGCGAGAGGGTGCATGGTATAATCTATGGTACAGACTACTTGATGTGAGGAAATATGTAATGATAATAATGATATATGGTAGTTATTTGGCGGACTCCGTCTCCGCCAATTTCTCATCCTCACATGTTCAGAATCGTCCCAGGAAAGCCAAAGGATTTCTGCGGCTTACAGGGTGATTCGTATCCCTGTGCGTCCCCTGCGGTCCGGACCCGACAATTTGCAATTGTGGGTAAGGATTTTGCACAAAATGACGATGAAACGACTCTCGATCAGCTTCGTGAAACATGAATCGCGTCCCGGCCGATATGCCGACGGAGGCGGTCTGTATCTCGTTGTCCAACCCGGCGGCAGCAAGAGCTGGATATGCCGGGTCCAACGCGACGGGCGACGACGCGATATCGGGCTTGGCAGCCTTGTCGATGTGAACTTGGCCGAAGCGCGCGAACTAGCGCGCGACACGCACAACCTCGTCGACATCGGCATCGACCCAGTCGCCGAGCGCGAGCTCCCGGCGCGGATCCCGACCGTTCGCGAAGCGGCCATGTCGGTGCTTGAGGAAATCCGCACGACCTGGCGCAACCAGAAGCATGCCCAGCAGTGGATCAACACGCTGGAAGCCTACGCCTTCCCGGACATCGGCAGCAGGAAGGTCGACGAGATCACCGGACCAATGATCCGGGACCTCCTCGCGAAGATATGGCTGAGCAAGCCCGAGACAGCTCGCCGGGTCAGGCAGCGGATCGGCAACATTCTCGACTGGTCCTACTCGTGCGGTTTTCGGGACAGCGAGGCGCCCATGCGCGCCATCTCGAAAGGCTTACCGCGACAACCCAAGCAGGACGGGCATTTCGCCGCGATGCCCTATGACCGTGTCGCGCACTTCATCCTCAAGCTGCGCGCGCGGCTGTCCTTCAGCCGGCTCGCACTGGAGTTTGCCATCCTCACCGCCAGCCGTTCCGGAGAGGTGCGAGGCGCGGTCTGGGATGAATTCGATCTCGAACTCTGCCTCTGGACGATCCCGGCGCACCGGATGAAGGCGAACCGCGAACATGTCGTTCCGCTATGCGCCCGCGCGGTCGCAATCGCGAAGCGCTGCGCCGAACTGCGAAAGCCCGGAAGCGACCTCGTCTTCTCGGGTACGAAGAAGGGCCTGCCTCTATCCGACATGACGCTGAGCAAGCTTATGAAGGTCATGCAGCAGCCATATACTCCTCACGGCTTTCGCTCTTCGTTTCGCGATTGGGTCAGTGAAGAGACAGAACATCAAAGCGACGTTGCCGAGGCTGCATTGGCTCATCTCGCCGCCGACAAGACCGAGGCGGCCTACAGGCGAGGCAAGCTCCTCGCCAAGCGGCGACGGATGATGGACGACTGGGCGGCCTATTGCGAAGACCCTCATCCCTCGGAACTCGGCGCCAATCAGACCTGAGGGGACGTGGCCAAGCCGCAAGGTCGAGCAATTCTGCCCTCCGCGAGATCATCATCCCGTTACCCACGTGCCTCCGGCGCAGAGCAGTGTGATCGTCTCCAAGTTGGGAAGCGAGCGGCAGCATGCAAATGCAAGTGGCCGGAGGCGTGTGGTGGTGGTGCCGGGCATGCCTCACGCCTTTGCGGGGCGGCAATGCTGGCTGAGGTGCTGGTCAGCCGACGTCAGGACGATGTCTGCTTCCCGCGGGCCAGCACCGAAAGCTGACGGACAGCAAGTGCCTAAAAGCGGCCAGCGAGGGCTTGGAAAGCGGGGCTGCAAAGCTCGGAGCACGCGACCGGCGGGGCGCGGCGATGCGGAAGCGTATGCCATGCGCGCCGCACATGAACACCATAAGCAACCGGCATTTTTTGTGAAACGGCACAGCAGCCATAAGTGCCGGCATTCGTTCACAGGAGACTGCCGATGCCTCGTCTATCCTACCTCACGCTGCTCTTCACGGCCGCGGCCTGTATCTGCCCGCCTGTCTGTGCTCAAACCGCAGATACACCGATTCGGGCTGAGCGTGCCGCCGACATCCTCACCCTGAAGAGCGCGAACGGGTTCGACGAGACCGTCACGAAATTGACAGGCGATGTCGCGACGAAAGGCATTCGCCATTTCGCGACGATCGATCAGGCCGAGCTTGCTAGGGGCGCCGGACTGCCGCTCCACCGGTCGACGCTGGTGCTGTTTGGCAACCCGCCGCTGGGTGTCCAGTTTCTTCAGTCGAACCCCTATGCCGGGCTCGACTGGCCCGTGCGCATGCTCGTTACGGAGGATGCCGCCGGTACAGTTACCGTCGCCTGGACCGATTTTTCGGCAATCGCGACACGCTATTCGATCACCGACCGCACGGCGCAATTCAAGATGGCGAACGAGGTAGCCCTTTCGATCGCTACCGCTGCGACACGTTGATGCCGTCGGGAGCCGTCCTCCTCGTCGCGCTGTCGTCCGCCGCGCTGATGGGGCTCGCCATCCAGCGCGGCGCGACCTGCATGGTGGCCGCGGTCGACGAGATGTTGAACGCGGGCCGTGCCACGCGCGCCGCGGCGCTGGCCGAGGCGGCGGTCTGGACAGGCGGCCTTGCCGCAATCGCGGCGGCGACAGGCTGGTTGCAGACGACGTTCCCGGCCTATGCGGTGGGCGGCGCGACGATCGCCGGTGCGCTTCTGCTCGGCATCGGCGCATGGGTGAACCAGGCGTGCGTTTTCGGCGCGGTCGCGCGGATCGGATCGGGCCAATGGGCGTGGCTTGCGACACCGCTCGGATTTTTCCTGGGCTGCCTTGCTTCTTTCCCGGCCCCCGAAAGCCGGCACGCGATCTCCTTTGGTGCCGGCACCATCGGGTACGTTCTCGTGATGACCGTTGCTGTTCTTGCCATCTGGCGCATTGTCGAAGCGGCGCATGCGCCGCGGCTTGGCGTCCACCTGTGGCATCCGCATCGGGCAACGCTGCTGATCGCGCTGACCTTTGTAACGACGCTGCTGAGTGCCGGATATTGGGCATACACCGACGCGCTGGCGGCGCTGGCGCGCTCGATGGAAGCGATGGTCTCGTTGCGCAGCGCGATGGTCGCCGCGCTTCTTGCGGGTGCAATCGCGGGCGGTGCGATCGCCGGCAAGCTGCGCCGCGAGTGGCCGCGGCCGGCCACCATCGCCCGCTGCATGGCGGGGGGCATGCTGATGGGCATGGGCGCGACGCTCGTTCCCGGGAGCAATGACGGGCTGATCCTGCTTGGCCTCCCGGCGATGCTCCCGCACGCCTGGGTCGCGGTGGGCGTCATGGCGCTGTCGATCGCTGCCGCAATCAAACTGGAGTCTGTAACCCGCGCCGCGCTGGCGGCGAATATGTAGCGACTGGCACGCCGGGCTGCACGCTGATATCCTTCGCCCGCGTTGATTTGGGGACGACGCCCATGGAAATGCAGCAGATCCGCTATTTTGTCGCGCTGGCGCAGACGCTTAATTTCACGCGCGCGGCCGAGCAGTGCAACGTCAGCCAGCCCGCGCTCACGCGCGCGATCCAGCAGCTCGAGCATGAGCTTGGCGGTCCGCTGTTTCACCGCGAGCGCGGCAATACGCATCTGTCCGAACTCGGGCAGATGATGGCGCCTTATCTGGAAAGCGTTGCAGCTTCCGCGCGCGCAGCAAAAGAGGCCGCGGTGTCGGCAAAGAAGATCGAGCATGTCACGCTGACGATCGGTGCGATGTGCACGATCGGGCCACAGCTCGTCGCCGACCTGATCGTCCGCTTCCAGACCGAGCATCCCGACGTCGAGGTCAAGGTGATCGACGGCGAGGCATCGGCGATGATCGGCGCGCTCGAGAAAGGCGACCTGCATTTGAGCCTCGTCGGCATCCCCGGCGATATGCCCGATGGCTTTCACCAATTGCCGGTGTTCAGCGAGCGTTTCGTAATCGTCTTGCCGCCCGGCCACCGCTGGGCCGAGCGCAATGCGATCCGCGTCGCCGACCTCGACGGCGAACCCTATGTCGGCCGCGCCAATTGCGAAGTGTTCCAGATGGTCACCGAGGATTTCGCGCGGCGCGGGGTGACGACCAAGAAGGTGTTCAGCTCGCCGCGCGACGAGTGGGTGCAGAAGATGATCAAGGCCGGGCTCGGCTTCGGCTTCTTTCCCGAGCATAGCGTTACCGATCCCGACCTGATCGTGCGCCCGCTGATCGAGCCCGAATATAACCGCACCATCTATCTCGCGACGGTTCGCGGCCGGCCGCATTCGCCGGCACTCGGTGCCTTCGTGCGCGAGGCGCGCCGGCATAGCTGGCCGGCGCTCGCCGCCTAATCTTCGCAAGCTGTTGAGTTTGGATCGCGCTCGACCAGCAGGTCGTGGCAATCGGCAATCGCGTCGATCGCCATCGCCACGCCCGAATGCGCGGCGGTCTGGATCAGCATTTCGATGATCTCGGTTTTGGTCCAGCCGAGATGCAGAGCAGCCTCGACATGCTGGCGAAGCTGTGCGGTCGACCGGCCGAGTGCGGCAAAGGCCGAAATGGCGGCGAGCTCGCGCATCTTGAGGTCGAGCCCCGGCCGGGCGAAAATCTCGCCATAGGTGAAGCTGACGGCGGTCCGTACGAAATCGGGTGCCACCTCGGCCGCGCGGTTGCGGCGCGTCTCCTGGATCGATCCAGTCTGTGAGAGGATGTCGATTCCGGCGCGATAGGGGTCGGTCAAAATATCATTCCTTGCGCGAGAAACGGGAGCGGCGCGGCGACCGGTGCCGAAGCACCGATGCCGCGCCGGGAGCGGTCCGGGACGGAGGCATGGACACGCTCCAAAGCCGTCAATCAGTCGCGTGCCTTCACGTCGGCCGACAGGAGTTCGGCGGGAACCGATCCATTGTTACGCCACCAGTGCGAAATGCCGTCGGACTCGCTCGAAATCTCGCCTGCGGCATGATCGATCCCGACCGAGCAACTGCTGCGATATTCGGTGATGGCGCCCGACACGACGATGATCAGCGCGGGGCGGCTGGCATGGCTGTGGAGCGGGACGACGCCACCGGGTTGCACGACGAGGCGCCGCATGCGCAGGTCGCGGTTCTCGACCCCGATTTCCTTGGCGAGGTCGACCGATCCGATCACGGTGTCGGTGAAGTTGCTGGGTGCCGTCGGCGCGTCGCTCAGCGCGTTGGCTGCGTCGCGTCCGGTCGGGCAGGTGCCGGCAAAGGCGGGAGTGGCGCCGAGGAAGATGGTCGATGCGGCCAATGCGGCCATCGTCAGATGGTTGAGCTTCATTGCGATAATTCCTTCTGTTGCAAGAATCCGATGTCGCGGGAAGCGGCCGCGCCGACGCGAGGGCGCGGGGGTCGATAACGGCTGGCCGCTTCCCGCGACGCCTTGAAATTAGCCGGGGCGGCCGCGCGCCGACATTCGATTGTCGGCATGGTTTCGATGCACGAACGGCATTTCCGCCCCGGCGTGCTTGTCTCCATCCTTTGGTCATCCATTCATTCAGGAGAGCCAAGATGACCGTTCAGCCGTTGGGCGAACTCAAGCGCGCCCAGCCCAGCGCCCGCCCGCTGGCGGGCCGTGTCGCCATTGTCACCGGATCGACGAGCGGGATCGGGCTCGGCATCGCAGGCGCGCTGGCCGATGCGGGCGCCGACGTTGTCCTCAACGGGCTCGGCGAGCTCGCGGCGATCGATCGTGTCTGCGGCCAGATCGAAGCGAGTGCCGACGTGCGCGTCCATTATGACAGCGCAAATCTGATGCAGCCCGAGGGTGCGACCCGCCTGGTCGACGACACGCTGCTGCGTTTCGGGCGCGCCGATATCCTCGTCAACAATGCCGGCATCCAGTATGTCAGCCCGATCGAGGATTTTCCCGCGGACAAGTGGGACGCCATCATCGCGCTCAACCTCTCGGCCGCCTTCCACACGATCCGCACAGCCTTCGGGCCGATGAAGGAAGCGGGCTGGGGGCGCATCATCAATGTTGCTTCGGCGCACGGGCTTGTCGCCTCGCCCTTCAAGAGCGCCTATGTCGCGGCGAAGCACGGGGTCGTCGGGCTGACCAAGACGGTCGCGCTCGAAGGCGCGCGGCACGGTGTGACGTGCAACGCGATCTGCCCCGGCTATGTCTGGACGCCCCTCGTCGAAAACCAGATCGGCGACACGGCCAAGGCGCGCGGGATCGGCCGCGAAGAGGTTATCGAAAATGTCCTGCTCGCCGCGCAGCCGAGCAAGAAATTCGCGAGCGTCGACGAACTAGGGGCGCTCGCCGTCTTCCTATGTTCCGACGGCGGGCAATCGATCACCGGGGCGGCGTTGCCGGTCGATGGCGGGTGGACCGCGCAATGACCCCGCTGACCTCCAATCACGCGCCGCTCCCGCCGCACCTTGCCGCCTTCTTCGTCTCCAGGCCGGTTGGGCCGTCGCCGCGCGACAGGGGCGCCGCCTCTCCGCGCGGCGTCTTGGCCGACCCGGCAAGACGCGGAGACGGGCGATGAAGGCCGACGCTTCACCGCTCCATGTCCTGATCATCGGCGCCGGCTTCGGCGGGCTTGCCGCCGCGCGCGAGCTTGCACGCGGCAACGTCCGGGTCACCTTGATCGATCAGCGCAACCATCATCTGTTCCAGCCGCTGCTTTATCAGGTCGCGACGGCGGGCCTGTCGCCCGCTGATATCGCCGCGCCGATCCGCTCGATCGTGCGGCGGCACAAGAATGTGCAGGTCCTTCTCGATACCGTCATCGATATCGATCCCGGCAAGCGACAGGTGCTGCTCGCAAGCCGCCGCACCGTGCGCTTCGACCGCCTGATCGTCGCAACGGGTGCGCGCCACAGCTATTTCGGTCGTGACGACTGGGAACAGCACGCGCCCGGAATCAAGTCGATCGACGATGCGACGACGGTCCGACGCAAGGTACTGCTGGCGCTCGAACTGGCCGAGACCGAACCCGATCCGCTGCGGCGGCAGGCGCTGCTGACCTTCGTCGTCGTCGGCGGCGGGCCCACCGGGGTCGAAATGGCAGGCGCGATCGCCGAACTCGCGCGGCGATCGGTCTCGGGCGATTTTCGCAGCATCACGCCGCATTGCTCGTGCGTATTGCTCGTCGAGGCGGGGCCGCGCCTGCTCGCCTCCTTTCCGCCGCGTCTGTCCGAAAAGGCAGGCAAAGCGCTCGAGAGCCTCGGCGTCACGGTGATGACCGACAAGCGCGTCAGTGCGATCACCGAAACCTACATCGACATCGGCGGCATCCGCGTGCCAACGCATAGCGTCGTCTGGGCGGCGGGCGTGCGCGCGTCGGACGCCGCCGCATGGCTCGGCGTCGAGGCAGACCGCGCCGGACGCGTCATCGTTGGACCGGATCTTTCGGTCCCCGGACTCCCCGGCACCTACGCCATCGGAGACACGGCTTCGTTCACCGACGGGGCGGGGCGCTGTCTTCCCGGCATCGCGCCCGTTGCCAAGCAGCAGGGGCGGCATGTCGCGCGCCAGATCCTTCGCGGCCGTGCGATGCCCTTCCGCTACCGCGACTATGGCAATCTCGCGACGATCGGCCGCCACCGCGCCGTGATCGATTTCGGCTGGCTGCGGATGTCGGGCGTGCTCGCGTGGTTCGTGTGGACAACCGCGCACATCTTCTTCCTCGCGGGCTTTCGCAACCGGCTGCTCGTCGGGGCGAACTGGCTCTGGAACTACCTCACCTTCGAGCGCGGCGCGCGGCTGATCACCGGCGGCGATGCCTCCATTCATGGAGAGAGCAAATGAACCTTGCCAGCGAACTCAAGGCGCATGGGCAACAAGTGCTCGTGTTACAGGGCGGCGGCGCGCTCGGCGCCTATCAGGTCGGCGTCTACCAGGCGCTGCACGAAGCCGGCGTCGAACCCGACTGGGTGATCGGCACCTCGATCGGCGCGATCAACGCCGCGATCATCGCGGGCAGTCCTGCCGAAGAGCGGATCGATCGCCTGACGGAATTCTGGCGCCGCGTCGAGCACGGCCATGGTTTCGACCACGTGCTTCCGGCGGCAGTCGCGAGCTTCTTTCGCAACTGGACGACGATCGTCGGCGGATTGCCGACCTTCTTCACCCCTAATCCGTCGGCCTTTGGCAGCGTCTATGCGGCGCTCGGTGCCGAGGAGGCGGCCTATTATTCAGTCGATCCGTTGCGCAAGACGCTATCGGACCTGATCGACTTCGACCGGATCAACGATGGTGACGTACGACTGACCGTCGGCGCGTCCAGCGTCACGACCAGCGAGATGCGCTATTTCGATTCACGCGACATGCCGCTCGATCTTCGCCACATCACGGCATCGGGCGCCTTGCCGCCGGCCTTTCCCGCGGTGCGCATCGACGGCGACCTCTATTGGGATGGCGGCATCCTGTCGAACACGCCCGTCGAGGCGGTCTTCGATGACAATCCGCGGCGGGACTCGATGGTCTACGCCGTCCACATATGGAATTCGCACGGCCCCGAACCGGAGACGATCTGGGACGTGATGAACCGCCAGAAGGACGTCCAATATTCGAGCCGCGCGGGCACGCATATCCGCCGCCAGCGCCAGCTCCACAAGCTGCGCCATGTGATTACCGAACTCACCGCGTTGCTGCCCGACGAATGCCGCGAGGCGCCCGGCGTGTCCGAACTCGCCGCCTATGGCTGCCCGACGCGGATGCATGTGATCCGCTTGCTCGCGCCGGCGCTCGCGGGGGAAGATCATAGCAAGGATATCGACTTCAGCCCCTCCGGCATCCGCCAGCGGCGCGAGGCGGGCTATGCCGACACGATGCACACGCTCGAGGCGGCGCCATGGCGCGGCGATTTCGACCCGCTCGAAGGCTTCATCCTGCACGAGGCCATCGGCGGCCATATGGTCGAGCCGACGTGCTGACGCACCATGCATGGAAACGATGCGCTTTGGGTAGCGGACGCAGCGCCCGTTTCGGCCGATGAAAGGGCAGGCCCTGAAGGGGCTCTCAACGGAAAGGATTTCATCATGAACAAATCGACGATCGCACTTGCCGCCGCCACCCTCTCGTTCCTCGCCACCGCCGCGGTGCAGGCCGGGCCTGTCGCGGCGCAGCCGGGCAAGGACAAATGCTATGGCGTGGCGCTGAAGGGCAAGAATGACTGCGCCGCCGGACCGGGTACGAGCTGCGCCGGTACGTCGACCACCAACTATCAGGGCAACGCCTGGAAATATGTCGCCAAGGGGACGTGCGCGAAGATCAAGACGCCGAACGGTGTCGGCTCGCTGACGCCCAAAAAGCGTTGACCCGGATGCCCCGGCCGAGCGCCGGGGCGCCCATCCTGAGGAGAGGATGCCCATCATGTCTGATCTTGCCACCGTCCGGCGGACGGTCGCCGACGCACGCCGTTCATTCGGCGTATCGCGACGGCTGCGTCGTTCGCACCCGCCAGTCGCTGCGGTCGAAGCGCTTGCCGCCAATTATCCGATCGTCGCCGCGATCCTCGGACCAGCGCCCTTTCGCGATCTCGCATGCGAATTCGTCGCTGCGGTGCCGCCCGACGGTCCCGCATTGGCCGCCTACGGCCAGCTTTTTCCCGAATGGATCGTCGGCCGGAACATCGGGCGCGTGCTGCCCTATCTTTCGGCCGTCGCTTCGATCGACCGGCTGTGGCTCGCATCGGCGCGCGCGCCGGCCGATGAACCCGTCGCGCCGGCGCTCATCGCGGGCATGACCGCCGAACAATGGTCGTCGAGCCGGGTCCAGCTGCACGCCGCCACCCGCTTTGGCTGGTTCGCCGTGCCGGCGCCGTCGATCTGGCTCGCGCATTTCGCGCCGCGCCGCGCCGAGGTGACGACCGAGTGGAAGGCTGAAGGACTTTTGATCACGCGTCCCGCGGACGGGGTACAGGCGCAACGTATCGGTCCCGCCGAGCATCGCATCCTGTCGGGGCTCCGCATCGGCGAGACGATCGGCGCTGCGTCGGCCGCGGCGCATGCGCTCTATCCCGATGCCGAAATCACCGGCGCGGTTCACGCGATATTCGACAGCGGGGCGATCGCGACGCTGCGCCCGGGGCGATAATTTGTCGCCGCGTAACCTCCTCAACTTGGGCCGCGAACCGGTGGTCGATGCCATCCCTCGCATCACCCATTCAACCAAGGGAGATTGAAAATGACCAATACGCTGAAACTGTCGCTCGCCGCCTCGGCGATCCTCGCCATGGCCGCCGGCACGGCCGTCAGCGGCGCCGCCGCCGCCGCAGAAGGCAAGACCGAAAAATGTTATGGCATCTCGCTGAAGGGCAAGAATGACTGCGCCGCGGGCCCGGGCACCAGCTGCGCCGGCACGTCGACGGTCGACTATCAGGGCAACGCCTGGAAACATGTGAAGGCCGGTAGCTGCGTCAAGATGGGCGGCACGCTGACCGCGCATGCGGGCAACGCCAAGCCGGCTCCGCGCAAGGGTTGATCGTGCCCGCTTCCGCGCTCCACTCGCTGCCGCCGCGTGCCGGCATAGGGCTCAAATCGAGTCACTATGCGGAGGTGCTCGCAGCAGCGGAGCGCGGGACGGCGCCCGCCTGGGCTGAGGTTCACCCTCAAAATTACTTCGGCGCAGGCGGGCCGCCGCATAGGTGGCTGACCGCGATCGGTGAGCATCTGCCGCTAAGCTTTCACTCGGTCGGCCTGTCGATCGGCTCGGCGGCAGGCGTCGACCTTGACGAACTCGAGGCGCTTGCGGCGCTGTGCGATCGCTATCGGCCGGCGATGGTTTCTGACCATCTGAGCTGGAGCAATGGACCCAAGGACAAATTCCCCGACCTGCTCCCCATTCCCTACACGCATGCGGCACTCGATCATTTCGTGAGCGAAGTCGGCCGCGTGCAGGACCGGCTGGGCCGGTCGATCCTGATCGAAAATCCGTCGCGCTATCTGGCTTACGCACAGAGCGACTGGGACGAGGTCGATTTCCTCCACATGCTTTGCCGGCGCAGCGGCTGCGGCCTGTTGCTCGATATCAACAATGTCGAGGTCTCGGCGTTCAATCTCGGCCTCGATCCGGTCGTGTGGCTCGACGCCTTCGACCCGGGCCTTGTCGGTGAGATCCATGTTGCGGGTCACACCGTAAAGGACGACGACATGGGCGGAATGATCGCGATCGACGATCACGGATCGTCCGTTCGGTCGAGCTGCTGGGGCTTGCTTGCGCGATTCCTCGCGCACGGCGGGTCGAAGCCGGTGCTTGTCGAATGGGACACCGACGTTCCCGATTATGCGACGCTCATGGGCGAGGTGAGGGCGGCCGACGCGCTGCTGATGTCCGAGATGGCCCATGCTTGAGCGCGACCAGAGCGCCCTCGCGGCGACATTGCTGCATGGGCCGGGCCACTTGCCCGAGGCGCTTTTTGCGGGGGACGAGGCGTCTGTGCTGCGCGGTCTTTGCGTGCACGCCAACACGATCTCGCACGCACGGCTCGTCGCGCTCGAAGAAACGTTTCCCCGAACGCGCGAGTATTTCGGCGAGGCGCAGTTCAATCGCCTGTCGCGTGCCTTCGTTGATGCCGGCGGGGCCGAAGGGCTGTCACTGACGGACGTTGGTGCCGGCTTTGCCGACTGGCTGGTTGATCCGCTTGCTGCCGATCTGGCGCGCGTCGAATGGGCTTGGCTCGAAAGCTACAATGCCGCGGACGCGCCAGCGCTCGGGCTTGCCGATTTGTCAGGGTGTGACGAGACATCGCTGCTCAGCCTGCCGGTGCGTTTGCATCCCGCGACGCGGCATCTTGTTTTCGGGGCGGAGACCGCGCCGTTGATCGACCCGGCCTTCGCACCCGGCACCCCGGCGCTGCTTGTTACGCGGCCGCATGCCGACGTGCGGTTGTTTCCGGCTCACGCCGCCGACCTTGCCGCGCTCCAACTTGCGACAGAAATCTTGCCGCTCGGTAACCTGCTTGCACTCCTTGCCGAAGACCATTCCGACGGTGGTGCCGCGCTCGCGGCATTGGTCGACGCAGGGGCATTTGAAAGGCTTTGATGATGAATCGCTTAGTCGCATTCTATGACCGCGGCGTGGAAATCGCGGCCTCGCGCATCCCTGAATCCGCCGCGCTGTTCCTGTTGCGCCTGGCGCTCGCTGGCGTCTTCTGGCGGTCGGGGCAGACCAAGGTTGTCGAAGGCAGCTTCCTGTCGATCGACCCGTCGCAATATGATCTGTTCGCGTCGGAATTTTCCGGGCTGCCGCTCGATCCGGTCTTTGCCGTTCCGCTGACCACCTATGCCGAGCATTTTTTCCCGATCCTGCTGCTGTTGGGTCTCGCGACGCGCTTCTCGGCGGGTGCGCTGCTGGTGATGACGCTCGTCATCCAGATCTTCGTTTTTCCCGACGCCTGGTGGCCGGTGCATTCGCTTTGGGTTGCGATGGCGGCGATCCTGGTGGTGCGCGGCGGGGGGCTGTTTTCGATCGACGCGTTGCTTTCCGCGGTGCGGGTCAAATCGACGTCGTCGAGCTTTCGCTTGAGCGCCGCCGACCGCTGAAGGTCCGACGACTCGTCCATCTTAGGAAATGGAGCCTCCTTTCGTGCGTATGATCATTGCTGCCATCGTGCTGGCCTCGGCCTCGACGGTCGGCACCTCCGCTGCACCGGTGTCAACGCCAGCTGTGTCGGTATCTGAAAAGGGTCTTGCGATCGGAGGATATGACGCCGTTTCCTTCTTCTCCGAGGGCGGACCCGTTGCCGGCCGTCAAGGTCCGGTTTCTTGGCTCCGCAATTTGTGAGGAGATAGTCCGCCGTCGGCCAGACGGCGACGGGCTTCGGAAGAAGCCGCGTCGCCATGATATGATCAGAACCGGATTGTTCCGTTGATTCCGTAGTTCGTCGATTCATTCGCCTGGATACCGTTCGCCGTGCTGCCCGGGAAGGTACGCGCAAATTGCGTTGGCGGACACCGAGGTGGCGGCCCAGGCGGATCGTGAGGAAAGACCCTACTGCTTCGGTAACGGCTTCTTGATTTCGTGAACAATGAGTTCATACTTGGCTGACCCGGAGAATGGGTTCGTCAAGATGTAGGGGTAATCTTGGCGGATCGTGCGGGGCGATGACCGTGGGGGCTACGCTGCCAATTGGTGCGATATGCGCGTCCTGATCATAGAGGACAATAGCCGCCTGGCGGGTCTCATTTCGCATGGCATAGCCCAGCATGGCTTCAGCGGGGACGGGGTCGAGAGCATCGACGAGGCCGAGGTGGCGCTTGCCAGCGTGGCTTATGATGCGGTTATCCTGGATCTGGGACTTCCCGACGGCGACGGGCTCGAATGGCTGCGCCGCGAACGGCCGGGGCGTCCGCTGCCGCCGATCCTGATCCTGACAGCGCGTGACGGCATGGGCGACCGCGTCGCCGGGCTAGATGCGGGGGCGGACGACTATCTCGTCAAGCCGGTCGAAATCGAAGAACTCGCCGCGCGCCTTCGCGCGCTCCTGCGCCGGCCGGGCGCGCGGAGCCTGCCGGTCATCCGGGCGGGCAAGCTGGCGTTCGACGTTGCGGCACGGACAGCGCGGAGCGGTAACCATGCTATCGAACTGACGCGCCGCGAAGCGGATTTGCTGGAGTTGTTGATCCGCCGCGCCGGGGCGGTCGTCCGTCGATCGACCATCGAGGAAGCGCTCTATCGGTTCGATGAGCCGGTCACCCCCAATGCGGTCGAGGCGATCGTATCCAGGCTTCGCCATAAACTCAGCGAGGCCGATTATCCCGACAGGCTCATAACCGTTCGCGGAATGGGATATCTGCTCCGGGACTACGCGGATTAGGACGCCGCATTCCGTATCCCGCCGCCTGACGCGGGGCCTGGCATGGACGGGTGCGTTTGGCGGCCTTGCGCTGATCATTTTCGTCAGCTTCGATGTCGAAGTCATGCTCGAGAAAAAAACGGCGGCCGACAGCTGGCGCGGCGAGTGGCTCGAAATCGGCGAACATGTCGTGTTGCCGCTCCTTTTGCTCATGGTACCGATGTTTTTCGCCGCAAGATGGGTTATTCGGACATCGCTCGCTCCGCTTGGCGCAGCTGCCGCCCGTATGGATTCGGTCGTCGGCACCGAACGGGGTTTCCGCATCGATCTGGCGGAATTTCCTCTCGAAACGCAGCCTTTTGCACGCGCGCTGAACGACCTGCTGGCGCGTCTCGACGGCGTGGCAGAGCAACGCGAAGCCTTCGCCGCCAATGTCGCCCACGAACTCCGGACACCGTTGGCGATCCTGATGATCGAACTCGACCGACTGGGTTCATCCGACGCTCTGCGGCTCAAGAAGGATGTCGCCGCGATGAAGCGGTTGGTCGGTCAGATCATGATGATGGCGCAGGTGGAGGCCGATATGGCGGCACCGGTAGCGCGCGACCGAGTCTGCCTTCTCGACGTGGCGATGGATGTGGCCAACCGCTTCGCGCCGCTGGCGGCGGAGCAGGGCAGGCATCTGGAATTGGTCGTCGAAGGCGAACCCGCGGTTTCCGGAATCAGGGAAATGCTGACGGCAGCGGTTTCCAATCTGGTAGAAAATGCCCTTCGCGTGACGCCTGAGAACGGAACAGTCGTGATCTCGGTCGGTCCCGATATCCGCATTGGTGTCAGGGACGGGGGCGCGGGTTTGTCGGTGGCCGAGCTTGCGGCGCTCAGTCAGCGGTTCGCCCGCGCCGATCACGCCAGCGGGGGCGGCGCGGGGCTAGGTCTGGCGATTGTCGCGCGGATTGTCGAAATCCACCATGCCCAACTGGTTACAAACCCCCATAGGAAAGAAATTTACCTGATATTTCAGGATGCGCCAAAACGTGTTGAACAATCCGATAGCGCGCCAAGTTAACCGTCAGGTTGGCGTCAGGTTGGGCTCATAGGCTCCGCTTGACCGATTCGTTTCATAACTAAAAAGTAAGCCTTCCCGCTCGGGTCGCGGCGGCGGGAGGGGGTCATGCGGGAATATGTTTGTCGGCACGTGCCAAGGCAAGTACCCGTGGGGGGCTGTTCCGTGACGGTAGAAACAGGCGAAATTCTGGTTGCGGATAGCCATCCGCTTTGCCGCGAAGGACTGACCACGCTTTTCGCGCGAAACCTCGGTCTATCCAATTTGATCGAAGCATGGGACTTTCCGACCGTCATGGCGAGAATGACGGCGCGGCGATCGGTCGATTTTGTGACGGTCGACCTTGGCCTGCCAGGAATGCGCAAGCGCGAAGGCTTGCGCGATCTGCGGGTCAAATTTCCCGAAGTGCGCGTCGTTGTAGTTACCGCGTCCCGCGACCGCGAGGCGGTGCTCGACGCGCTGGGCGCGGGCGTTCACGGCTATATTCCCAAGGATCTTCCCGTGCACGAGATGGCTGAGGCGCTGCGCATGGTGCTGGCGGGCCAGATTTATGTCCCGCCGTTCCTTTCAGACCTGACCGTGCGAAAGGCGAGTTTCGCGGACGAAGATGGCGGCGCGCACGAGGCCGCGTTGACGGGGCGTCAGTTCGAGGTGCTGAACCTCCTTGCTGCCGGGCGCTCTAACAAGGAAATCGCCAGGTTGCTGTGCATCGCCGAAGGAACGGTCAAGGTACATATCGCCGCGGCATTTCGCATGCTTGGCGTTCATAACCGGGTCAGCGCGGTCGCGGTTATGCAGGCGCGGGCGTTCAACGACGACCCCGCCGAAACCTATCTGCCCGGTCTTCTCGAAGAGAGGCGCGGCAGGCCGATGCTTCAGCGCAATTTCAGCGGGCCGTCGCAGATTTCGTACCGGCGCTGAGGCGGTCCTTCCGTCCTTTCAGTTCCCAGTTTTTCTAGGCCCGGGCTTTCGGGCGCGTCGGCCTGCGCCTTTGGCGCGGCACCACTATATCAAAAGGACTATATCGAAACTGACATCGTTATAGGCCCCGTGAATATAGAAAGGCGGGAACGTAATAGGTCGCCAGTCCAACTCGACGACGTTGCCCTGCGAGCCATAACTTACAACCACATAATCCGCAGATCGGCCGCCTGTTGCGAGTCGAAGATCGTCGAATGGTGGGAGGCGCGCGCGGATTTACTGCAGGGAGGTAAACATGGTTACGTATATCCGCAGCGATCTCGAATTCATTCTGGACCAGATCAAGATTGCTGAAGCCCATGCCGCCGGGCAGCCGCTCTACGGGCCTGGCGGGCTCGTCCCCGCATATAATCTTTCGTTCGGTCTGCGCACCGTCGACGGCAGCTATAACCATTTGCTTCCGGGCCAGGAAAAATGGGGCGCGTCGAACGTGCAATTCCCATCCTTGCTCGATCCGGTCTATCGGCCGGCCGACGGTACGCCGTTCGACCCCGACGGACCGATGGGGCCGGCGCCGGCGATGCCGACGGCGGCCAACTACAACCCGTCGAACAATCCGAATTCGCTCGTCTTCGACAGCAGCCTGCGAACGATCTCCAACCTGCTGGTCGATCAGACGCTGGGGAATCCGGCGGCCATCCTCGAGGGGCTGGCGCGCGCGGGCGATCCCGATCCCCTGACGACGCTTCCGGCCATCACGGCCATCTATCAGGCCTTCAAGCCTGCGTCCGACGCCGAATATCAGGCGCGCGTGGTGCTGCAGAATGCGCAGACCGCCGCGACGGAGGCCGATGACGGACTGCCCGGCGACACGCCGGAAGAGGTGGCTGCACAAGCCGCGCTTGCCGCGGCGACCGCGGCACATGATGTGACCGTCGCCGACCTGGAAGCCGCGCGCGCCGTTCGCGACGCCGCGCTCGAGCCCTATGGGCTCGCGATGGACGGCGACAATGTCCATCTGCCCAATATTTCACCCGACGGCGGCCTGTCGGCCTCGTTCAACTCGTGGTTCACCCTGTTCGGCCAATTCTTCGATCATGGTCTCGACCTGATCAACAAGGGCGGCAGCGGCACCGTCTTCATTCCGCTGGAGCCCGACGATCCGCTCTATGTCGAGGGCAGCCACACCAACTTCATGGTGCTGACGCGCGCAACGGTTTCGGCCGGCACCGACGGGATCATGGGAACCGCCGACGATGTGCGGCCGGTCAACACGACCACCTCCTATGTCGACCAGAACCAGACCTATGCCTCGCATGCGTCGCATCAGGTATTCCTGCGGCAGTATGAGGTGAATGCGGCGGGCCATCCGGTCGCGACCGGCAAGCTGATCGAAGGCGCCGGCGGCGCGCCCGGCGGCATGGCGACCTGGGGCGAGGTCAAGGAACAGGCGCTGATGCTTGGCATCCTGCTGACCGACCAGGACGTCGGTAAGGTGCCGCTGCTGCGTACCGACCCCTACGGCAATTTCATTCCGAACGCGGCCGGCTATGCGCAGGTCATCACCGGTATCGGTGCGGACGGGATTCCCAACACTGCCGATGACATCGTGATATCGGGCACGCCCGGCGCACCGGTCAGTCTCGAAACGGCGATCCGCACAAACAGCGCGTTCCTCGCCGATATCGCCCACACTGCGGTGCCGAACGGCATCGAGGATGGCGACATCACGATCGGCCTGCTCAATCCGGGCAACAACCCGCTGGTCTATGACGACGAACTGCTCGATGCGCACTTCATGGCCGGTGACGGCCGCGTGAACGAGAATATCGGGCTGACTGCGGTTCACCACGTGTTCCACGCCGAACATAACCGCTTGGTCGAACATACCAAAGAGGTTGTCCTCGCCACCGGCGACCTCGCATTCCTCAACGAATGGCTGGCCGACGATGTCGCGTCGCTACCAACCACGCCGGCGCAGGTCGCGGCGCTGGTGTGGGACGGCGAGCGTCTGTTCCAGGCCGCGAAATTCGGCACCGAAATGCAATATCAGCACCTTGTGTTCGAGGAATTCGCGCGCAAGATCCAGCCGCAGGTGGACTTCTTCATCGTCCCCGACGGGTTCGACACAACGATCAATCCCGACATCGTCGCGGAATTTGCGCATGTCGTCTATCGCTTCGGCCATTCGATGCTGACCGAAGACATCGACCGGTTTGGCCCGACCTTCACGCCGGACGACATTAGCCTGATCGAGGGCTTCCTGAATCCTACGGCTTACAATGGCGTGAACGGCGTCATCGAAGACGGCCTCGCGGCGGGCGACATCGTCCGCGGCATGACGCGTCAGGTGGGCAACGAGATCGACGAATTCGTCACCAGTGCGCTGCGCAACAACCTGCTCGGCCTGCCACTCGATCTGGCGACGATCAACCTTGCCCGCGGCCGTGACACCGGCGTTCCCTCGCTGAACGCAGCGCGCCGCGAATTCTATGAGGTCACGAACAACGATGCGCGGCTGAAGCCCTATGAGAGCTGGGTCGACTTCGCGGGCAATCTCAAGAATGAGGCGTCGATCATCAACTTCATCGCGGCCTATGGCCTGCATCCCCTCATCACCGGCGAAACGACGGTGGAAGGCAAGCGCGCTGCAGCGATGGCGATCATCTTCGGGACCGATCAGACGGTGCTGGGCGATCCCAATGATCCGCTCGACGATCGCGTCATTCTGGCGGCCGATGCGCCGGATGCATTCGACTTCCTCAACGGCGAAGGCGCCTGGACGAGCGGTCCGAACGGGGTGACGATCACCGGGCTCGATAATGTCGATCTCTGGATCGGCGGCCTCGCCGAAAAGATCCTGCCGTTCGGCGGGATGCTCGGCTCAACCTTCAACTTTGTCTTCGAAGTGCAGATGGAGCAGCTGCAGAATGCCGACCGCTTCTATTATCTCCAGCGTCTCGACGGCCTGCATCTTTTCAGCGAGATGGAAGGCAACAGCTTCGCCGGGATGATCATGCGCAACACCAATGCGACGCATCTTCCCTCCGACGTCTTCTCGACCCCCGGATTGATCCTGGAGGTAGACCGGACGAAGCAATTCAACGATCTGGACGGCGACGGCGACCTCGAGAGCGACGATCCACTCGGCGGCGGCATTCTGACCCCGCTCGTCGTTCGCAACAACCCCGGCACCGTCGGTCCCGACACCAACTATCTTCGCTACACCGGCGATGAGCATGTGGTGCTGGGCGGCACCGAGGGCGCCGATATCATCATCGCCAGCGAAGGCGACGACACGATCTTCGGTGATGGCGGGAACGACACGCTCGAAGGCGGCGCGGGCAACGACATCATCAACGCCGGCGCGGGCGACGACGTCGTCCGCGACATCGGCGGCGATGACAATGTCAAGCTAGGCGACGGTCATGACGCGATCAACACCGGACCGGGTCTCGACCTGGTGCTCGGTGGGCGCGGTCAGGACTTCATCGTGCTCGGCAGCGACGCCGGATCGGAAGTCTTTGCCGGTGAAGGCAATGACTTCATCCTCGGCAACATCACCGCGGAGCGTATACTCGGCAACGAGGGCGACGACTGGATCGAGCATGGCACGTTCGACGGCGCGCCCGGCGACAATTTTGACGAAATTTTCGCGCAGGATGGTGTCGTCGGGCATGACGTGTTCTTTGGGCTGGGCGGCTTCGACGAGTTCATCGCCGAAGGCGGCGACGACATCATGGTCGGCAGCCCGGGCCGTGCCAAAATGGCCGGCATGTCGGGTTGGGACTGGGCGATCTACAAGGATAATATCGCCGGCACCGACGCCGACCTGACGCGTGGCATCGTGTTCGACGAAAACCCGACGCCTCCGCCCAACGCGACGCAAGACGCCTATGAAAGCGTCGAAGGGCTTTCCGGGTCGCGCTTCAACGATATCCTGTCCGGATCGAATACAACGGCCGCCGAACGCGCGCCATTCGATCAAGGCGGAACGGAAGGCTATACCGGGAGCAACCTCGACGCCGCCGGCATAGCACGGATATCCGGGCTGCAGGCTGTGCTCGGGGCCGGTGTTACCTCATTCAACGCCGGTGACATCATCCTCGGTGGTGACGGCAGCGACCTGATCCGGGGCAATGGCGGCGACGATATCATCGACGGCGACAAATGGCTGAACGTGCGGATCAGCGTTCGCGAGGCTGTTGGTCCCAATGGTGGGGTCGGTGCGGAAATCGCTACCGCGAATAGCATGACCGAGCTTGTGACGCGGGTTTTCAACCGGCAAATCAATCCCGGGCAGCTCGTGATCGTCCGCGAAATCCTGACCGACACCACGGCGGGCGACACGGATATCGCCGCGTTCTCCGACCTTCGGGCCAATTATGACATTACGTATAATGCCAATGGCACGATCACCGTGGCGCATGCCCGCGGCACGCAACTCGACGGCACCGACACGCTGCGCAACATCGAACGCATGCGCTTCTCTGACGTCGAAATTGCGGTCAACTCGCCGGCGACGGGCCAACCCGTCATCAGCGATCTGACGCCGACCGAAGGTCAGTTGCTGACGGTGAATACCGCGGCAATTGCCGATGCGAACGGCCTCGGGGCGTTCAGCTACCAGTGGCAACAATCGGCCAATGGTGTGACCTGGGCCAATATCGCCGGGGCGACCAACGCGACCTTCACGCCCAACAATCCCGGCGGCACGACCTTTGGCGCCCAGGCCGGGCTTCAGCTGCGCGTCGTGGTGAGCTTCACCGATGGCGGCGGCACGGCCGAACAGGTCACATCCAACGCCACCGGACCGACCGGGGTCGACTGGGACGGCAACGGCAATAACAACACGCTGGCCGGCACCGCGGGCGACGATATCGCCGACGGCGGCGGCGGCAACGATACGCTGAACGGCAACGACGGCAACGACCTGCTGAACGGCGAAGGTGACAATGACACCATCAACGGCGGTCAGGGCAACGACGTTCTGAATGGCGGCGGCGGCAACGACAATGTCACCGGCGGTATCGGCAACGACACGATGAGTGGCGGAGCAGGCGATGACACGCTGACCGGCGGCGCGGGCAACGACACGATCGATGGCAATGGCGCCGACGACGTCGCGGTCTTTGCCGGAGCGGTCGGGAACTACAGTGTCACGACCAGCGGAACGTCGCTTGTCGTCACCGACAACACGGGAGCAGACGGTGTCGACACGGTGAGCAACGTCGAAACGCTCCGGTTCAATGGCGTCAACTATGCGGTTGTCACCGGGAATGCCAACAACAACAATAACCTCAACGGCGCCACCGGAGCCGCGGGCTCGCAGGCGGTGTTCGGCTTTGCCGGCAACGACTCGATCAATGGCGGTGCCGGCAACGACATCATCAATGGTGGTGACGGGACCGATACTATAACGCAGACCGGCGCGACCGGTGGCAGGGATCTGGTCGACGGCGGGGCCGGCACGGACACTTATGTGCTGGCTGGCGCCGCGGGCGCGGAAACTTTCCGCATCTACGCCCGCGCCGAGGCGCTGGCGGCGGGCATAACCGGTCTCAATGCGAACACCGAGATCGTCGTCACCCGCAACGGCACCAACAATGCCTCGGTCATTGCCGAACTCGACAATATCGAGGAAATCAACGTCAACGCACTCAACGTATCCTCGCCGGGCGGTGTGGCACCGGGTGGCTCGGGTACGAATGGAGGCGACACGATCATGGTGATCGGGAATTTCGCCGTCACGAGCCTCAATTATAATACGATCACCGTCAACGGCGGACGCGGGGCCGACACGGTCGATATTTCGGGACTGACGTCCGACCACCGGCTCGTCTTCAATACCGGCGGCGGCGCCGACCAATTTATCGGCGATCAGCGGCCTCAGGACGTGATCAATTCCACTGGCGGGAATGGCAATGGCCACGGCGGCCGTTCCGGCGGTTCGGTCTATCAGCAGGACAACCCGCTCCATCTGATCCGGGCCGCGATGGACGACTGGCTAGAAGATAATGGACGCTTCGGCCTTCGCGATGTCCGGCACTATTTCGACACGGACTATCTCTTCGCTTGACCAGCTTGGCGCCGGGACCTCCCCCCCCGGCCCGGCGCCACTTTTTCCGATAATCAGGGAGGATTGCATGCGACTGTTCTGGATGCCCGTTCCACCGGCATTGTCAGAAGCCGTCCGCGCTTGCCGGACTCACTTCATTCTCGCAGCAACATTCAGCGCGTTGATCAACATCCTGTATCTGGCGCCGACCATCTACATGATGCAGGTGTACGACCGGGTGGTGCCCACCAACGGGGTATTGACGCTAATCTTCATCACCGTCGTCGTGGGCGTCGCGATCGCCACGCTGTCGGCGCTCGATGCGATCCGCGTACGGTTGATGACGCGTGCATCATTACGTCTCGACCGCTTGCTCTCGGGCGAAATATTGGACCGGCTGCTGGCGCGCTCGCGCGCTTTGCCCGGAGCCCCCTCGACCCAACAGGCGATGCGCGAATTCGACGTGCTGCGGCAGTCGCTTGCCGGGCAGGCGGCCACCGCCTTGTTCGACGTCCCCTGGACGCCGCTCTATCTGTTCGTGGCTTTTCTCATTCATCCACTTTTGGGTGTATTGGTGCTTGCCGCAGGCAGCGTGCTTGTCGCCCTCGCGATCACCAACGAGAGGCGCAGCAAGGCGAAGGCCGATGAGGCGCATCATGCCAGCGCGGCCGCGTATGAATCGCACGAGGCCATGTTGCGCAAGGCCGAGGTCGTGCGCGCGCTCGGGATGCGGCGCGCGCTGATATCGCGTCATATTCAGCAGCGTAGCGTCGGCCTGAACGCCGTCGCCGACCTGCAGTTTTCGGGCAGCCGTTATAACGCGCTCGTCAAATTCGTGCGGATGTTCATGCAATCCTTCGCGCTCGGCGTCGGCGCCTGGCTTGCTATCAACGGGCAGATTTCGGTCGGCGCGATCATCGCCGCCTCGGTCTTGCTGAGCCGCGCGCTGCAGCCGATCGAGCAGCTTGTCGGCCTGTGGCCCAACATCGTCCAGTCGCGTCAGGCGATCCAGACGCTCGGCCGGCTGTTCGACCAAGCGAACGGGCCGGTGTCGCGCACGAGTTTGCCCGATCCGACGGGGCAGGTCGATCTTCAGGGTGTTGTCGTCCGCAATCCCGAAGGGAGCGCGATCCTGCTCAAGAATATATCGCTGAAACTGACGCCCGGCGAGGTGCTGGGCATCGTCGGCCCGTCGGGCGCGGGCAAGACCACCCTCGCGCGCGTCGTCGCCGGGGCGCTGCCGCCCGATCTCGGCGAAATGAGGATCGACGGCGCCAACCTGGCCGACTGGGATCCCGAGCAGATTGCCCAGCATATCGGCTATCTTCCGCAGGATTGCGGCCTCCTGCCCGGGACGATCAGCGAAAATGTGTCGCGCTTCGGCGCGGCGCGCGGTGTGCCGCCGGAGGTCGTCGACGAGCAAGTTATCGCCGCTGCCCGTCTGGCCGGCGTCCATGAAATGATCCTGCATCTGCCGGGCGGTTACGACACGATAATCGAAGGCAATGGGCACAAGCTGTCGGCAGGGCAGGCGCAGCGCGTCGCGCTGGCGCGCGCGCTTTATGGCAATCCGTGCATCCTGGTGCTCGATGAGCCGAACTCGGCGCTCGACAGCGATGGCGAGGAAGCGCTGTCGCGGGCGATCGGCGCCGCCAAGCTGCATGGCGCGGCGATCATGATCGTCGCGCATCGTGCGGCAATCCTGGCGAGCGCCGACAAGCTGGCGGTTCTCGCCGACGGGGCGATCGTCGGGATGGGGCCGCGCGACGAAATCCTGCAAGCGCTCAAGAATTCGGCGGCACAGCAAAATGTCGTTCCCATCCATGAAGGAGCCCGGCCATGACCGATATGTCCTGGAAGCCGCCAAGGGGAGGGGATGGCCCTTCCGGTCATGACTCCGCGGACCGGCCGCATCGCGAATTGCGTATCGGCGGCCTTGTCGTGGCCTTCTTTTTCGTGGGCCTTCTCGGATGGGCGTCGATGACCCCGCTCGATGCCGGAGCCTATGCACCCGGCGTGATTGCGGTGTCGGGCAGCCGCCAGGCGGTTCAACATCGCGAGGGCGGGATTGTGACCGACCTCCATGTCGTCGAGGGGCAAACCGTCAAAAAGGGCGAACCGCTCCTCACCATCTCGGCGTCGGAGCTGGTTGCGGCCGAACGCGGGCTGACAGGCGAGGTCATCGCCTTGCTCGCCCAGCGCGCCCGTCTGGCCGCCGAGCTTGGCGGCCTGAGCAGCGTCGCCGAACCTGCGGAATTTGCATCGCTCGCTCCCGAAAACCGGGCCCTGGCGGCCGAAGCCTTGCGCGGCCAGCGCCAGCTGTTCCAGGCGCGGCGTAATTCTGTGCAAACCCAGCGGAACGTCCTGCGTCAGCGGATGCGCCAGCATTCTGAGCAGATCAATGGCTTCAGCTATCAGATGCAATCGAACAAGCTACAGCAACAGCTGATTGGCGATGAGCTGCAAGGGCTGCGTACGCTGCTGCCCAAGGGCTTTGTGTCGATCAATCGTGTGCGCAGCATGGAACGCTCCGCCGCCGAACTCGACGGATCCTATGGCGCCTATCGCGCCGACATCGCGCGCTCGTCCGAGGCGATTGGCGAGGCGCAGATGCAGATCGTCGGCATCGACAAGCAAATGCTTGAGGAGGTCGCGGCGCAGAAACAGGAGGGCCAGGTCCGTCTCGACGAGCTTCAGCCAAAGTTGACCGCGGTCCGTGAACAGCTCGCCCGTTCGACGGTGCGCGCCCCAGCGGGCGGCCGGGTGGTGGGGCTGAAAGTCTTTACCGTCGGCGGCGTTGTCGCGGCAGGGGACACGTTGATGGAGATCGTTCCGCAGGACCGGGCTCTGGTCATTGATGGCAAGGCATCGCCGACCGATGCCGACGATCTGGCGCCGGGGATGAAGACCCAAATCCGCTTTACCGCCTTGCAGGAACGCAACCTGCCGATCCTCGTCGGTCAAATTTCCAAGATTTCGGCCGACAGCTTCGAGGACGAGCGTTCGGGGATGCGCTATTTCAAGATCGAGTTGGTCGTGCCGCCCAGCGAGCTCGCGAAGCTCAAGCAGGTTCGCCAGGACGGCGGGCTCCGCGCCGGGCTGCCCGTCGATATCATGATCCCGCTGCGCAAGCGGACGGCGCTCTCGTACCTCATCGAGCCGCTCACCCAGACGCTGTGGATGGCCGGGCGCGAAAACTGAAGACCCCTCCGGCACGGGGCGGGGGCTCTGCCACTTCCCCGGCCGGAGAAGTTAAATCATATTGTAATTGCGAATCACTCTCGATAATGGCCGTGCATCCTTAAGGTAGAGCTCCCGGATGCATGCACCGACACCCCCGCGACCGGCGACGAAGAAGAGCCGGAAAGCCTTTTGGCTGAAGCAGCTCCACATGTGGCACTGGATGAGTTCGGCTATCAGCCTGATCGGCCTGCTGCTGTTCGCGGTCACCGGCTTCACGCTCAACCACGCCGCCGACATCGAGGCCGCGCCGGTCGTTACCGAAAAGGCAGCGCAAATGCCGCCCGCGCTGCTTACGCGGCTGAAATCGGTAACGCCCGCAGCCGAAAAGGCCCCGCTGCCCGCCGACGTCGCTGAATGGGTCGAGGACAGCTTCCCGGTCAAGGCGTCGGGGGAGGCCGAGTGGTCGGCGGACGAGGTCTATCTGCCCGCGCCGCGCCCCGGCGGCGACGCATGGGTCGCAATCGACCTCGCGACCGGCGCGGTGTCAAGCGAGGTGACCAGCCGCGGCTGGGTCTCCTACCTCAACGATCTTCACAAGGGGCGCAATTCGGGCGGCGAGTGGAGCCTGTTCATCGACGTCTTCGCCTTCGCCTGCCTGATCTTCGCGATCACCGGCCTCGTCCTGCTCTGGCTGCACTCGGCGAAGCGCAAGAGCACCTGGCCACTCGTCGGCATGGGACTCGCGCTTCCCGCTGCCATCGCCATCATCTTCATCCACTAGGGAGACCGTCCATGCAGCTTTCCACCCCGGTACGCGTCATCGGCACGCTTGGCCTCGGCGCGATATTCGCAGCCCCGGCGCTCGCCGCCGATCCGGGCACGATGGACGTCACGATCAATATCCCGCGGCTGAAGGTCGCCGAATATCATAAGCCTTATGTCGCGATCTGGGTCGAAAAAGCCGGCGGTACGGCGAAGACGGTCGCGGTCTGGTACGATTATGACATGAAGGCGAACGAGGGCACGAAATGGCTTCGCGACGTCCGCCAATGGTGGCGCGCCGCAGGACGCTCGATGACCTTTCCCGCGAACGGCATCACCGGCGCCACCCGTGCACCGGGCGCACACAAGGTCTCCTTCTCTCGCGCGCAGCTCGGCGCGGCCGCGCCCGGACAATATACGCTGGTGATCGAGGCGGCGCGCGAGGTCGGTGGCCGCGAACTTCTGCGCATCCCCTTCACCTGGCCCGCAAAGGCCGGGGCGGGCGGACGCGCCGCGGGAACGACCGAACTGGGCGCTGTTTCGGTTGCCTTCCGTTAAAGCTGAAAGGACAGGGATATGAAGAAGCGAATTTGGGGTTTCGCCGCAACTGCTGCGCTTGCGGCGCTGGTTTCCGTTCCGGCTTCGGCGCATCGCCAGTGGATGCTGCCGTCGTCGACCGTCCTGTCGGGCGACGATGTGTGGGTCACCGTCGACGCGGCGGTATCGAACGATCTCTTCTATTTCGAGCATCAGCCGCTCCGCCTCGACGCGATGAAGGCGTGGGCGCCCGACGGCAGCGAAGCGGCGATCGAGAATAAGTCGACCGGACGTTATCGCAGCACCTTCGACGTCCATTTGACGCAGAAAGGCACGTGGCGGATCGCTTCGGTCGCCGACATGCTGATGGGCAGCTATGAGCTGAACGGCAAGACCGAGCGCCTGCCGCGCGGCACGACGGCGGCGAACCTCGCCGAGCGCGTGCCGGCGGGGGCGACCAATGTGAAGACCGCCGAGGCGAGCAACCGCAACGAGATTTTTGTGACGGTCGGCGAACCGACGTCGACGCTGTTCAAGCCGACGGGCAAGGGCATCGAACTCGTGCCAGTAACGCACCCCAACGACCTGATTTCAGGCGAGACTGCGACCTTCCAATTCCTGCTCGACGGCAAGCCCGCGGCGGGCCTGCCGGTGACCTTGGTCCCCGGCGGTATCCGCTATCGCGACCAGCTGGGTCAGGTCGACGTCAAGACCGGCGCCGACGGGAAGGTCGAGCTGACATGGCCTGGACCCGGCCTCTACTGGCTCAACGTCACGACGCCGCAGGCCGAACAGGCGGAGGGCGCCCCGCCCGTCATTGCGCGCCGGGCCAGCTATGTGACGACGCTCGAGGTGCTGGCACCCTGACCGATCGGATCCTCATCCCCCGCGCCTTGACGCCCGCGGCTTTCGCCGGGCGCGACGCGGGGGCTGCGACCGAGTTTTTCTCGGGCGAGACGATGGGGACAAGCTGGTCGCTGCAGGCGGTCGCGCCGCCCGTGGCGACTCTGCACGGCGTGCAGGCGGCGCTCGACCTCGTCGTCGCGCAGATGAGCCAGTGGGAGCGGGAATCCGACCTAGCACGCTTCAACCATGCCGAGCCCGGCACATGGTGTGAGATCCCGGCCGAATTCGCGCATGTCATCGGGGCCGCGCTCGACCTTTCGCGCGCCAGCGGCGGGGCCTTCGACCCCGGGCTCGGCCGTTTCACCGAAGCGTGGGGGTTTGGCAGTGCCGGACGGGCGGGGCCGGTGCCCGACGCGGGTAGGATTCTCGCCGACCTCACGATCGAATTCGATCCGGCAACGCGGCGCATACGACGCAGCGCGGGCGCCGCGCTCGATTTGTCGGGCATTGCCAAAGGGTACGGCGTCGACCTTGCCGCCGAATGGTTGCTCGACATCGGCGTGCGGCACTTCCTGCTCGAGGTCGGGGGCGAGTTGCGGGGCGAGGGGATACGGCCCGATGGCCAGCCATGGTGGGTCGATGTCGAGATGCCGCCGACATCATCGATTCCGCCGTGGCGGATCGCGCTCCACGATCTGTCCGCGGCGACATCGGGCAATTATCGCCGCGGCGTCACCGTTGACGATCGTTATTATTCGCACAGCTTCGATCCGCAGACCGGCCAGCCGATCGTCAATGCGGTGTCTTCGGTCACCGTGCTTCACCGAAGCTGCATGATGGCCGATGGCTGGGCGACCGCGCTCACCGTCCTCGGACCGCGAGCGGGCATTGCGCTCGCCGATGAACAGCAATTGGCGGCGTGTGTGATCGCGGGCGACCGCGAATATGTCTCACACGCATGGCGCGCGATGCAGGATTAGCTGTCGGCCCAGCGACGCAGCAGATTGTGATAGACGCCCGTCAGGCGCACGACCGTTGCATCGCCCTGACCAAGCGCCGTCGCGGCGCCCTGAACGCCCATGTCGAGATCGAAGAGCAGATTGCGCTGGCCCTGGTCGCGCACCATCGACTGGATCCACATGAAGCTCGCCACCCGTGTCCCCGATGTGACGGGTTCGACGCGATGGACCGTCGTCGATGGATAGAGGATCATATGGCCAGCGGGCAATTTGATGCCCGGTTCCTGCGCAAAGCCTTCGATGACGAGGCCGCCGCCATCATAGCTGTCGGGGTCGGCAAGGAAGAGCGTTGCGGACAGGTCGCTGCGCATCCGGAAATCGCTGCCGCGCCGCATGCGGATCGCATTATCGATATGGTCGCCGAAATTCTCGCCGCCGGCATAGCGGTTGAAATAGGGCGGATAGATTTTGAGCGGCAGCGCCGCGGCGATGAACAGCGGCGCGCGGCCCAGCGCGTCGAGGACGATGCGTCCTACATCCGCGGCGGCTTCGCCGAATTCGGGGAGTTGCTGGTTGCGTTTGGCAAGCGCGGCTTGCGGGCCCGATGTCTCGTTACCGTCGATCCATTCGGCGGCGTCGAGGATCGAGCGGAGCTTCGCGACGCCATCGGCGTCGAGCACGTCGGGAATGATGCGGATCATGCGCCGCTTCTAGGCATAAAGGGGCGGGAACGGCAACCGCCGCGCCCGCCCTCTGGATCAGAAGTTGTAGAAGAGGCTGAACACCGCCGAGCGCGAGTCGCCGGGGGTCGCCCAACCGCCGCTCACGGCACCGCCGCCGACCACGCCGGCGCCGGAGATCGTCGCCGCGCCGACATTGTTGCGGACGCCGGTGTAATAATCCTCGTTCGTGAAGTTGCTGACGTTGAGCTGCGCCACGAGGCCGTTCTTGAAGTCGTACGACACGAAGGCGCGGTGGATCAGATAATCGTCGACCATGAACTGCGTGCGCTGCGCGAGATTGCGCTGATTGGTAGCAAACTTGCCCTGATAGGTCAGTCCATATCCGATCTGCAGCCCGAACGGGAAGGCGTAGGTGGTGAACAGGCTGCCCGAATGTTTCGGCGTCTGGATCAACCGGTCACCACGCTGCGGATCGGGGATCGCGGCGTTGTTGAGGCAGCCCGTCGCACCCGGCGTCGCAAGGCAAAAATCCGAAACGCTCTGCCGCACTTCGCTGTCGAGATAGGTGTAGTTGGCGAAGATCGCCCATTCGGGGGTGACATTGCCGCTGACGCCGAGCGCGAGGCCGTCGACGCGCGACTGGCCGTCGAGCACCTGCAGCGAGTTGGGCTGCGCGGGATCGTTCGACGGGATGCGGAAATTGGTGCGTTCGTTGCGGAACAGCGCGGCGGTGAGCAGCAGCTTCTTGTCGAACAGTTCGGCCTTGGCGCCAATCTCGTAGGTACGCGCCTTTTCGGGCGCTACCGCGCACGGATCGGCCGCGCCGGGTGCCGCCGGCAGGCCGCAGCCCGCGCGCACGGTGGCCGAGGTCGGCGTCTTGGCATTGCCATAGGCGGCGTAGAGGCTGATATTCTCGATCGGGTGGAAGACCGCGCCGAAGCGATAGGAGAAGAGATTCTCGTCGCTGGTCTGATCGGCGCCGCGCACATAGACCGCGCCGGTCGCGGGCGTCGTCACCGTGTCGGCGCGGAAGACCGTCCGCACGCTTTCATACCGGATACCGGCGTTCAGTTCGAACATCGGCGAGATTTCGAGCGTGTCGAACGCGTAAACGGCAAGGTTGCGCGTGTCGCCATAGCTGTTGCCGGTGCGGATATAATTCACCGGGCCGGTCCAGACCGTGTTGGGGGTCGACAGGCTGATCGGCGGCTGCGCCGGGTTCGGCGTCGCACCGCCGGCGTTACGCAGCAACTGCGCATTTTCGATCGAATAATCTTCCTGGCTGTACGACGCGCCGATCACCAGCGTGTTGAACAGGCCGCCCCTCGCACCGTTCACGACGGTCAGGTCGGTCTGGTTGTGGATCAGGTCGTTGACCTGATCGCGGACGAGGCCGCGCGGGCCGGCAGGATAATAAAAGCCGGGTGTGTTCTGGCCGGCCGGGCAGGCGCTGCCGACGGTCGCGTTGGCGCTGCCGCCGATCGGTTGCAGCCCATTTGCAAGACAGAAGACGCCCTGCGGCGCGCTCGTCTGGCTATACTGGTGGACGCGCTGCCAGCGGGTCAGGTTGCGGATCGAGACACTGTCGCTGAACGCGTGGCGGAAGGTCGCGGTCAGGCGATCGACCTTGGTCTTCTGTTCGTCGAGATTGACGATGCCGAAATAGTCGCTGTCGTCGACGCCAGCGAGCGGGCCATCGTTCACGCCGCTCAGGAAGAAGGGCACGCCATAGATCGGCGTATTATCGTCGTCTTGGTGGATATAAGCGAGCGTCAGGCTGGTGTCGCTTTCGACGCCGATCGTGATCGACGGCGCGACGCCCCAGCGCTGGTAGGATTCGACGTCGCGGCCGGGCACGTCGTTTTCATGATACATCGCGTTGATGCGGACCGCGATCAGGTCATTGAGGCGCCAGTTGCTGTCGACCGCGGCACGATAATAATTGTCGGTGCCGACAGCAGCCTGCACCGTCGTCGCATTGCGCGCGAAGGGGATCTTGCTGACGAGGTTGATCGTTCCGCCGACGCTGCCCGATCCGTTGAAGACCGAGTTGGCGCCGTTATAGACCTCGATCTGCTGCAGGTTGAAGGGGTCTGTACGGCTGTATTGAGCGCTGTCGCGAACGCCGTCGACGGTCAGGTCGTTGTTCGCCGAATAGCCGCGCAGGTTGATCGAGTCGCCATAGCCGCCGCCGCCTTCGCCGGCGCCGAAGGTGATACCGGGGATCGTCGTGAGCGCATCGCGAAGCGTCAGCAGATTCTGCTGGCGGATCTGCTCCTGCGACACGACCGTGATCGTCTGTGGCGTATCGACGACAGGCGCTGTCGACTTGGGCGATTCCACCTCGTTCGCGAGCGTGCCGCTGACGATGATCTCGCTGCGGCCGCCGGGAGCGTCCTGCGCCGCATCTGCCTCGGCGGCGAGCGCGGGTGCGCTGATCAGGCTGCCTACGCAGGAGAGTGCGAGGAACGAGGCGGATGTCGATGGTTTCACGGTAAACCCCCTGTTTTGTGATTGGTTCGGGGCGCCCGCTATTGAGAGTCGATTGCAAAGTCAACTCTAATGCGAATCATTCGCGACTTTGTCGCAATTGATACCAATTGAGGAGAGACTCAGTTTCGGCGTTCGAGCCACCAGCTCTGCCGCCAGCCATATTGGCTCGCGACGGGTTCGCCGGCGGCGTTGGTCGCGGGCTTGAAGCGGAAGCGGTCTTCGATGAGCCGGCACGTCGTCTGGTCAAGCGAGGCGTCACCGCTCGGCCGCGTCACGCGGCATCCGCTCACGCGGCCGCTGGCCTCGATGGTGAAGCGGACTTCGACCTCGCCGCCCGCCTTGGCGCGGCTCGCTTCGCGCGGATAGTCGCGGTCGTGGATCGTGCCGCTGCGCCACACGGCCTTGGTGCCGCCGCCGGTGCCGCTTCCGGATCCGCCTGAGCCCGTGCCATCGCCGCGTCCACCGGCGCCCGAGCCGGACCCGGGAGTCGGCGTCGCGCCTGCCGATGCGTCGTTGCCCGCGCCTGGCCGCGGAGCGGCGGCGACCGGCGGCACAATCGGCGGCAGCTTGGTTTTGGGCGCGAAGACCGGTGCCGCCTTGGCGTGCTTGTTCGCCGCCGAGGCTTTGCCGCTGGCCTTTTGGCTCGACGCTTTAGCGGGGGCGACCTGTTTGCGCGGCGGCGGAGGGGGCGCGGGGATAGCGATTGCGGTAATCGCATCGCTTGCCTTGCGCACGACCTCGAGATCGAGACCGCTGGCGAGGCCAAGGCCGACCGCAAGGACGGCGATCAGCGCCCCGCCTCCGGATATGGCGCGCTGTCGTCCCGAAACCTGCCCCGTATAGGCCATCGTGCCGCCGCCTCATTATCGCGCGCCGCTGCGCGCTGGCGACCCGCTTTACAGGAATTCGTCTAGCGTGGACATGAACCGGTCGAACTGGTCGTGGTGCAGCCAGTGGCCGGCATTTTCGAACTCGATCACCTTGGCGGTGTTGAAATGTTCGAGCCGGCCGTCCTTCTCGGGGTTCGACGCCCAGCTGTTCGCGCCATAGAGCAGCAGCGTGGGACAGGTGATCGCGCCCCACAAAGCGGCAATGTCTGCCTGCGGCATATCGAAGGCGGGCCAGACGTTGAGATAATTGTCGAACTTCCAGCTCCACGTGCCATCCTCGTTCCGGCTGATACCGTTGATCGTGAGGTGACGCGCCTGCGCTTCGGTCAGATAGCTGTTCTCGCCCATCATCCGTGCCAGCGCGTCGTCGAGCGTCGCATAGCGGCGCGGGGTGCGCCCGGCCGCCTGGCGCTTGTCGTCGATCCATTTGCGGAAGCGTTCGGCATATGGCGTCTTCGCGCGCTCGGCCATCACCTTGGGCGACGGGCCAAGCCCTTCGATCGCGACGAGCTTGCGCACATTTTCGGGATAGAGCCCGGTGTAGCGCAGCGCGATATTGCCGCCCATCGAATGCGCGACGATCGTGATGGGGCCGAGGTCGATCTGGTGTATCAACTGGGCGAGGTCATAGACGAAGGCGTCCATCGCGTAATTGCCATCAGGCGACCATGCGCTGTCGCCATGACCACGCAGATCGGGCGCGATGATATGATAGCGATCACGCAGCTTTTCGGCGACCCAGTCCCAGTTGCGGCAATGGTCGCGTCCGCCATGGACGAGCAGCAGCGGCGGCGCACCGCGATTGCCCCAGTCGACATAGTGCAGCTTCAGCCGCTGCGAGATGAAGCTGTTCGAGGTGGGGCCGGCACTTGCCATCGGATCATCCTTGCTGTCTGTTCCAGTTTCAAAAGGCGACTGGTTTCGATCCGTCAACCCCGGATCGCCTTCAACGCAGACCAAGGGAGAGAGGCATGACGACATTCCGCGATAACCTGCTGGCCGGAAAGACGGCCTTTGTTGCCGGGGGCACAAGCGGCATCAATCTGGGGATCGCCAAGCGCTTCGCCGAACTCGGCGCCAAGGTCGCCGTGGCGGGCCGCGATCCAGACAAGGCGGCGCGTGCGGCAGCGGAGATTGGTCGGGGCGCGCTTGGCCTGTCGGGTGACGTCCGCGACTACGCTGCTATCCGCGGCGTGATGGAGCGCGTTGCGGGCGAACTGGGGGCGATGGACATCGTCATTTCCGGGGCAGCGGGTAATTTCCTCGCGCCGGCGCTCGGCATGTCCGCCAACGCGTTCCGCACCGTCGTCGATATCGACCTCAACGGTACCTTCAACGTGTTCCGCGGTTGTCACGACCTGCTCAACCGTCCCGGCGCCTCGCTGATTGCAATCACGGCGGGGCAGGCGGTCAATGCGTCGGCGCTGCAAGCGCATGCCTGCGCCGCCAAGGCGGGGATCAACCAGTTGATTCGCGTGCTCGCACTCGAATGGGGTCCCGAAGTGCGCGTGAACGGAATATCGCCGGGGCCGATCGCAGATACCGAAGGGATGAAACGCTTAGCCCCCGATGCGGAAACGCGGCAGGCCCATTACGACCGGATCGCGATGAAACGCTGGGGCAAGGTCGAGGAAGTCGCCGAATCGGCTGTGTTCCTCTGCTCGCCCGCGGCTGGTTATATCACCGGCACGATACTCGACTGCGACGGCGGCAGTCAGATTGGCGACGCGTCGCGCGGCGACTTGGCGAAGGGAATGGCCTGAAAGCAAAAACGCCGCCAACCCGTTGGGGTGGCGGCGTTTTTAATGGTGGGCGTGGCAAGGATTGAACTTGCGACCCCTGCGATGTCAACACAGTGCTCTACCACTGAGCTACACGCCCATCCCTTGGGGTGACGCGCCCCCTAAAGGCCTCTGCGCGGCTTGGCAAGCCCTTCGCGCAAGGCGTCGTCTTTATTGTTGGCTCGACCGGTCGCTGCGGCCGAACATATTGTCGACCTCTCGCACCAGATCCTTGAGGTGGAAGGGCTTCGACAGCAGCTTCGCCTGTGGCACATTTTCCTCGGCGCGCAGCGAAACCGCGGCAAAGCCGGTGATGAACATCACCTGCGTTTGCGGCGCGGCTTTTGCCGTATGCTGGGCAAGCTCGATCCCGTCCATTTCGGGCATGACGATATCCGACAGCAAAAGGTCGAATGTCCCCGAATCGATATAGGGAACGGCGGCAGTGCCGCGATCGACCGCCGTGACGTGGTAGCCGGCGCTGGTCAGCGCCCGCGCCAGATACTCGCGCATCACGTCATCATCTTCCGCGAGCAAAATACGAATCATGCTGAAATCTGTTCCCTGGTCCTCGGTGCGGCCGGTTCCGGTCGGCTGCACCCTCTTCGACACCCTGCATAGCCTCAGAGATTTAACAAATTGACGCGCGGGCTGGATTCGTCCCGCTTTTTTTGCCACCCATCGCTTATGCCGTCCCGCACCATCCTGCCCGCCGCCATCGCTGTCAACCGGCCCGCGGTGAGTGGCCCGGTGGTTGTGTCGGTGCCGCACGCGGGACGCATCTATCCGCCCGAGATATTGGCGGCGGCGCGGGTCGACCGGCCGAACCTCGAACGACTCGAAGATAGTTGGTGCGACCTGATCGCGGCGGACGCCGCCGATACGGGGGCGACGGTCGTCCATGCGCTATGGGCGCGCGCCGTCGCCGATCTCAATCGCGGTGAGGGGCAGATGGCACCGGGCGAGGTTGCGATGCCGCTCCGGGCGCAATTTTCGGCGCCGGGGCGCAAAGAACGGGCGGGACTTGGCGTCGTGCCGACGCGCCTCGCCGATTGCGGCCCGCTGTGGAAGCGGCCGATCGACGGTGCAGGGCTGGAGTGGCGCCTCGAATCTTTCCATCGGCCCTATCACACTGCTCTGGCCGATGCGTTGACCGCGGCGCGCAACCGGTTTGGCCACGCGATTCTGATCGACCTCCATTCGATGCCGTCGATTCCGCCCGGCCAACCGGGGCATGGCGCGCGAATCATTGTTGGCGATCGTTTCGGCGAAACTGCTGGCGATTGGCTGATCGACCGTGCGGTGGCGTCTTCTGCTCGCTTGGGTGAAGTCGTGGCGCGCAATCAGCCCTACGCCGGTGGGCACATCATTCGTACGCACGGCCGGCCCGGCGATGGCATCCATGCCGTTCAGATCGAACTCGACCGAAGTCTCTATCTGACTCCCGAACGGTCGCCGGATTCGGCTCGCGTCGCGCGGCTCGCACGCTGGTTCGCGGAACTTGTCAGCGATTTAGGGCGCATGCGGCCCGAAGCCGAAATATTCCCGCAGGCCGCTGAATAAAAAACCACCTCGTACCGAAGTACGAGGTGGCCAGGGTCCAGGGAGGACGCGTCCGCGTCAATGAAGACGGGACACTCGCCGCGATGGAAAGGGGGAAAACCACGGCGGCGTAGAACAGATTTAGGGTGTTGTGCGCCGACTTACAAGAAGCGACGGTGCAGAATCTGCAATATACAGGAAATTGGTCGGGGAGAGAGGATTCGAACCTCCGGCCCCTGCCTCCCGAAGACAGTGCTCTACCAGGCTGAGCTACTCCCCGACCGATCTGCGCGCCGACCGGGGTCGCCGCGAAGGCAGGGCGGTCCTCTAGACGCGCAATCTGTGAACTTCAAGCGCCAATCGGCACATTGAAGATGATTGCCCGAACTAGAGCATTTCGGCAGTTCGAAAACTGAAATGACCGCCCGCGACGAAAATCAGATGATCGACCAGATCGATGCCCATGGCGCGCAGCAACAGCGCGGCTTCGTGCGTCGCGTCGATGTCTGCATCGCTCGGCCAGGCGGCGCCGGACGGATGATTATGCGCCATGATGACGGTCGCAATTCCGCGGTCGAGCAGGGCGCGCCAGCATTGCGGCGGGACGATACAGCGGCTGGTGGCGTCGCCCTCGATGTGCTCCAGCCGGACGAGGCGATCGAACGCATCGAATCCGGCGATGAGCAAGGTCTCACGGTCGGCGTCGAACAGAGGGCGCAGCAATTGCTGCGCCACCGCATCCTCAGAGTGCGACGGCACGAATCCAGCCGAAGCTTCCGGCTCCGGCATTTTGCCGACGGGTTCGTAAAGGGTCATCAGTACCCCCATGCGCCCGCCGCGCGCGATTCCCAACGTGTGACTGCCCCGCATCGGAGGCATTGTGACGTCACGCCTGTTGGTCCCTTGTCCGCTTGCGACGCGGGGCCTAGCACGAAGAGACAAAGCCGGGAGCCGAGTCTTGCCTGATTCCATCCATTATGAACTTCAATATCTCGACCTGATGCGGCGCATCTGGGTTGAGGGCGACGAACGCGTCGATCGCACGGGCGTGGGGACGCGGTCGCTGTTCGGTGAGACGATGCGATTCTCGCTGAAGGACGACGCGATCCCGCTGCTCACCACCAAGCGCGTCTATTGGAAGACGGGGCTACGCGAGTTGCTGTGGTTCCTGACCGGCGACACCAATATCCGCTCGCTCGTTTCGCAGGGCGTGAAGATCTGGACGGACTGGCCGCTCGACAAATATCGCCGCGCGACGGGCGAGGCGATCAGCGCGGAGGATTTCGAGGCGCGGATTGTCGCGGATGAGGATTTCGCCGGGAAATGGGGTGATCTCGGGCCGGTTTACGGCCATCAGTGGGTGAATTGGCCACGCTACGAGTCTGCAGGCGAGGGGCTCTTCCGCCGCGCTAGCCAAGGGCACAACCAGATTGCCGCGCTGATCGATTCGCTGAAGAATAGTCCGGGCTCGCGACGGCACATCTTCACCGGCTGGAATGTCGCCGACCTCGATCGCATGGCGCTGCCGCCATGCCACATGACCTATCAGTTTCATGTCCGCAGCGACGGCGGGCTGTCGTGCCTGCTGTTCCAGCGGTCGTGCGACCTTGGGCTCGGCTTTGCCTTCAATGTTTTCGAGGCGGCATTGCTTACGCGGATGGTCGCCGAGCAGGCCGGGCTGCATGCCCATGAACTCGTCTGGACCGGCGGCGATGTGCATTTGTATCTGAACCACCGGGAGCTGGTCGAGCAGCAGTTGTCGCGCGTTCCGGGCGGGGCGCCGAAGCTGCGCATCCTTCGCAGCCCTTCGAGCATTTTTGACTATCGGTTCGAGGATTTCGCAGTCGAAGACTATGCGCCGCAAGCGCATATTTCTGCGCCTGTCGCGGTCTGAGCGCCATGATTGCATTCGTATGGCGACCGTAATAATATGTCGCCACGTTGAAATATAACTAGGCGCCGATTCGCGCCTTCAAAGGGAAGAAGATATGCCTGAGCTGCCTCAGCGCTCGGCGAGCAATTTGCCGCCGCTGTCGCTTCATATCCCCGAACCGCGCTATCGCCCCGGCGATACCCCGGATTTCGGCGATATCGAAGTTCCCGCAGTCGAAGCGGCTCCGCGCCCGAGCGAAGCGACCAAGCCCGATGCGATGCGCGAGCTGAGCTATGGCCTCGTCCGCGTGCTCGATTTCGACGGGCAGGCGAAGGGGCAGTGGGATCCCAAGCTGTCGCCCGAACGGCTGCGCACGATGCTGCGTAACATGATGCTCACGCGCGCGTTCGACGACCGCATGTTCCGCGCGCAGCGGCAGGGCAAGACCAGCTTCTACATGAAATGTACCGGCGAAGAGGCGACCTCGGTCGCGTCGACGATGGCGCTCGATCGCACCGACATGGTGTTTCCGAGCTATCGCCAGCAGGGCATCCTGATCACGCGCGATTATCCGCTGATCCAGATGATGAACCAGATCTATTCGAACCGCGGCGACCATCTGCTCGGCCGTCAGCTGCCAATCATGTATTCGGCGCCCGAGCATGGCTTCTTCAGCGTGTCGGGCAATCTCGCGACGCAATATCCGCAGGCCGTGGGCTGGGCGATGGCCTCGGCGTCGAAGGGCGACAGCCGCATCGCGACCGTCTGGTGCGGCGAGGGATCGTCGGCCGAAGGCGACTTCCACTCGGCGCTGACCTTTGCGACCGTCTACAACGCGCCGGTGATCTTCAACGTCGTGAACAATCAGTGGGCTATCTCCAGCTTCTCGGGCTTTGCGGGCGGCGAGCGCACGACCTTCGCGGCGCGCGCCGTGGGTTACGGCATCGCCGGCCTTCGCATCGACGGCAACGATCCTCTGGCGGTTTATGCCGCGACGCAGTGGGCAGCCGACCGCGCACGCACGAACAACGGCCCCACTTTGATAGAGCATTTTACCTATCGCAGCGAAGGGCACAGCACCTCGGACGATCCGAGCGCGTACCGCGCGGCGGATGAGGCGACCGCCTGGCCGCTCGGTGACCCGATCGCGCGGCTGCGCCAGCATCTCGAAACGATCGGCGAATGGGATGCCGAACGCCACGACGCACAGGCGAAGGAACTCGACGAGCTCGTCAAGACGACCCAGAAACAATCCGAAAAGCTCGGCATCCTTGGCCACGGCATGCATCAGCCGTTCGAGACGATGTTCGAGGACGTGTTCGAAGAGATGCCTTGGCACCTCAAGGAACAATGCGATCAGATGCTCGCCGAGCGAGAGGCCAAGTTCGGCCCCAACTGGAAGCCCGAATGATGAGCGGCGATACCAAAACGATGAACATGATCGAGGCGATCAACAGCGCCATGGACGTCATGCTCGAACGCGATCCCAACACCGTTGTGATGGGCGAGGATGTCGGCTTTTTCGGCGGTGTGTTCCGCGCGACCGCGGGCCTGCAGAAAAAGCATGGCAAGACGCGCGTGTTCGACACCCCCATCAACGAATGCGGCATCATCGGCGTCGCGGTCGGCATGGGCGCTTATGGCCTGCGCCCGGTCCCCGAAATCCAGTTCGCCGACTACATCTATCCGGGACTCGACCAGCTCGTCAGTGAAGCGGCGCGCCTGCGCTATCGCTCGGCAGCCGACTATATCTGCCCGATGACGGTGCGCACGCCGTTCGGGGGCGGCATTTTCGGCGGGCAGACGCACAGCCAGTCGCCCGAGAGCATCATGACGCACATCTGCGGAGTGAAGACGGTGATCCCTTCGAATCCCTATGACGCGAAGGGCCTGTTGATCGCAGCGATCGAGGACAACGACCCCGTCGTCTTCCTCGAGCCGAAGCGCATCTATAACGGCCCGTTCAGCGGTTATTACGACCGTCCCGTCGAGCCCTGGTCGAAGCACGAGGCGAGCGCGGTGCCCGAGGGGCATTACCGCATCGAACTCGGCAAGGCCGCGACGGTGCGTTCGGGTGAGGCGCTCACCATCCTCGCCTATGGCACGATGGTCCATGTGACCAAGACGATCGTCGAGGAAATGGGCATCGATGCCGAAATCCTCGATCTGCGCACGCTGCTGCCGCTTGACATCGATGCGATCGAGACGTCGGTGAAAAAGACCGGCCGCTGCCTGATCATCCACGAAGCGACGCGCACCTCGGGCTTTGGCGCCGAACTCGCGGCGCTGGTGCAGGAACGCTGCTTCTATCATCTCGAGGCGCCGGTCGAACGCGTCACCGGATTCGACACGCCTTATCCGCATAGCCTTGAATGGGCCTATTTCCCCGGCCCGGTGCGCATCGCGACCGCGCTGACCAAGATTTTGAAGGACTGACGCCATGGCCCGTTATTCATTTCGTCTGCCCGACATCGGCGAAGGCATCGCCGAAGCCGAAATCGTCGCCTGGCACGTCAAGATCGGCGAGCGCGTCGAGGAAGATGCGCAGCTTGCCGACATGATGACCGACAAGGCGACCGTCGAAATGGAATCGCCCGTTTCGGGGATCGTCGTCGAACTGGCGGGCGAGGTCGGCGACCTGATCCCGATCGGATCGACGCTTGCGGTGATCGAGACCGATGGCGACGGTGATGTCGAGGCGCCGCCCGCGGACACGCCGGTCGAACAGGAAATCGTGGCGGAAACGCCGGGTGCCGAGGAAATCTCGGTCGCCGAAGTTGCTGCGCCTGCACCCGCCGCCGCTCCCGCGCCGACGCTGGCACCGGCGCCCGTCGCCGCTGCCGATCATAGCCGCGCCGTGCTGGCGTCGCCGGCGGTGCGCGCCCGCGCCAAGGACCTCGGAGTCGACCTCTCGCAGGTACAGGCCGAGGGCGACCGTATCCGCCATGCCGACCTCGATGCATTCCTCCGTTACAGCGGCGGGCAGGGCTATCACGCCCCCGGCGCGAGCCGCGCCCGCGCTGATGAGCCGATCAAGGTTATCGGCATGCGCCGCAAGATCGCCGAGAATATGGCAGCGTCGAAGCGCGCGATCCCGCATTTCACCTATGTCGAGGAAATGGACGTCACCGCGCTCGAGGATATGCGCGCCGACCTCAACGCCAATCGCGGCGGCCGTCCGAAGCTGACTATGCTGCCCTTCCTGATCGTCGCGATCTGCCGCACCATTCCGCAGTTCCCGATGATCAACGCGCGCTATGACGATGAGGGCGGCGTGGTGACGCGCTATGGCGCCGTCCATCTGGGCATGGCGACGCAGACCGACGCGGGGTTGATGGTCCC
>JAESGS010000312.1_pt1 | contig 51404 bp, 36 predicted proteins | sample 9269761 | NCBI WGS metagenome assembly JAESGS01 (sample SAMN15741799, study PRJNA653493) | algae metagenome | isolation source: Cyanosarcina radialis HA8281-LM2 and co-occurring heterotrophs from damp... | place: USA: Makauwahi cave, Hawaii | collected 2011-01-06 | reverse complement strand
GCGGGCGGCGGGGGTCGTGGGGGCCGCCGGCCCCGCCCCCGAGCTTCCCATCCCGGTGAGAATCGCATCCAGGGAAGGGAGGTTACCCCCCTCCCTAACCCTCCCCCCAAGGGGGGAGGGAACAAGACAACCAACCCCGGCCCCGCGGCTACGTCCCGCGGCCGCGGCCGGGGCCGAACACGCCGGACCCCACCGCCCGAACGATCTCGCCCCCCTCGCCGTCTTCCGGCAGCTCGAACTTGAGCGGCTGCCAGACGTGCGGCCGGTCGAGCGGCTCGATGCGCAGCTTCTCCTCCCCGCCCTGGAACACCCGCGTCGTCCCGCTCGACTGGCTCACCACGAACGCGATCGCCTTCGTCTTCTTGCTGATCGCCGCCCCGGACAGGTGGCGGCTGCCGAACCCCTTCGGCAGGTCCACCCCCTCCGTCGGCACGTCCAGGTAGACGCACGCCGCCTCCGCGATGCCGTCCCGGTCGATCAGGATCGCGCCGTCGAGCTTCGCGATCTCCTTGATCTGCTCCCGCACGTCCCGGAACCGGATGTCCCGCTCCTTCTTCGTGTACCCGCGGAACGGGTTGAAGTTGCGGAACTTCGACATGGCGTGGACCTTCCGCGTGTCGCCGACGACGATGATCGCCCCGGTCGGGTGGCCCTCCCGCCCCTCGCGGCCGATCTCCGTCGCCAGGTCCACGACCGCCTTCAGCACGTCCTGCGGGACGCCGGGGCCGAGCTTCCGCAGGTCCTGCGTCGTCATCTTTTCCAGGTGCTCGCCGAGGTGGATGACGCTGAGCGTGTCGATCGGCTCCGGGGCGTCGTCCAGGCTGGCGATGCCGTTGTACAACACGACGACGTGCGCCCCCGGCTTCAGCTTCTCCTCGGTGACGGCGCGGAGCAGGGCGTTGCTCATCCGCTCCTGCGTGGGCAGCGGCTCCGGGTCGAGGTCGATGACCGTCCAGTCCTCCCGCTCCCGCAGCGTCTTCGTCAGGGCCGGGCTTTCGGCCGCGACGAACAGCCGGCAGCCGAGCAGCTTCTGCGACACCTCGTCCCAGTCCAGCGGCGTCTCGGTGAGCAGCAGGACGGCGTCGGCCGGCAGCCCCCGCACGGTGTCGCGGGCGGCCTGCAGCAGGGCCGCGGTTTGCATCGGTAACGTCATGGCCAGTCGCTCGCGAACCACCGCAGAGATGATGTCGCCCAATACTAAGTGACGGCCGGCCGGTCAGCCACCCGGCGGGCCGGGATTTTCGGAAGATTTCGCCAAGTCGTTCGTGGAACCCGGAGCGGGTGATGCCCGTTGACACCGCCCCGGCCGGACGGTACAAGGGCCGTCCGAACCGCGGTCATTATTCAGGGGTGCGCGTCATGTCGTTGACGATGTTGGGCCTTCGCCACCGGGTCGCGGGCGCGATGAAGCGGCTGCCGATGGTCCGGGACCTCCTGGCCAGCCCGACGTGGCGGCGGCCGCCCCTGACGGCGGACCAGTACGGCCAGTACCACGGGTCCGGCCACATCGTCATCACGCCGGGGTTCCCGACGGCCGTCCTCGACCGGGCGATCTCGGAGCTGGCCGACCACCCGGACATGCGGGAGAACCTGCACCACGGCAGCCGGGTGTTCGACGGGTGGAAGGTGAGCGCCGCCGTCCGCGAGATCGCGCTGTCCACGTACGTGCTGCGGGTGCTGCACCAGCTGTACGGCCGCAAGCCGCGGCCGTTTCAGACGCTGAACTTCCCGATCGGCACGGAGCAGAAGGTCCACTCGGACGTGATCCACTTCGCGTCCGACCCGCCGACGTTCATGTGCGGCGTGTGGGTGGCGTTGGAGGACATCGACCTCGGCAACGGGGCGCTGGTGTACTACCCCGGCAGCCACAAGCTGCCGGTCGTGACGATGGAGGACGTGGCCCCCGGCCCCGGCCCGGAGCACTACCCGCTGTACGAGAAGCACATCGAGAAGATGGTGAAGGACTTGAAACTCGAACCGGCCCGCGCGATCCTGCGGAAGGGGCAGGCGCTAATCTGGGCGTCGAACCTGCTGCACGGCGGCGGCACGCACGTGGACAAGAGCCGGACGCGGCACAGCCAGGTGACGCACTACTTCTTCGAGGGCTGCCAGTACTACCAGCCGCTGTCGAGCTACGGCGGCTACCGCCACCTCAAGATCGACGAGTGGGTGCGGTAAACACGGTTTTCAGGCTGAAAGCCTGGAACATGTCAGCCCAGGGCAACGCCCTGGGTCTGACCGCACCCCAATTGCGACAAGCCCTGAAAGGGCGGAATACTCTTCCGCCCTTTCAGGGCTTGTCGCGTTGGGTTAGCTACCCAGGGCGTTGCCCTGGGCTGACATGTCCAACCCCTTCGGGGTGAAAACCATCGACTGCCGTGGAACTTTTGTCCCTTTACTTCCCCGCGAACGCCTTCTGGAACGCGGCCACGCCGACGCCCGGCTCGACCTTGTGCCCGGATTCGCTCAGCACCAACTCCAGGGCTGCGATCGCGCCGAGCACCTCGAACGCGTCGGTGTAGCCCATGTGCGACAGCCGCCAGATCTTGCCCTTCATGTTGTCCTGGCCGTCGGCGAGCTTGAACCCGTACTTCTTCTCCATCGTCTTGAGCGTCGCCGACCCGTCCACGCCGGCCGGGACGGTGATGACCGTCAGCCCGTTGTTCGGCCGCTCCGCGAACAACTCCAGCCCGAGCGCCTTCACGGCCGCGCGGGCGGCGGCCGCCATCTTCGCGTGCCGCGCCCAGAGGTTCTCGATCCCTTCCGCGCGAATCCGCTTGAGGCTCGCCCGCTGGGCCTTGATGAGCGTGTTCGCCGGGGTGAACGGCGTGTCGCTCTCGGCGATCGACTTCTTGTACCGCCGCAGGTCGAGGTAGAAGTTCCGCACCGGCGTCGCGTCGATCTTCTTCCACGCCTTCTCGCCGACGCTGACGAACGCGAGGCCCGGCGGGAGCATGAGCGCCTTTTGCGAGCCGGTGACGACGATGTCGAGGTTCCACTTGTCCGTGTGGCACTCCATCGCGCCGAGGCCGGAGATGGCGTCCACGATCAGGATCGCGTCCGTCTTGGCGACGAACTTGCCGAACGCTTCGAGGTCGTGCCCCACGCCCGTCGAAGTTTCGCTCAGCGTCGCGAGTACGGCCTTCGCGTCCGGGTTCGCCTTCAAGGCGGCGTCGAGCATGTCCGGCGTGACGGCCTTGCCATACGGGACTTCGACGGCGACGACGTTGATGCCGTAAGCCTTTAAGACGCCCCGCCACCGCTCGCCCCACCGCCCGGCGGTGAGGAGGATGGCCTTCTCGCCGGCCGCGAGGCTGCTCGAGACGGCCGCGTCCATCCCGCCGGTCCCGGAGCTGGTGATCGTCAGCACCGTGTTCGTCGTCTGGAAGACGTACTTCAGGTCCTCGGTCATTTCCGCGAGGATCGCCTTCGCCTCGGCCGACCGGTGGTAGGTCACCGGCTTGGCGAGTTCGAGGAGCGTTTCCTCCGGAACCGGGGTCGGGCCGGGGGTGAACAGACGCGCTTTCATCGTCGGGAATCCCAGTGAGAGGACGTTGAACCGAACCGTTAGTTTACGGAGCGGGGCGGTCCGTTTCGAGTTCGCGAAGAACCGCTGGCCGCCCCGCCCGGCGGTGTGGTAAACTTTGCTACCCGCCGAAGTGCCACGTTCCCGGTGCGCAATGCCCCGCCTGTTGTTGCTAACGATTCTCCTGATCGTACCGCCCGCCGCGGCCGCGCCGCCGGGCTTCGACCGCGAGGTCGCACCGGTCCTGGCGAAGTGCGTGGCGTGCCACTCCGGGCCGACGCCGAAGGGGGAACTCGACCTCAGCCGGAAGAAGACGGCGTTCGCCGGCGGCAGCCTGGGGCCGGCGGTCGTGGCCGGGAAGCCGGACGCCAGCCCGGTGTGGGAGAAGGTCAGTACGAACGCGATGCCGCCGAAGAAGCCGCTGACCGACGCGGAGAAGGCGACGCTGAAGGCGTGGATCGAATCCGGCGCGACGTGGGGGACCGACCCGCTGCCGACGCCGACGGCGGCGAAGCCGGACGACTGGTGGGCGTTCCGACCGCTGCCGAAACCGGGTACTGGGTACTCAGTACCGGGTACTCAGTACCGAGTACCCGGTACGCCGATCGACCGCTTCATCCTCGCGAAACTCGAACAGCACAAGCTCACGCTGTCACCCGAGGCGGACCGCCGCACGCTCATTCGGCGGCTCAAGTTCGACCTGCTCGGTCTGCCGCCGACGATGGAAGAAGTGGAGGCGTTCGCGAAGGACAGGTCGCCGGACGCCTACGAGAAGCTCGTCGAGACGTTCCTTGCGTCGCCGCAATACGGGGAGCGGTGGGCGAGGCACTGGCTGGACGTGGTGCGGTTCGCCGAGAGCCACGGGTTCGAGATGAACCAGCCGCGGCCGACCGCGTGGCCGTACCGCGACTGGGTGATCGCGAGCCTGAACGCGGACAAGCCCTACGACCGGTTCGTGTTCGAGCAACTGGCCGGCGACGCCGTCGGGGCGGACGCGGCGACCGGGTTCCTCGTCGCCGGGCCGTGGGACCAGGTGAAAAGCCCTGACCCCGCGCTGACGGCCCAGCAGCGGGCGGACGAGCTGCACGACATCGTGAGCGTGACCGGCTCCGCGTTCCTCGGCCTCACCGTCGGCTGCGCCCGCTGCCACGCCCACAAGTTCGACCCGATCTCGCAGCTCGACTACTACCGGCTGAAGGCCGTGTTCGCCGGCGTCCAGCACGGCGAGCGGGAGGTCCGCACCGGCGACACGGCCGCGCGGTTGAAGCAGATCGACGAGGCGAAAGCCGCACTGGCGAAACTCGAGTCGCGGCTCGCGGACCTGGAACCGCTCACGGACCCGGCGGCGACGGCGGCCCGGCGACTGCCGGTCAACCCGCGGCTGAACGTCGAGCGGTTCCCGCCGGTGACGGCGAAACACGTCCGGTTCGTCGTGTTCGCCACCAACAACCTCGAACCGTGCGTGGACGAACTCGAAATCTTCGCCGGCGCGAAGAACGTCGCCCGCGGCGGGACGCCGTCGTCCGCCGGGAACTACGTCACCAATTCCCCGATCCATCAACTCGTGAACGTCAACGACGGCAAGTACGGGAACAGTTACAGCTGGATTTCCAACGCCGTCGGCCGCGGCCGGGTGCAGATCGAGTTGCCGGACGCCGCCGAGATCGACCGCGTGCAGTGGGGCCGCGACCGCGAGGGGCAGTACAAGGACCGGCTGCCGACCCGCTACCGCATCGACGTTTCGCCCGACGGCAAGACCTGGAGCGTCGTCGCGTCGTCCGACGACCGGCTCGACTTCGGCACGGCCGCGACGCACCCGCCGGGGATGAACAAGGACGATCGCGCGGCGTGGGACCGATTGACGAAGGAAGCCGAGCAACTCCGGGCGAAGCTCGCGGCGCTGTCGCGGGCGGACATGATGTACGTCGGCAAGATGGGGTCGCCCGAGCCGACGTTCCGCCTTCACCGCGGCGACGCGACGGCGGCCCGGGAATCGGTCGGCCCCGGCGGGCTGGACGAGATCGGCCCGAAGCTCGTCATTCCGCCGACGGCGCTGGATGTCGGCCGGCGGGTCGCGTTCGCGAAGTGGGTGACGGCCCACCCGCTGACGGCCCGCGTGATCGCCAACCGCGTCTGGCAGTACCACTTCGGGACGGGGCTGGTCGATACGCCCAGCGACTTCGGCCGCAACGGCGGGACGCCGTCGCACCCGGAACTGCTCGATTGGCTCGCGGCCGACCTCGTCGAACACAAGTGGTCCCTCAAGCACCTGCACCGGCAGATCGTCACGTCGCGGACGTACCGCCAGTCGTCGAAGGCCAACGCGGACGGACGGGCGAAGGACGCGCAGTCCCGGCTGCTCTGGCGCTACCCGCCCCGCCGCCTCGAAGCGGAGGCGATCCGCGACGCGATCCTGGCGACGACCGGCAAGCTCGACCTCACTCCCGGCGGCCCCGGCTTCGACCTGTTCGAGCCGAACACGAACTACGTACGGGTCTACACGCCGAAGCAAACCTTCGGCCCGGCCGAGTTCCGGCGGATGGTCTACCAGGAGAAGCCGCGGATGCAGCTGGACGACACGTTCGGTGCGTTCGACTGCCCGGACGGCGGCCAGATCGCGCCGAAACGAACCGCGTCCACGACGCCGCTGCAATCGCTGAACCTGCTGAACGGCGCGTTCCTCGCGCAGCAGGCTGGGTTCTTCGCGAAGCGGATCGAGACGGCCGCGGACCCGGTGCGGGCGGCGTTCCGGCTCGCGTTCCAACGCGACCCGTCGCCGACGGAGGCGGCCGCGGCCGCGGCGCTGGTGAAGGCCCACGGGCTGCCGGCCCTGGGCCGGGCCGTGCTGAACGCGAACGAGTTCCTGTTCGTGGATTGACCGGATTCGCCGCCCGCCGCCGTTACGAATCTTCTCATCCTTTGGCCGCGATGTTGCACGCGGTTACCGCGCCAGCTTATACTCATGGTCATGAGCGAGGTCCCGCGGCGGCTCGAGGAGGCGGTCCCCGTCGTTTACGACGAACTCCGCCGTTTGGCCGCCACCCAGCTCTCGCAGGAAGTCGCCGGGCAGACGCTCAGCCCCACGTCGCTCGTCCACGAGGCGTACCTCCGGCTCGCCGCCGCCCCCGGCTGGGAGTCGGACCGGCACTTCTTCAACGCCGCCGCCCTCGCCATGCGTCGCATCCTCGTGGACCGGTCGCGGGCGAAACGGGCCGAGAAACGCGGGGGAAATCTCCGCCGCCAGGCCCTCGACGAGGTCGCCCCGGAGCAGGGCGAGGAGTTGGACATCGTCGGCCTCGACGAGGCGCTCGGGCTGCTCGCCACCGCCGACCCGCTCGCGGCCGAACTCGTGCAGCTGCGGTTCTTCGCCGGCCGCACCCGCGACCAGGCGGCCGAGTTGTTGGACATTTCCCCCCGCCAGGCGGATCGCGTCTGGGCGTTCGCCAAGGCTTGGCTGTTCGAGCGGCTCAGCAGCGTCTGAGCAAATGGCGCGAACGGCCCCGCGAATCCGCATAGTAAGTATGCCTGCCCTCCCGCCGGAGTTGCGCGATGACGGACCGGGAACTGTTCCTATTGGCCCTGGACATCTCCGACGACGGACCGCGACAGGCGTTCCTGTCGGAAAGGTGCGCAAACTACCCCGCCCAGCGGGGCCGGGTGGAGCGGTTGCTCCGGGCGTATGACGCGGCCGGGGCGTTCCTGGAGAAGTCGCTCGACGAGGTCGTCCCGACCATTTTCCAGCCGGCCGAGCACACCGCCTGCCTGAACAACAACGTCGGCGCGGGGACCGTCCTCGCCGGCCGGTACACGCTGCTGCGGCCCCTCGGCCAGGGCGGCATGGGCGTCGTCTGGGCCGCCGAGCAGACCGAACCCGTCGCCCGGCTGGTCGCCGCCAAGCTCATCCGCCCCGGCCTCGACTCCGAGTCCGTCGTCGTCCGGTTCGCGGCCGAGCGGCAGACGCTGGCCATGATGGACCACCCGAACATCGCCAAGGTGTTCGACGGCGGCACGACCGAGGACGGCCGGCCGTTCGTCGTCATGGAGCTCGTGGACGGCGTCCCGATCACCCGGTTCTGCGACGACAACAAGCTGCCGCTCAAGCAACGGCTCGAACTCTTCACCGCCGTCTGCCAGGCCATCCACCACGCGCACCAGAAGGGGATCATCCACCGCGACCTGAAGCCGTCGAACGTCCTCGTCACGATCAAGGACGACCGGCCGGTCCCGAAGATCATCGACTTCGGCGTGGCGAAGGCGACGAACCACCGGCTGCACGACCACAGCCTGTACACCGGCCTCGGGAACGTCATCGGCACGCCGCAGTACATGTCCCCGGAGCAGGCCGGGATGAACCCGCAGGACGTGGACACCCGCAGCGACATCTACTCCCTCGGCGTGCTGCTGTACGAACTCCTCACCGGCCGGCTGCCGTTCGAGACGGCGGCGGAGGGGGCCATCGGCATCGTGGACCTGCTCCGGGCGATCCGCGAGCAGGAGCCGACCCGGCCGAGCGACGTGCGGCCGACCGCGGCGGTCGCCGCCGCCCGCGGGACGACGGCCGCGAAGCTGGCCCTCGGCCTCCGCGGGGAGCTCGACTGGATCGCGGTGAAGTGCCTGGAGAAGGACCGGAACCGGCGGTACGAGTCGGCCCACAGCCTGTCCGCGGACATCTGGCGGCACCTGCTCGACGAGCCGGTGACGGCCGGCCCGCCGTCGAAGACGTACCGGCTGCGGAAGCTCGTCCGCAAGCACCGCGGGCCGATGATCGCCGTCAGCCTGGTGCTGCTCGTGGTCGTCGGCGGGAGCATCGGCACGACCATCGGCATGGTCCGGGCCGCCCGCGCCGAGGAGGACGCCAAGGACCAGGCCCGCAAGGCCGAGAAGCGGTTCTCGCTGGCGCAGGCGGCGGTCGATTCGTACCTGACCGTCATCACCGACGACAAGGAACTCCGCCGGGCCGACCACCACGACCTGCGGCAGCGGCTGCTGACGAACGCCCTGCCGTTCCACCGCCGGCTGGCCGAGGAGCAGCCGAACGACCCCGGCCAACTGGCCGCCCAGGCGCGGGCGCTCGGCCGGCACGCCGACCTGTCCCGCGAGGTCGGCGACCTGGCGACGGCCGTGCAGAGCCTCGAGTCCGCCGAGCGGATCCTGGCCGGGCTGCAAGAGAAGCACCCGCGGATCGACCACCGGCTCGAGCAGGGGATGATCTACCGCCGGCTCGCCGACCTGTCGGCCGACCGGGCCGACCACCTCGTCGCCCGGAAGCGGTACGACACGGCCGTGTCCGTCCTGTACCAGCTCATCGGCCAGGAGCCGGACAACTGGGCCGCGAGCCTGGAGCTGGCCCGGACGTTCAACAACTGCGGGCTGTGGCTGAGCAACAAGGGGGACGCGACGGCCGCCGTGTACTACGACCGGGCGCTGTCGGTCGTGGACGCGCTGGCCGAGCGGGACCCGGCGAACGAGGAGATCGCGGAGATGCAGTCGGTCTGCCGCAACAACCTCGGCGTGCTGCACACCAGCCACCGGGACTTCGCCGCGGCCCGCGTCTGTCTGGAGAAGGGGCTGGCCATCGCCGAGAAGCTCGTCGCGGCCGACCCGGACGAGCCGTCGTACGTCCAGAAGCTCGCCGGGACGCAGGCGAACCTCGCGCGGATGATCGCGGCCGAGGGGAACCCGAAGGCCGCCCGCGACCCGATGGAGCGGGCGGCGGCGGCCTTGAAGAAGCTCGCCGAGCGGTTCCCGAAGGTTCCGGAGTACCGGTTCCAGTGGGCCGGCGTGGAGAACAACGCGGCCATGCTCCAGGCGGACACCGGCGAGCCGGTGGTGGCGCTCGACCGGCACACGGCCGTGATCGCCGCCCTGGAGCAGTACGCGAAGCAGGACCACCCGCACCTGCCGGAGTTCCTGAGCAACTGCCACGCCGGCCGGGCGCGGGCGCTGGAGGGGCTGAACCGCCAGGCCGAAGCGAGTGAGGCGTGGAAGAAGGCCGTGACCCACGCCCCGGCCAGCACGCTGGCGGCGCACCAGTCGAGCTACGCGACGAACCTCGCCCGGACCGGCCGGTTCGCGGAGGCGGTCGAGGTGGCCCGGAAGCTGGAGGCGAGCGAGTCCGGCGAGGTGCTGTACAACGCGGCGTGCGTGTACGCCATCTGCCACCGGCGGACGAAGTCCACGGCCGACGCGAGCCGGGCGCTGGCCCTGCTGCGGACGGCCATCACCAAGGGGTACTCGGACCGCGTCTTCATCCGCAACGACCCGGACTTCGAGAGCCTCCGCGAGAACGACGACTTCCGACTGCTCATCACCCAGCAGCAGCCGCAGTCCAACCACGCCGACCGGCCGACCGCCCCGATCAAGGTGTCGTAGTTCACGAGTCGATCCTCCGTAGAACCCGGAGCGGTAGCGACGGGGTGTCGCGCGACACCCCGTCGCTACCGCTCCGGGTTCTACCCGTTCTGAGGTCGCTATAACAGGCGTGCCGCCCACGGGAGCCGCGCGCCATGCCCGCGATCATCGACGACACCTACGCCGAGGCGTTCCGGTCGATCTACGCCGAGGTCCTCGTCACCGCCCGCGACGACCACTGGCTCGACACCGCCGCCCGGCACGCGACCGGGAACGCGTCGTCGTCCATCCTGTGCGACTGCGAGGCGGGCGTCAGCCGCACGGTTCCCGCGGCCGAGACGCCGGACGGCCGGCCCGGCGTCGTGTTGCAGTTCCACGTCCCCCGCTTTTGGAAGGACCGCGAGCAGAAGCTCGAACGCGCCCTCCTCGTCCGCGTCAGCCAGAACGTGCTGACGTGCCCGACCGCGGCCTGCTTCAACGTGCTGCCGGCGGACGAGAGGTGGTTCCCGCTCGGCCGGAAGGTCGCGTACTTCGGCGACGGCCACCAGTTCAAGGCCGAGCGGTTCGGCCGCCGCGTTCGCGTGATCCCGATCCTCAGCGGCGAGTTCGTCATCGAGCGGCGGGTCGGCTGGGCCGACGGGCTGATGGGCGGCAACCTCTGGTTCTTCGGCGAGACGGCCGACGCCGCGCTCGATGCCGCCCAACTCGCCGTCGTCGGCGCGCGGTCGGTCCCCGGCGTCAGCCTGCCGTTCCCCGGCGGCGTCGCGTCGAGCGGGTCGAAGGCGGGCAGCAAGTACACGTTCAGCATCGCCAGCACCTACGCCGAGTATTGCCCGACGCTAAGGGGGAAGGAGGGCGTGGCGACGCGGCTGCCGGACGGCGTCGCGAGCGTGCAGGAGATCATCATCAACGGACCGGACCTGAAGGCGATCGCCGCCGCGACGCAGGCGGCCATCGCCGCCGCGCGGGGCGTGCCGGGATTGCAGCGCATCTCGGCCGGCAACTACGGCGGGCGGCTGGGCAAGAGCTTCGTCTACCTGCACACAGAGAAACAGCCGGGTCTTTCGTAGGTCGGGTCGCACCCTAATATAGCCGCCGGCTTGCCGGCGTGGTTTTGCGCCCCCCGAAACCCCGCCGGCAAGCCGGCGGCTATATAGAGCATTCGAGAGAAATGAATTCATCGCACATTTCGTGATGCCCGCCGGCCGCCGCGCGGTACGATGCGGCGTGACGGTCCTCCCCCTTTCGCCCTCACCTCGTTTCTCGGAGACTCCGATGGCCCTCTCCCACCGCCGCGAATTCCTGGAAGACGTCGGCCGCGGCATGCTCGTCGCCAGCGTCGGGTCCGCCTTGGCCCTCGACCTCGGCCTCGGCACGGTTCGCGCCGACGAGGAGCCGAAGGCGTTGACCTTCGGCGACCTCGAACCGCTCGTCGCCTTGCTGCAAGAGACGCCCGCCGCGAAGTTGCTGCCGGTCCTCGCCGCGAAGCAGAAGGACGGCCTCACGCTCCGCACGCTGACCACGGCCGCGGCCCTCGCCAACGCCCGCACGTTCGGCGGCGAGGACTACTTCGGGTTCCACACGTTCATGGCCCTCGCCCCGGCGTACCAGATGGCGCAGGAGCTGCCGAAGGGCGAGCAGCCGCTGCCGGTCTGGAAGGTGCTGTACCGCAACGCGCACTACACGGAAAAGGTCGGCGGCCGGGCGAAGGAGGTGCTGAAGCCGATCCCGGCGAACGAGATTCCGGCCGAGAAGCTGACCCCGGAGGAGGTGCGGAAGGCCGTCAACAGCGGCAGCGGGTCGAAGGCCGAGCGCGCCCTCGCGGCGATGGGCCGGCAGTCGCCCGAAGACATGCTCAACAGCGCCATCCTCGGCGTCGAGGACAACCACGACGTTCACAGCGCCGTGATGCCGTGGCGGGCGTGGACGATGCTCGACTTCGTCGGCCGCGACCACGCCCTGACGATGCTCCGGCAATCGGTCCGGCAGTGCGCGAAGCGGTGCCACGACAGCCGGGCGAAGCCGGAAGACGTGGCCCGCGCGCGGGCGGTCCTGCCGAAGTTGCTCGACCAGCACAAGCTGCTCGGCGGCCCGGCCGGGAAGCGGGAGGCGGACGACGCCTGGATCGACAAGCTGGCCCAGACGATCTACACGTCGAAGCCGGAGGCGGCGGGCGACGCGGTCGCCGCGGCCTTGGCGGAGGGGTTCTCGCCGGAGCACGTCGGCGAGGCGATCTCGGTCGCGTCGAACCAACTCGTCCTGCGGCAGACGGCGAACTGGGGCGCGAACTACGGCAAGCGGACGCACGGCGACTCGCCCGGCGTCCACGCGTCGGACGCGACGAACGCCTGGCGGAACATGGCCCGCGTGAGCAACCCGCGGAACCGCGCCGCCGGGCTGATCCTCGCGGCGATGAACGTGGCCGGCAGTTCCGACTGGGCGCTGCACACGAAGCCGCCGGGCATGGAGGCCGAGTCGTACCCGCACGCGGAGCACCTGGAGGCGGTGAAGTCGAAGGACCCGGCCGAGTTGCTGAAGCAACTCGACGGCGCGGTCCGCGAGAACGACCAGCTCCGGGCGTGCGCCCTCGTCCACACCTACGGGAAGGCCGGGCACGAGTCACGGCCGGTGTTCGACCTGCTGTTGCGGTACGCGGTCAGCGAGGACGGCCGGCTGCACGCGGAGAAGTTCTACCGGACGGCGTGCGAGGAGTTCGCGACCACGCGGCCGAGCCTGCGGTGGCGGCAACTGGTGGCGCTGGCCCGCGTGTCGGCGAGTTCCTACGGGTTCAGCCAGTCCGACAAGAAGGAAGGCCGCGCGCCGGGCTACGAGGAATCGCGGCGGCTGCTGGGGGTTTAGCGCTCGACATGTTCCCGTCGTGAAGGGGTTGACCCTGGTTTTCACCCCGAAGGGGTGGCACATGTCAGCCCAGGGCAAGGAGCGCAGCGACGCCGCCCTGGGTGACGACCGCACCCACAATCGGGACAAGCCCTGAAAGGGCGGAAGAGTGTTCCGCCCTTTCAGGGCTTGTTGCGTCGGGTGGCGCGTGACCCAGGGCGTTGCCCTGGGCTGACATGTGCCACCCCTTCGGGGTGAAAACCAAATCGCGGCCAAAGTCACTTTTTGAGCCGGTGCTCCCGCAGCCACAGGATTTGCCCCGTGTGGTGGCGGCCGTGCCACGCGTACAGGCCGACGGCCTCGTTCAGCGACACCACGCGGTTCGGTTCCGGGTGGAAGTACCCGCGGGCGAACTGCTCGTCCGACAGCGACCGCAGCACGTGACTCCACCGGGCGTGCAGCGCGTCCAGAAGCGTCAGCGTCACGGCCGCCGGCAGCTCGCTCGCGTCCGCCAGCGCCACGAACTGGCCGGGGTCGTAGCCGAAGATCCGCGGCTCGTCGGCCGTCAGCGCCATCTTGAACCGGATGAGGCCGTTGCCGTGGCTGTCGCCGAGGTGGTGGACGATCTGCCGGATCGTCCACTGCTTGTACACGGTCGTGTTGATCTCGGTTTCGGTCAGCCCCGCGAGCGCGGCGCGAAGGTCCGTCGGCAGCCTCGCGATGGTTTCGATCGCGGCGGCGCGTTCGGCGGGCGTCGGCGCGGGGTTGGCGACGTACGCGCCGGCCGGGTTGTCGGGCGGGGTCATCGGGGGGTTCCGAAGGGGTCAGCGGTCAGGCGAACGGGTTCGGGCCGCGGAGAAAGGCGTTGAAGTTGTTGCCGGTGTACACGACGACGGCCGCCCAGCCGTCCGGCAGGTCGCGGTAGACGCGGACGCCGACGTTGCTGGTGTACTGGCCGGTCGCGGCGTCCCGCAGGTTGAAGTCGCCGGGCCGCAGGAAGTAGACCCAGGCCGTGTTGCCGTTCGTGTCCAGTCGCATCGCGGGGACCGAAACGCCCTGCAGGTCGCGGCGGCCGGTGAACGTGACGAGTTGCAGCGCGAAGTCTTCCGGCACGGCGCGGGTCAGGTCGTTCGCGGCCAGCCAGTCGCCGGCCGTGCGATCCGGGGCTTGCCAGAGGGTGTCCTGTGCGTCCGCGAGGCGGGCCACGTCGAGCGTCGGCCGCGTCAGCAGGCCGTACCCGGCGTAGGCGGTCACGAGCAGGCACGCGGCGAGGGCGTACTTCACGGCCGCCCGCCGCCACGCCGACCGGAGTTGCCCGGCCGCGTTCTGCTTCAGCCGGTCCGCGAGGCCCGACGGCACGGGCACGTTCCGCATCGCGGCGGCCACGAGCTTGTCCTGGGCCGTCCGCTGGGCCAGCTTCGCCGCGCACGCCGGGCAGGCCGCGAGGTGGCCCCGCAGCGCGGCCGCGTCCTCGGCCGACAACTCGGACGCGCCGTCCGGCCGGTGGAAGAGCATCAGGAGGTTAGCGTGCGGGCAGTCCATTCGTCTCTTTCGCCGGCGAGAGTTTCGACCGGAGGTACGTCTTGGCCCGCGCGAGGCGGGACATCACGGTTCCTATCGGCAGGTCCATCTGCTCGGCGATGTCACGGTAACTGAATTCTTCAAAATAGAACAAGATCAACGGCGTCCGGAACGATTCGTCCAGTTCGTTCAGCGCCGCCTGCACGGCCGCCGGGTCGATCTCCGGGGCGGCCGGCGAGTCTTCCGCCGCCACGTCGCCGACCGCGTCGAACGGCACGTAACAGTTCCGCCGCTCGTCCCGGACGGCGTGCAGGTAGGCGTTCCGCAGGATGCGGAACAGCCACCCCTTCGCCCGGTCCGCCTCCCGCAGCTGCGGCAGCCGCGGGATCGCCTTGCGGAACGTCTCCTGCACGAGGTCCTCGGCGTCCGCGGCCGTGCCGCTGAGCCGGTAGGCGTATCGGTACAGTGCCTCGTAATGAGCGTCGATCAGCTCGCGCACGTCGACGGCGGACCCCATTCCGCGACCCCTCACTGAAACTACGACCCGCCCGCGGCGGATTTATTCCCGCCCTTTCGCGTGTCGGTAGACGTTACGGAGTTCGTACTTACGGGAAAAGAATTTTTCAGGGAATAAACCGGGCGGGTGCGCGTCTTCTGTGCGGAGAAGATCACGACGGGTCACCCCGTTGCCGGTCTTGTCGGGCTTGTGTAAACTTTCACAAGCTCGGAAACCCCGCGGGCGGCCACGGTTGTGGCCGTCGCGGCCGGCCGGGGGACACGGCTCCCGCCGTTCGTGGTTGACCGCCGATTCGCTCCTATCGGGGGAGTGAGATGATCGACGGCCTCCGTGTGTGTTCGGATTCGCACCCTAGTCTGGAGAACGGTTCCATGAAGAAGATCCTCGCGATCGCCCTCTGCGTCTTCGCCCTCAGCGCCGCCGTCGGCTGCAGCAGCAGCAGCAGCCCGGCCCCGGTGAAGCCGGCCGGCGGCAGCGGCAAGTAAGGCCCGCGACCGCGGACGACCTTTGACATGCCGACCGGCGACGGTCGGCATGTTGCATTTCCGGGGGGTTACGATGCGACGAATTCTCGCCGCGATCGCGGTCGGGATGATGGTGGCCGCGCTCGGCGGCTGCACCACCCGCACGGACAAGGAAAAGAATAAGGACTACGACGTGCCCCGCGCCAGCGGCAAGGCGGACGGAAAGTGACCAAATAGTAGTAGGCACACTCCGTGTGCCGTCTCGTTCATGCTGCCGGCGAGTTTCTCCGGGTCGCTGCGGCCGACAGCAGACGGCACACGGAGTGTGCCTACTACTATTTTCTCACGGGTCGTTCGCGTCCTTCTCGATCGGCTCCTCGAACCGCTGGTAGATCGGCAGGTAGCGGTACTCGACGGTCAGCGCCAGGATCGCCATGGACGTGCAGTAGCTCGGGCCGAACCGCTGGTCGTCGTAGGCGGCCTGCCCGCCGGCCTGCCACGACCCGTCGGCCCGCGGCGGGTTCTGCCGGAGCAGCAGGTTGTGCAGCCGCGGCCGGTACGCCTTCCACTCGTTGCCGCCGAGCTGGAACATCCCCTGCGACGTGTAGTAGATGCCGTAGAAGAAGTGCGCCTGGGCCGGGTTCAGGTTCGTCCGCAGGATGTACGCCCCCGCCTTCAGCACCTCCGGGGCGCGGTGGTATTCCTTGCCGCACAGTTCCATCGCCAGGATGCCGGTCCCGGTGCAGGGGACGGTCAGCTGGGCCTGCGTGGTGTACCGGAACCCGCCGGAGATCGGGTCGTGACACCGCTTGACGTAATCGACGGCCGCCTTGATCCGGTCGGCCGGCACGTCGCACCCGAGGTTGCGGGCACCCCGGAGGGCCATGAGCTGCCAGCCGGTGACGCTCAGGTCGGCGTCGAACCCGGTGAGCCGGTACCGCCACCCGCCGTTGTCCGCGTGGTTCCCCTTCCGCTGCCCGGCCAGCACGCACGTCACGGCGGCCTCCAGCCGCTGGCGGAGTTCCTCGGCCAGCTTCCCCTCGGTCATGCCCGCCGCCTCGGCGAGCATGAGCGTGCAGATGCCGTGGCAGTACATCTCCGTCCCGCCGGCCGCGTTCCCGGCGAACAGCCCGTTCCGCTGCTGCTGGGCCATGACGAACCGGATGCCCCGCTCGATGGCCTCGCCGTGCTTCCCCTCGCCGGGGACGTGGCCGGCGGACATGAACGCCATGACGGCCAGGGCGGACACGGCCGGGTCGCCGCCGCCGCCGAACCCCATGAGGCCGAGCGCGAGGCCGGGCCAGCTGCCGTCCTTGCCTTGCTGGTTGCGGAGGAAGATGAGGCCGCGGTCGATGGCCTCGTCCATCGGCTCCCGCGGCGGGGCGGCGACGCCGACGCCCGCGACGGCCAGCACCAGCAGCAGGGGGAGCGCGTGTCGCATCGGTCGCCTCGGGGCCGGGGGGAATGATTTAGTGTAAAGCACGGGGGCGGGAAAATGGAGCGGGAAAATTCGGCGCGGAATCTTGTAGGGCGGGTCAAGGCTTTGCGCCGACCCGCCGGGGGACCGCTAATTCTTGTAGGGCGGGTCAAGGCTTTGCGCCGACCCGCCGGGGGGACCGCAACCACGCGGGAGAAACGACGCACTGGTTGGGCGCGACGGCGGGTCGGCGCAAAGCCTTGACCCGCCCTACGACTCGGCCACCACCTTCAGATGCGCGTTGATCTCCGCGAGGTGCTTCCGCGCCGCGGCCCCGAACGTCGGGTGTGCCGTCACGTGCTCGAAACAGGCCCGCGCTAGCACGAGGTTGTTCATCTGGAGGTAACACGCCCCGAGGTTCGCCGCCGCCGCCGGGCCGATGATGTCCGGGTCGAAGCTCATCGACTCGTACCACCCGCTGCGGCCGAGGTCCAACAGCGTCTCCAGGTACTTCGCCGCGGCCGGGAAGTCGCCGGCCCGGTACCGTTCCTGCGCCGCCGCCCACAGCACGGGCGGCGTGCGGCTGAACCAGAGGCCGGTCAGCGTGTGGGCCTGTGGGACGCTCAGGGCCGTCCGCACCCGGCCCGGGTCGGCCGCGAGGACGTATTCCAACAGCATCCCGACCATCGGGTGCGGGGCCGCCTTCGCCCGCGGCAGGGCGGCGACGGTCGCCGCCGCCTCGGCCAGCAGCGCGTGCCCGCGGGCGTCGTTCAGCCAGAGCAAATTGCGGCCCAGCTCGATCTTGCACTCCAGGCGGTCCGGGCGGTCCTTCAACTCGGCTTCGAGCAACCGGACCACCCACCGCAGCTTGTCCGGCGTCGGCGTCGAGAGGTAGGCGTGCCGAACGACCGTCGCCTCCAGCGCCTTCACCTGCTGCCCGCGTGAAGCCGCGATCTGTTCCAACGGCGTAACGAAGTCCGGGTGTAGCCGGCCGACGTACCGCACGGCCGGGTCGCGGCGGAACAGCCGCGGCTCCCGGCCGGTCGTGCCGCGGTCCGGGTCGTCCGGGCGGAGCTGCTGCCGCACTCGAAGAGTGAAGGCAAACGCCGATTCGTCTGCCAGCCCCGCCGTTAGCAGCGGCGCGTCCGCCGGGGTGAACTCCTCGTCCGGGTTCAGCCAGAGAATCCAGTCGCCGGTCGCGGCGTCGAGCGCTTGGTTGCAGACGGCCGCGAAGTCGTCGGCCCACGCCGCGGCCAGCACCTCCGCCCCGGCGGCTTGCGCGTCGGCGACGGTGGAATCGGTCGAGCCGGTGTCGGAAACCAGGACACGGTCCGCTAAACCTTGAACGGAGGCGACGGCCCGGCCGACCGACGCGGCGTGGTTCCGGGTGACGAGGCAAGCGGTCACGGTCATCGGCGGCCCAACCCGGAGGAGCGGTCAGCCTTCAACATCCGATTTCGGTCGCGACCTGTCTATCCGAAACAATCGCGCGAAGGCACGCATCGGGTATAGCCGGTAAACGGCGGAAAGCCCACCGGCATTCGCGGCCCTTTTCTGCTTGTCCAGTTTTACTTGAGCCAGCTAATCTGAGATACTTAGGAAATTAGCGACAAAGCGCCAAACTTCCGCCCGGACCGGACCGTCGAATGTTTCGAGTCACTCCGTCCCTCCGGGGCGGGTGTTCGTCATTCCGCCCGGAAATGTGACCCCGAACTAATCCTGTACCTTCTCGGGTAGCCTCGATTATGCCCTCCAAAGAACTCTCCACGCTGTTCCGCAGTTGGGCTCACCGGGTTCGTCGTCCGCTCAAGCGAACGCCCTTCAAGAAAACCGTTCCGCTCCGCCTTCAGGCGTGCGAGGACCGGATCGCGCCGGCCGTACTCCCGCAGCCGTTCATCACGCAAACGCCGAGCCAGGTCACGTTCACGAACACGACCGCGACCAACCCGGCCCCGGAATTGTTCCACTCCGTCCAGGTCGCCGTCAGCCCGGTGGATCCGCTCCGGCAGGTCGCGTTCGGGATCAGCGGCAACGGGATGGTCGGCATCGCGTCGGTCAACGGCGGGCAGACGTGGACCGAGTTCTACGACACGGCGAACACGACCAACGGGTTCGCCAGCCGGCTCCGGGACTTCACCGTCGAGGAAAAGAACGGGCCGAACGAGGGGACGCGGCTGGACGCGGTGACGCCGTCCGTGGCCATCGACCGCAACGGCCTGGTGTACGTCGCCCACGTCCAGCGGGCGAGCGGCGCGGCCGTGACCGGGGCCGGCGTCGGGGCCGGCGTCATCGTTTCGGACACGTACAGTTTCGCCACCGGGACGACGCCGGCCGCCATCCTGGGGGCGCAGGACGTGGTCGTCTACCGGTGGGGGGCGAACGACGACGCCGCGTTCAACCCGTTCGTGGCGGTCAACAACAACATCACCTGGACCGACCCGGTCAGCGGCCTCACCCGGTCCGACGCGTCGGCGTCGAAGGCCGTGTACATCGCGTTCAACACGAACGCGACCGACACCCAGGAGAACGGGGACGACTTCAACCCGAACGTCGTGTTCGTGGCCGCGTCCACCGACCAGGGGGCGACGTACTCCGGCCCGATCCGGGCGTCGGAAGGGTACGGCGTGGCCGCCACGTCGGACAACGGGCTCAAGGCGGCCGGCCCGCAGATCGCGTTCGGCGGGCCGCAAGTCGAGGTCGGCGGGGTCGCCCCGCTCGCCCCGATCAACATTGTCTGGACGCAGGTGGACCCCGGCCCGGAGAACGCCCTCAAGGTCAACCCGTCGAAGATGTGGCTCGACCGGTCGGTGCCGACCCCGATCGGCCCGAACGGCCTGCCGCTGTTCGTGGACGTCATCTCCCCGGACTTCGACAACCCGGCGACGCCGGGGATCATCGAAACCACCCTGCCGATCAACAACTCGGCGACGGCCGACGTGTCCGCCCTGACGACCAAGACCTTCACGGTCGATTTCGACGACGCGAACACGAACGCGGGCGACTTCATTACCGACCTGAACGTCCGCGTCCTCATCACCCACCCGAGCCGCGACCAACTCCGCATCCGGCTCACGAACAACCTCGGCACGGCCGTCACCCTGATGGAGAACCGGGTCAAGACGGTGGACGGGGCGGTCCGGAACAACTACGGCAACGGCCTGACGCCGGGGGCCGCCGGCGGGGCCAACCTCGGCTTCCTGAACGGCGTCAACGGGTTCACGGTGTTCGACGACGAGGCCGCCCGGCCGATCAACGACGGGAACAACGACGCCCCGTACATCGGGTCCTTCCGGCTCGAGGACGGCGGCAACCCGGACGAGCTGCGAGACCTGTTCGACGGCAAGACGGTCAACGAACTGGAAGGCGTCTGGACGTTGGAATTCCTGGACGCCCGTGGGACCGGGACGGACCCGCAGTTCGTCTCCAAGTTCGACCTCGTCTTCACGCTCGGCATGCCGGACGGGTTCGGCACGAACAACTCGGTCACGATAAACGCCGCCCCGCGGGGGTTCGCCGACGTGTACCCGACGGCCGACCCGGCGGCCCCCGGCATGGGCGTCGGCGGGTTCGCCCTGGCCGTGGACACCAGCAAGGTCGCGCAGCAACTGGACGGGACGCCCGTGGCCGGGCTGCCGAACGGCAGCCTGTACGTCGCGTACACCAGCCTGACGAAGTCGTCCGAGGTGCAGAACTACGACATCCGGCTGCTCCGGTTCGCCCCGAACTCGACGGGCGTGTTCTCGGACGTGAAGGTCAGCGACGACTCGCTCGGCGACCAGTTCACGGAAGGGAACCGCGCCCAGTTCGCCCCGACGGCGGCCGTGGACCCGGAGACGGGGACGCTCGCCGTCACGTGGTACGACGCCCGGTTCGACGCGAACCGGACGCGGGTGGCGAACTACATCACCACCAGCATCGACGGCGGGCAGACGTTCAGCTCCCAGACGATGCAGTACGTGAACATCGACGCGAACCGGCCGCAGGACGTGTCCCAGCAGCCGTTCTTCAACGCCCCGAAGGTCGGGACGGACGCCATCACCGGGGCGAACTTCACCGTCGAGCCGGTCCCGAACAACATGGCGATCGCGACCAACCCGCAGGGGTTCGGGTCCCGGCCGTCCCTGTTCTACCTGAACGGCCAACTGACCGCGTACTGGGTCGGCAACCAGAACGCGGCCGAGACGAAGACGACCAAGGGGGCGCACCTGCTCCGGGCCGCGGCCGTCACCGGCGTCGGCGTCCGGGTCGTGGACAACAACCCGGCCAACATGAGCAGCATGGGGACGGTGCTCACCAACCGCGGGCCGGACGGCACGCCGACGCTCGCGTCGTTCAACGTCGTGTTCGACCGGCCGGTGGACCGGGCCACGTTCGGGGCCGACGACATCGTCCTGACGTTCACCGACCCGAACGGCGTCTCGTCGATCATCCCGGTCCTCAACCCGATCTCGTTCGGCGGGAACGACACCACGTTCTTCGTCCCGCTCCAGAACCCGGCGGTGGACGGCCGGAAGGTCGGCACTTACGTCTACCGGATCGGCACGGCGATCAACGACTACATCCAGCGGACGCCGGTCGGCCGGACGGGCATCTACACCTCGACCGACACGCCGATCAACGTCCCGCCGCTCGGGACGACCGGGACGGCCACGTCGAGCATCGTCCTGCCGGGGCTGGAGAACGGGTCCACGATCACGGACGTGAACGTCACCATTAACATGGAGCACACGTTCGTCGGCGACCTGCAGATCACGCTGATCGCGCCGAACGGCCAGCGGGTGCTGCTGTTCGCCAACCGGGGCGGGGACGGCGACAACTTCCAGGGGACGGTGTTCGACGACTCGGCCATGTTGGCCATCGGGGACCCGATGGCGACGGCCCCGTACATCGGCAGCTTCCGGCCGGAGCAGCCGCTGTCCCTGCTCAACGGGCTGGACACGGCCGGCACCTGGACGCTCGAGATCGTGGACCTGTTCGACCAGGACTCGGGCCGGCTGCTCGACTGGTCGCTGGCGTTCCAGCCGGCCGCCGACCTGCCGGCCCAGAGCCGGGTCGGGGTGGACCAGAACGCGAACGGGTTCGCCGGCGAGGCGGCCGACGTGTTCAACCTGACGAAGCTCAACGGCGCGGTCATCGACCGCGTGCCGCTGAGCATCCCCGGCCCGTACGTCCTCGGCGCGAGCCGCCCGGGCGTCGGCGTGGCCGGGTTCTCCGGCCCGCACGCGCCGCGGGACACGCTGTTCCTCAACAGCGGCGCGTCCGAGATCGACGTGACGTTCGACCGGGACATGCTCGCCGCCTCGTTCACCCCGGCGGACGTGATCCGGCTGACCGGGCCGTACGGGGGCATCCCCGGGCCGTTCACCGTCACCCCGGTCAACCCGGTCGGCGGCGTCACCCGCGTGTTCCGGATCGGGTTCCCGGCCCAGATCGTGGACGGGCCGTACAGCTTCGAGTTCTCGTCCGCCGTCACGTCGGCGACCGGGTTCGAGCTGGACAACAACAAGAACGCCGGGATCGACGTGACGCTCGGCACGAACTCGCTGACGAGCACCGTCCAGCAGGCGACCTACGGGAACGCGCCGGGGGCCGTGGCCATCGGGGCGAACCAGGCCGCGACGATGGTGCTGAACGTCCCGGACAGCTTCCAGATCTTCCAGAACCCGGCCATCTCGAACCTGCGGATCCAGGTCCAGCTGAACATCTCGCACGCGAACGTGCCGGACCTCCAGGCCGACCTGATCGCCCCGGACGGGACGCGGATCCGGCTGTTCACGAACGTCGGGACGGTCGGCCAGCCGCCGCGGTCGAACTTCAACAACACGATCTTCCAGGACAACGGGACGACGAACATCCAGCTCGGGGCGGCCCCGTTCGACCTCGGCACGTACGTCCCGCAGCTGCCGCTCGGCACGCTGGTCAACCGGGACGCGCAAGGGCAGTGGCGGCTGGAGGTGACGAACAACGGGGCGGTCACCGGGACGATCAACTCGTTCTCGTTGAGCCTGCCGTTCGCCGTCACCGGCAGCGGGGTCGGGGAGCCGGTCGCCGACCGGTTCCAGGCCGGGTTCCGGCTGTTCACCCAGGACCCGACGAACAACGCGACGCAGACGCAGTACACGCCGGTCGGCCCGGCGACGATCAACGGCCCCGGCGGGAACGACGGGCGGCTGAGCGCCGTGACCGTGGACCCGTCCGACCCGTCCGGCAACACGGTGTACGTGGCCGGGGCGAGCGGCGGCGTCTGGAAGACGACGAACTTCCTGACGCTCGACGCCGTCGGCCCGGTCTGGATTCCGCTGACCGACTACGGCCCGACCACGTCGTTGAACATCGGCAGCATCGCCGTGTTCCCGCGGAACAACGACCCGAGCCAGACGATCGTGTTCGCGCTGACCGGCGAGGGGCACGCCGGCTCGTCCGGCGTCGGCGTGCTCCGGTCGATGGACGGCGGGCGGACGTGGAAGGTGCTGGACAGCACGAACAACGCGGACGCCGGCGGGAACATCCTGCCGATCGCCGACGCCGGCCGGGACCGCCGGTTCGTCGGCACGAGCGGGTTCAAGATCGTCGTGGACCCGAAGCCGACGCCGACCGGCGAGGTGATCGTGTACATGGCCGTCAGCGGCGGCAACGGCGGCATCTACCGGAGCATCAACACCGGCCGGTCGTGGACGCTCATCCGCGGCGGACAGGCGACCGACGTGATCCTGGCCGCCGGCAGCGCCCCGCTGAACGGGCCGAGCCAGAACCTGCAAATCCTTTACGGGGCGTTCCGCGGGGACGGCGTGTACATCGCCACCCAAGCCCCGGCCGCGGCGAGCATGAGCCTCATGGCCGGCGGCATCGGGAACCCGAACATCCGGTCGATCGACCCGAACACCGGCAAGGACGTGGAGGTGACGGTCAACGCCCCGACCGGCACGCCGAACGGGGCCAAGGGGCGGATCGTCCTGGCCGCCCCGTTCCTGGAGAACACGGACCTTGAAAACTCGTTCTACCAGGGGTGGCTGTACGCGTTCGTGGCCACCCCGAGCGGGCAGACGGACGGGTTCTACCTGACCAAGGACTTCGGCCGGAACTGGACGAAGGTAAACGTCCCGAACTTCCTGGTCGGCACGACCACGAAGGTCGGGAACGGGACGAACGACGAGTCCCGGCCGCAGGTCGATTACTTCACCCTGTTCCCGGCGTCCGGCGGCGGGCAGGGGAACTACGACATCGCGATGACGGTGGACCCGAACAACCCGTACGTCGTGTACCTCGCCGGCCTCGGCACGCAAGGCCCGGCCCAGACCGGCAGCATCCGGATCGACGTCCACACCGTCTCGGACGCCCAGGCGCTGGTGTACTTCGACAACAGCGACCCGAACGCGGGCGTCAACATCCAGAAGCTGACCACGACCGGCGGGGCGGTGCCGCGGGACAACACGAAGGCCGTCGGCCAGAACTTCTTCAACCTGTCCCGCGACCCGGCCGCGCCGTTCGTCACCGGGTCCACCCTCCTCGTCGATAACACGCAGAACTTCGTCAACGACGGGGCGGACGTGAAGTGGATGAAGTTCTTCGGCCCGCTCGCCGGCACGGCCGACATCCACCAGATCGTGTCGTACATCGACCCGGTGACCCGGAAGGCCCGGCTCATCTACATCGGCGACCAGTCGATCGGGACCGGCGTGGACCGGGGCGACGGCACGATCGTCGGCAGCGTCGGGTTCACCCAGATGCCGTCCGCCAACCGGACCGGGAACCTCCAGGTCAACCAGCAGTACAGCGGGGCGGCCCAGCCGAGCACGCTCGCCGCGGACATCGCCTTCGCCATGTTCTACGCCGGCACGCAGGACAACGGGTCCCCGCGGTCCCGCGGGGACGTGCTCCGGACCGGGAACATCCTGTGGGTCGGGCCGGCCGGCGACACGTCCGGCGTGGCGACCGACCAGACCGGGTCCGGGACGGCCTATGCCTACCAGTGGCCGTGCTGCGGCCCGCAGTTCGGCACCGACTTCTTCCGGGTGGACTTCCCGGCCTCGGACAACGCGTTCGGCGTCGGCCGGACGACCGGCCTGCTCCGCCAGGGGATCGACGATCCGGGCGCGGACAAGGGCCAGTGGCCGCTCATCACCCAGCTCGTCGGCTACCCGGCCATCAACCCGATCGACAAGAACGGGGCGATCCTCAGTTCCGCCGAGGGGCGGTTGTACCGGTCCGTGACCCTCGCCGACCCGTCCGTCGGGGCGAACTGGTTCGTGGCCGCGGAGCCGAACCAACTCGACGGCAGCATCGCGAAGGCGTTGGCGTTCGGTGCCCCGGACCCGGCCAACCCCGGCCAGTTGAACAACTTCCTGTACGCCGGCACGAACAACGGCAACGTGTTCGTCACGAACACCGGCGGCGCGCCGTGGCTGAACATCTCGAACGGGATCGCCGGCAACGGCCAGGTCCAGGACATCGAGGCCAACCCGCGGCGGGGCAGCCGGGATGCGTTCGCCGTCACCAGCCAGGGCGTGTTCTACAACCCGAACTCGCTGGCCGGCAGCCCGTGGCAGAACATCACCGGCAACCTGTTCAGCCTCCAGAAGAAGATCTTCGGCGACACGGCCGAAGTGACCGACACGCTCGGCAGCCTCACGTCGCTGGCCGTGGACTGGCGGTACGCGATCCCGGACAACCCGGCCAACCCGTCCGGGCCGACGCACCCGGTCCTGTACGTCGGCGGCAACGCCGGCGTCTACCGGTCGCGGGACCGGGGCCAGACGTGGTCGTACTTCCCGAACGTCGCCGAGGACGGGGCGGCCGAGGACGGCGGCTACCTGCCGAACGTCGAGGTCACCGACCTCGACCTGTCGCTGGGGAACATCGACCCGGCCACCGGGCTGCCGAACCAGGGCCTCGGCGGGCTGAACCTGCTGCTCGTCTCGACCTACGGCCGCGGCCAGTTCGTCATCCGGCTGAACACGACCATCGACCAGCAGTTCAACGTCCAGTTCGAGTCCGGCCCGGTCGTCACCCGGCTGGCGAACCCGAACCCGGTCGGCGGCCCGTCCAGTAGCCTCCGCGTCGTGTTCGACCAGGCCGTGGACCCGGTGACGGTCGGCAAGAACGACTTCACCCTGCTCGACACGGCCGGCAACCCGGTCGCGATCACCGGCGTGACGGCCGCGTCGGCCACCGAGTTCGTCGTCACGTTCGCCGGCCAGAGCACGCCGGGGTTCTACTCGTTCACCGTCGGGCCGGACATCTCGGACTTCGCCGGGAACCTGATGAACCAGAACCAGAACAAGCTGAACGGCGAGGCCGACGACGCGTTCAACCGGTTCGTGTTCCTCAACGGCCTGGCGAACAGCCTGGTCGTGGACGGGCTGCCGGCGTCCGTCGTGGCCGGCCAGTCGGCCACGTTCACGGTCAGCGTCGTGGACCAGAACGGGTTCAACGTCGCCGGGTTCGCCGGCCCGGTCACGTTCACGTCCAGCGACAACGGGGCCAAGACGATGATCCCGCCGGGGTACAACTTCACCCCGGCGGACCTCGGCACGAAGGCGTTCACCGTCACGTTCACGACGGCCGGCCTCCAGACGATCACGGCGACGGCCGACGTGCCGGGCCTCGTCAACCCCGGCCAGGACGGGACCGTGGTGCTCAGCGCCCCGGCGAGCCAGTTGTTCGTCGCCGGCCACCCGACGCCGGTCGTCGCCGGGACGAGTAACACGTTCACCGTCACGGCGAAGGACCCGTTCGACAACCTCGCCGCGGACTACACGGGCAAGGTGAACATCACGTCGTCCGACCCGCAGGCGATCCTGCCCGGCCAGTTCACGTTCACGGCCGCCGACAAGGGGACGGTCACGCTGACGGCCCAACTGCTGACGGCCGGCACGCAGTCGATCTCGGCCGCGGACAGCGTGAACGTCAACCTGAACGGGACGCAGGGCGGGATCGTCGTTACCCCGGCCGCCCCGGCGAAGCTGGCCATCCTCGGCCTGCCGAACCCGTTCAACGCCGGCGACTTCAAGCCGTTCACCGTCCAGTCCCAGGACGCGTTCGGGAACCTGTCCCCCGGCTTCACCGGGACGGTCACGTTCACCAGCTCCGACCCGAACGCCGCCCTGCCGGCGGACTACATGTTCGCGGCCGGCGACGCCGGGTCGAAGACGTTCCAGGTCCAGCTCCGCATCCCCGGCCTCCAAACGGTCACCGTCCTCGACACGGCCAACGTGCTGACGAAGGCGACGGCGACGACGCTCGTGACGCCGGCGGCCGTGGCGACCTTCGCCGTCACCGGCCACCCGTCCCCGGTGATCGCCGGCACGAGCAACGGGTTCACCGTGACGGCCATCGCGCCGGACAGCTCGGTCGCCGTCGGCTACCTCGGCACCGTCCGGTTCACCAGCACGGACATCCAGGCCGGGCTGCCGGCCGAGTACACGTTCACCGTGGCGGACAACGGCAGCAAGGCGTTCGCGGCCGCGCTCAAGACGGCCGGCACGCAGAGCATCACGGCGACGGAAACGACCTCGACGATCACCGGCACGCAGGGCGGCATCGTCGTGCTGCCGGACGCCGCCCGGACGTTCACCGTCACCGGGTTCCCCAGCCCGACGACGGCCGGCGTGGCCGGGCCGGTCGTGGTCACCGCCCGCGACCAGTTCGGCAACGTCGCCACCGGGTACACCGGCACGGTGACGTTCGCCAGCACCGACGCCCAGGCCACGCTCCCGGCGAACTACACGTTCGCCGGGGCCGACGCCGGGACGAAGACGTTCACCGCCACGCTCCGGACGGCCGGCACGCAGGCCATCGGCGCGACGGACACGGTCACCCCGAGCATCGCCGGGGCGCAGGCCGGGATCGTCGTGACCCCCGCGGCGGCGGCGAGCTACGAGCTGAAGGGCCACCCGTCCCCGGTGAACGCCGGGGCGGCCGCGACGTTCACCCTGACGGCCCTCGACCCGTTCAACAACGTGGCGACCGGGTACGTCGGGAAGGTGCGGTTCACCAGTACCGACCCGCAGGCCACGCTCCCGGCGGACTACACGTTCACGGCCGCGGACAAGGGCGTGCGGGTGTTCACCGACACGCTCCGGACGGCCGGCGTGCAGAGCATCGGCGGCACGGACGTGGCGAACCCCGCGATCCTCGGGGCGCAGAACGGTATCGTCGTCCTGCCGGGGGTGGCGGTCGGCATCACGGTCGGCGGGTTCCCCAACCCGACGACGGCCGGCGTGCCGCAGACGTTCGTCGTCACCGCCCGCGACCAGTTCGGCAACGCCGCCCCGTCCTACGGCGGCACGGTCCGGCTGTCGAGCAGCGACAAGCTGGCCGGGCTGCCGGCCGACTACACGTTCACCCCGGCCGACGGCGGGGCGAAGACGTTCACCGGCGTCCTCAAGACGGCCGGGTCGCAGAGCATCAGCGTCGTGGACCTGTCCGTCCCGGCGTTCGCCTCGACGCAGGCCGGGATCGCGGTCGTGGCGGCGAGCGGCGTCAGCCTGACGCTGTCCAGCCTGCCGCTGAGCGTGGTGGCCGGGAACAACCAGCAGCTGCTGGCGACCGTGAAGGACGCCTTCGGGAACCCGGCGACCGGGTACACCGGGACGCTGCGGTTCACCAGCTCCGACCCGCAGGCCGGGCTGCCGGCCGACTACACGTTCACGGCCGCGGACAAGGGGCAGAAGCTGTTCACCGTGTCGCTGAAGACGGCCGGGACGCAGAGCTTCGCCGTCAACGACACGGCGAACAACACGATCGGGGCGGGGCAGTCGAACATCCAGGTGTTCGCCGCGGCGATCTCCCGGTTCGACGTGACCGGCCTGCCGGCGGCCGTGCTGGCCGGCGACCCGGCGACGTTCACGCTGACCGCCCGCGACGCCTTCGGCAACCTGGCGAGCGGGTACGGCGGGTTCGCCCGGTTCACCAGCTCCGACCCGCGGGCCGTGCTGCCGCCGGACACGGCGTTCACGCCGGCCGACGCCGGGGTGCGGACGTTCACCGCCCGGTTCGGGACGCCGGGCGTCGTCTCGTCCGTCACCGCGGCGGACGTGGCGAACCCGGCCGTCACCGGGTCGGCGGCCACGACCGTGCAGCCGAACTTCGACAAGGACGCGACGCTGCTCGGCAACCAGCAGTTCGCCGTCGGGACGGAGTCCCGCAGCAGCCAGCCGGTCCGGTACTTCGACTCGAAGGGGAACTTCATCTTCGACAGCTTCCCGTTCCAGTCGGACAAGGTGAACGGCGGCGGCCGGGTGGCCACGGCCGACTTCACCGGCGACGGCCGGGCCGAGGTGATCGTCGGCAGCAGCCCCGGCATGGCGTCCGAGGTCGTCGTCATCGACGGGTTCACCGAGAAGCGGGCGCTCTCGTTCGCCCCGTTCGAGGCGAGCTTCACCGGCGGCGTGTACGTGACCGGGGGGGACATCACCGGCGACGGCATCCCGGAACTGATCGTCACCCCGGACCAGGGGGGCGGCCCGCGGGTGGACGTGTACGACGGGGCGACCAACGCGAAGGTGGCCAGCTTCTTCGGGATCGACGACCCGAACTTCCGCGGCGGGGCGCGGGCGGCCGTCGGCGACATCAACGGCGACGGGTTCGGCGACCTGCTCGTCGCGGCCGGGTTCCGCGGCGGCCCGCGGGTGGCCGGGTTCGACGGCAAGCAGCTGGCGGCCGGCAAGTTCGTCAAGCTGTTCAACGACTTCTTCGCGTTCGAGCCGACGCTCCGCAACGGCGTGTTCATCGCCGCCGGCGACGTGGACGGCGACGGCAAGGCGGAGATGATCGTCGGCGGCGGGCCGGGCGGCGGGCCGCGGGTCCAGGCGTTCTCGGGGGCCGGCCTCTTGCAGAACCGCCAGGACGTGCTGTTCAACTTCTTCGCCGGCAACGCGGACAACCGGGGCGGCGTCCGGATCACGGTCAAGGACCTGGACGGCGACAAGCAGGCCGACCTCATCACCGGCGACGGGGCCGGGGCCGGCAGCCGGGTGACGGCGTACTACGGGGCGACGCTCATCGGGCCGGGGCCGCGGCCGGTCGGCTTCGAGTTCGACACGTTCCCCGGCTTCACCGGCGGTATCTTCGTCGGGTAGTGAGCCGGTACTGAGTACCCGGTACTCGGTACCGAGTACCCGACGCCCTGGCCGACCGGCCGGGGCGTTTTCGTTCCGGCGGCAAACTCGGCTTTCCATCTTCCCGCGGACGGTGTACGCTTCCCGCCATTCCGCCCCCGGCAAGGATTGCCGCCCGTGATCAGTCTGGTGCTCCCGGCGTACAACCCCGGACCCGCCGTCGCCGACGCATGGCACGCGCTGCGGGACTTCGTCCGCGGCCGGCCGGACCGGTGGGAGGTCGTCATCGTCCTCGACGGCTGCACCGACGGCACGGCCGAGCGGCTGGACCGACTCCAGGGCCGGGACGCGCGGTTCCGCGTCGTCTCGTACCCGGACAACCGGGGCAAGGGGCACGCCGTCCGCACCGGCCTCCTCGCCGCCCGCGGCGACGTGCGGCTGTTCACGGACATCGACCTCGCCTACGGGTTCGACGACATCGCCCGGCTCGCGGACGAGCTGCTGGCGGGGGCGCAGGTCGCCGTCGCGTCCCGGACGCACCCGGACAGCCAGGTCCAGTTGCCCGCGAACCTCCTCGGCTACGCCTACCGGCGGAACGTGCAGAGCGCCCTGTTCGGCCGCGTCGCCCGGCGGCTGCTGCCGATCGACCAGACCGACACGCAGGCCGGGCTGAAGGGCATGACCGCGGACGTGGCCCGCCACGTCCTGCCGCTCTTGTCCTGCGACGGGTTCGGGTTCGACTGCGAGCTGCTGACCGCGTGCTCCGCCGCGAGCATCCCGGTGGTGGAAGTGCCGGTCCGCGTGCGGTACGACGGCGGCAGCACGACCGGCCCGCGGACCGGGCTGCGGATGCTCCGCGAGCTGTGGGCGATCCGCCGCCGGTGGAAGCGGAAGAGTGTGGCCGCGTTCGTCCCGGCCGAGCGGCTGCCGGCCCCCGTCTGGAAGGCCGCCTGATGGGAAGCCGCTACCTGCTCGTCACGGCCGACGACTTCGGCGTCGGCCCCGAAACTTCCCGCGGCATCCTCGACCTCGCCGCGCGGGGCGTCGTCACCTCGACCGTGCTGCTCGTCACGTCGCCGTTCGCGGAAGAATCCGTGACGACGTGGCGGGACCGCGGCCGGCCGGTCGAACTCGGCTGGCATCCCTGCCTGACGCTCGACGCCCCGGTGTCCCCCGCCCGCCGCGTCCCCTCCTTAGTCGATGCCGACGGGCGGTTCCTTACACTGGGGTCGTTCCTGAAGAAACTCTTCCTCGGCCGGCTGGACGCGAACGAGATCGAGACGGAGCTGGCGGCGCAGTACGACCGGTTCCTGGAACTCGTCGGCGCGCCGCCGGCGAACGTGAACGGCCACCACCACGTCCACGCCTTCGGCCCGGTCCGCGCCGCGCTCGCCCGCGTGCTGGCGGCGCAGCCGACCCGCCCGTTCGTTCGCCGCGTCGTCGAGTCCCGGCGGACCTTACTCCGCGTGCCCGGCGCGCGGCTCAAGCGGGCGTGGCTGTCGCGCGTCGGCCGGGCCGCGTCGCCGTTCCCCGGCAACGATTATCTGATCGGCGTGACGAACCCGGCGTGCGTTCACGCCGCGGACTTCTTCCCCCGCTGGCTGCGGGCGGCGGCCGGCCGATGCGTCGAACTGACGTGCCACCCCGGTTACCTGGACGCGACGCTCGACGGCCGCGACGGGACGATGACGGACGGGCAGCTCCACCGCCGGCCTGCGGAAATGGAACGGTTGAGTGATCCCGCGTTCGTGGAAGCCGCGGACGCGGCCGGGTTCAAGTTGGTGACGGCGGAGGAGATAGTTCGGGTTCAGAAAAGTGCGGGTCAGTTCCGTGTTCGCCACCGCGAGACGAGTTCTTTCGCGGCGGTGTCCCACGTCGGGAACTCGAATTGAAACCCGTCCGCGAGCAACCGGCCCGGCACGACGCGGCGACTCTTCAACAACAACTCCGTCTCGGTTCGCAAGACGAACGCCCCGACTTCGAGCATCCACCGCGTCGCGGGCAGGCCGACGCGCGTGCCCCACGCCCGGCGGAGCGTCCGCAGGAACTCGGCGTTCGGCACCGGGTTCGGCGACGCGAGATTGACCGGGCCGGCGAGGTCGCGGTCGATCAACCAGCGAACGGCCCGAACGAAATCGCGTTCGTGAATCCACGACACGTACTGCCGCCCGTCGCCGTTCGTGCCGCCGAGGCCGCGCCGCACCATGCCGAGTAGAACGTCGAAGATGCCCCCTCGGTCCGGGCTGAGCGTCAGGGCCGAGCGGAGCAAGACTCTTCGCGTTTGCGGCGTTTCCGCGTCGGCCGCGGTCTTCTCCCACGCCTTCGCCACGTCGATGCTGAACCGCCACGTGTCCGGCGCGCCCGGCTCGTCGCCGCCGAGGACGCCGGTAGCCTCGTCGTTCGGGGCGTCGTACCGGTGGGCGTAGATCGTGGCGGTGCTGGCCTGTAACCAAACCCGCGGCGGGCGGCGGGCGGCGCGGATCGCCTCGCCCACGGCCCGCGTGGAAAGTACGCGGGAGTCGAGTATTTCTCGGCGGTTTCGGGCGTGGTAGCGGCAGTTCACCGACCGCCCGGCCAGGTTAACGACCGCGTCCGCGCCGTCCACCTCGGCGACCCACGGGCCGACCGACACGCCGTCCCACGTGACGACCTTCCACGGGGCGGGGGCGGCCGTGCGGCCGAGGACGACCACGTTATGGCCGTCCGCCGTGAGCGCCCGCGCGAGCAGCCGGCCGACCTGCCCGCTGCCGCCGGGGATGACGATCTTCATGTGTGCGGCCTTCGGGGGCGTGATCTCCCGATGTTCACCGCAACGATATGACTCGTGATAACAGCTACTTCAACGATTCGTCGAACCAGAGGTTTTAGTCTCAACGCCGACGGGTCAAGCCCCATTCGCCGGGGCGTCTTTCTCCGCCGCGGTCGCGGCGAGGAACGGGGCCGTGTCGTAGTACGTGCGGAACCGCCGGACGCGGTCGCCGTCCCACTCGAGCACGCTCACGCCACGGTACGCGATCGGCTTCCCGCCCGCGAGCCGGCCCTCGGACTCCCACTCGAGCACGCCGCGGCCGTCGGCCTCGACGGCCAGGTCGAACCGCGACCGGATCGTGTCGAACGCGGCCAGGTAGTCCGTCCAGAACTGCGTCGGGTCGGTGGACGCGGCCCGCGCGCCGAGCTTGCTCAGCTCCGCCCCGTCGGCGAACAGGGCCGCTAGCCCGGCCGGGTCGTTCGCCTTTTCCGCGTCCTGTAACGCCTTCATGAACCGCTCGCCGTTCTTGGTCGCCATGTCAGTCCTCACCGAAAATTCAGGGTCCCCTCACGTCGGCACGGCCTGGTCATCGACCGTCGCCGCCGCCAGTTCCGCGCCGGCCGGGGCGAGGTCGTCGGTCGCCGGGCCGTGCAGCAGCTTGCCCTCGGCGGTAAACCGCGAGCCGTGCAGCGGGCAGTCCCACGTCTCGTCGGCCGCGTTCCACCGGACGATCCCGCCCATGTGCGGGCAGACGGCCGACAGCTCGCAGAGCGTCCCGTCCGCCCGGCAGTGGACGGCGTGCTTCGTCAGCCCGCGGCGGACGACGGCCCCGCCGTTCCGCGGGATCTCGCCCGGCTCGGACACGTCGCTGCCGGTCATCCAGTCCCGCATCTGCCCGGCCATGTTCAACGACTCCGTCATCATCGTGCCCATCGCGCGGAGCGGCAGGCGGTTCGGCGCGTACAGCCCCGCCCACGGGTGCGGCCGGCCGGCGATCAGGTCCGGCAGCATCAGCCCGGCGATCGTCCCGTGCGTCATCCCCATGCCGGAGTCGCCGGTCACGATGAACACGTTCTCCGAACCGGGTTCGGGGCCGATCAGCCCGAGGCCGTCCGGCGTCTCGAACACCTCGCCGTCCCATCGGTATTTGACTTCCTCGACGGCCGGGAACCGGTTCCGCGCCCAACTTTCGAGCCGCTCCCACCGGTCGAGCTGGTCCTCGGCCTGCCCGGTCTTGTGGTCCTCGCCGCCGACGATGAGCCAGGAACTCTGCGCGTCGATCGGCTGCGTGCGGACGTAGTGGTACGGGTCGGCCGTGTCCCACAGCAGGGCCGGGGCGTCCGGCCGCGCCGGGATGCGGGCGGCGATGGCGTAGGTCGCGTAGGCCGCGATCCGCATGTTCACGAACACCCCGCCGTTGAGCGGCGTGTTCGTCGCGACGACGACGGCCTTCGCCCGGACCGTCGGCCCGTTCTGCACCTGCACGACGGCCGGGCTGCCGCCGGTCACCTTCTCCACGCGGGCGTTCGCGAAGAACCGCACGCCGCGGGCTTGCGACGCCTTCGCCAGGCCGCTCAGGTACTTCAGCGGGTGGAACTGCCCCTGGTCCGGGAACCGCAGGGCGGGGCCGAACCGGAACTGGAGGAACGACATCGTGCTCACCCGCTCGCACGGGATCGCCGCCTCGTCGCAGACCTTCTGCTCCTCGGCGAGCAGTTCCCGCCCCTCGGCGTCGTGCGGGAACAGGAACCCGTCCACCCGCCGGAAGTCGCACTCGATCCCCTCCGTCCGCGTCACCCCCTCGATGAAGTCGATGGCCGCCCGGTGGCTGCGGTAGGCCAGCCCGACGGCGTCCGCCCCGCGGACGCTCTTGACCCGCGCGAACCGGTCGTCGATGGCGCTCGCGAGGTGGGCCGTGGTTGCGGCCGTTTCCCCGTTCGCCAGCCGCGGCTTCGCGTCGAGCACGATCACGGACTGCCCGGACTGCGCGAGTTGGTACGCGGTCGTCAGCCCGGCGATGCCCGCCCCGACGACGCACACGTCGCACGTCAGGTCGGCCGTCGGCTTCTCGTACGCGGCCGTGCGAACGTCGGCCGTCCAAATCGGGTCGGTGCTGGTCATGGTGAACCTCGGGGGGGACGCAAGGGAGAAGTACGCGGCATCCCGTGTGCCAAACGTCACTCCTTCCGCCCGTTCGGGGACGTGCCGACCTCCGAGCAGCGGACCAGCTCCGTGAATATGCCGCCCAGCGCGAGCAGGTCCGCGTAGGAGCCGGTCTCCGCGATCCGGCCGTCGTCGAACACGAGGATGCGGTCGGCGTCCACGAACGTGCTCAGCCGGTGCGCGACCATGACGACCGTCCGGTCCCGGCTGGCCGTGCCGATGGCCTTCTGCACCAGCCGCTCGGTGATCGGGTCGAGGGCGCTGGTCGCCTCGTCGAGGATGAGGACCGGCGCGTTCCGCAGGAACACGCGGGCCAGCGCCAGCCGCTGCTTCTGCCCGCCGGACAGGTTCTGCCCCCGCTCCGCGACGGCGGCGTCGTACCCGCCGGGCATCGCCGCGATCTCGTCGTGGACGGCCGCCAGCCGGGCCGCCCGCTCGATGTCTTCCTGCGGCCAGTCCTGCGTCGTGCCGTAGGTGATGTTCTCCCGGATCGTGCCGGCGAAGATGAACGGGTTCTGACCGACGTACCCGACCTGCTCGCCGATGGCCTCGCGGGACACCTCGTCCAGCGGCCGGCCGTTGAGCCAGACGTTCCCGCCGTCCGGGTGCATGAGCCGCAACAGCACCTTCAGCCAGGTGGACTTCCCGCACCCGGACCGCCCGGCGATGCCGATCGTTTCGCCCGGATGCACGGCCAGGTGAACGTCCCGGAGGGCGATCTTCCGGCCGCCGTCGATGAGCGGGTACTCGACGTGCAGCCCCTCGACGCGGACGACCGGCGCGGCCGCGGCCGGCTCCGCCGCCGGGGCCGGCGGCGTCTGGAACGACGGGTCGAGCGGCAGCGCGAGCAGCTTCTGCAACTCGGCCACCTGGAGGCTCGCCTCGTGCCCCTCGTCGAGGACGCGGTGGACCTCGTTCAGCGGGGCCATCGCGCCGAGGTACAGCATGGAGAACGTGAGGATGTCGCCGAACGTGATCATCCCGTAGATGGCGAAGTACGCGGCCAGCGCCAGCACCGCGACGTGGAAGAACCCCTCGTTGAGCGCCTTGCCCGCGCCGAAGAACGACATCGCGAGGTGGTGGCGGAGTTCCGTCTTCCGCTTCTTCTTCGCCGCCCGCGCGACCCGGTCCAGCTCCCACGCCTGGGTGTTTGCCACGCGGATGTATTCCAGCCCGCCGAGCTGCTCCACGACGGTCCCGTCCATTTCCTCGCACACCCGCATGAGTTGCAACCGGACCCGCTTCTGGGAAATGAGCTGCCAGACCGTCAGCCCCAGTGACAGTGGGACGACGCACAGCATCGCCAGCCCCAGCCACGGCTGCTTGGCCACGGCCACGCCGATCGCGAGGACGCCGAGGACGACGGCGGGGAGGAACTCGAGGAACGACAGCCGCAACAGCCGCATGTACCCGGCGACGCTGCGGAAGACGCGGCCGTGCAGCGTGCCGACCTTCTCGTGCGTGAGCAGCGACAGGTCCGTCTGCATCAGCCGGCTGACGACGCGGACGTTCGTTTCCTGCTCGATCCGGGTGCAGGTGTTCTCGACGAGCCACCGCCGGGCCACGCCGAGGATTTCGCGGACGAGGACCAGCCCGGCGATGAACGCCAGCAACGTGGCGACCGTCTCGAAAATCTCCACCCGCGGCACGCCGGCCGTGACGCCGTGCTGGACGCGATCGACGAGCCGCCCGGACAACAGCGGCAGCACGGTACTCGCGACCCCGGCCAGGCCCATCAGCACGAACGCGCCGGCGAGCGCGACCTGGCGCCGCCGCGGGACCATCCGCCACGACCGCACGGCCGTCCGCACCAACTCGCCCACCTCGGCGCGGAAACTCCCCCGCGCCTGCCCGCCCGTCGCGTCCATGTCATCTCTCCGGCATCTCAAAAATCTGCGTGAAGGAGAGATCACGCGGGACACGGGGGATTCCGAGCAAGAGGGATGCCACGGCAGGAGAAGGGACGTGGAACCCCGCGCGGCACGTCGGTTGCGGACACCCACGCGGGCGGCACGACGGCCGCCGACCGGTCCCCCGAGGTCGAACATGGTTGGCCTACCGGCCGCGCGGCGGCTGTCCGCGTCGGAGAAGTATCAGAACGCCTTTCACCGCGCGTTCGAGAAGAACTTGTTCCAGATTCTCGACGGCCTGCCGATTCCGCCGCACGCCCGCGTCCTGGACGTGCCGTGCGGCAACGGGTTCTACACCGCCCGGCTCGCGGCCCGCCTCGGCGACGGCGGCCGGATCGTGGCCGTGGACGCGGACGAGAACGCCGTCCGAGAAACGGCGCAGCGGCTCGCCGACGTTCCCGCGAAGGAGGTGCGACAGGCCGACGCTTACGGGCTTCCCTACGCGGACGCCTCGTTCGACGTGGTCTGGTCCGCGCAGAGCCTCATCAGCCTCGACCCGACGGCCGCGGTGCGGGAAATGCGGCGGGTGGTGACGGCGGACGGGCTGGTCGCGATCCTGGAAGTGGACGAGTTCCACCACGTCGTGCTGCCGTGGCCGGTCGAGTTGGAGGCGGCGCTGCCGGCGGCCGTCCACCGGGCGTGCGTCGAGCGGTACGGCAGCGGCGGCAAGCTCTCCCCGGCCCGCCGGCTCCGCCGCGTGCTCAAGGCGTGCGGGTTCGGGACGGTCAAGCGGGTGACGCACGCCATCGACCGCGCCGCCCCGTTCGACCGGCCGACGGTCGCGTTCCTCCGGCACCACGTCCGCCACCTGCGGTCGCTCGTCTACCCGCACCTGTCGCCGCCGAACCGGGAGCTGTTCGACCGGCTGACGGACGGCCCGGCGTCGCTGTTCCACCGGCCGGACGCCGAGTTCATCTGCCTCAACGCGATCTACCTCGCGCGGCCGACGCCGGCGGCTGCGTCCCTCACGGCCGTCGTGCCGAAATTGAAGTGAGGGCTACTTCTTCTTCGCGTCCGGCTTCACGACCGGCGTGTCGTCCGCGTTGCCCCACTCGGACCAACTGCGGTAGTAGTTCCGCACGTCCTTCGCGCCCATCAGCTCCAGCCCGTAGGCCATGACCGCGGCCCGGCCGCCGGACTGGCAGTGCGTGGCCGTCGGCCGGTCGAGCCTCACCCCGGCGGCAGCGAACAGCTTCTGCAACTCCGCCGGCGGCTTGAACCGGTGCGTCGGCTTGTCGATCAGGTCGATCCACTCGAGGTGCTTCGCCCCCGGCACGGCCCCGGCCTTCTTGTTCTTCTGGGCGTCCGTCCCGCAGAACTCGGCCTCGGACCGCGCGTCGATGACCTGGAGCGTCCCGCCGGCCAGCGACTTTAGCAGGTCGTCCTTTGTGGCCAGCCGGTCCGGGGCGGCGACGGCCGCGAACGCCGCGGGCGTGACGGCCGGCGCGGCGGTCGCGGTCGGGTGCTTCCCGGCCTGCCACCCGACCCACCCGCCGTTGAGCAGCCGAACGTCCGCGACGCCCCAGTACCGGAGCACCCACCAAATCCGGGCCGCGTCCTTCGCGAAGTTGTCGTCGTACACGACCACCGGCGTGTCCGCGGCGATGCCGAGCGCGCCGACCCTCTTGCCCCACCCGGCCGCGTCCGTGCCGTCGCCGAACGCCTTCGCCCACTCCGCGTGATCGACCCAGACCGCGCCGGGGACGTGGCCGGCGTCGTACTTCGCCCGGTCGCGGGCGTCGAGGACGACGGCCTTCGACTTCGCAAGGTCGGCCGGCTCGACGAGCAGTCGGCCGTTGGGGTAGGCGTCGTCCGCCCGCGCCGCGGCGAAACAAAGTACGGCCGCCGTCACCATCGCCTGAATCGTTCGCATGAAAGTCCCTCGCGGATTGGGCGGAGAATTCTACCCCGCCCGACGGACCCGCGGCCAGCGGAACCTGGGGAGGCTGGCGAAGGCCCGCGGGATTAGCGGGTTCTTCGTGGAGTCGGCCCCTCATCTCTTCCGATAATGCTGACACGAACTCATGTCGGCAGGGGGAAGGGATGGTCGGCTCGACTCGAACGCGACGACTGGCCGGATGGCTCGCGACGGTCGGCGTCCTCGGCGTGCCGGCGTGCGCCACGTTCGACGACCAGACGCTGCCGATCCCCATCGCCGGGAAGGTCGGCCCGCCGCCGCCGGTGAAGGCCCCGCCGGCCGCGGACATCCGGCCGGCGAAAGCGGAGGAGGTCGTCGGCGAGAAGCCGGCCGCCGGGCCGATGCCGATCAACCTGGCGACGGCCCTGGCGCTGGCGAACGCGAACCCCATCGACGTGCAGGTCGCCGCCGAGCGGGTGCGGGCCGCCTCCGCCCAGCTCGACCGCGCGACCGCGCTACGGCTGCCGAACCTGAACCTCGGCGTCGATTACTTCCGGCACGACGGGCAGATTCAAGACATCGTCGGCACGGTGTTCACGACCAGCCGGTCCTCGTTCCTCCTCGGGGCCGGGCCGCAGGCGGTCATCGCGGTGACGGACGCGATCTACGCCCCGCTGGCCGCGAAGCAAGTGTTGCGGGCCGTCCGGGCGGACGAGCAGGCCGTCCGGAACGACACGGCGCTGGCCGTGGCGGTCGCGTACTTCAACGTCCAGCAGGCGCGGGGGGACGTGGCCGGCGCGGTCGAGTCGCTGCGGCGGGCGGACGACCTCGTCTCCCGCACGGAGAAGCTGGCCCCCGACCTGACGCCGGACGTGGAGGTAAACCGGGCGAAGGCCGAGGCCGCGCGGCGGCGGCAGGCGCTGGAGGCGGCCCACGAGCGGTGGCAGGTCGCCAGCGCCGACCTCGTCCGGCTGCTGCGGCTGCAACCCGGCACGCTCGTCGAGCCGGCCGAGGAGCCGGCGCTGGTCGTGAGCCTGATCGACGCGGCCGCCCCGCTCGACGGGCTGCTCGCCGCCGGGCTGACGCACCGGCCGGAACTCGCGTCCCAACAGGCGGTCGTGCAGGCGGCGCTGGTCCGGGTGAAGCAGGAGAAGCGGCGGCCGTACTACCCGACGGTCGCGGCCCGCGGCGTCGGGTCGAACACGCCGGGGCTGGCCGGCGGGTACTTCGGCGGCGGCGTGAACGACGACGTGCAGGACTTCGGCGCGCGGTTCAGCCTCGACCTGCAAGCCGTGTGGGAGGTGCAGGGCCTCGGGTTCGGGAACCGGGCCGCCGTCCGCGAGCGGGAGAGCGACAACCGCCGGGCGCTGCTGGAACTGCTCCGCGTCCAGGACACGGTTTCCGCCGAGATCGTGCAGGCGCACGCGCAGTTGACCCGCACGGCGAACCGGCTGAAGGCGGCCGAAGCCGGGCTTGCGGACGCGACCGCCACGGCCGAGAAGAACCTGCAGGGGCTGGGGCAGACGAAGCGGGTCGGCGAGCAGCTGATCCTCGTGTTTCGCCCGCAGGAGGCGGTCGCAGCGGTCGCGGCGCTCGACCAGGCGTACCGCGACTACTACCAGGCCGTCGGCGACCACAACCGCGCCCAGTTCCGCCTCTACCGCGCCCTCGGCCATCCGGGGCAGGCCCTCGGCCAGCCGCCGCCCGTCGAACTCGTCCCCGAGGCGAAGCCGCCCGCCGGCCGATGACTCTTGAACCCATCCCCGATGCGGGGGTGATAGGATAGGTTCGGGAGGGACCGCCATGCCGATGCACGACTGGTCGCGGGTCGAGCCGAACCTGTACCACCATTTCCATCAACGGTGGGCGACCGCCATCAGTGACCGGTTGAACGCCGGGCTGCTGCCGGCCGGGTTCTCCGCGCTCGTCGAGCAGCACGCCGCCGGCCTCGTCCCCGACGTGTTGTCCGTCGAGCGGGTGCGGAAGAAGCCCCGGCCGAGTTTGAAGGGCAAGGCGGCGACGGCCACATCGACGAAACCGGACACGCGGATGCGGGTGGAGGCGCAGGCGCAAGCCCTGGTACGGCGGGCCAGCCGGGTCGCCGTGCGGCACCGGATGGGCGAGGTCGTGTGCATCGTCGAGATCGTGTCGCCGGGGAACAAGGCGGGCCAGCGGTCGATCGCGGCGTTCCTCGACAAGACGCTCGAATTCCTCCGGGCCGGGGTGAACGTCCTGGTGATCGACCCGTTCCCGCCGACGGCCCGCGACCCGCACGGCCTCCACGAGTTGATCTGGGACGGCCTCACCGAGACGGAGACGCCGTTCGACCTGCCGCCCGGCGAGCCGCTGTTGATGGCCTCGTACCAGGTCGGCGACGTGGCGGCCGAGCTGCCGCCGGTGGCGTACCTCGAACCGTTCCGGGTCGGGGCCGCGCTCCGGGACATGCCGGCGTGGCTCGACGCGGACTACTACGTGGACGTGCCGCTGGAGCCGGCGTACCAGACGGCGTGGGAGAACTGCCCGGCCGACATGCGCTACCTGGTCGAGCACGGCCGCTTGCCCGACGAGTGACGGTTGCGAACCCCACCGGCCGCGGGTAGCATGAGGAAGACTTCGAGGGCGGATTCGATGAGCCTGACGATTGCATTTCCCCGCGCTACGCTCGCCGACCTGATGCGGGTCGAGGGCAAGGCCGAACTCATCGACGGAAGGATCGTCAGGTACATGGCCACCGGATTCCGCCCGAGCCGGGTCGCCGCCCGCATCTACCGTCAACTGGACGATCACGCCGAGAAGACCGGCCGCGGCCTCGCGTTCACGGACGGGACCGGGTTCGCCGTGCCCGAACTCTCGACCGGCCGCGAGTCGTTCTCCCCGGACGCGGCGTACTACACCGGTCCGCTTCCCACGAACCCAATGGAGTTCATTCGCGGCGCGCCCGACTTCGCGGTCGAGGTCCGCAGCGAGAACGACTACGGCCCGGCGGCGGAGACGGAGATGGCCGCGAAGCGGGCCGAGTATTTTGAAGCCGGCACGCTCGTCGTCTGGGACGTGGACCCGGTGGCCGGCGTCGTCCGCCGCTACCGGCCCGACGGGTCGGTCGCGGAGTTCGCCGCCGGGGCCGAGGCCGACGCGGAACCGGCCGTCCCCGGCTGGCGGCTGTCGATTGACTGGCTGATGGCTTGATGCCGCCCGACGCTTCCCTCCTTCCCACCCCACCCCCACGCACCTCACTCCCATGACCGCACCCAACCCCGAATCGCTGAAGCTCGTCAAGGACCACGGCCGGCCGGCCGTCGCGTTCGCCGTCGCCCGAATTCCCGGCACGGGCCGCGTGTTCCTCGGGTCGTCCGACTTCAAGGTCACGGAAGGCGACCTGGCCGCCGCGAAGTTCGAGCCGACGGAGTTGTACGCCCACGGCAGCTACGTCACCACCCTCGCCCTCGCCGGGACGGCGCTCGTCTCCGGGGGGTACGACGGCAAGCTCGTCTGGTGGGACACGGAGAAGAAGAAGGAACTCCGCCGGCTCGACGCGCACGCGAAGTGGATTCGGCAGGTCACCGTGTCGCCGGACGGGAAGCTCGTGGCGAGCGTCGCGGACGACATGGTCTGCAAGTTGTGGGACGCGGCGAGCGGGAAACTCGTGCGGGAGCTGCGGGGCCACGCCGAGAAGACGCCGCATCATTTCAGTTCGATGCTGTACGCGGTCGCGTTCTCGCCCGACGGCAAGCACCTCGCCACCGCGGACAAGACGGCGAAGGTCGTCGTCTGGGACGTGGCGAGCGGCAAGCAACTGAAGACAGTGGAAGCGCCGGTCATGTACACCTGGGACCCGGTGCAGCGGCTGCACTCGATCGGCGGGGCGCGGTCGCTGGCGTTCTCGCCGGACGGCGCGCACCTGGCCGTCGGCGGCACCGGGAAGATCGGCAACATCGACCACCTGGAGGCGAACGGCCGGGTCGAGGTGTTCGACTGGCGGGCCGAGAAGCGGGTGGCGGAGCTGGTGCTCGACAAGTCGAAGGGGCTGGTGAACAAGCTCGCGTACGCCCCGGACGGGGCGTGGCTGCTCGCAGTCGGCGGGGCCGGCGAGGGGTTCGTCGCGTTCCTGGACGTGGCCGGCAAGAAGGTGCTGAAGCAGGAGAAAGTGGCGATGCACGTCCACGACATCAGCGTCACCCCGACGTTCGACTCGCTCGTGCTCGCGGGGCACAACAAGGTCGCGACGTACAAAATGGGATGAGCGCGAACCCCACCCCTCGAAGCGACGGGTGGGCTTTCGGTCGTTCCCTATTGGCTCAGGCGCAGGCCGATGGGGAGCGTGTCGCCGAAGAGCTGCGACTGGTCGTCGCCGCCGGTCGCGACGACCTCCTCCACCATCTTCGGCCACCCGGCCGGGACGCGGAGCGTGTGTAACAGCTTCGCGATGCCGTCGCGGTGGTCGTCGCTCACGTCCACGGCCCGGACGCCACTTCGCCGGGCGAGCTGCGCCAGGCAGAACGCCCAGCCCATGATCTCGTGGTCCGTCGCCGGGCGGAAGTCGATGAGCGCTTCCAGCCACCGCTCCACCACGCTCGGGTGCAGGAGCGTGTTCAGCGGTCCGTAGAGTTGCACCCGCGCCCCCAGTCGCGTTAGCGACCAGAACAGATAGGTCGGGACCGGCTGCTTGTTCAACTGCTGGAGCAACTCGTTTCCCAGGCTTTCCTTCGTCTTCGCGTCGAGCCGTTCGAGCGACGCGACGACCCGCCACATCTCGGCCAGCTCGTTGTTACTCGGCTTCGCCGGCGGCTTCGTCTTCGACGGCAGCAGCACCGGCCGCAGCTTGGCCCAGAGGTTCTGTTGAAGGGCCGTGTTCAGTCCGCCGGCGACGCGCCGCCACATGATCCAGTAGTCGGCCCCGCCCTCCACGACCGTCGGCTGCTTCGACCCCGCGGCGGTCGTCGCGGTGATGAGCTTCCACAGCGCCTCGACGCGGTAGCGGTCGAGCGGGTCGCCGAACCCCGGCCGCAAGCAGAACCCGACGAGGTTGTACCACCGCGACAGGAACGCCGGGCCGCGGGTGCGGTGTTCGGCCACGTCGTTGAACCCGTCCCACAGCCGGCGGCACAGGCCGGTCGGCCAGTCGGCGCGGCCGCCGTCGAGCGCCGCCTCCAGTGCCTTCGTCAGCTCCTGCGGCGGCGGGGCGTGCGGCTTGCCGGGCACGAACGTCTTGTGAATCAGGTCCAGCGCCGCCTGCACCTTGTCGTCCGGCCACACGTCGATGACCGTCGGCGTCTCCTCCGCGGGCGTCTCGCTCGGTGCGGCGTCGAGCACTTCCCGCACGTTAAACTCGAGCTTCCAGCGGTTGTTCTCCCGCGTCACGCACGCCAGTTCCAGCGTGCCGATCTCGGTACACTTCGCACTGAGCGTGACGGGAACCTGCTTCGTGCCGCTCCGCTTCCCGCCGCGGAGCATCGTGTGCAGCGGCGGCAGTTGCAGCAACTGGTCCGGCGAGAGGTGCAGCAGCTCCCCGGCCGCGTCCTCGCGGACGGTGGACGAGTACAGCGGGAACATGACCGGTCGGCCGAGCGTCAGCTCCAACTCCGGCTCCTTCAAATCGACCTGCTGCCCCTCGTCCATGTGCCGGGGGACGACGCATAGCACCGTGGTACTCGGTACTCGGTACTCGGTACTCGGTACGGGTTCGCGTTCCGCGTTCCGCGATCCGCGATCCGAGGTGGACAGGCCGATGTAGTACGACCGCGGGATGCCGCCGCCGATCCGCTTGCCGCCGGTGTGCTTCAGCCACGCGAAGTACGCCGCCCCCCACGCCACGGCGAGGTCGAGCGACGGCGACGTAAGGACCAGCGGCTTCCACTTCCCGCCGAACCACGGCCGCATCACGTCGAGGAGGCGGTCACGGAGCACGTCGGGCTGGAACACGCCGCCGTTGAACAGGATGGCGTCGATCTTCGCGTCCCCGGCGTGCTCGCGGACGAACGCGGCCAGGTGCTTCGTCACCGCCGGGTCGGCGACGTAGGGCAGGCCCATCTCCTGCAAGCCAGCGCGGTTCACGCGGGTCGGCTCGGCGGACAGCGGCACTTCCGGGAAGAATCCGTCGAAGATCGCGGCCGATACGTCGGCGGCGGTGATCGGCACGGAGATCGTGCCGCCGACGACCGACCGGCCGCGGCCGACGACCGTGACCGGGAACGCGGCTGGCGGCTTCGGCACGAGCATCGCCTCCTTCGCGTTCCGGCACGCCTGCACGAGGCCGCCGATCTGCGCCGCGTCCACCTTCCCGCCGGGCAGCTTCGCCTCGACCGCCTTCGCGAGCGCCAGGTCCATGTTGTCGCCGCCGAGCAGCAGGTGGTCGCCGACCGCGTCGCGGAGGAACGTCAGCTCGCCGCCCTCCTCGCCGGCCCGGATCAGGCTGAAGTCGCTCGTCCCGCCGCCCACGTCCACGACGAGACACCGCATCCCCGGCTTGAGCTTCGTCGCCTCCTTCGCCGGCCGCGTGCCGAGCCAGGCGTAGAACGCCGCCTGCGGTTCTTCGAGGAGCGAGACGTGCTTGAACCCCGCTTGCTTCGCGGCGTCGGCGGTGAGGTTGCGGGCCACGTCGTCGAACGACGCGGGGACGGTGATGACGACCTGCTGTTCTTCCAGCCGCTCGTCCGGGGACTTGGTCTTCTTGAAGTTCCAGGCGTCGATCAGGTGGCGGAGGTATCGCGTGGACACCTCCAGCGGCGACAGCCGCGGCACGTCCGGCGGCGCGCCCCACGGCAGCAGCGGGGCCGTGCGGTCCACCCCGGCGTGGCACAGCCACGACTTCGCGCTCGACACCTGCCGCCCCGGAACCTTCGCCCCGTGGTTCCGCGCGAACAGGCCCACGGCCTCGGTGGCATCCTTTTTCCACGGCAGATCGACGCTGCCCGGCGGCAGGTCGTGCGGCCCCGGCAGGTAGAGGAACGACGGCAAGAGCGGCTGCTCGCCGACCTGCCCGGCGGCGACGAGCTGCGGCACGTCGAACGTGTGCAGCTTCGGCCCGGCGGCCCTTACCTTCTCGGCCGTGTCCACGTAGGCGAGGGCGATGTTGGTCGTGCCGAGGTCGATGCCGACGAGGTAGCGGGACATTCGCGGACCTTGTATCTTCTGGGGAGAATGACTCCCACGATTTTAGGGCTGGACATCGGCGGGGCGAACCTGAAGGCGGCCGCCACCGACGGCCGTGCCGCATCGGTGGCGTTCCCGCTCTGGAAGCAGCCGGAGAAGCTGGCCGCGGCGCTCGGCGAGTTGGTCGGCCGCTTCCCGGAGGCGGACGAGCTGGCCGTCACGATGACCGGCGAGCTGTGCGACTGCTTCGAGACGAAGCGGGACGGCGTGCGGCACATCGTCACGGCGGTGATGAACGTCAGTCGCTGCCGGCCGGTACGGGTGTGGTCCACGGACGGGGCGTTCCTCGACACGAACGAGGCGAAGGAGCAGTACCTGAAGGTGGCGGCGTCGAACTGGCACGCGCTGGCGACGTTCGTGGGAAGCGCCTACGTGCCGAGCGGCCCGGCGATCCTCCTCGACATCGGCTCGACGACGACCGACGTGATCCCGATCCTCGACGGCGTGCCGTGCCCGACTGGCAAGACGGACTACGACCGGATGCCGATGGGGGAGTTGATATACACCGGCGTGCGGCGAACACCGGTGTGTGCGTTCATGGGGTTCGGCGGGGCGGCCGAACTGTTCGCCACGACTTTGGATGCGTACCTCCTGACCGGGGCAGTCGCCGAAGACCCGACCGATTCGGACACGGCCGACGGCCGGCCGGCGACGCGAAAGCACGCCCACGCGCGGATGAGTCGGATGGTTGGCGGCGACCCGGAGTTGATTTCAGAGGAAGTCACTCGCACTCTCGCGGAGGGGATCGCCGACCAACAGCGAATGCACATCCGTAGTAGCGCTGACAAGATACGGCGCATCCTCAACGCGAAGCTTCGGCGAATGTTCAACGACCCGGCGGCGTGCATTATCTCCGGGAGCGGAGAATTCCTCGCCCGTCGAGTCTGTGACCTCGACCCATCGTCGCTAACACCGGTGGTTTCACTCACCGAGCGTCTCGGGCCGGAGCGGTCGACGGCGGCCACGGCGTATGCCGTCGCCGTGCTGGCGAAGGAGCGGCCGCTGACGTGATGCCGTCGCAACGGCGAGCGTCGCGGCGTAAGCGCGACGTGCCTCCGAATCGGGGGGACGGGATGTCATTGTTTGTGGAACCCTGAGCGGAAGCGACGGGGTGTTGCGCAACACCCCGTCGCTTCCGCTCAGGGTTCCACAAAGCCGGTCATTGCCGGTTGGAGGCACGTCGTGCTCACGCCACGACGCTCGCCATCGCCACGGGTAGACGTTTCCGAGACAACCCATGATCGTCGTCAAACTCGGCGGCAGCCTGTACGACCACCCGGCCCTCCGCGACGGGCTGAACCAGTGGCTCGCCGATCACCCTGGCCCGGTGCTGCTCGTCCCCGGCGGCGGCGACATCGCCGACGGCGTCCGCGCGTTCGACAAGCTGCACGCCGTCGGCGAAGAGGCGGCGCACTGGGCCGCCGTGCGGGCGCTCAACGTCGCCGGCGACCTGCTCGCGTCCCTCGTCACCCGCAAGGACGTGGAAGTCCTCGACGCCTTCGCGTTCGCAAAGGAGGACGAGCGCCGCCCGGACCGGCTGCCGCACACCTGGGACGTGACGACCGACTCCATCGCCCTACGGGTCGCGGTAGTGCGGAACGCCACGAAACTGGTTCTGTTGAAGTCGAACGACCTGCGGCCGATGACGTGGGACGCGGCCGCGCTCATGGGGTTCGTCGATCGGCACTTCCCCAAAGTCGCCGCGGGCGTGCCGTTCCCGATCGAGGTGGTGAATTTCCGCCGCTACCTGGACGGTCAAAGATAAGTCGAGAGCAGGTACAGGCCGACGCCGACCATCGCCAGGAACCCGGCGATCTGCGTGCCCCAGCGGAATGCCTCGCGGAAAATGCGGTCCCACCGGTCGTGCCGGGTCGCGCTGTACACCAGGCTCACGACCACGAGCAGGACGGGCAGGTCCCAATAGATGCTGACGGCGAACAGGCTCACGCCACGCCCTCCGGTTTTGCGGTCGCCGCTTCCGGCGGCTTCGCCTTCGCCTTGTCCTTCTCGTCCTCCTCGTCGTCCCGGACGGCCGGGCCGGCGAGCGCGTCGTAGATCACGAGCAGGTTCAACACCCCGGCGATGAGCGTGTACACCCAGCCGAGGTCCCACCGCTTGTTGCCGTCGCGTTGCAGTTTCTGCAGCTCGTCGTCCGGCGGGGTGGCCATGTAATGGCCGACGACCGGCAGGCCGTTCGGCCTCACGACCGGGTCGGTGTCCGCGAGGTATTGCAGCACCGCCGGCCACGCCGCCGCCCCGATCCAGAACTGGCCGAGGAACTGCGGGCGGTACGACAGCGACTTCACCACCCCGTCGGACGTGAACGACAGCCGGCCGACGCCGATCTCGACCGGGGCGAGGTTCTTCACCGCGGACGCCGGCGGCAGCCAGACGTTCTTCATCGCGCCGAGGGCCATGCCGTAGAAGAACAGCGTGTACAGGCTGACGAAGAACAGCACGCCCTTCGCGACCCGGCCTTGCAGCACCTGCCCCAGCCCCGGCAGCAGGTAGCTGAGGACGGCGGCCAGCCAGTCGAGTTTGCGGGGTTCGGGCGGAGCGGCGGCCATGCGGGGGTATCCGGTCGGGCTTCCAAGCGATTCGTTTCCACCGCCGCGAGATTTTCGAGACGTTCCGAGATTATAGGGAGACGCCGGCGGATGGCTCAGGGCCGGCCGAGGACTTCGTCCAGCACCCAGCACCCGCGGCGGTGGGCGGCGCGCGGGTCGCGGCAGTGTGCGAGGACGGCCGCGTCCTCGCACCCGGCGTCCTGCAGCGCGTCGGCGAGGATCGGCATCCGGTCCCAGGCCGCGTCCGCCTCCACGGCCGTTGCCACCCCGACGGCCGTGTCGGTCCGCCACTCGGCGTCGAAGGCGGGGCGGCGGAACGGGTTGCCGAGCAGCTCGCGGAGGACGGCCGCCTGCTCGGCCCAGTGATCGACGAACGGGTCGGCGGACGCCCGCCGGGCGTTCTGGAAGTTCCGCAACAGGCCGGCGACGCGGGACGCCAGGAGCCACGGGCTTTGGTCCGTCCCGCCGAGCAGCCACGTCAGGATTTGCTGCGGCTCGCCGGACGCGAGTTGGAACACGGCCGACAGCAGGGAGAACTTCTCGTCCCGGCCCATCGGCCGGTCCGCGTCCTTCTCGAACCGTGCCGCCAGGCCGCCGACGCCGGGCAGCTGCCCGTCCACCAGCCGGCAGCACCCGCACGCGAACAGCAACATCTTCCGGTCGCTCGCCCGCTTTTTGATCGCGGTCAACATCGCGTCGAGGTCGCCCGTCGTCTCCCACTCGCTCGCGGTCATCGTCGGTCCGGGGGTAAATCGGGCGATCGAACTGGAGGCTTATTCTACACCCCGACGGGAAACCTTACCCCGGTGTCGGAAATCGCGGCCGGAATCCCGGCCGCCTGTCGGAAACCCGTTCTACGCTTTTAAACGGTTGACTTCCCCCCGAGGTGCCCGCGATGGCCGGTTCCGGCTCCCCCCTGTCCAAGTCCAACTCGGTCCGCGGGACGCCCGGCCTCGGCAACGGACACGACGCCCTCAAGAAGCGGGCCGTCGCCCGCGTGACCGAACGCATCGACCTCGCCAAGTCGCGCCACAAGCCGATTTCTCTGGTCCGGCAGGAGGCGAAGCGGGTCGTCGAAGTCTTCCTCGACCAGGAGGCCGGCACGCTCCACCGGTCGGAGCGGGAGAAGATGACCGAGCAGGTGCTGGCCGAGGTCCTCGGGTTCGGGCCGCTCGACGAGCTGTTCGGCAACGACAAGGTGACGGAGTTCATGGTCTTGGCGCACGACCAGGTCATCTCGCGGGACCGGGACGCCTGGCTGCCGCTGAACACGAAGTTCCGGGACAAGGAGCAGTACCGGGCGACGCTGGAGAAGGTGGTCGCGCAGGGGGAGCCGGCCGCGCCGCCGCCGGAGGGGGCGAAGCCGGGGCCGCCGGCCGGGTTCGACGTGAAGCTGATGAACGGGTTCCGCGCCGTCGGCGTGCTGCCGCCGACGGTGTTGGACCAGCCGCCGCTGGCGGTGTTCACGCGGGTGGTGAAGGCCCCGTCCGGGCTGACGCCGACCCCGCCGCCGCGGTCCGGGATCATGGCCGTGGCCCAGCGGCCGCAGCCGCTGGAGCAGCCGAAGAGCGGCCTGTTCCCGCAGAAGGGCGGGGCCGTGCCGCACCCGGTCCGGGCGACGCCGCTGGGCATGGGGGCGACCGTCCGGCCGCAGCAGGGCAAGCCGTGGACCGGGACGATCGACTTCAACGCCGGGCAGGCGGCCGCGAACTCCGACGCGGAGCAGACGGCCCTGACGCTGCGGATGACCGACCCGTTCGAGTACTACCGCGACCACCTGACGCAGAAGCTGATCGGCCGGCTGTCGTCGGCCGGGGTGTACGACCTGAGCGCGCTGCCGATGGGCGAGCTGAGCCGCGTCGTCGGGATGTACGTGAAGGAGTTCAACGACGAGGAGAAGCTCGGCCTGGAGAAGGCCGACCAGGACCGGCTGACGCTGGAAATCCTCGTCGCGATGAAGAAGTAGCCGCCCGCCGTCACACGGCCCCGAGCGGCCCGTAGGCCACGACGGTCGGCTCGTGGATCGGGAACCGGGCGAGCAGGTCGCGGACGGCCGTGGGCGTCACCGCCTCGTAGCGGGCCAGTTCCGTGTCGATGTCGTCGTACTCGCGGTTGTTGAGCCAGGCGCTCGCGATCGCCCCCATCCGGCCCATCGGCCGCTCGGACCGCCGCACCAGCCGCGACGCGATCTTGCTCTTCGCCACCGCCAGTTCCTCGGCCGTCACGCCGTTCGCCTGCACGTCGCGGAGGACCTTCGAGACGATGGCCAGGTTCTCCGTCGCGTTCTCCGGGTCACAGCTGAAGTACCCGCCGAGCGTGCCGTTCGCCTGGTTCGTGTCGATCCCGTACCCGGCCGCCTCGACGCGGCCGGGGTGCGTCAGCTCCCAGTAGAACCGGCTGCCGGTGTCGTCGCCGATGATCGTCGCCAGCACGTCCGCCGCGTACCGGGTCGGGTCCTCGACCGCCGGGCCGGGGGCCATGACCATGACGTGCTCCTGGCTCACGCCCTCCTTCACGATGACGTGCGACCCGGTCGTCGGCCGCGCCGGCGTCAGGCTCGACCGCGGCGGCTGGCCGCGGTTCCAGTGCCCGCACTTCGCCCCGACGAGCGCCACGAAGCTCGGCCAGTCGAACGCCCCGGCCGCCGCCACGACGACGTTCCCGGCCGCGTACCGGCGGTCGAAGTAGCCCTGCATCTGGTCGCGGGTCAGGGCCGTGATGCTCTCGACGCTGCCGAGGATGCTGTTCCCCAGCGGGTGGTCGCCGAAGTAAATCTTCCGGGCCTTGTCGCTCGCGTCGAACGGCGGCATGTCCGCGTACATGCCGATCTCTTCCAGGATGACCTGCTTCTCCGTGTCGAAGTCCTCCGGCCGCAGGCTCGGCCGCAGGATGTCCGCGAGGATGTCTACAGCCGTCGGCAGATATTCAGGTAGCACGGCCGTGTAGTACACGGTCGTCTCGTACTCGGTGTACGCGTTCGACTTCGCGCCGATCCGGTCGAAGTGCAGGTTCACGTCGAGGGCACTACGGTTGGGCGTCCCCTTGAACAGCATGTGTTCGAGGAAGTGCGACACGCCGCTCTCCGGCCCGACCTCGTCGCGGCTGCCGGACCGGACGTAGAACCCGACGCCGACGGAGCGGGAAGTCGGCAGCGTCTCGCCGATGATCTCGAGGCCGTTCGGGAGGGTGTGGGTATGAAATGGCATTCCGGGTACTCGGTGGCGGTTTTTGTAGGGTGGGCCGAGTCTTCGAGGCCCACCGGGTTTTGTCCCCTCTCCCCCGGCTCTGCGGGGGAGAGGGTTAGGGTGAGGGGGTC
>JAESGS010000311.1_pt1 | contig 51820 bp, 55 predicted proteins | sample 9269761 | NCBI WGS metagenome assembly JAESGS01 (sample SAMN15741799, study PRJNA653493) | algae metagenome | isolation source: Cyanosarcina radialis HA8281-LM2 and co-occurring heterotrophs from damp... | place: USA: Makauwahi cave, Hawaii | collected 2011-01-06 | reverse complement strand
CGCGCTGGCCATGGTCAAGCTTCCTGGCTATGGCACCCGCCGTCCCGGCCAGCTCTCCGGCGGCCAGCGCCAGCGCGTGGCGCTCGCCCGGGCGCTCGTCAACAAGCCCAAGGTGCTGCTCCTCGACGAGCCGCTCGGCGCGCTCGATCTGAAGCTGCGCGAGCAGATGCAGGAGGAACTGAAGAGCCTGCAAAAGTCGCTCGGCATCACCTTCGTCTTCGTCACCCATGACCAGGGCGAAGCGCTGTCGATGGCCGACCGCATCGCTGTCTTCAACGATGGCCGCATCCAGCAGCTTGGCAGCCCCGAAGATGTCTACAAGCAGCCGAAGACGCGGTTTGTCGCAGATTTCGTTGGCTCGTCCAACGTACTGCCGCAAAAGCTCTGCCAGCGGCTCGGGCTGAAGGCACCCTTTGCGAGCCTGAGGCCCGAGGCGATCGCCCTCGCCCAGCCGGTAGATGGCGCGCTCAGCCTCTCGGGCACCGTCTCCGCCCATAGCTTCCTCGGCGCCGTCAACCGCGTCGTCGTCGACGTCGATGGCGCCCGCGTCGCCGTTGCCAGCCCTGCCGCCCTTGCGGTGCCCGCGCTTGGCAGCCCCGTCACCATCAGTTTTGCCGCCAACGAGCTGCACCCGATGGAGGACGCATGACCGCCTTTGCCGAACCCCTCGTTCTGCCTGAACGCCGCGGCCCCGCCGGCCGCCTGTCGGACTTCTTCTGGAAGCACCCGCATCTGCTTCTGATGATCATGCTCGCGCCGCCGCTGCTCTGGCTCGGCGTCGTCTATCTCGGATCGCTCTTTGCGCTTCTGCTGCAGAGCTTCTTCTCGATCGACGATTTCTCGGGTCTGATCAATTACGAGTTCACGCTGGCGACCTATCGCCAGCTTTTGAGCGAAACCAATCTCGACATCATCCTGCGCACCGTGCTGATGGCCGCAACCGTCACGCTCGCCTCCGCCGTCATCGCCTTCCCGATCGCCTATTACGCGGCGCGCTATGCGCAGGGAAAATGGAAGGTGCTCTTCTATCTCGGCGTCATGCTGCCGCTCTGGTCGAGCTATCTGGTCAAGATCTACGCCTGGAAGCTGATCCTTGCCAAGGAAGGCATCCTCACCTGGTTCTTCGAGAAGCTGCACCTGCTCTGGCTGCTCGACGCCTGGCTGTCGCTACCCGTGGTCGGCGGCAACTCGCTCTCGGTCAGCTACACCGGCACCTTCATCGTCTTCGTCTATGTCTGGCTGCCCTTCATGATCCTGCCGATCCAGGCAGCACTTGAGCGCGTGCAGGGCAACCTGATCGAGGCGTCCTCCGATCTCGGCGGCACGCCGGCCCAGACCTTCCGCTACGTGCTGTTTCCGCTGGCGCTCCCCGGTATCGTCGCCGGCTCGATCTTCACCTTCTCGCTGACGCTCGGCGATTACATCATCCCGCAGATCGTCGGCTCGTCGCGCCTCTTCATCGGCCAGGCGGTTTACGCCCAGCAGGGAACCGCCGGCAACATCCCGCTTGCCGCCGCCTTCACCGTGGTGCCGATCGTCATCATGGGCGCGTATCTCTTTGTCGCCAAACGAATGGGGGCCTTCGATGCGCTCTGATCGCCTCAATCGCTCGCCGATGGGTCTGAAGATCGCGGCCGCCGCCGGCCTCGCCTTCCTGCACCTGCCGATCCTCTTGATCTTCCTCTATGCGTTCACGACGGAGGAAAAGAGCTATCAGTTCCCGCCGCCGGGGCTGACGACGCAATGGTTTGCCGTTGCCTGGAACCGGCCCGACGTCTGGGCGGCGCTGACGCTCTCCGTCAAGGTCGCCTCGATTGCGACCGCGGTCGCGCTGGTGCTCGGCACGCTCTGCGCCGCCGCCGTCAGCCAGACGCGCTTCTTCGGCCGCGAGACGGTCTCGCTGCTCGTCATCCTGCCGATCGCTCTGCCCGGCATCATCACCGGCATTGCGCTCAGATCCGCCTTTTCGATGGCCGATATCCCCTTTTCCTTCTGGACCATCGTGCTCGGCCACGCGACGTTTTGCATCGTCGTCGTCTACAACAATGCGGTCGCCCGCTTCCGGCGGATTTCCGGCTCGCTGATCGAGGCATCGATGGATCTCGGCGCCGACGGCTTCCAGACCTTCCGCTACATCATCCTGCCGAACATCGGCACGGCGCTCTTGGCTGGCGGCATGCTCGCCTTCGCGCTCTCCTTCGACGAGGTGATCGTCACGACGTTTACCGCCGGCCAGCAATCGACGCTGCCGATCTGGATGCTCGAAGAGCTGATCCGCCCGCGCCAGCGGCCGGTGACCAATGTCGTCGCCATGGTCGTAGTGCTCGTCACCTTCCTGCCGATCCTCGGCGCCTACTACCTCACCCGCGACGGCGACCAGATCGCCGGCGCCGGCAAATAACTCGACTTTCAAGGGAGAACAGACATGGACACCCAACTGCTGATCGGATCGCGCTTCGAGGCCGGCACCGAGGCCGACGAACACATCCTGAACCCGCGGACGGGCGGCAAGATCGTCGATCTGCCGGAAGCCTCGCATGCCCAGGTCGAGGCAGCCGTCGACGCCGCCGAAAGCGCCTTCACCAGCTGGTCGCAGACGACGCCCGCCGAGCGCTCCAACTATCTCCTGAAGATCGCCGACGCGATCGAGAAGGATGCCGACGGTTTTGCCGCCCTTGAGGCGCTCAACTGCGGCAAGCCGATCAACGCCGTAAAGAATGACGAGCTGCCGGCGATCGTCGACTGCTGGCGCTTCTTTGCCGGCGCCGTGCGCAACCTGCACGCGCCGACCGCGGGCGAGTACCTGCCCGGCCACACCTCGATGATCCGCCGCGACCCGATCGGCATCGTCGGCTCGATCGCGCCCTGGAACTATCCGCTGATGATGATGGCCTGGAAGCTGGCGCCGGCGATCGCGGGCGGCAACACCGTCGTCTTCAAGCCCTCCGAACAGACGCCGCTGACGGCGCTGAAGCTCGCGCGCGTGCTCGCCGACATTCTGCCGGAAGGCGTGGTCAACGTCGTATCCGGCCGTGGCGAGACGGTCGGCAACGCGCTGATCAACCATCCGAAGATCTCGATGGTCTCGATCACCGGCGATATCGCTACCGGCAAGAAGGTGCTGGCCGCTGCCGCCAAGACCGTGAAGCGCACGCATCTCGAACTCGGCGGTAAGGCCCCTGTCATCGTCTATGACGACGCCGACCTCGAAGCGGTGGTCAACGGCATCCGCACCTTCGGCTATTACAATGCCGGCCAGGACTGCACCGCCGCCTGCCGCATCTATGCCGAGGCCGGCATCTACGAGAAGCTGGTCGCCGACCTCACCTCGGCCGTTTCGACCATCCGCTACAACCTTGCGGACGACACCGAAAACGAGATCGGTCCGCTGATCTCGCGTCGCCAGCGCGACCGTGTCGCAAGCTTCGTCGAGCGCGCCGCCGACCAGAAGCACATCGAGATCACAACCGGCGGGGCCGCCGGCAGCACCGACGGCTTCTTCTTCCAGCCGACGGTTGTGGCCGGCGCCACGCAGGAAGACGAGATCGTCCGGCGCGAAGTCTTCGGTCCGGTCGTCTCCGTCACCCGATTCACCGGCAAGGACGATGCCGTCGCCTGGGCAAACGACAGCGATTACGGCCTCGCCTCCTCCGTCTGGACCAAGGATATCTCCAGGGCGATGAAGGCCGCATCCCGCCTGCAATATGGCTGCACCTGGATCAACACCCACTTCATGCTGACCAACGAGATGCCGCATGGCGGCGTCAAGCAGTCGGGTTACGGCAAGGACATGTCGGTCTACGCGCTCGAGGACTACACCGCCGTTCGCCACATCATGATCAACCACGGCTGAGGCTCACCGCCCCGGACGCGGAGAATGCATGCAAACGAAACAAACGGGAGGAGTTTGCGATGTACCGTCGTCAATTGCTTGTTGCGGCTGGGGCCTTCGGCCTCAGCGCCCTCGTGCTCACGCCGGCGGCGTTTGCCGCCGACGCGGCACCGGATGTGGTCGCAGCCTATGTCGCGGCCTGGAATGCCCATGACTCAGGCAAAGCCGCATCCTACTTCGCCGACGACGTCACCTATTACGACGCATCGGTCGGCAAGCCGGTCATCGGCAAGGATGCCGCCAAGACCGGCGTCATCGACAATTTCCTGAACGCCGCTCCCGATGCCGTCTGGACCATGAAGGGCGACCCGATCGCTAGCGGCGACAAAGTGTCCTTCGAATGGGAGTTCTCCGGCACCAATTCGGGCGCCTGGGCCGATGGCACGGCCGCGACCAACAAGAGCTTCAAGTTCACCGGCGCCTCGGTCTTCACCGTCAAGGATGGCAAGATCGCCGCCCAGAACGACTATTACGACGCGCTCGGCTTCTACAAGCAGCTCGGCTTGATGCAGTAGTCGGCACCCAGCGGCCGTTTCGCCGCTTCGATGGCCGCAAGCTTCGGCGTGCGGCCTTCGTCTTTTGCCTGCAAATCATGAATGCAAAACTCATAAATGACTTGCACCGCGAAAAATCTTGAGTAACACGATCACCTTATGAGTTTCTGACCACGCTCAGAAGGTGTCCAATGCTTGCAGGACGACGTTCGTCCACGGTTGTAATTCCGATCAGGCTCACCCACGTGCGGGTGACGCGATGACGGCTGCCGTTTCCGAACCGGTCATGGCGACCGGCGGTCCCAAGGCATTGTCGGCCGCCTTTGCCGGCCCCCATGCCTGGTGCAACGAGAAGATGGTTCTCTCGGACGAACTGTCCGATGGCGTGGCGTTGACGGATTTCTTTTCCTCCGGCGCCTTCGATCGGGCGCTCGACATCTACACGGAAAAATCCGGCGCCAGCGATCGGCGCGCGGTCGCCTCCATGTGGTCCCTCTATTATTTCTCCGCCCTCACCATCCCCTATCTGGTGGCACGCGTTCTCGACCACCATGTCCTTCCGGTCTCCTTCGACCACATGAAGGTGGCGCTTGCCGAGGACGGCCTGCCCCGAGCCTTCGGCGTTGCTACGTCGGGCGATTGGCAGGAGGGGGACGACACCGACGTCTTCGCAACGCTCGCCCCTTTGATGCAAGGGCATCTGCGGGAGGTCGTCGGCCACCTCAAATCCGTCGGCGGCATCGCCCCGAAGCTCGCCTGGAACAATGCGCTCGTCTATATCGACTATGCGCTGCGCGCCTCCGGCATCGAGCCGCTGAACGCGCAGGCCGACGCGCTGATCGGCAGCAAGTCCCTGCCGGACGGCACGCCCAATCCCTTCTTCGATTGCCTGCGGCACGAGGAGGAAGACGGCACCCGTGTCTGCCGGCGCAAGATCTGCTGCCTGCGCTATCTGCTGCCCGGGGTCCCGAGCTGCGGCAGCCTCTGCGCCCTTCCGAGTCAAAGGAACCAATAGGTTTTGTCTTCCCGCTTCCCCTTCCCGGCCGCCCTGCGGCTGACACTCGTTTTCATCACCGCCCTGCTCTTTGCTGTCTCCGCCCGCGCCGAAGGCAACTGGCCGATGACCGTCACCGATGCGGTTGGCCGCGAGGTGACGATACCGGCAAAGCCGAAGGCGATCCTGCTTGGAAGCGGCTTCAATCTCGTCGCCCTGTCGCTCATCCATCCCGATCCCGTCAGCCTGCTTGCCGCCTGGTCCGGCGACATGAAGACCGACAACCCCGAGATCTACGAGAGCTTCCGGCGGAAGTTCCCCGCGATCGCCGACGTGCCACAGATCGACGATGGCACCGGACCGGGCCTCTCCTTCGAAACGCTGCTGACGGTGAAGGCCGATCTCGCGCTGCTCAACAACTGGCAATCCGACACTGAGTCCGGCAGACGCGCCATCGAGTATCTGACCGGCATCGGCGTGCCCGTGGTGGTGGTCGACTTCAACAACGACGCGCTGACCGGCACGCCGCGCATGATGCGTCTGCTCGGCCGTATCCTCGAACGGGACGAACAGGCCGAAGCGTTCGCCCGGTTCTATGAGGACAAGCTCAAGCTGATCCGTGACCGCATCGCCGCCAAGCCGGAACCGCGCCCGCTGGTGCTGATGGACGCCTTCCCCCAACCCGACCGCTGTTGCTGGGCCTATGGCACTGGCGGTCTCGGCGAATTCCTGACGGTGGCCGGCGGCCGCAACTTTGCCGAAGGCGTGCTGCCGCGGCCGGGCGGCACCGTCAACGCCGAGGCGATCATGGCCGCCAATCCGGAAATCTATATCGCCACCTCCTCGCCCGGCGGCAAATACGGCACGCTCTCGATCGGCCCCGGCGTCAGCGAAGACGAAGCGCGCGAGACGCTGGCCCGCACCGTCGAGGCGCCGGCGCTGAAGACCATCCGCGCCGTCGAGGAAAAGCGCGTGCACGGTCTCTGGAACTTCTTCAACGCGATCCCGCTCAATATCGTCGCCGCCGAAGCCTTCGCCACCTGGATCCGGCCGGATCTGTTCGGCGATCTCGATCCGCAGAAGAGCCTTGCCGAGATCAACGCCCGCTTCGCCGCGGTGCCCTTCGAAGGCACCTACTGGGTGGACCTGACACCCGCCAGGTAGAGGGACGTCCCGCACACGCGAGCGCGGGCCCACACGGCATCGTCACGCGTGTTCACCAATTCGTCAGGGTGCTTCCTTTCGTCCGACGCCCCGGCGTGTTGCCAGTCGGCCCCCACCCTATATAAAGGCCAGGTGGTGTAGCGCGCCGTTCGGGAAGGCGAGCGTCGCTGTAACACGTTGATCGGCTGCACGATTTCTCTGTTGCGTCGATTCCGGACCAAGGAATGATGCGAGGTTGAGGAGGATCTTGATGCTGTGGTTGATTGCGTTGCCGCTCGGTCTTGTCGTCGTGTATCTGGCAGCGCGCTTCAGCCGCTTTCGTCATTGGGCCGAACCGATCCTCTCCGTCGCCGTGGCGCTCGGCCTGCTCGTCGCCTTCATCATCTGGTTTGCCGACCGCGACGGTCGCACGCCCCCTGCGCCACAGCCCGCTGAGACGACGCAACCGGCCGGCCTCACGGCCGCCAACGTTGCCCTGGAAGGCCTGACCTTCGAACAGAGCCAGCCGGAGAGAAGCTTCCGGCTGCGCGGCACGGTGACGAACAAAGGGCCGCAACTGCTCGAATATTTCCGCCTCGCAGTTACGCTCGAAAACTGCCCCGACGGCAATTGCGAGACGATCGGCAACGACACCGCGCTCATCCTCGCTCGCGTGCCGGCAGGCCAGAGCCGTTCGTTCGAAACCTTCCTCACCTTCCCCAACCGCGAGGGCGAAAGCCTGACGGCGCCGAAATGGACGACCGAGATCCAGGAAGTCCGCGGCGCTAACCGGTAATCGGCGGCGCGGGAGCGGAAGCACCTGAACGGTAGCCCCCGTCTGCCCGCGCCCGGCAGTCAAGCCGCTGCCGGGCGCTGCAACGCCTCGACGAGCTTCGCTGTTGACAACACCTCGGCAAATTCCGACCGCAAGGTCGCCACGTGGGCGCGGTGGATGTCGCGCGCCGAAATCACTCCGCCTTCGCCGTCCGGCTGGTCGAAGCAGTCGCAGGCATCCTCGACGAGGATCATGCGGTAGCCGAGATTGGCGCCGACACGCACCGAGGTCGAGACGCACATGTCGGTAGAAATGCCGAAGGCGACGACCGTCTCGACGCCGAGACGACGCAGGCGCAAGTCGAGGTCGGTACCGATAAAGGCGGCGTTGACGCCCTTGGTGACGAGAGCCTCGTCTTCCATCGGTCCGAAGCCCGGCCGGAAGCCGTTGCCGGGCGCGCCCAGGGAAAGCGTCGAGCCGGGCATGACGCTGTCGTGGCGCACGTGAATGACCGGCCGACCGCTTGCCCGCCAGGCGGCAAGGAGCGCAAGGCCGTTTTCATCGACCGCCTCATTCCAGCGACGCGGCCAAGGGGCGCTGTCAAAGGCCTGCTGCATGTCGATCGGCAGCAGCACGGCATTGTTGGGGACACTCATTTTGGGCATGGCAAGGCTCCTTTGTTGTAGGGAGACGCTATCTTGCCTATCGTCCGATTTCACTGGACATGATGGCGCCTGGCCGGACATATGTCCGGAAATGGCGACAAGGAGGCGACGCTTTGACGGAAATCGATGAAAAGGATCGCCTGCTTTTAGCGGCTCTCAGACAGGATTCGCGCCAGAGCCTGGTGGCACTGGCCCGCCACAGCGGCCTTTCGCGCAGCGCGGCCCATGACCGGCTGCGACGGCTGGAATCGAAGGGCGTGATTGCCGGCTACACCATCCGCCTCGGCATCGAAGACCAGAGCCCGACGGTCAAATCGCTGATCGCGATCACCTTCCAGCCCGGAAAGAACTGCGACCATATCGTGCCGCATCTCTCGGCCATGCCGCCCATCGTCACCTGCTGGTCGCTCGCTGGCGCCACCGACCTGATGGTGCTGGTCGAATGCGCCTCCAACGGCGATCTCGACACCATCCGCCGCCAGATATCGATCATCCCGGGCGTCGCGACGGTGCAGACGCACGTGGCGCTGAGGACGCATTTCAACCGGCGGGACTAGGCAAACGAAATGCGTCGCCGGCACGCTTGCACCGGCGACGCGATTCGCCTGCAGCTTGACGCTCAGGCCGGCCGGCTGATCTCGTCGAGATACCAGTTGATGTAGCGCAGCTCGTTCTGCTCCATCGGCGCGATCGGGCCCGGTACGAAATAGTGCGAACGCACGCCCCGCGCTGTGTGCTCGATGATCGCCTTGTCCTCGTCGGTCGTCACCTTCCAGAGCCAGGTGAGCTTTTCCAGATCGTAGTCGCGCCCCTCCTCGGCCTTGCCGTCGACGAGCCAGATCAGCTCCATCTCCGAGGTTTCGGCCGTCTTCGGGATGAAGCGGTAGATCATGCCATGGTCCGGATAGCAGACGAGGAAGGTGGTGCCGCCCAGATGGATCGAGGTGACGCCGCCGTCGAAATCGGTGAAGCGGCCCATCAGCGTGCTCAGCGCCTGCCCGTCCTTGCTGCCGGTCTGGACGCCGTCATAGAGCGCGTAGCGGAAGGCATGGATGGTCTCCTTGCCGCCGGTGGAATTCTGCCAGTGATTGCCGGAGGCGACCTCGATGCCGAGCGCGCAGGTGCGCGCCTCCATCTTGGCGTTCAGTTCCTCGATCAGGTGCAGCGGCTGTTCCAGCGCATGGGTTTCGGAATATTCCGGATGCGCCGGCCCGCAATGGTAGCACTCGACGTAATTCTCGACCGCAAGCTTCCAGTTGGCGTCGAGCGCATAGCTCTGACGATGGGCGATCTTCGCCGATCCCCAGCCATACTGCCCGCAGGTCGCATGCAGCAGCCGTTCGACCTCGGAGAAATCGAGCGGCTCGGCGGCAAACGAGATGAAGATCAGCCCTTCGACGACACGCACGTTGAGCTTCTTCAGCCCGTGGTCCTCGCGCTTGAAATCCTTGGGCATCAGCCTTGCTGCCTTCAGCGCGCCGTCATTGCCATAGGTCCAGGCATGGTAGGGACAGACGAAGGCACGGGCATTGCCCTTGTCCCTGGTGCAGACCTCGGCCCCGCGATGACGGCAGACATTCAGCATCGCATGGATCTCGCCGCTCGCCGTCCGGGTGACGATCACCTGCTCGGACGCCATGCGGAAGACCTCGAAATCATTGGCGTTGGGGATCGCGCTTTCATGGGCGACGCAATGCCAGTGGCGCCGGAACACCCGCTCGAGGTCTCGTTCATAGATCTCCGGGTCGAGATAGAAGGCGCGGGCAAGCCCATGACCGGGACGATGGCCGGCGACGAGCTGATCGATGCGATCACCCGCAACTGTCGTATCCTTAAGCTCCGATGCGAGCATGGACTGAACTCCAGAAAGAAGACCGGAAACCCGCGATCCGGCACGCGTATTGTCCTGTTCTAGGCCCGGAACGGCCCCTCATCCGCGCATTGAGGCGCTGCCCCTCATTCGCCTGCCGGCACCTTCTCCCCGTTTTTGACGGGGAGAAGGGATATGCGGCACCGTCTCGCCATTGCCTGAACCATCGGTATGGCAGGTCCCCTCACCCCGCCTGCGGGGAGAGGGTTAGGGTGATGCAGCCTCAAACGCGAATTTACATCCGCACCCGCTCCGCCCTCGGGTCGTACATTGGCTTCAGCGACGCCTCCGCCTTCACCCGCGTTCCGGCGATCTCGATCTCGAAGCTTGATCCGAGCACGTCCCCTGCGCTCTCGCCTTCCGAGGGCACGTAGCCGAGGCCAATGGCGCCGCCGAGGTGGTGGCCGTAATTGCCTGACGTGATCGTGCCGACGATCTTGCCGTCGCGAACGATCGCCTCGTTGTGGAAGAGCAGCGGCTCCGGATCGGAGAGCCGGAACTGCACCAGCCGGCGCGACAGCCCGCGATTGTGCTTCGCAAGCACCGCCTCGCGGCCGATAAAATCGCCCTTGTCGGCCTTGACCGCAAAGCCGAGCCCGGCTTCGAGCACATGGTCCTCGTCGGTGATGTCGTGGCCGAAATGGCGGAAGGCCTTTTCGATGCGGCAACTGTCGAGCGTATGGATGCCGCAGAGCTTGAGGCCCAGCCCCTCGCCCGCCGCCTCCAGCGCCTCGAACACATGCGCCGTCTGGTCGGTCGGGACATAAAGCTCCCAGCCGAGCTCGCCGACATAGGTGACGCGGTGGGCACGGGCCAACCCCATACCAACCTCGATCTCGCGCGCCGTACCGAAGGGATGGCCGGCGTTCGAGAAGTCGTTGGGGCTCACCTTCTGCATGAGGTCCCGAGCCTTCGGCCCCATGACGCAGAGCACGCTTTCGCCAGCGCCGACATCGGTGATCACCACGAACTCGTCGGTCAGATGCTTGCGCAGCCAGGCAAGGTCGCGCTGTAGCGTGGCGCCGGGGACGACCAGCAGGAACGCGGTTTCCGACAGCCGCGTCACCGTCAGGTCGCTCTCGATGCCGCCGCGGGCGTTCAGCATCTGGGTATAGACGATCCGGCCGGGCTCGACATTCATCTCATTGGCGCAGAGCCGCTGCAGGAAGGAAAGCGCATCGCGCCCTTCGACCCGGATCTTGCCGAAGGATGTCATGTCGAACAGGCCGACGCCGTTGCGAACCGCCAGATGCTCGTCCTTCTGGTTTTCGAACCAGTTCTGCCGCTTCCAGGAATAGCGGTACTCCCGCTCCTGACCGTCCTTGGCAAACCAGTTGGCGCGCTCCCAGCCCGCCACTTCGCCGAAGACGGCGCCGCGGGCTTTCAGATGCTCATGCAGCGGCGAACGGCGGACGCCGCGGGCGGTCGCCATCTGGCGATAGGGAAAATGGTCGGCATAGAGCAGGCCGAGCGTTTCCGAGACGCGGTCTTTCAGGTAGGCGCGGTTCTTCTGGAACGGTTGCGCCCGGCGGATATCCACCTCCCAGAGATCGAAGGGCGGCTCGCCGTCGTTCATCCACTGAGCGAGCGCCATGCCGGCACCGCCGGAGGAAACGATGCCGATCGAGTTGTAGCCCGCTGCGACCCAATAGCCCTTCACCTCCGGCGCTTCGCCGAGATAGTAGCGGTCGTCCGGCGTAAAACTTTCCGGGCCGTTGAAGAAGGTATGGATACCAGCCGTTTCCAGCATCGGCATGCGGTTGACCGCCATTTCGAGGATCGGCGCGAAGTGGTCGAAATCGTCCGGCAACTGGTCGAAGCAGAAGTCTTCGCGGATGCCCTCCATTCCCCAGGGCTTGGCCTTGAGCTCGAAGGCGCCGATCAGCATCTTGCCGGCATCCTCCTTGTAGTAGGTGCACTCGTCGGGCACGCGCAGCACCGGCAGACGCTTCAGCTCCGGGATCGCCTCGGTGACGATGTAGAAATGCTCGCAGGCGTGCAGCGGCACCGTGACACCCGATTGCCGCGCAAACTCCCTGCCCCACATGCCGGCGCAGTTGACCACATGATCGGTCTCGATCGTATAGGTCTCGCCGTTCTGCTCGCAGGTGACGCCTGTCACCCGGCCGTCCTTCTTCAGGACAGACGTCACCTTGACGCCTTCGATGATCGTTGCGCCGTTCTGGCGCGCGCCCTTGGCAAGCGCCATGGCGATGTTGGCTGGGTCGCACTGGCCGTCGAGCGGCAGGTGCACTGCAGCCTTCACGTCCGAGGTGTTGAGGTGCGGATACATCGCCTTCACTTCGTCAGGCGTGATCTCACGCACGTCGACATTGAAGGCGCGCGCCAGCGAGGCCTGGCGGTAAATCTCCTCCTTGCGCTCCTCCGTCAGCGCCACGGTGATCGAGCCGTTCTGGCGCATGCCGGTGGAAATTCCGGTCTCGGCCTCGAGCTTGACGTAGAGATCGGCCGAATATTTCGCGAGCCGCGTCATGTTCTGCGAAGCACGCAGCTGGCCAATGAGGCCCGCCGCATGCCAGGTGGTGCCCGACGTCAGCTGCTTGCGCTCAAGCAGCACCACGTCGGTCCAGCCGAGCTTGGCCAGGTGGTAGGCGACCGAACAGCCGGACACGCCACCGCCGATGATGACCGCACGGGCTTTCGAGGGAATAGGCTTGCTCATGCACGCAGTCTTTCGTTGGAGGGATCCCAGAGCGGCTGGTCCGCCTCGACCGTCGCCTTGAAGCGGTCGCCGAAGATCTCGACCTCGATTTCATTGCCGGGCACCGCAAGATCGGCCCTGAGCATGCCGAGCGCGATCGACTTGCCGACCCGGTGGCCCCAGTTGCCCGATGTGGTTTCGCCGACCACCTGGCCGTCGGACCAGAGCGTCGACATGTAAGGCGCGTCGCAGCCGTCGGCGGCGACGGTCAGCGTCACGAAGCGCTTGGAAATGCCCTGCTGCTTCTCCCGCTCCAGCGCAGCCTTGCCCTTGAAGCCGGGCTTGCCCCAGTCGACGAAGCGTTCCAGCCCGCCTTGCAGGATGGTGTAGTCGGTGGAAAGATCGCCCTTCCAGGCGCGGTAGCCCTTCTCGATGCGCAGGCTGTCGAGCGCCTCCATGCCGAAGGGTTTGAGCCCATGTTTCTGACCGGCCGCCCAGACCGCGTCGAAGATCGAAGCGGTATCCTCCACCTTGGTGTGGACCTCCCAGCCGAGTTCGCCGGCAAAGGACACGCGCACCAGCTGGCAATAGCGCCCGGCGATCTGAGCCGTCTGGTGCGTGAGCCAGCCCTTGGCGAGATCCGCTTCACTGACCTCGGCAAGGATCGCGCGCGACTTCGGCCCGGTGAGGATCTGGCAGGAGAAAGACTTGGTTACGTCGTCGATGCTGAAGGCGGCCTTGTCAGGCCGATGCTTCGTCAGCCACTCGAAATCATGCCACTGCGCCGTTGCGGCGGTGATCAGGAAGAAGAAATCCTCGTCCAGCATCATCACCGACATCTCGGTAACGATCCGGCCCTTGTCGTCGGAGAAATAGGCAAGGCCGATGCGCCCAGGCTTCGGCACGCGGCCGGTGATGAGCCCGGACAGCCATTCGGTCGCCCCCTCGCCCTTCACCCGGAAGCGCGAGAAGCCCGGCAGGTCGAGAATGCCGGCGGCATCGCGCACGGCGAGGCACTCCTCCTCGATGCGCTTCGCCCACGGCCCTTCACGGCCCCAGGTCTGCGTCGCCTCCTCGGACGTGTCGTCGCCGGGCTTGGCGTACCACATCGCCCGTTCCCAGCCGTTGTAGGGCTTGAACTGCGCGCCGAGTGCTGCAATCCGGTCGTGGATCGGCGACAGCTTCTTGCCGCGGCCGGCCGCCCAATAGTGTTTGGGAAAATGCATCGCATATTCGTGGCCGTAGATCTCCATGCCCTTGGCGATGCAATAGTCCTGGTCGGTGTAGTCGGTGTAGCGTCTGGGGTCGCAGGACCACATGTCCCACTCGGTCTGTCCCTCGGTGATCCATTCGGCCAGCACCTTGCCGGCGCCGCCCGCCTGGCAGATGCCGAAGGTGAAGACACAGGCCTCGAAGGCGTTCGGCACGCCCGGCATCGGCCCTATCAGCGGGTTGCCGTCGGGTGCATAGGGGATCGGGCCGTTGATGATGCGCGACAGCCCGGCCGTTCCGAGGATCGGTACGCGCTCGACCGCGTCGTTCAGGTACCATTCCAGCCGGTCGAGATCGTCGGGGAAAAGCTGGAACGAAAAGTCTTCCGGCATCGGATCGTCAGGCGTGACCCAATGGGCGCGGCAGTTGCGCTCGTAGGGGCCGAGGTTCATGCCGTTCTTCTCCTGGCGGAGATAGTAGGAGCTGTCGACGTCACGCAGAAGCGGCAGCTTGTGGCCGGCTTCTTTCGACCAGGCGGCAAGCTCCGGGATCTCGTCGAACAGGATGTACTGATGGCTCATCACCATCATCGGCACGTCACGGCCGAACATCTTGCCCACTTCGCGGGCATAGTAGCCGGCGGCGTTGACGACATATTCGCAACGGATCTCGCCCTGCGGCGTCGAGATCACCCATTCGTCGTTTTCGCGGCGAGCAGCCGTGACGGGACAGAAGCGGATGATCTTCGCGCCCATGTCGCGCGCGCCCTTGGCGAGCGCCTGCGTCAGCTGCGCCGGATCGATGTCGCCATCATAGGGATCGTAGAGCGCGCCGGTCAGTTCGTGCGTTTCGAGGAACGGGTAGCGGGCACGCATCTCGTCGGGCGAGAGAATATCGAGATCCATGCCCTGGTAGCGGCCCATGCCGACGACGCGCTTGAACTCCTGCAACCGCTCCTTGGAGTGGCCGAGCCGGATCGAGCCGGTGACGTGATAGTTCATCGGGTAATCGACGAGCGCGCCGAGGTCGCGATAGAGCGACGCCGAGTAGCGCTGCATGTTCATGATCGACCAGGACGACGAGAAGGTCGGAACGTTACCGGCTGCATGCCAGGTGGAACCAGCCGTCAGCTCGTTCTTTTCCAGAAGCACGCAATCGGTCCAGCCGGCCTTGGCGAGATGGTAGAGCGAGGAAGCCCCGATCGCTCCCCCACCGATGATCACGACGCGTGCGTGCGACGGCAAATTCGACATCAACTGTTCCCTCGTTTTGGCGGAATTCTTGCCGGTGAAGCCGGGCGCCATCAAGCAACGGAAACAGGCTTTATTGATCGATGTTTTCGATTAGATTGGCGCGATTGCAGCGGGAGAGAACGACATGCAGGTGGAGCTGATCGAAACCTTCCTGGACCTGATGGAGAGTCGTTCGTTCAACCGCACCGCCGAGCGGCTGAACCTCACCCAGTCGACCGTCTCACATCGGGTGAAGGCACTGGAAGCGCAGTTCAACCGCAAGCTCTTTACCCGCAACAAGGGCGGCACCGTACCGACGGCCGCCGGCCTGCGCTTTCTCGACTATGCAAAAGCCTTGCAAAACCAATGGCATGAAGCCACGCGCGCGGTCACCAATGCCGGCGCGCTGGAGCGCTCCATGCGGCTTGGTGTCCAGCACGATCTGGCGGAAGCTTTTGCCGGAGAATGGATGGCGACGATCCGCCGGGAGCTGCCCGGCATCGAGATCTATATGGAGGCGGACTATTCCAACCAGATGAACCGCGATCTCGGCGCCGGCGACCTGGATCTGGCGATCCTCTACACGCCCCACTACCTGCCCGATCTCTACTACGAAAGGATCGGCGATCTGCATTACGTCATGGTGAGCACAGAGGCGCAGATGCTGGCCGAGATCCGCTCCGAGAGCTACATACGCTCAAGCTATTCGCCAGGCTTCGATCGCGCCCACCGGCTGGCGCTGCCGCATCTTTCCGCAGCTCTGCTTGCCGCCGGCCAGAACATGGCGATCACCCGGCTGCTTCGCACACTCGGCGGGTCGGCCTACGTAACGGCAGCGACGGCCGAGCGGCTGGCGGACGACGGATTTGCCGCGCGCGTTCAGGACGCGCCCGTCATCCCGCAAACGGTCTATGCGGCCACCAGCCTGCGCACCCGCCACGCCCACCAGCACCGCAAGATCATCGCCGCCATGGCCGATCTGCTCGCGACGCTGCCGGTGCCGAATTCGGAAACAGGTTAAGCCATGCGGCGTTGAATGAGCCGCTGCAGAAACATCAGGATCGAAACGATCGCGAGATAGTAGATCAGCGCTGCCGAATACCACTCGACGAAGCGGAAGCTGGAGGCGATCGCATCGTTGACGACAGCCATGATCTCGCGCATCGAAATTACATAGGCAAGCGAGGTCAGCTTGATCAGGTTGATGAACTCGTTGACCAGCACCGGCATGACGATCCTGAGCGCCTGCGGCAGGACGACCAGAAAGAAGGTCTGCCAGCGATTGAGCCCGAGCGCACGCGCCGCATCCGTCTGCCCCTGGCCGATCGCCGCAAGCGCGCCGCGCATCGCCTCCGCCATGTAGGCTGCCGTGACCAACGTAAACGCGATGAAGGCGGCGACGAAGGGCGTGTACCAAGGCGCCCGCGTCAGGCCCGGAAAAAGCTGCGGCGCGCCGTTCCAGACGATCAGGAGTACGAGGATCAGCGGCGCCGAGCGAAACAGCCAGACATAGACCTGCGCTGCCGTGCGCCTGACCGCCGCCATCGAATTGAGCGCGACGGCAAGCGGCAGGCAGAGCAGGAACGACGCCGCCTGCACCAGGATCGACAGCAGGATGGCAATGCCCGCCCCCTGCAACATGACGGGCATGGTCAGGGCATCGAAAAACAGCTTTGTATCGAAGTTCATGCCCCGCCTCCTTTCGCTCAGGAGTCGTAGTCGACGTCGAAGAGCGCCGGATCGAGGCCGTATTTCTTGGCAAGGTCACCAAAGAAGCCCTTTTCCTTCAAGGCTTTCAGCCCTGCCTTCACCGCGGCTGCATCGCCACCGTCACGGCGGCTGTAGATGCCGTATTTGAAATCCGAGGCCCAAATATAGGGGAGCGTGAGCGCGCCGTCGGAGCGCGAGGCGCGATAGGCACCCTCAGCTTCCTCCGTCACGGTCGCATCGACGCGGCCGACGAGCACCTGCTGGTAGGCGGCCTGCTGGGTCGGGTATTCCTGCACATCGACCGGCGGCAGGCCTTTGGCCGCGAGTGCCTCGTTGAGCGGCCCGATCCGCTCTTCCTTGTAGTAGGCGCCGGCTTCGAGCGCGATGACCTTGCCGCTCAGATCCTCCGGCACCTTGATCGTATCGCTGCCTGCCTTGGTGACCATGGCGGTCGCCGATTTCATGTAGGGCACGCCGTCATAGGTCTCGCGCCGCTTGGCGTTGATGTAGATGCCGCTGACGATGACGTCGCAGCGCCCGGCCCCGAGCGTCGGCAAGAGCCCGGCGAATTCGGTGACGGTGTAGTTCACCTTCGCGTTCCATTGCGCCGCCAGCGCTTCGGCGATCTCGATGTCGATGCCGGTCGGCGTCGCATCGGCCGGATGTTCCTTGAAGGAAAGCGGCGGAAAGGCCGCGGTGGTGCAGACACCGATCTCGCCATCGGCGGCGAAAGCCGGCGGCTCGGCCTGTGCGACGCCGGCCGAAAGCACGGCGGTCGTCAGAAGGGTTGCGCAGGATGCCAGTCTGATCATCTTCATTCCCCTCATTGTGCTGGTGAAACGCGGCCGACGATGTCGCCATAGGTCTGACTGTCGAAGGCCGGAAGGATGAGCGGATCCACGAAGCCGTCGCGCCGTGCGGTCAGCACGTATTGCATCATCGACGCATTGTCCGGCATCTCGAAAACCTGGACGAAGTCATAGATCCCGAGCGTGGCATAGAAGGCGACCGAGCGGCCGCCGAGCGCTGCGACCCGATCCTCGCTCACCTTGCGCCGGCTGCCGCTGTCGGCAAGCTCGGCCAGTCCCTTGGAGGTCAGTCGCATCAGCGAGATATATCTTTGCATGGGGCATCATTCCGTTGAAACGGTTGGCAAAATTGGAATGTGAGGTGTTGGACCGCGCTGGCGCAATTCCAGGAAAGCTGTGAAGCGGTTTTCTGTCCGGAATCGCGCGGTGTCAGAGCCCTAGCGCGTGGCTCTCGTCAGACCCGCGATGACGGCGTCGCTGGTCGAAACCGTGCCGAAGATGCCGTTCTCGATCGAGATCATGTTGATCGCCGCCTCATGCGCCCACTGCTCGCCGCTGGCGCAGCAGTCCGAAATCGTCAGGCACTGGAAATTGCGGTCGCACGCCTCGCGCAGCGTCGTGTGCACGCAGACATCAGTGGTGCAGCCGGTAAAGAGCATGTGGGTGATGCCCTGCGATCTCAGCACATGCTCGAGGTCGGTGTAGGTGAAGGAGCTGTTGCAGGTCTTGTCGATGATGACATCGGTGTCAGCGACATCGAGTTCCGGCAAGAGCTGGAAGCCGGGGCTGGAACGCAGCAACACCTGCGTGTTTTCAAGCCCCGAACGCTTGCGCCGCCACTTCTCGTAAGGCGTCATGTCGGCGAGATCGGCACGGTAGCCCTGGCGTGTGTGGATGATCAGGCAGCCGGCTTGCCGTGCGGCCGCAATCACCCGGTTGACGGCCGGTACGATGGCGGCAAGCGGCGCCGGATCGTAGCCCATCGAGGCGAAGTAACCGTTGGGCGAGCAGAAATCGATCTGGAGATCGATCACCATCAGCGCGGTCTGCGACGGAACCAGCTTTCCATCATAAGGAAAATCAAACGGTTGTGCCTCGATCATCGTGTTACTCCCTCTCTCCGGTGAGATTCATAGGAGCAAAAATCGATTGGGAATAGCGATTTTTTATGCTTGATATTGTGCAGTCTGACTAAACGATTTCACGCCGTGAAGGGCGCGATCAGAGCGGGAGGCTCACGTGAAGGCGTTGCATTTCCTGCCCTATATCCGGGCCTTCGAGGCGGTCGCGCGCATCGGTTCCGTGCGCCAGGCGGCGGATGAACTGGGCTTGAGCCCCGGCGCGGTGTCGCTGCAGCTGCGCCGACTGTCGGAGACGACCGGGCTGACGCTGCTTGAAAAGTCCGGCCGCAACATCAAGCTCACGTCCGCCGGCCGCGACTTCGCGCAGACGGTTTCCCACGCGATCGGCAACCTTGCCGCCGCCGTCGAGGACGGCACCGACCGAAGGCTCGAAAGCCACCAGCGCAAGCTGACGGTCGGCCTGCCGCCAGCGCTGGCGATTGCCTGGATGGCCGGCCTTCTCGTACAGTTCGCGGGTGCGCGCGGCGTCACGGATCTCTCGATGCGCAACTGCATCCGCGCCTCGGACGTGGTCTGGGACGACGTCGATCTCGCCATCGTCTACGACAATCCGCCCTTCGACGGCCTCTGGTGGCAGGCGGTCAGCGACGTCAAGCTGCGCACGGTCTGCTCGCCGCTGCTGTTTCCTCGTCTCGAGGGGCCTTTGCGCGAAAAGAAGCTGCGCGACGTGACGCTCTTGCACGAGGACGACGGCCGAGAATGGACGCGCTGGTCGGCGGCCTCGCGCATCTCGCTCGGAGGCAGCCGCAGCGTCCGGGTGCCGTCGGTCGCGATCGCCGTTGCGTCGGCCTTGCAGGGCCAGGGGATCGCGCTCGTCTCCGACGTGCTCACCCGCTCCTATCTGCTCGAAGGCCGGCTGATCCAGCCCTTTGCCACGGCTATTCCCGCATCGGCCGGCTATTACCTGCTCTGCCCGACGGAAAAGGCGGAGGAGCCGCTGATCCAGGCCTTCGCCAACCAGATCGCCGCACACCTGCGCGGCGAACGATCCGGCGACAAGCAGGCTCAGTAGCGGCCCTTGAGCAGCGCCTTCAGCCGCTCGGCATCCGCCTCAGTTACGTCAGGCGGCGCCATCACCTGCATCCACGCATCGATGTAGTGCTCCGGCGCATAGACATGGCCGTAGCCGATCGGCGAGGTCGTCGCGAGCGCCATGTCGGCGAGCAGCTGGAACATGGTGACGACGGGGAACCATCTGAGCGCCGGCGAGACGTCGGCCCCGCGCGGCGCCTTCATCCAGTCCGGTTCGCGGTAGAAGGAATGGGGATCGAAGAAGGTGATCGGGTCACTTGCATATTGCAGGTAGACGATGCGGACATTGCCCCAGGTCGCGCCCGGGATGTTCAGCGCATTCTCCTGGTTGGTGAAACGGATCACCGAGCCGTCGCGATAGAGCGGCCGCCATTCCGGCGAGCCCGGATTGCGGTTCCGGGTGATCTGCAGCCAGGTCTTCGTCGGGAACGGTGAGCCGACCCAGAGAGCGCCCTGGAACGGGTCGCTGATGATGTCGAAGGGATCGACCGAGCCTTGCGAATTCATCGAGCCGAGGCTGAGGCCATAGAGATAGAGCTTCGGCCTTTTGTCCTTCGGCAACGTCGTCCAATAGCCATAGACCGCATCGAAGAGCGCATCGGCCGTCTCCGCGCCATATTCCGGCTCGACCAGCAGCGACAGCCAGCTCGTCAGGTAGGAATATTGCACCGCGACGCTCGCGACATCGCCCTTCAGCAGATATTCGAGCGAATCGAGACCGGGCGGGTCGATCCAGCCGGTGCCGGTCGGCACCACGATCAAGAGGTTCGTGCGCTCGAAGCCGCCGACGCGCTTCAGTTCTTCGAGCGCCAGCTTCGCCCGCTCCTTCGCCGTCTCGGCCGAGTTGAGACCGGCATAGACGCGCAATGGCTCTTTTGCCTCTCCGCCGAAGAAGGTGCCGATGTCTTTCGCCGCCGGCCCGGAAGCGATGAACTGGCGCCCCTGGCGGCCAAGCTCGTCCCATGTCATCAGCGACGCGTTGCTGCCGGTCTTCAACGGATCGGTCGGCGGCGCGACATCCGGATCGATCAGCGCGTCGAGCCGCTGGAACGAGCTGTCGGCCGCATGCAGGGCATACCGGAAGATGACGCCATCGGCCGCAGACCAGAAAAGCGCCAGCGCCGCGACCACGCCAGCAACCTTTGCCAGCGGCCGGGTCAACACATGCTCGAAGCGGCGGGTCAGAAACCGGAAGGTCAACCGGAACAGCCGCGCGATGAGCACGATGGCAACGAAGACGAGAGCCGCGATCAGCCCGAGCTTGAACGGCTCGGCGCTTTCGACCGGGTCGAGCCCCATGATCTGCCGCACCGTGTTCTGCCAGTAGGCGGTGCGCCAGAGGAAGGCGAGCGCAACCGCGGTGCAGCCGACCGCCGCTAGCACCTTGACCGTGAGGCCTGTGCGGCCGCGGATCTCCGGCAGGTCGAGCAAGGACCACAGCCAGCGCAACAGCACACCGATCGCGTAGCCGGCGGAAAGCGACAGACCCGAGATCACCGCCTGCACCACATAGGGCCGCGGGATCAGGCTCGGCGTCAGCGACATGGCGAAGAAGAAGACACCGACGATCAGGCCCGTGGTCGAGAACGATGCCAGAAGCGCGGAAACAAACCGGGGCACCGGCAACCTCGACAGCTGAGTCCGTTGAAGATTTTCCATGGCCGATCCCACCTCATGCAGTCATGTCACCGGAACGGCCACGGGACGTCCGGGCGACCTACGGGCCCCGCAACGTATCAGCCGGCCGAAGGTCGCTTCATCATTTTGAATTGCCGCACATTTATCTCCCAATCGGCGACGATTTGACGAAACATGCAGCAGGCATTGGCTGCAATGTCGCCTTCCCCTCCTGTCCAGTCAATTGCCACAACCGGAAGACGCGTGCTTCCTGACGTTTGAGCGACACGCTAGCCCTCACGCGCGGGTCACCTCGACCGGCGTCTTCATGATGATTTCACGGTGCGGGAACGGGATCGAGATACCCGCCGCCTTGAACGCATCCCAGAGCGCCATCAACACCTGACCGCGAATGTTTGTGAGCCCGTTGCTCGGATCGGAGATCCAGAACCTCAGCTTGAAGTCGAGCGACGAGGCGCCGAAGCCGGTCATCCAGCAGACCGGCTGGGCATAGCTGCTCGCGACCCGCGGCAGCGATGCGGCAGTCTCGATGGCTATGCGCGCCACCTCGTGCGGGTCGCTGTCATAGGAGGTGCCGAAATCGACCTCGATGCGGACGAAGTCGCTGGAGAACGACCAGTTCACCACCTGCTGCGAAATGAAGTCCTCATTTGGAATGAGGTATTCCTTTCCGTCCCGGGTGATGACGGAGACGAAGCGGGAGCGCAGGTCGCGCACGGACCCGAAGGTATCGCCGAGCGTGATCGTGTCGCCCGGCTTGATGGATTTGTCGAGCAGGATGATGATGCCGGAGATGAAGTTGGAAACCACCTTCTGCAGACCGAAACCGATGCCGACACCGACCGCCCCGGAAAAGACGGTCAGCGCCGTCAGGTCGATGCCGGTGGCCGAAAGCGCGATTGCACCGGCAAAGCCGATCAGTGCGATCTTGACCAGCTTGCTGATCAGCACCTTGAAGGAGGGAGTCAGATCCGCTGACCGCTGAATCCAGTGCGACGAGACATTGCCGATCAAAACGGCAAGCCAGATCAGCGCGGCGGAGAGCACGATGGCTTTCAGGACGAGCAGCAGCGACAGGCGAACCGCGCCGAGATTGATGGCAACGCCATCGAGTGTCGTCAGGATCACCCGATCGAGCCCGACCGCGTAAAGTGCAAAATAGATCCAGCCGACGACGGCGGTGACGCGCGCGAGCATCTGATTGCGGATGATGCGCGTGAGAACCGAGATGACGAACCACGCCGCCGTCAGCGTCAGCGCGGTCGCCACCAGCCAGCGATAGGACGGCCAGCCAAAACGCAGGATCATGCCGTCGGCGATCCAGAGCCAGACGATCAGAAACAGCCACCGCAGCCGCCGCATGAAGGCGATGATGACACGCAGCAGATCCGGATTGCCCTTGATCGTGCGGGCGCGGGCCTCGACCCGCGGCTCTATCCGCTTCGCCAGTGCGCCACAGACCAGGTGGCCGGCGACGATGATGGCGAGCTGATAATAGGTCCACTCGTTCAAAAAGACCGTCTGCAGCCAGGAAGCGGCGGCATCGAGCGCTGTTGCGAAATCCATCGTCTCTCTCCGAGAGATCAAGGCGCCCGCCGAGCGTTGGGACGCCCTCCTAACGCGAATCTAGGGCATCCCCGATGGCTTCAAAGCCGGGTCGACGATTATCGAACCTCTTCAGAGGCTTATGCAGGGGTTGGCGCTAGATCCGCCGCTCCTTGATGGTGTTCATCACGAAGCTCGTCTCGATCGAGGCGACGCATTTGAGCCTTGCAATCTTTTCCTTGATGAAGCGCTCGTATTGATCGAGGCCGGCGCTCATCACCTTCAGCACGTAGTCGCGCGAGCCGGTCACCAGATGGCATTCGAGCACCTCGTCCCAACCGCGCACCGCCTCTTCGAACATGACGATCTCGTCTTCGTGTTGGCGGCTGAGCGTGACGGTCGCAATCGCCGTCATCGTCCAGCCGTCGACTGCGGGATCGACCAAGGCCGTATAGCCGCGGATGACGCCGGTCTCTTCCAGCCGCCGAAGCCGGCGCAGACAGGGCGACGCCGAGAGCCCCACCCGCTCGGCAAGCTCGTTGTTGGTGAGCCGGGCATCCGCCACCAGTTCCTTCAAAATCCTGCGATCCGTCTCGTCGGCAATTTTCTGCGCCATATCTTTCCAACTCAGCCAAATCTTTGCGCAACTCAAGGCGATCCGGCCGGAAATAGCAAGGATCGGCCCAAGCATCTGATATAATTTGCCTGTCAGTCGAGTCCGCTTCGCTTGAGGAGACAAGCCATGACCGCACCGCATCCCTCCAAAACCCACATCGGAAACCACAAGCTGCATCCTGAAACGCAGATGCTGAACTATGGCTACGATCCGGAACTGTCGGAGGGCGCGGTCAAACCACCGGTCTTTCTGACCTCCACCTTCGTCTTCCGCTCCGCCGAAGAGGGCCGCGACTTCTTCGACTTCGTCTCCGGCCGGAAGGAACCGCCGGCGGGTGTCGGCGCCGGCCTCGTCTATTCGCGCTTCAACCACCCGAACAGCGAGATCGTCGAGGATCGTCTCGCCGTCTACGAGCGCACCGAAAGCTGCGCGCTGTTTTCGTCGGGCATGTCGGCGATCGCCACGACGCTGCTCGCCTTCGTCAAGCCGGGCGACGCGGTGTTGCATAGCCAGCCGCTCTATGGCGGCACCGAGACGCTGCTTGCCCGCACCTTCCTCAATCTCGGCGTTGCGGCCGTCGGCTTTGCCGATGGCGTCAACGAAGCGGCCGTCAGCGCCGCCGCAGAAGAGGCGATGGCCAAGGGCCGGGTCTCGGTGATCCTGATCGAGACGCCGGCGAACCCGACCAATAGCCTCGTCGACGTCGCCATGATCCGCCGCGTTGCCGATGCGATCGGCAGGAAGCAGGGCCATACCCCAATCGTCGCCTGCGACAACACGCTGCTTGGGCCCGTCTTCCAGCGGCCGATCGAGCACGGCGCCGACATCTCGCTCTATTCGCTGACCAAGTATGTCGGTGGCCACTCCGACCTCATCGCCGGCGCCGCGCTCGGCTCCAAGGCGGTGATGAAGCAGGTGAAGGCGCTGCGCGGTGCGATCGGCACGCAGCTCGATCCGCATTCCTGCTGGATGCTCGGCCGTTCGCTGGAAACGCTGTCTGTGCGCATGCAGAAGGCCGACGACAATGCCCGCATCGTCGCCGAATTCCTGCGCGACCACCCGAAGGTCGAGCGCATCCACTACCTGCCCTTCCATGGCGAGGACACGCCCGTCGGCCGCACCTTCAAGGCGCAATGCACCGGCGCCGGCTCGACCTTCTCCTTCGACATCGCGGGCGGCCAGGAGGCGGCTTTCCGCTTCCTCAATGCGCTGCAGATCTTCAAGCTCGCCGTCAGCCTCGGCGGCACGGAATCGCTTGCCAGCCACCCGGCGGCGATGACCCATTCCGGCGTGCCGATCGAGGTGCGCCACCGCATCGGCGTGCTGGAATCGACCATCCGCCTGTCGATCGGCATCGAGCATCCGGACGACCTCGTGGCCGATCTTTCAAACGCGCTGTCGCTCGCCTGATGCGAGAGGCCGCCGGTTTCGCCGGCGGCCTCTTCGCTGATTTCAGATGGCGCAATTCCGGACGGAAAACCGCTGCGCACTTTTCCTGGAATTGGCTCGCTTGGCTGGCGCAACTCCGGACGGAAAACCGCTGCGCACTTTTCCTGGAATTGCTCAGTGCGCCAGGATGTTGACGATATTGCCGAACGGGTCGCGCATGTAGAAACGGCGCACGCCCCAGGCTTCGTTGGTGATGTCGTAGACGATCTCGGCGCCCGCGGCCTTGGCCCGCTGATAGGTCCGGTCGACGTCGTCCACTTCGATCGAAAGCGTCGGCACGGGCGTATCGTTGCCGCCCTCGCTCGCGATGCTCACCTGCGGCATCGCGGCCTTGCCCTCGGCGGCAAAGGTCAGGATCCAGCCGTGGTCCATCACCACGTCCAGTTCCAGAAGGTCACCGTAGAAGGCGCGGGCCGCCTGCGGGTCAGAGGCGTAGAGGTTTGAGACGATACGCTTGACGGTCATGGAATTGCTCTCCTCTTGAGCGCCGCAATACGGCCGCGTCGACGCTCCCCAGTTGTTCGGCTGATAGCAATACCCGCCAACGACAGCCGGTTGAAAGCGGAAATCGCATTACTTCACGTTGAGACCGACACACGCTCCGATGACGTCTTCGCGTTTGCTCCAACCAGCGCCAACCGCACCAGCGTCGCCGCCGCCCTGCCCGCCACGTCCATATAGCCTGCATCCCGCTGCAGCAGTACCACCGCGAAACTGCCGTCGAGCAGCAACAGGATCTGTTTGGCAAGCACGGCGGGCTCCACCGCACCCGCTTCGGCGAACGTCTCTGCCATCCACGCCTCGAACTTCTTCTTGTGGGCAGCACCGATGCGGATCGCCGGATGGCCCGGCATGTTGGCGAGCTCGGCCGAGGTGCGCAGGAAACCGCAGCCCTTCCACTTCGGGTGGCGCGCCGTCTGCGCCAGGTTGACGAAGATCGCCTCGACCTTGTCGGCAACATCCCCGTCGCCCGCATCGAACCACTTGCGGAAGAGTTTCAGATTGGGCTGGTCGCGGCCTTCGAGATAAGCGGCGATCAGCTCGTCCTTGCTGTCGAAATGATAGTAGAGCGTGCGTTTGGTCACGCCCGCCGCTTCCGCCACCGCATCGACGCTGACGGCGCGGATGCCCTCGGCATAGAACAGCTTTTCCGCCGCTGCGACGATCAGGTCCCGGGTCGATTTCTCTGCTTTCGCCATCTCACATGTATACCGACTAGTGAATATACATGACATCTTCCCTCACCTAACCTCTCCCCGTCAACACCTGCCGGAGAGCAACCATGTCGAACACCGTGCTGATGCAGATTTCCGAGGGTATCGCCCTCCTCACTCTCAACCGCCCAGAAAAACTCAACGCGCTGAACTACGAGCTGATCGATCGGCTCATGAGCCTTCTCGAGCAGATCGAGGTGAACGACGCCGTCGGCGCGGTGATCATCACTGGCGCCGGCCGCGCCTTTTCCGCCGGTGGCGATATTCATGAGTTCTCGGAAAGCGTGGCCAAGGGCGTAAACCCGGCCGTGCGCGATTTCGTCCGTCGCGGCCAGGGCCTGACGGCCCGGCTCGAAGCCTTCCCGAAACCGGTCATCGCCGCCGTCAACGGGATTGCCTATGGCGGCGGCTGCGAGATCACCGAGGCGGTGCATCTCGCTGTAGCCAGCGACAAGGCCCGCTTCGCCAAACCGGAGATCAAGCTCGGCATGCCGCCGACCTTCGGCGGCACCCAGCGTCTGCCGCGGCTCGCCGGCCGCAAGCGCGCGCTTGAACTGCTGCTGACGGGCGAGGATTTCTTGGCCGATCGCGCGCTGGAACTGGGGCTCGTCAACCACGTCGTCCCGGATGAGGAGCTGATCGCGTCCGCCCGTGACCTGGCAAAACGCATCATGGCTCATTCGCCGCTTGCGGTGCGATCGATCGTCACCGCCGTCACCCGCGGCCTCAACATGTCGATCGCCGAGGGACTGCTGGTCGAAAGCGAACAGTTTGCCCAGATGGTGCCGACCGACGATCTTGCCGATGCGCTTGCCGCCTGGAAGGGACGACGCCTCCACGACGACCCACCGCGGCCCGGTGTTTTTTCGCGATACTTTTAAATTCAACCGAACGGTTGACAATTAAGCCGCCCGAGACGATATTCAACAATATGGTTGAATATCAGAACGCACATCTCGATGCCGTATTTCACGCGCTTTCGGACCCGACGCGGCGCGCCATGCTCCAGGACCTTTCGCAGGGCGAAAGACTGGTGGGCGAGCTTGCGGCGCCGTTCTCGATCTCGCTGGCCGCGGCATCGAAGCACATCAAGGTGCTGGAAGGAGCAGGTCTGGTGCGCCGCGAAGTGAAAGGTCGCACGCATGTGTGCCGGCTCGATGCCGCGCCGATGCATGCAGGCATGGAGTGGATGCGCCACTACGAAGCCTTCTGGCGCACCCGCATCGACGCACTCGAGGCGCTGCTTCTCGCCGAAGACGCCACTATCCAAACTGATCCGGAGGAAAAGCCATGACTTCGTCTGCTACAGCCTTTGCCGGCGCCGATTACGGCCGTGTCGTCGCACCGGACGCCGTGCGCATCGAGCGCCTGCTTCCCGGCCCAATCGAGCGAGTCTGGTCCTATCTGACGGAGGAAAGCAAGCGCCGCCTCTGGATGGCGTCCGGAACGATCGGATCGAAGGAAGGGGCCGAGGTCGAGCACGTCTTCCGCCACTCGGAACTGACGACCAAGGACGATCGGCCACCGCAGAAATACGCCGAGCACGCCGGCGAGGTGCGCAATTACGGCCACGTGCTCGCCTGGGAGCCGCCACGGCTGCTGGCCTATACCTGGAACGAAGAGACCGGCACACCCTCGGAGGTCCGCTTCGAGCTCAGCCCCCGCGGTGACAAGGTGCTGCTCGTCGTCACCCATAAGCGCATCGCCGACCGCGCCATCATGACCAGCTTCTCCGCCGGCTGGCACGTGCACCTCGACATATTGCGTTCTCTGCTCGAAGGCGAAAAGCCGGCAGCCTTCTGGAGCAAGTTTGCCGACCTTGAAGCGCAATATGACGCGCGTATTCCGAAGCCTTGACGGCGGGATGAGCGAAGAGGTCAAGACGCGTGCAGGCGCCGGCAAGGATCGACTTGCCGGCCTTTTCGTCAGGCGCGGGCGAAACCGAGAACGAAAAATGCCAGCGTGCCGATCGAGGCCCATGTGCGCACGTGGTTCCACCAGACCCAATCGGTCAGATAGCGCTCACGCCAGAGATCGGTCGCCGCCTGACCGGGGGCGGCGGCGGCGAGCGCGTCGTTCATCGGCACGTTGAAGACAATGGTCACCAGAAGCACGCCGACGACATAGGCGACGCCGCCGGCGGCAAGCCACCACCTGCCCTCGCCGCCCGAGATGAAGGCGACGACGACGAGCGCCAGGGCGAGCAGCGCCGTGCCCATGAAGGCGCTGAGGAAGATCGGGTTCTGGATCACGACATTGATCGCGTTCATCGCGGCGATCCCCTGCTCCGGCGGCAGCCGCGACAGAGCCTGCATGATGCAGACCGAGAAGATGAAGAACAGCCCGGCCATCAGGCCGGAACCGATCGCGGCGGCAAACGCCAGAGCGGGGATCAGCGGGATCATGCGGCAAAACTCCAAACACCAGTTGCTGCGGTTTCCCGGGCATAATCCGCAAAGTCGCGCGGGGGTCGCCCAAGCACGCGCTCGACATCGGACGTCATGCTGGAATTGCGTCCGTCGAGCACCGAGGAAAAGAGATAGCGGATGAGTTCGACATAGTCATCCGGCACGCCGTCCGCCTGCAGCTGTGCCGCAAAATCGTCGATCGGCACCGGCTGATAGGCGATCCGGCGGTTGGCCGCCACGGCGATCTCGGCCACGGCCTGGGCAAAGGTCATCAGCCGTGGGCCGGTCAAGGCGTAGACCTTGCCGATATGCGCATCGTCCAGAAGGGCCGCAACCGCCACGTCGGCAATGTCGTCGCAACTGACGAAGGGCTCGGTGACCTCGTCCACCGGCAGGAAGACCGAACCGCTCATCACGCCATCAGCCAGGAAGCCTTCATCGAAGTTCTCGAAGAACCAGCTGCCCCGGATGACCGTCCAGTCGGCGCCGGAGGCCTGAAGCGCGCGCTCGGAGGCTTCCGCCTCGTCCTCGCCGCGACCCGACAGAAGCACCAGCCGCTTGATCCCCGAGCGAACGGCAAGGCTCGAGAAGCGGCCGATGACGTCGACGGCGCCCGGCACTGCTAGATCGGGCTGGTAGCAGACATAGATGCGATCGACATTTTCAAGGGCGGGCGCCCAGGTCGCCTCATCCGTCCAATCGAAGGAAGGCGACGCCGAACGGGCGCCGATGCGCACCGCTATGCCCTGCTCCCGAAGGCGCTCGGCCACCCGCCGCCCCGTCTTGCCGGTACCGCCCAAAACCAGTGTGACTTTCTGAGACATCGTTTCCTCCTGAGGTTCCACCAACAAACGTGAGTATCTCTCACATTTGCAAATGTGATAAATCCTCGTATTTTAGGAGTCAAGTCAAAATGTGAGCATTACTCATGATTCCAGATGCAAGTCCCGCCACGCTTCCCGCCGACGACGAGCCTGCGCTGCGCCGGACGCCGAGCCAGAAGCGCAGCCGCGAGCGCGTGGAGCAGATCCTCGCCTGCGCGACGGCGCTCATCCAGGAGAAGGGCAGCGACGCCATGCGCATGAGCGAAGTCGCTGAAAAGGCTGGAATTTCGATCGGCTCGCTGTACCAGTACTTCCCCGACAAGGCGGCGATCGTGCGCACTCTGGCGGAGCGCTACAATGCGGTCTGCAACGAGTGCATCGCGGCCGAACTGGCCAAGGTCACGTCGATAGCCGAACTGCGCGACGCCTTCTCGCTGCTGTTCGACATCTATTACGACATGTTCCTGGCCGAGCCGGTCATGCGCGACATCTGGTCGGCGATGCAGGCCGACAAGGCGCTGCGCGAGATCGATCTTGCGCAAAGCCGCGCCGGCGGAAAGCTGCTTGCCGACGTCTGGGCCCGGCTTGTACCGGAGACGCCGCGCGAAGAGATCGATAGCGCCGCCTTCCTGATCATGCATCTCGGCGACTGCACCATGCGACTTGCGGTCTCGGTCGACCGGGCCGAGGGTGACCAGATCGTCGAAGCCTACAAACGCATGACCATCAAGGATTTTGTCGCGGATGGACCGCGCAGCGGCGCGCACTCAATTGACAACTCCATGACACAATCCTAATCATCTGGGATCGATTGGTTCCCGGGACGCGAACGTGTTTCGGGAGTAAACGGGAATGTGACGGATGGACCCAATCTGGGCATTCAAATCACGGCCGACCCCGCGACTGTAGAACGACGTCGATCCACCGTTCCGGAGCGATCCGGAAGAAGCCACTGGCAAGACCGCGAGAGGGCGGCCGAGCTGGGAAGGCGAGGCAGATCGAGGGCGTCGAGCCCAACGCCGTGAGCCAGGAAACCTGCCACTCGATGCGGGCATAGGGCCCAACCGGGAATTTCCCGATGCCATCACGGAGGTTGTCATGGCTACGTCTACCATTTCGAGCACCCCGCTCTCCCTCAGCGATCGTCTGACCGCTGGCGTCATCGCGCTCTTCATCGGCGCATTCCTCGTCTTCGGCGCAGGCCTTGCCAACTCGGCAGTGCTGCACGACACGGCGCACGACACCCGCCACTCCTACGGCTTCCCCTGCCACTGATCGATGCGCCGGAACGTGAACAACGTTCCGCATCGAACAATCTGCGGACCTGAACGCATCCGGCCCGAGCCGGATGCAGGCCTGTGTGCATCCCGGTTTTTCCGGTGCGCGAAAGCCATCCGCAGCACAGGGAAAATGGGAAGGCTCAAGGACCACGCCACAGGGCGTGGCTTTTGTCGTTATCGAGGGATTTCAAGATGATTGTCAGAACGCTTCTGGCCGCGATCGTGGCTGGATTGATTGCCGGTGTCTTCATGACCGGCGCCCAGGAATTGCGCGTCACGCCGCTGATCCTGCATGCCGAAGAATTCGAAGGCGAGGCTCCGGCCGCCACCGAACAGCCCGCCGCCCAGCCGGGTGCGGCCCAGCCGGCTGCAGAAAACCACGACCAGCATTCGTCGCTCAAAGCCGTATCGCCGTTTGGCGCCTTCCTCGACGCGCTGTCGCCGATCACGCCGGCCTATGCCCACGAGGCTGCGGAGCACGAGGACGGCGGCATCATGTTCGGCATGAGCCGCTTCTCCGGTACGCTAATGGCGAACCTCGTCACCGGTTCCGGCTTCGGCCTGCTGCTCGCCGGCGTCAGCCTGGTGATCGGCTACCCGATCACGTTCAGGAACGGCGCGCTCTGGGGCGCCTGCGGCTGGCTCGCCGTGCACATGCTGCCGGCGATCGGTCTGCCGCCTGAACTTCCGGGCTTTCCGGCCGCCGAACTCGGCGACCGCCAGACCTGGTGGCTGGTGACCGTGGCGCTCTCCGCCGTCGGCCTCTATCTCGTCGTCCTGCGCGAAGAGATCGTCTCCAAGGTCGCTGGCCTGGCGCTGATCGCAGCACCCCATGTCTACGGTGCGCCGCAGCCACTCGACATCACCAGCAACGTTCCGGCCGTGCTCGGCGCCGAGTTTGCGGTTGCCGCACTCGCCACCACGCTTGCCTTCTGGATCGTGCTCGGCGTCGTCTCCGGCTTCATCAACGAGCGCTTCGTCAAGGCACAGTGATCACTGATCACAGATCGTCAGCAAAGCGACGGCGGGGTTCAGGCCCCGCCGTTTTGCGTGAGATGCGCTGCCAGCCGCGCGCGGCGGTCTTCCGGCTCCAGCAGGACGCAGGTGTCGCAAAAGCTGCCGCCTTCCGTCTTGAAATAGAGACAGCAGCCGCAGCGGATCCGATACTGGCGCGAAAGCTCAGCGCCGCTTGCCGGATCGAAAGCCGAGATCTCCTCGTAGCAGAGTTCATCCGAATAGAGCGGCGAGCCCGGTCGTTTGACGATCGCCAGCGCGTCGGCCATGCCGCGCGCCTCGTCGCCGATCGCGCGGCCGATTTCCAGGAACGCGCCGGCAAGGGCATCGGCCGCGAGCCGCCACTGCGCCCCGCTCGACAGCCCTGCGCGCGCTTTCAGAACCGCAATGACGGGTGCCAGATGGGCGATGAAGCCCTGTTCGAAAGCGCTGACGCCCTCGCCACCCTGGCGCTCCGTCGCCGGCGGCTGCAGGCGAAAATGATAGCGCTTGCCCGCGACTTCGACACCACGGTGAAGCCGCGTCCAAGCCTCGAAACGAATGCCGGCGACCTCCGCCGGCAACCCGGCGCCGAGATGGAACGCGCCAAGGACCACGCTCAGCTGGCGGCTATAGAAGGCGATCAGATGCGCCGCCCGGATCCGGTCGGTCATACCTACCCCGAAGAAATCCTGATAGGCGAGCCCCGCCTCAAGGCCAGCACTGCCCGCAGCCCAAAAAGCCGCAGGCGCGCTGAAATCACTGGCCGCCGGCCCGAGCGAGACGGCAGCCTCGGGAAACTGGGCACGCAGATAGTCGGCGACGGCCAGCGCCTGCGGCGCAAACGCCACTGGGATCTCCGTCGGCCGGTCGTCGTTCAAGCGCATGCCGTCTCCGTCGCCCATTCTCATCCTCTGGCGCGGGATGCGGGCGGATTGCCATACGCGCCTTCCCTCTCCTGCAGCCAGCCACCGTCGAAGCCCGCCCGTTCAAGGCCGAGGCGGATCGCCGGTACGCTGCGCATCAGCGCCCAGCTAAGGCCGCTTCGCCAGTTCTCGATCATCATGACAACGAGGCCCTGGTCAAGACCGACGACCCGCGCATCGATCCAGCCCTCCGGGCCTGCACCGGCGGTCAGGCTCGGGTTAAAGCCGCCGGGAAAGCGCCCTTCGCTCAAAAGTCCCGGATAACTGTCTGCGACATGCAAGAGGGAGGCCTGCGCCGCATCCGGCTCGAACGGCAGGCAGGCAAGCGGCGCCCAGGGCACGAGCGTGCCGTCATCAAGGCCGTAGGGCGCGCCGCGGTTCACATAGCCGAAGAGCCGCTGCTGGCGCCCATCCGCAAGGCGCAGCCGGCCGCGTGGCGCATGGCAGGCGCTGAGGCCCCACAGGTCCTTGCCATATCCGGCGAAACCGCCGGGATTGGAGCGCGCATGATCCCGCTGCAAGGCGATGGCGCGTCGGGTATTCTCGAAATAATCCGTCCCCTGCTCCCGCATCGGCCGGTCGGAAAGTCCGCGCAGATCGAGCCAGGCCTGCGGAAAGAGATGGATGAAGAGCGGCGCCGCATGCAGATGCGGCCGGCCTTCGACCGGAATCCAGTCCTGGCCCTCGGCAAAGGCCGCATAATGGTCCGGTTCGATCGCATGGTCGGGCGCGCCGAGTGCCAGCACATAGAGCAGCAGCGCTTCGCTGTAACCCTGCCAGCGATGCTTCAAGAAACGCCCCGGCGGCCGCCAGCCCATCGTCAGCGTGTCGCCCCGATTGAGCGCCCAGCGCCAGTCGACCCGCGCATAGAGCCGGTCAGCAAGCGCACGGATCTCGCCTTCGTCCGCATCGTCGCGGCGGAAATAGGCGGAAGCCGTCAGGCAGCCGGCGATCAGCAGCGCCGTATCGACGGTCGAAAGCTCGCTCTGCCAGGTGCGCTCGCCGGTCCGCATGTCGAGGAAGTGATAGTAGAAGCCGCGATAACCGGTCGCCTGCCGGTGGCGGGACTGCGGGCTTTGGACAAGGAAGCGCAGGGTCGTCACCACCCGCCGCGCCGCATCCCCGCGCGAAAGCCAGCCGCGCTCGACGCCGATGGGATGGCAGGAAAGGCCGAAGCCGGTCGCAGCGATGCTCGCCGGCGCACCCGGCAACGCGGTGTCGGCAATCAGTCCGGTGACCGGATCCGAATGTTCGAGGAAATACCCGAACGCCGCCTGCTGCAATCGATCGATTTGAAATCGCTCAGTATTTTCCGTACGCTGCGGCATTCTCCCTTTCCTGTCCGACATCCGGCCTCATGCAGGACCCGGCAAAATCACTCTTTAGTGAAGGCCAACTACACCCAAACGGTCGCCGAAATCCAATCTTGTGTTACAGTCTTCTAATCTGACCGCGCGCAATGACTGGTTGAAGCGATGTTGAGCGTGTTGGCGTTACTCCTTTCATTGAGTGGTGGCCCGAGCCCATCGACCGCCGAGGCGACGAATGTCGACGTCGAACTGATCCTGGCGGTCGACATGTCCGGCTCGATGGATCTCGACGAGGCCCGCATCCAGCGGGCCGGCTATGTCGAGGCACTGCGGCATCGCGACTTCCTTGATGCGGTCGAAAGCGGCCAGCTGGGCAAGATCGCCATCGGCTATTTCGAATGGGCGGGAACGGTGAACGAGTCCTCCGTTGTCGCCTGGAAGGTCATCGACAATGCCGCCGACGCCGACGCCTTCGCCAAGCTGATCGAGGCGCGGCCGGTCGGCACACGCCGCGGCACCTCGATCTCCAACGCCATCACCTATGGCACGGCGCTGATCGATTCCAACGCGTTCAGCGGCGTGCGGCGGGTCATCGACATCTCCGGCGACGGGCCGAACAACATCGGCCCGCCGGTGCTTCCAGCCCGCGAGATCGCGATCACGCGCGGCATCACCATCAACGGGCTTGCCATCCTCATCCGCCCGTCGGTTTCGACCGGCCCGCTTGACCAATATTATGCCGAATGTGTCATCGGCGGCCCCGGCTCCTTCGTGCTGCCGGTGCACGAGCCCGAAGATTTCTCCATCGCGATCCGCCAGAAATTGGTGCTTGAAGTCAGCGGCCTGCCACCGCCGCCGTCGATACGCTATGTCGATGCCTTCCCGGCGCCCGATTGCCTGATCGGCGAGAAATTGCGGCCAGGCTTCCTCGACCGCGTTTATCCGGAGCTCGACAAGTAGCCTCGTTTGAGTTGACGAACCCGCGCAACCTCTGCGCGCCAGATTGTCGTTTCCCTTCGCTTCGTCCGACGATAAGATGGCGCGTTGCTTCGCGGATCGATTCATGTCCTTGACCACCACGCCCCATCAGGCCGAACTGGCCACCGACCCGACCACCGACACCGGCAGTCAGCACATCCGCGATACGTTGCGCGATGCGATCGTCGAGCGGCGACTTGCGCCTGGCACCAAACTTTCGGAAAGCGACGTCGGCGAACTCTTCAACGTCAGCCGCACGCTGGTGCGCGCCGCTCTGCAGGCATTGTCCTATGAGGGCCTCGTCAACGTCGAGAAGAACCGCGGCGCCTTCGTCGCCCACCCTTCCATCGACGAGGCGCGCCAGATCTTTGCGACCCGCCGGCTGATCGAGCCCGGCGTCGTGCGCGCCGCCGCCGCCCGGATCGGCAAGGCGGAGCTTTCCGAACTCAGGCGCATGCTGGCGGCCGAGCGGCAACTGACGGAACAGCGCGGCCAATCGGCCCGTCGTGCGGAAATCAAGGCATCGGGCGATTTCCACCTGGCGCTTGCCGACCTTTCGGGCAACGCCATTCTGCGCCGCTTCATGGACGAACTCGTTGCCCGCTCCTCGCTGGTCATCGCGCTTTACGGACAATCGACCGTTTCGAGCTGCGGCCACAGTGAACACGACGAAATCGTCAACGCCATCGAGCGCGGCGACATCGACGCGGCCGCGCGGCTGATGGTCCACCACATCGACCATATCGAAGCCGACCTCGACCTGCGCGTCCTGAAGTCGACCGACCTCAAGGCAGCGCTGGAACTCTAATCCCGCTCGCGCCTCAATGCTCTTGGTAGGCGGCCACCACCTGCGCCGGGCCTGGATTTTCAAAGCTTTTCAACACCGACCCGAGCTCGATGGAGCTCCCCTGCCGCACCTCGCTTCGTGCGCCGTCGGCAAAAGCGACGCAACGAAAAGATCAGGTTCGCACGGCCGGAGAGAATCCGCCTGCCGTCAGCGCGAATAAAATCGATCGGCAACGTGGAACCATCCCGCTGCTCTCGCGTTGCCCCCTCGCTCGAAAAGACTGTGAACGAGGAATGCAATGAGCGAGAAACTCTTTCCCACTCCCATCCCCCTGAAACTATCGGCAAGACGGCAGACTGTGGTCAGAACGGTGTTCGAAGCCGTGGAACTGCTCCGGCAGTGGCCGGGCCGTCGTGGACGGGAATATCGCGCAGCTCTCAGGCGCTGCCTGGATGCGCTGGATGGATTGACGAGTACGGACCGGGCGAGCCGCTGCTTTGCCGCAGCCGCGCGGGAATCGGGCCTGTTGCTGGCCTGATCCGGGCGACCGGGACGAGCTCGGAGTTTGAAGCTTTTACGATGCGCCGAAGGACGATCGGCGCGTCGCCCCAACCGAAAGCACCTCAGCTGCAATCAGCAAGATTTTATGCAAAGCGCGGCGATCAATCGCCGAGTTCGGCCGCTTCCTTCGGCCCGCGGTCGGCAAGCGCCTTGAGCGCCGCCTTGTCGAGCCGCCAGTCCGGCGCGCCGTAACCGAGCGGCCACTTGTACGGCTCCTTGTCGTTGAAGAAGACGACGGTTGTCAGAAGCGGGAAGGCCTGGCGGTAGGTCTGCTGATCCAGGATTTCGGCATACCATGTACGCCTGTAATCGGCCGAGCCGGAGACCCCGAGTTCGGCGACGATCACGGGCTTGCCGTAACGCGAAACGCGCTGGTACTTTTCCTTGAGCGCTTCGACGAAACGCCGTTCGCGCCCCCAGTAATCGACATCCATTTTCTGCAGGCCCCAGACCGGGATGCCGATCGCATCGACGACATCGTCGCCCGGATAGTAGGCCGCGAGATTGCGATGGCCCTTCGGCGACCAGACGTAGCGGGCGGCCGGCGCCAGCTCGCGGCACTTGCTGACGAAGTAGCGGAACGCCGTCTTGTAGCCTTCGCTGTCGCGCCGCGCCCAGGGATAGCGCTCGCCGGGCTCTTCCATCTCATGGCCCCAGCGAATGTAGACCCGCCCGCCGAAATCGGCGGCGCGCGTGCAAATGTCGGTAATCTCGCGATCGAAGCGACCCTTGCCGATATCGGCAAACAGCCGGTCGCCGCCAGCGCGCCAGTCGGCGGCGTGGGTATAGGGCTCGACCGAAAGCATCAGCGCCCGCCCCTGTCGCGCAGCATTTGCGAACTTCCGTTTCAGCTGCGCCCGATCCGGCTTCTGCCAGTAGATGAAGACATGCTCGAGCGTCAGCGCGTCGCTGGATGCGACCGCATCGTGCGGATCGTAAACACCGATTTCGACCGTGCGCACTTCCCGCTCCCTTGCCTCAGGCGTGATGGCGGCGGTCGTCAGCGTTCGGTCGATGCCGTCTACGGGATCCTGCGCGCGGCCCGGCGTGACTCCGGCAACCGCCAGAAGCGCCAGTGCGCCAGCACCGAGGACCGATCTTAGGACAGTAATGGACAAGGCACTCTCCGGCGGGCCACATCTGGCACCGCATAAAACCAGACATGGCTTGCTGCACGCTGGAAGCCTGTGCGATCGCGAGGCCGTGGGCGTCATGCCCGGATGGCGAAAAGGCCGCCGCCAAGGCTGGCAACCGCCCCGTCTCCATGATCGATTGCGCCTGCCTTCCCGAACGCGACAGACTGTTAGAGCGAGGCTCTGAGGAAACAGTGCGACGTGCGCCCGAAGCCGCTCGGCGAACAGATATAGGGCGCGCGGCCGAGGTAGGTTGCCGTGCGCCTGCGCGTCGGTGCCGGCTCGACGATGTCTTCATCCGCCTCGGCGATCTTCAGCTGCTTCTCTTCCTTGCGGACCTTGATCGAAGGGCTCGCATAGGCGCTCGAATGGCCCGAAGCAAACAGCGGCGTTTCGCTGATGACCGTCGACGAGCAGCCGGCGGACAGAAGCAGGAGGCTTAGAACTGATGTCGTCGGTACGAGAAACTTGAAACCCGAAACGGCGGTGCGGCCTATGCCGGCACATGCGGTTTTGATTCGCATAAACGTCCTTTCGAATAGCGGTCCAGCCGCCTGGGGCTTCCTTTAGGGCGAAAGGGCGGCGATCTTCAACCCCCTTTTTCATTATTCATTGCTTAAATTAACAATTCCTTTCTTAGAGATTCCGCCATGGTTGTACCGGCGTTTCCCGCCTTGTCCCGACGAACATCAACACCTCGCGAAGGCAAGCACGCGACCAGGGTGCAGGCGGCAAGCAAACTAATTAGGAAAAGCAAAGGCTTCGTGGGCCTATATCTTAAGGCCTCGACAATGGCGGCCTGCATCGTCGCCTCGAACCCCACCACGCCCGGTGGCAACACCCGGCCGACGCAGCGTTCGCTACCCGCGGACAAAAAATCAACTCGGCCACCGGTTTGCGGCTGAAATCCACGATACGGGAGGCGACCTTGGCGACGGACAGCCCCCATTCCTTATTTTTAGCTATCGCGCATTTACGGATCCTTGACCTCTGACGGCCACCTTGGAGCGAGGCGCAACATGTTTGAGCGTATGCGCCCACTCCAAAACTGCCCGCCTCTCGCGGGCATTTTTTTGCGCGCACGGTAGGCCTGCGAGTACCAGCCGCCGGTTTTCCCAGACACGACACCTTCCCCCGCGCGCCGCTTCAACCCGCCCCATCCTCGGCACCCATGCACGGTCTAAGGCCTTCCAACCTCTGGCCTTGCCTTGCCGATGAGACATGCAAACTGTGCGCCGGCCAGCCGCGATCGCTCGTTCGCCAGCGCGTTTACCACACTGCGAAAGTCCCATTGCGCGAATTTAAGGAGTTGTTAATAGTAAAAAGCGGAGAGCGAGGGGCAATCCAAATTGGATGAAGACACAGGTGCCGACATCGTCGGAGCCGCCGGCATCGCTGGCGCGCGCATAACCATCATTGTTTCAGCACTCGGCGCCGGCGGCACCGAGCATGTCGTCAGTCTCGTTGCCAGCCACTGGGCCCGCCTCGGCTGCACCGTCACGGTGATTACGCTCGAAGCGCCGACCTCCGAACCCTATTACAGGCTCGATCCGCGCGTCACTATCGAGCGGCTCGACGTGCCGGTTCAGAAGGCCGGCAAGCTGCGGGCCGCCTGGCTGGTGGCAAGGCGGCTCTACAGACTGCGCTCGACGATCAGCCGCACCCGTCCCGACTTCGTCCTGAGCTTCCTGACGCGCACGAACGTGTTGACGCTGCTCGCAACACGAGGCCTCAGGCTTCCGGTGATCGTGTCCGAGCGCAACAACCCGGCGGTGCAGCCTTTCGGTCCCTTTTGGAAATGGCTGCAGCTTCGCCTCTACCCGCGCGCCTTCGCGCTGGTGACCATGACCAAGGGCGCGCTGGACTATTTCCCGCCGAATGTTCGCCGCTCCGGCCGGGTGATCGCCAATGCCATCAATCTGCCCGACGGCTGGCAAAAGAAGCGCGGTAACAATGTGCTCACCGCCGTCGGCCGCCTGACAGGGCAAAAAGGCTTCGATCTGCTGCTCGAAGCCTTCGCCAAGGTGGCCGCCGGCCACCCCGAATGGAAGCTCGTCATCTGGGGCGAAGGCGAGGCGAGAATGGCGCTGGAAGCCCAGCGCGACACGCTCGGGTTGGCCGAGCGAGTAGAAATGCCCGGCGTCACCGCAAAACCCGGCCTCTGGGTCGAAACCGCCGACCTCTTCGTCCTGTCATCCCGCTACGAAGGCTGGGGCATCGCCCTGCTCGAAGCCATGGCCGCAGGCGTCCCCGTCGTCTCCTTCGCCTGCGAATGGGGTCCGACAGACATGATTGCCAACGGCGACGACGGCATCCTCGTCGAAAACGGTGACACAAACGCCCTCGCCGAGGCCCTCTCCAACCTGATGGCCGACGAAACCCTGCGCGCCCGTCTCGCGGCCAACGCCGAAGCCAATGTCAGACGCTACGACGCCGAACATATCCTCTCCCAATGGGACGCCGTGGCGCTCTCGGCACTGGAAAACTCGAGCACGCCGAGGGCTGCGATGAAGCCCCGGCCCGTCGCCGCTTCCGGCTAAGGGTCTGGCCGCGTTGGCGGGGTCAACTGCGAACGCGGCCTTGTTAAGGGTATGTCCTGACAAAGCGCGCGCGACAGGCGAGCGCTTTTTAGACCATTGTTGGTCAGCGTGCCGCCGACGTTGAAGGCCCGCTAGATGCCGGCGCCGAAGCTGCCGCCGGAGGAAACGGAAACGTTGAGCGTGCCGTCGAGCACCAGATTGCCGCCGATATCGACAAGATCGTTGAGTGCGCCACCGGCGACATTGGCCTGGCCGAACTCGAAATCGACGAAGGAAGCGGCAGTGAGCGACAGGTCGCCATTGATCGTCAAAGTTCCCGGGCTTTTACGGGGCGCAAGCGTACCGCCGTCGTTGACGACGACACTGGCGCCGAGCACGACGCCAGAACCAACCGTCGTCAGTCCGGTTGCGAGCGACTGGTTGCCGTTGACCAGCAGCTTGCCGGCATCGACGTTCGCGGCACCCGAATAGCTGTGCGCCGGAGAGGATCGTCGCTCAGGATCCTTGCATGAGGTGACGTGCAATCTGCACCAGCGCTGCATCGCTGCCGTCTGACCCCTTTGTTCGTTTTCCCGCCTCCAGCCAGCAGACGTTCATGACCGCCAGAATGTCGTCATCCGACTGCACTACGCCTGCCGCGTCAAAGTCTCTTCGAATGATCGCAAGAATGTTGCTGCGTTCGACGTCCAGCGCCGCCATCGCAAGACCATCCGAGTAGGTCTTGGCATTTTCGCCGGCAAGAGCCAGTTTCTCCGCGGCCCAAAATCCAACCAGCTTGTTGCGACGTACGATTCGCACCATTTCCGCGCCCGGACCAGCCATCGAAATTCTCCATTGCTGCCTGGCCGGCCATCCTAGCAGAAACCACGAAGAAGAGGGTCGGATTATCCGACGTTGGCGGAACCCATCCTGCGCAATTTCGCATCGTACAAAATCGTTGGAAATGTCCCAATCGGGCGGGCACATCAGATCTGGGGCGAGATCAGCCAGAAAACCTAGCAAATTCAATGTTCAGAAGTGAGTGGTGGGCCCGGAGGGACTCGAACCCCCAACCAAGCGGTTATGAGCCGCCGGCTCTAACCATTGAGCTACAGGCCCACTCTGGATCCGCTCCTGTCCTCAAACCGTAACGGTCCAAGGATAAGACACGGGGCAGCAACTTTAAGTGCTACGGTGGCCTTTGCGCTTCTGAACGAGGCGTGGCACCATCATGATCCAGGCCCGCGAACCAATGGCAGTTTGCGGGTGGCCAAGGCTCTAGCGGAAAACCTTTTTGCGGACAAGCCATTGCCGCAATGCTCACACAATCGATAGCCAAGAAGACGCTTGGGACGGAACAACCGGAGAGACATTGAAGATGATTTCCACACGCACTGCCCGCACGCTTTCGATCGCCGCCTTCGCCGCAGCTTTTGCTGGCGTTGCCGCCGCTCAGGCGCAGGAGACGGACAAGGACAAGGCCACCATCGTCGTTGCCGGCGAAGGCCGCGCGACGACCGCGCCGGACATGGCAGTCCTGCAGCTGAGCGTCGTCAAGGATGGCAAGACCGCGCGTGAAGCGCTGGACGCCAACAACAAGACCATGGCCGAAGTGCTGAAGGCGCTGAAGGACGGCGGCATTGCCGATCGCGACCTGCAGACGAGCGGCTTCATGCTCAACCCGCAATACAGCTACCCGACCAACACCGACGGCAGCAACCGCGCGCCGGAGCTGATCGGCTACCAGGTGACGAACGGCGTCAGCGTCCGCGTTCGCGATCTCGCCAAGCTCGGCGACGTGATCGACAAGTCGGTTTCGCTCGGCGTCAACCAGGGCGGCGGCGTGCAGTTCACCAACGACAAGCCGGAAGCCGTGATCACCGAAGCGCGCAAGGCCGCCGTTGCCGATGCCGTCGAGAAGGCCAAGGTGCTGGCCGAAGCTGCCGGCGTCGCAGTCGGCAAGATCGTCAACATCTCCGAGCAGGGCTTCCGCCCCGAGCCAGTGCCGATGATGCGCGCCGGCATGGCCAAGGAATATGCCGCCGACTCCGTTCCGGTCGCGACCGGCGAAAACAGCTACAACGTGACGGTGAACGTGACCTTCGAAATCAAGCAGTAAGGCTTGTCAGCAACGCCCGCGGCCAAGCGCGGGCGTTCAACGATCGAACGCCCCTGATGCCAAGGATCGGTGCCGGGGGCTTTTCTTTCGGGCGCTGGTAATCGCGATGAGCTCGACTAAGACTGGGCGCGGCGCTGAACGCCGTCCGATCTCCAGGCTAAATTTGCCGGCACCTGCTTTGACATCGCTTCCCGCGCGCGATTTGCTGCCGTCCGTCGCCCTGCGGCATCGCCCGCGACCGCTCCGCGATCTCCGCCTGGCGTCGCCCTCGCCCCCCACGTCCTCGTCATCTTCGCCGCTAAAGCGGACATCCAGCCACATCGCATGGATCGTTGCTCCCGAGTGTTCAGTCGAGGAGATACTTGGCAGGCGTACCGGGCGATGGCTGACACATGGGCTGGATCTGGTCTGAAGAAGATCAGCCAATGCCCAGGCCGCAGATGTCCGCGATGGAATTGCGCCACGCGTTCATTCGTCTGGCGATGCTAGAGGGCAAACCGGCCGGAGCCTTGCCGTCGGTTCCGCAACTACCGTGCCTGACACGACGATCGCCCGAGCGGACGACTCGCACGTGCGGACAGCGCTGCCGGCCTGATCCACTTCGCTTCGTTCACGCGTCCCGGCCAGGACTGCGCGCAACCGGCGCCCTTGGTCGCTGCGGCGTCAAACAAAAAGCCCCCCATGCCGTAGCATGAGGGGCCATTCTTCCGCCGGCCGGGGGAGACGAGGCGGGAAGATTGCTTAGATGTTACCAGCGGCCGATCGTCGGGCAGCCGCGGGCGTTCGCAAACACGATCGTCTGGCGTTGGCCGTGGCGACGGCCTTCGACGACGACGCGGCGCGACGAAACGTCGGCGACGTAGGCGCGGCGGAGGCCACGATCGCGGGCCTTGTCGACGGCCATCCAGGGCGCGCAACGGCCACGGCGGTCACGGTCCCAGTGGCGGTCACGGCCGCGACCCCAGTCGCGTTCGTCGCCGTAGCCACCGTCGTAGTCGCGATACTGGACATCGACGCCGCCGCGCGGGCCGAAACCGAATTCGATCGATTCAGCCGAAGCGGTGGAGGCGGCACCCAGCAGGCCGGTCAGTCCGATGACGGCGGCGGCAGCGGCGTTAAAAAGGCGGTTCTTCATAAGATCTCTCCAGGCTTGAAGGGTTCGAGGGGCAATCACCGTCCCAAGCGATTGATCAGAGAATAGGGTCGCCAAGCTGAACGACAGCGGAACCCGATGTTCATGGGACGTTCAGATTGCCAGAACGTGACGACCACCCGCGCGTGGAGGAGACTTTCGTGCAAGCCACAGTCGATAAGGCATTGCTTATAAACAAGTATTTCGAAGGGCTTTGACCGCGGCCAAGACGCTGCGACGCGCCCTCGCCTGCGCTTGGACGAGCGGCGAATCAGCCGCCGTTATCGGCGTTCCGGAGGTGATTCGCACCGGCATTTTCCCGACCAAGGCGTGATCGGTCGCTCGGCGGTCAGTAAGAAAACTTGAAAATGAAGGGGCGCGACCGTCAGCAGCGGTCGGCTACGCGTCGCTCAGCCGGAAAGCGCCCGCTCAAAGACGCGAATATTGCGATAATGGCTGAGGCGGATGATGGCGCTGTCCTCGATCTCGAAGACCAGCACGCTGGGAATGGAGTAGCTTTGGCCTGTCGCGGCGGGAAAGCCCTCCATGGTCTCACGGTAGGTGCCGCGCGCCGTCAAATCCGCCGCCACGCGCTGGCCGAAGGCGTCGCGCATCAGCACCACGTCGCCAAACTGCTCGTCGAAGCGGCGCAGATAGTTCATCAGCCAGGCGCGCAACGGACCAACGCCGACGGTGCGCTGGCCGGTCAGCGAATCGAGCTCGACGTCCTCATGTACGAGCCGCGCCAGCGTCTCGAAATCCCGCTGGTTCAGCGCCTCGATGAAGCCACTGGCAATCGTCTGTGCATCGGTCATTCCGGTTCCTCCCCGGCCCCTAAGGCCGGTTCCCAAGCCTTGCCCTCGCCCCTTTATCTAGAACCCCTGCGCCGCCGTTCAATCGCCGGCGCCGGCCAATCAGGCGGAAAGATGCAGGACGATCTCCCGGCGATGCGGGCGGTCGCGATGCTCGAAGAGATAGAGCCCCTGCCAGGTACCGGTGAGCATGCGGCCGCCGCTGACGGGGATGCCGAGCGATACAGGCGTCAGCGCCGCCTTGATATGTGCCGGCATATCGTCGGGGCCTTCCTGGGTGTGCACGATCCAGCGCATGGAGGGATCAGAGGACGGCGGCACGAGGCGACGAAAAAAGCTGTCCAGATCGCGCTTCACGTCCGGGTCGGCATTTTCCTGGATGAGAAGCGAACAGGAGGTGTGCCGCACGAAAACAGTGAGCAGCCCCTCGCCTGCCGCGTTGGCGCGCACGAAGGCCGCCGCCTCGTCGGTAAATTCATAGAGCCCCTGGCCATGGGTGGCGATGGTGATGCGCGTTTGCGGCATGAAGGCCTCCGGCAGGCGGTCGCATCCGCCTGAGAAGCGGTGCGACCCGTTGATATGCCCAATGCTTCTATCCCCGGACCGTTCCCGGTCCAAGGCGATCTGCCGCAATCCGTCGCGGTGGCGTGCCTACATCTCCAGGAAGGTCTCGAAGCCGCCATAGATCATGCGCTTGCCGTCGAACACCTGCTTCCAGGCATCGCCCTGCAGCCGCGGATCGGCCATGACCTTGCCAACGATCGCGTCGCGCTCGGCGCGGGATTTGTAGGTGATCCAGGAGAACACCACCGTCTCATCGTCCTTGGCCTGCACCGAGCGGGGAAAGGACGTCACTTCGCCATAGGGCGCATCGTCCGCCAGGCATTCGTTGTAGCCGAGCGCGCCGTGCTCGATCCACACCTCGCCCGCCGCCTTCGCCATCGCCTTGTAGGCCTCGATATTCGCCTTCGGCACGGCAACGATAAAGCCATCCACATAGGTCATCGACATAGTCTCCTCTGTTCGTTCTACGAGCATAGGACGCAGGACGACCAAGAGTTCCGACATCGGGATGGAATTTCTTTCAGATGCGGCGCGGCCTTTGTCGGAATGGCGCTCCGCCGTTCGTCCTTGGCAGGTAGCATCCAAATCGGGAGACACCCATGCAGAAGATCACGCCGTTTCTCTGGTTCGACGATCAGCTGGAGGACGCCATCGCTTTCTACACCGCCATTTTCCGCAACACCCGCATCACCGACGTGAAGCGAGGTCCCGACGGCAGGGCCTTTACCGCATCCTTCGAGCTCGAGGGGCAGCACTTCATGGGGCTCAACGGCGGGCCGCATTTCAAGTTCAGCGAGGCCGTGTCGTTCTTCCTGCGCTGCACCGACCAGGCGGAGGTCGATTACTACTGGGACAGGCTGTCCAATGGCGGCACGCCGCAGCGCTGCGGCTGGCTGAAGGACAGGTTCGGCCTCGCCTGGCAGATCATCCCTGACGCCCTCATGCGTCATCTCGGCGATCCCGATCCGGCGCGTGCGGCCCGCGCCCAGCAGGCGATGATGGGCATGGTGAAGATCGATGTCGCGGAGCTGGAACGCGCAACCGCAGGCTAGGCGGAGGCGGCTCTCAGCCGAGTATCGGCCTTAGCTGCCGCAGCCACTGAGCTGCCTGCTGTAGACGGAGGCCATGCCGGCTGCACGCTTGGCGCCGTTCTTGGCCGTATCGCTCCAGTTGCCGCGGGAATAGCCGGCGTGGCCATGGTAATAGGCGATGTAGAGCCTGTAGGCGTCGTTGAGGGCGATGCCGTTCCGCTGGGCACTTTCGCGATGGTACCAGGCGATGAAGCGGATCGCGTCGCCGAAGTCCGAACGCCGCGCCGCCCAGCGACCGGTCTCGCTCTGATAGCGCGCCCAGGTGCCGTCGAGCGCCTGGGAATAGCCGTAAGCCGTCGAAGCGCGCGTCCAGGGGATGAAGCCGAAAAGCTTGGTGCGTGGCGGCCGGGCATTATGGCGGAAGCCGGATTCGGTGTAGATCGTCGCCATCAGGATCGGCACGGGCACGCCGTATTCACGCTGGGCGCTATAGGCTTCCCGGCGCCAATTGTTGAAAAGGCCATCTTGCTGCTCGAAAACCGCGCAGGCATTCCGGGTGTCTCTCGGCACCGTTCCGCAGCCGGCCAGCAACAGGAGGACGACGACAAATACGCAACGCATCGCAGAACCTCTTGCTTCCCCGCAGCACGACGCTTGCGCGCAAGGCAATGCCGCGGGAAAAATGCTCGAACACCACGGGCCGCCCGTCGGGGCCGCAGCGCTCCAGAGATTGATAAAACGTAAACCTTAAGGATCTCTTTTGATTCAAAGGAGAACGATCGAAGACCCGGCCATTGAACTTTCGCCACCGGAGGTTTTACGATCCACGGGAGACATCCGCGCCAGCCATTGGGCGCAAAGGAGCGTATCGATGAAAATATCCGCCTTGATGGTGCTCGCCTTCACCGGCTTGTTCGCCGCGACTGGCCTCGCGCACGCCGACGAATGCGCCGATGCGAGCGACCAGGCAACGATGAATGCCTGCGCCGACAAGGCGCTGAAGGCTTCCGACGCCGAACTGAACGCCCTCTACAAACAAATCCAGGGGCGCCTGAAGGACGACGCCGACAAGACGAAGCTGCTGGTTGCCGCGCAAAGGGCCTGGATCGCCTATCGTGATGCAGAATGCGATTTCGCAAGCTCGGGCGTTGCCGGCGGCTCCGCCCAGCCGATGATCACGCTTGAATGCCGCAACGATCGCACACAGAAGCGCGTCGCCGACTTCAAGACTTATCTGAGCTGCGAGGAGGGCGATCTCAGTTGCGTCCTGCCGCCGGCAAACTGATCCGGAAAAGACCGACGGTCACGGCGCTCGCCGTGGCGCTTCTCTGCCACGCCGGCAGCGACGCCAGGGCGGCAGACATCGACGCGCTTTATCAAAGTGACGCGATCGTCACCGGCACGGGTGAGGCCAACCGTGAGATCGGTTATCGCGAATGCCTGCGCGAAGTGCTCGTCAAACTATCTGGAGATCCGACGATCACAGACGCGCCCCGGTTTGCTGCAGCGGAGGCCAAGGCCGGCAGCTTCGTCTCGACGTTCTCCTATCGCGATCGCCTCGAAGGCATCCCGATCCATGACGAACAGGGCACGCACGACCGCCCGCATGACCTCACCTGCCGGTACCAGCCGGCAACGCTGGACCCGCTTCTCACAGAACTCGGCCACAAGCCATGGCTCTCCCCTCGCCCGGCGATCGCCGTATGGCTGGCGGTCGAGGACCAGAAGCGCCGCTTCGTGCTGACACGCAACGGCAGTGAGAGCCCCTACATGGCGGATTCGCTTGAAGCAGCGGCAGAGCCGCTGGCGCTTTCGACCGTGCTGCCGGATGCGGCGACCGCAACAGCCCGGATATCCGCGCTCGACACCCTGCCGCAAGCGGATCCCGCAGAACTCTTTTCGCCCGTGACACAGACCGACGGCAATGCGCGGCTCATCGGCACGCTCGTCTGGTCCGACGCCGCCCGTGGCTGGATCGCCCAATGGCAGATGGACGCGGGCGGCAAGCGTTACCGCTGGCAGTTGAGCGGCATCAGCTTCGACGACGCCTTTCGCAACGCCATGCGCGGCGCGGCCCGCATCCTCTCGGGAAACGGTGCGCCGTGAACGAGGCATCTGGCGTTGGGGCCGCGATTATCCTCACGGCCGCAACACCGGCTGTTCATCCAAGCGAGGCGATCAGTTCGCGATAGGCAGCCTCAGGGAAGGCTTTCAGCGTCGTCGAGCGCACATTGCCGGCCATGCCAAGCGTAAGCGCGAAACGTGCGGCCACCGCATCGTCAGGCGCTTCGACGATGGCCACCATGTCGTAGTCGCCCATGGTCAGGAAGAAATGCTTGAAGGAGCCGCCCATCTCGCCGAGCACATTCCGTGCGAGGTCGAGCCTCTTCGGGGAATCACGCACATTCTTGACGCCCTGCTCGGTCCAGTTGAGGAGCATGACATACGTCGTCATCTGACACCTCCACGGGGGCACGCTTCACGCCCGCGGTGCGATTGCTCCCGCGTACAAGACGGGGTGCCCCAGATTACTGCGAAGGGGCGACTATACTCCCCGGCGAAAGCGCCCACAATAAATCGCATGGGTGAGGTGGAAACGAAAAAGCCGGGCGCGTGGCCCGGCTTTCGATCTTTCCATATACCCGACTTTAGCTGTCGAGGAAGCTTCTGAGCTTCCTGGAGCGGCTCGGATGCTTGAGCTTGCGGAGCGCCTTCGCTTCGATCTGGCGGATACGTTCGCGGGTAACCGAGAACTGCTGGCCGACTTCTTCGAGCGTATGGTCTGTGTTCATGCCGATGCCGAAGCGCATGCGCAGCACGCGCTCTTCGCGCGGCGTCAGCGAGGCGAGAACGCGGGTGGTCGTCTCGCGCAGGTTCGCCTGGATGGCAGCGTCGATCGGCAGCAGCGCGTTCTTGTCCTCGATGAAATCGCCCAGGTGCGAATCTTCTTCGTCACCGACAGGCGTTTCGAGCGAGATCGGCTCCTTGGCGATCTTCAGGACCTTGCGGACCTTTTCGAGCGGCATGGCGAGCTTTTCGGCCAGTTCTTCCGGCGTCGGCTCGCGGCCGATTTCGTGCAGCATCTGGCGCGACGTGCGAACGATCTTGTTGATCGTTTCGATCATATGCACCGGAATGCGGATCGTGCGGGCCTGGTCGGCGATCGAACGGGTGATCGCCTGACGGATCCACCAGGTCGCATAGGTCGAGAACTTGTAACCGCGGCGGTACTCGAACTTGTCGACCGCCTTCATCAGGCCGATGTTGCCTTCCTGGATGAGGTCGAGGAACTGCAGGCCGCGGTTGGTGTACTTCTTGGCGATGGAGATGACGAGGCGAAGGTTCGCTTCGACCATTTCCTTCTTGGCGATGCGCGCTTCGCGCTCGCCCTTCTGCACCATCGAAACGATGCGGCGGAACTCGGCAATCGAGATGCCGGTTTCGGTCGCAAGGTTCTGGATCTCCTGGCGGATGTCGCGGATCGTCTGGTTTTCGCTCTTGGCGAATTCCTTCCAGCCCTTGCCGGCCAGATTGCTGATCGACTTCATCCAGTTCGGGTCGAGTTCGGCACCCGAATACTGTTCCAGAAACGAGTCACGCTTGACGCCGTAGCTTTCAGCAAGGCGCAGCAGGCGGCCTTCGTTCTGCATCAGGCGCTTGGAGATGTCGTAGAGCTGCTCGACCAGGCTGTCGACGCGGTTCTGGTTCAGCGACAGCGACTTGACCGCCTTGATCAGCTCGTCCTTGAGCTCCTTGTAGCGGCGCTCCTGGGCAGGCGACAGCGTGCCGGTGGCAGCAAGGCGGGCTTCCACCTGCTGGTCCTGCAGCTTGCGCAGCTTCTTGTAGGTCTCGGCGATGATGTCGAGGGTTTCCATGACCTGCGGGCGCAGTTCCGCTTCCATGGCGGCGAGCGAGAGGTTCGACTCGTCGTCGTCTTCCTCTTCCTCCTCGGCCGGCATGACATCGCCGCCGACATTGGTGATGTCGTCGTCGTTGGCAGGCGAACGACCCTTGCGGGTCTTTTCCTTTTCCTCGGCTGCCTTGCGGTCAGCCTCGATCTTTTCCGGGCTCTGGAACTGTGGAGCAGCCTTGGCCTCGGGACCGGAATAGGTGGTTTCGAGATCGATGATCTCGCGCAGCAACGTCTGGCCTTCGTTGAGTTCGTCGCGCCAGATGATCAGCGCCTGGAACGTCAACGGGCTCTCACAGAGGCCGGCGATCATCGTCTCGCGGCCAGCCTCGATGCGCTTGGCAATCGCGATTTCGCCTTCGCGCGAGAGAAGCTCGACCGAGCCCATTTCGCGCAGGTACATGCGGACCGGGTCGTCGGTGCGATCGGTCGGTTCCTTCTTCTTGCTGGTCGCAAGCGAAGTACCGCTGGAAGGGGCCAGTTCGCCGCCTTCGCTTTCGTTATCGTCGTCGCTGGCCTCATCGTCGCCGCCACCGGCAGCTTCTTCGGCTTCCTCGTCCTCGATCACGTTGATGCCCATGTCGGACAGCATCGCCATCGTGTCTTCGATCTGTTCGGAGGTGACTTCCTCGGACGGAAGGACCGAGTTCAGCTCGTCCATCGTCACGTAGCCGCGCTTCTTGGCGGCCTTGATCATCTTCTTGACAGCGTCATCGGAAAGATCGAGAAGCGGGCCGTCCGGAGCGCCTTCGCGTTCTACGTCAGCTTCTTCGTTTTCTTTGACTTTGGTTGCCATTTAGTTCGTCGCTTTCCTTGTCGCAACCGGCGTGAGCCCGGTGCCAATGCCGCTCGAAGGTCCGGATGCGCCGCGCACCCGCCACCGAATCATTTCCCCTGACGTAACGGGATGATGTTTAATTCCTGTTTAACCACGAGTGTACTCGTGGCAAAGCGGACAAGCTCCGACAGTCCTGCCACTGAAACGTCTCTGGCATGATTCCCTAACCGCCGTGTCATCTCGCCATTTCTTATTCGGAAATGGTGATTCCCAGAATTTTCGATCCCGTCAAGCATTTCCGCTGAAAAACCGGATGATTCGGTAAAAATCACCGTTCCTGTCGCTTTTTGGGGTTTATCAGCTTCCGCTGAAGATGTAGGCGCTGCCCGCCAAAAGACAAGGGTAGCAACAATCTAATCGGCAAGGTCTCGTTGTTCCATATGCGCACGCGCAACCAGGACTGCATTTTTCGGCCCGGTCCTAAACCGATCGGCCGTCGTATTTGACGATCTTCATCGCCTCGATATCGAACTCCGGCAGGCAGCGCAGGTTGACCGCCGCCATCTTCCCATGCGGCCCGTCGCCCTCGCCGAATGGCGCGATGCCGCAGGTGTCGCAGAACCGGTGCTGGATCACATGCTTGTTGAAGACATAGATCGAGAGGTCCGCTTCCGGCGTCGTCAGCGTCAGCTTGTCGCGGGCAACGAAGGCGAGCAGTCCGCCGCGACGACGGCAGAGCGAGCAATTGCAGTCGATCGCTTCGCTAAATTCCCCTTCCACCTCGAAGGCGATCTTGCCGCAGTGACAGCTTCCCTCATAACGCATGCATGCATCTCCTTACTTCCCGGTGCGGCGACGTCGCCACTGCCATCAAGATAGAGCGTCCCTGCCCTCAAGCAAGCGCAGGCGGCAGCCAGGCATGTGCACGCAAAACGATTCCCGAAGGAGCCGTTTATCGAGGCAAACTCGCAAGATTATTCCGGTTTTTCGCTTGCACTTGACCTGATCGCGCAGGACCTTCGCACCGAAACGGAGGCTCGGATGCTCATCAAGGAAACCGACGCCATGCGCGTCTTGTCGATCGCGCGGCAGCTCACCATAGCCGATGTCAAAGGCGCGAGTGCCGCACTGGCGCCCGTCATCGAGGCGGAGATGGAGCGCGCCGGGCTGACGCCGGCGGGCCCCTGGGTCTTCATCGCGCAAGACCTGCCGAAAAACGCCAAGACCCCGTTCGACTGGCGGATCTGCCGCCCGGTCACGGGCGGGAAGGACTATCGCGGTGAACTCGATCTGATCGAACTGGAGCCGATCATGGTGGCGTCCTCGCTGCACCAGGGTCCTATGCGCAGTCTTTTCACCCAGGGCTACGCGCCGCTGGTCGCAAAGATCGAGATGTCGAGGCACAATTTCTCCGGCGAGAGCCGCGAGATTTACCATCGCTGGGCGGGCCAGGGCGCCCGCTATCACGAGATCGAGATCCAGTTCGGCCTCGCCAACTGAGCCGCCGCCCCTCACGGGTGCGGCGGCCCTTGCGGCCTTACCAGTCCATGACGACCTTTCCGGAATTGCCGGAGCGCATGGCCTGAAAGCCGTCGCGGAACTCGTCGATCTTGATGCGGTGGGTGATGACCGGGGCAAGGTCGAGGCCGCCCTGCACGAAG
>JAESGS010000310.1_pt1 | contig 51866 bp, 48 predicted proteins | sample 9269761 | NCBI WGS metagenome assembly JAESGS01 (sample SAMN15741799, study PRJNA653493) | algae metagenome | isolation source: Cyanosarcina radialis HA8281-LM2 and co-occurring heterotrophs from damp... | place: USA: Makauwahi cave, Hawaii | collected 2011-01-06 | reverse complement strand
GAAGCCGCAACCCTCGGCGATGCGCTGGGAAGCATCACGCAGGATGCCACGCCCGATCTTCTGCTGTTGGACTACACGGCCGACGACAAGCAGCGCCTGGAGGAGATACGCACGCTCCGGCAGAAGATGCCGAAGATGCGCGTGGTGGTGCTGACGGACGCCCTGTCGAGCGTATCGCTCGCGCAGTGCTTCGATGCCGGGGCCGACGGCTACCTCGTCAAGAACATCTCGTCCGTGGCGCTGAAGCAGTCGCTGCGGCTCGTGATGATCGGCGAGAAGGTCTTCCCGACCAACCTTGCCAGCCTGCTGGTCAACGGCAAGGTCGAGGCGCGGCCCGCGCCGATCGGTGAAGGCGGCATGGCCGGCCTGTCGGAGCGCGAGATCCAGATCCTTCAGTGCCTGCTGAACGGCTATCCCAACAAGGTGATCGCACATCACCTCGACATCACCGAATCGACGGTGAAGGTCCATCTCAAGGGGATTCTCCGCAAGATCCGCGCGACGAACCGCACCCAGGCCGCGATCTGGGCGCTCAATCGCGGACTCGGCGCGGCCGCGCCCTCGCGCGGAGCGGCGCTCGGTGCCTCGGCTGGGGCCGTGAAGGCGGCTGAGGAAAGTGCTGACGGTGCTGCGAGCAGTCTGCGCGGCGCCCGCCTCTAAGACGCGATCTGTGCCGGGCTGAACCCGGCGTCGTGCACTGGTCCGGCGGATCCGCTGCCGGACCAGCGCGCGGCAAGCACCGCCGCCTCGGTTCGGTTCTTGAGGCGGAGTTTCGTCAGCACCGCGCGAACCAGCGACTTCGCAATACCTTCCGCGACCTCGAGTTCGCGCGCGATAGACCGGTTGCTTCGCGCTTCGCCGAGAAGCTCCAGCGTGCGGCGCTCCACAGGGGTCAGGCGCACGATGAGTCCCGCGCGCACCCGATCCGTCGTGAAATCCGGCAGCAGTTCGGGGCGCACGCCCGAGTATCCCTCGAGCGTGACGATGACGAGGCGGCGCAGTTTCTCGATATCGTTCTCCCAGAACAGCACGCCCTGGCAGGCATGCAGCAGACCGAGTGCATCCTGCAGCTCGCCCGACCGCAGCACGAGGACCGCCGAATGTGACGTGCTGGCCGGGCCCGGCTTCGTGCGACGCGAACGTCGCACCAGTGCGCGCAGTCCCGCGAGATCAACGATCGCCAGGTCAAACCTGCCGTCGCCCGCATCGACGCTCGCAACCGCCGAATCGAACTCCGCGCGCGCGGCGGCGACGTCAACCAAGCCGTCCGCGGCACGCATGACGTCGTCGCGGATTCCGGGCGTTGCGATGGCGATGACGGCCCTAGGCGTTGGCACGCCTGCCTCGGGGCTTGATGCCGCCGATGATCAAGGGTGCCGCCATGTGGGGCGGGCCGGTCTGCTCGACTCCGGACATCTTTTATCTCCCCGCGCCGCCGCATTCTTGATCGAAATTCGACCGCCGCGCCGGCGGATGCGCCGGTCGATGAACCCCGCTGGAGGGGCGACGTCATTAAATCTGCAAACATCTGCCGTAAGAAGCAGGCAAATCGGACTTCCCCGTTCGCGCCGCGCGGCAGAAACGCGCCGCTGTTGTGGCCGAGCTATCTTTTCGGGCAGCGATTTTATCCAAGCGCGCAGAGCGCGCGCGATCAGCCGTGCAGGCCGGCCGCAATCACGGCCTGTGTCCGGTTCCGAACCTTGTAGGCCCTGAAAATCGCAGCGATGTGGATCTTCACGGTGCCTTGGGACAGGCCGAGCTGGTAGGCGATTTCCTTGTTCGACTGCCCGCGCGCGAGGCATTGCAGCACTTCCTGCTGACGCGGAGTCAGTTTGCGATCAAGGCCGAGATCGCCATCGTGCTTCGCGCCGCGATTATAGGCGTGGCGATGACCGGCACCCGCCTGCCCCAGCGGCGGCAGGTAGATGCCTCCCGACAGAACAAGGCGCAGGGCCGCGATCATGATGGCACTGCTCGCCGATTTCGGGATGTAGCCCCGCGCGCCGGCATCGATCACCGCGCAGGCATCGTTCCAGCGCTCCGACGTGGCCATGACCACGATCGGCATCGTCGGGACCTGCTCGTGCAGGCTGAGAATCGAAGCGGCGCCGTTCAGGTTCGGAAGATTGTAGTCGATGAGGACCATGTCGATGGCGTCTTGCGCGATCGCGTCGACTACGCCTTCATACGACTCGCAGTGACGGACGGCGACGTCCGGCGAGAGCTCCTTGACCAAGATGCCGAGGCCGTCACGTAGGAGAGCGTAGTAGTCCGCGATCAGAATCCGCATTTCAGATACCGCCGAGTTCCGGTTGCAGGTCATTTGGTCTGCGTCGATTTTCCGATAGGGCATCCACAAGGCAATATCTCAGAGGGACGATTGCCTCGTAGGGCCGGCCCGAATGGATAGTCCGTGCGCGGGATTTCGCGCCCGGCGTTCCCGAATGGTCCGCGTCTCGCTACGGCTGGCCCATCGCGCCTGTCCCCTCACCCGGTTGCGACCGCCGGCTTCACAAGCGGCCTATCACCGCCTGCTGAGCTCCCGTCTTAATTGCTGAATTGCATGATTGCGTCGCGCAGGCCGAGAGTGACGCACCCACGTTCAGTGGCGCCCAGATCACTCAGCCAGCACGGAGCCGTATAGTCCGCGTGTCATCCAATCCGCTCACGACGGCTCTGAAGGACGCAGCCGCGCGCGATGCCGGCTCGCCCGCCATCACCCTCGCGCCACGGCCGTCGCGCGCGTCATCGCATATGCCGATGGTCCTCGACGCCCTGCGCATCTTCGATGCGGCGGCGCTGGTCGTGATCGGCTATGTCGCATTCTATCTCGAGCGCCGATTCGGGCACGGGTTCTCGGTGCGGTTCTGGCCGACCTACGGGCTGGTCACACTGGCCGGGACGTTCGTCGGCGTACGCGCCTTCGGCCTGGCGGGCCTTTACTCGGCCGAAGGCATCGCCGGAACGTTCCGACAGGTCGGACACGTGCTGGTCGGTCTTCTGTGCATGGGCGGCGCCCTGTGTACGCTGGCGGTCGTGACGGAGACGTGGCACGAGTTCTCGCCGCGCTGGCTCGTCCTATGGATGATCCTCTCCTTTATCGCCATCGCCGCCGTGCGATCGAGCATCTCGTCGGCGATCCAGCATCGCGCCGCTCTCGGCCGCCTGTCCCAGACCGTCGTCATCGTCGGCGCCGGCGAGTACGGACAGCGCCTCGTCGCGCATCTGACCGGCAGCGGGAATCCGGGACTGCGGATGGTCGGATTCTTCGACGACCGCCGCGACCGCGTGCCGAGCCACGTTCACGGCTTCCCGGTCCTCGGCACGGTCGACGACCTGCTGGAACTGGGCAAGACCACCGCGATCGATCAGATCATCATTGCGCTGCCCTGGTCCGCCGAGGCCCGGCTGCTCGACGTTCTGCACAAGCTGAAGTCCCTGCCGACCAATATCAGCCTGTGCCCGGACCGCATCGGGTTCCATCTGCGCTATCACAGCGTGATGCAGTGCGGCCCGGTGCCGCTGGTGAGCGTCGCCGATCCGCCGTTGCGCCACTGGCGCGGCTTCGCCAAGGCATGCGAGGATCGCGCCCTCGCCCTCCTGATCATGTCGGTCATCTGGCCGCTCTTCGCGGTGATCGCCCTGGCGATCAAATGCGAAAGCCCGGGCCCGGTCCTGTTCCGCCAGAAGCGGTTCGGGTTCAACAACCACGAGATCGACGTCTACAAGTTCCGCACGATGCATCACGGGCTCGGCGACCAGACCGGCGCCAACCAAGCCTTGCGCCACGACCCGCGCGTCACCCGCGTGGGCGCCTTCCTGCGCCGTACGAGCCTCGACGAGCTGCCGCAGTTCATCAATGTGCTCCGCGGCGACATGTCGGTTGTCGGTCCGCGGCCGCATCCGATCGGCATGCGGACCGAGAAGCTGCTGTGCCACGAGATCGTCGCCGACTACGCCCATCGTCATCGCATGAAGCCCGGCATCACGGGCTGGGCCCAGGTCAATGGCTGGCGCGGGGCCACCGACACGACCGAGAAGCTGCAGCGGCGCGTCGAGCACGACCTGTATTACATCGACAACTGGTCCGTCAGCTTCGACATGCGGATTCTGGCCTTGACGCTGGTGCGGCTGTTCACGGACGAGAACGCATATTGACGCGCGCCGCGATCCGGTCATCCTGTTCCCGGTCGTCACAGTTCCCGCGTCCAACCCTCGAAATGCGCTCCCGAACAATCTGGCTCGGCCTCTGGATCGCGATGAGCGCGGTCGTCAGTGTGCTGTACCTCCTGCCGGATGCAGGTCCGCCAGGTTATGCGAACCTCGACAAGCTGACGCACTTCATCGCCTTTGGGGCCATCGGCGTTGCGACGTGGCCCGCAACCCAGCGGCGGAGAGGCTTCCGCTATCTCCTCCTCGCCGGTTGCGTTCTGGGAATCGGGCTCGAGTGCCTGCAGTCCTTCGTCCCGTCGCGGGACTTTTCCATCGCCGACATGCTCGCAAACATGGTGGGCATTGCGGCCGGGGCAGCGGCCGGATGGCGCCTCGGCGACGTTCTGACACGCTTGGTTGAAGTCGGGCGCGCCCGCTAGACGGCCCGCCTCTACCTCCCGTGGGTTAGCCCGATGGGCCCGCGACAGCGGCCGTGCAGCCGAATTTGCAGGCGTCGCACGTCCCGTCACGCAACGAAACGCTCTAACCCTTTTGCGAAGAAGGAAGTCCGGAAAGTCAACTCGTCGCGAGAAGACGTTCTGTTACGATCGAAATTGCGAGAAACAACGCGCACTGCGCTGCTGCCTGAGATTGTCGCCCGTCCCTTCAAGAATCCAAGAGAAGCAGAGGATCGCACGCATGATTTCATATTTGTCCGTGTTCCGTCCGGCCGGGCGTCAGATCGCAATGCTCGGGTCGCTTGTCATTGCGGTCCTGCTCAGCGCATGTGGACCTGCGGTTGTCAAGCCGGCGTCGCTCGAGACGGCGAATGCGATGTCCACCCAGGCAGCCACCGGCGAGTACCGTTTGCAACCGGGCGACGAGCTCGACATCCGCTTCTATTACAACCCTGAGCTCAACAGCTCGGTCCTGATCAGACCCGACGGTCGCATCTCGCTGCCGCTCGCCAACGAGGTCCAAGCGGCCGGGCTCAGCCCCGCCGCCCTCGCGCAACGGCTGCGCACGTCGTACGAGCAGGAGCTTCGCCGTCCCGAGCTGACCGTCATAGTCCGGTCATTCAATTCGCAGAAAGTATTCGTCGGCGGCGAAGTCGCCAGTCCCGGCGTGGTCCAGGCGCTCGGACCGCTGACGGTCCTGCAGTCGGTGACGCAGGCCGGTGGTTTCAAGGAAACAGCCAGGCTGAACGAGGTGCTGATCATCCGCCGCGACCCGTCCGTTCCCGATCCGATCGTGATCCCGGTCGATATAGCCGCGGTCGTTGACGGCTCGCGTACGAATCAGGATATCGCGCTAATGCCTTTCGACATCGTCTATGTGCCGAAATCCGACATTGCGAATGTCAACAAGTTCGTCGACCAGTATATCCGCCAGAACATTCCGTTCGGCTTCGGTCTGACCTACGGCTTCGGCTTCTGAGAGACGAGGAGTAACAGCATGCGGACCGACGTCGCCGACAATGGCACCAGGGATGTGCTCAATGTCCTCTTCAAGCATCAGCGGAAGATCATCGCTACGTTCCTGATCATTGTCGGCGCCGTCGCCATCTATACGTTCACCACGACACCGCTCTACGAGGCCAAGGCCAGCCTCATGATCAAGGTCGGTCGCGAGTACGTGTACCGGCCTGAGGTCGGCGAGGAGCGGCCGCAGATGCTCCTCAATCGCGAGGACTTGCTGAACTCGGAGCTGGAGATCCTGACCAGCCGGGATCTCGCGGAGAAGGTCATCGAAAGCATCGGCGTGTACGAGCTGTTCCCCGGCATCGACGAGCGTCCCCCGCTCTTCTCGATCGCGACGGTGCGCGACGCGGTCAGCGACGCCATCGCCTGGATCGAGGGGCGGCCGACGCCGTCCGCGGACGCCGCCAGGATGGAGAAGGCCACGCGGCGGTTCGTCTCCAACCTCAAGGTCGAGTCGATCCCGAAGTCGAACGTGGTCCGGCTGGAGTTCCGGCATCCGCAGCCCGAGATTTCGGCGCAGGCGGTGAACACGCTGCTCGAGTCGTTCAAGACCATGCGTCTGCAGGTCTTCAGCGGACCGAAATCGTCGTTCCTCGAGGAACAGATGATCCACTACCGGGATCTCCTGCGCGATTCGGAGCAGAAGTTCGAGAGCTTCCGCCAGGAATACGGCGTCTTCTCGCTCGACCAGCAGCGCAGCCTGCTGCTGAACCAGCGCAGCGCCTTCGACACCGAGCTGAAGGCGACCGATAACCGCGTGGAAGAGGCGAGCAAGCGGCTGTCGTCCCTGCAGGAGCAGCAGAAGCGCATTTCCGAGATGATCCCGCTCGGCGCCGAGGCCGGGGGCGTCCCCGTCATCGACGATGCGCGCTCGCGCCTGCTTGCCCTCCAGCTCAAGGAGCAGGAGCTGCTGGCCAAGTATCGCGACGAGAGCCAGATCGTCAAAAACGTCCGCGAGGAGAAGAAAGTCGTCGAGGACTTCCTCGCGCGGGTGCAGAACGACCGCACCACGCGGACGCGGACGGGCAAGAACCCCGTTTACGAACAGCTCCAGCTCGAGATCGTGAGGACGACGGCTGAGTACAACGCGCTGTCGGCGAAGCGCACGGCGGTCGAGCAGCAGATGGTCGAGCTGAACGAAGGCCTGCGCACGCTCGACCTCCGCGACAAGGAGCTCCAGCAGATCGAGCGCGAGATCAAGAACAACCGCCAGAACTACGAGATCTATCTGGCGCGTTCGGAAGAGGCGCGGATTTCCGGCGAGATGGACCAGCAGAAGATGGTCAACGTCAGCGTCATCGAGAGCGCCAGCGTCCCGCTTCGTCCGGTGCTGCCGCGCAAGACGCTCAACCTCCTGCTCGCGATCGTCTTCGGCGGCGCGGCCGGGCTGGGGCTCGCCTTCATGGTGGAGTACTTGCGGTCGGGCTTCCTGACGCCGGAGAGCGCCGGCCGGAGCCTCGGCGTGCGCGTGCTCGGCACCGTGCCCTACCGCAGCGCCTGACGCGGTTAGCAACGGACGCAAGCGCCGGGAGCGCGAATGTACACGGCATATTATGAGCTGCGGCAGGAGCCGTTCCACGTCACGCCGGACCCGGAATTCCTGTTTCCGAGTCCGGCGCATAAGGAAGCTTTGGCCGCGATCATCTACGGCATCGAGCAGCGCAAGGGGTTCGTCGCGATCACCGGCGAGGTCGGAGTCGGCAAGACGACGATCCTCCGCAGCTATCTCGATTTCGCCGATCGTCAGAGCCTCAAGCTCATCTATGTCTACAATTCGAACCTGACCTTCGACGAGTTGGTCACGACGATCCTGCAGGAACTCGGCATTCCCGACCGGCCGCCGAGCGCGTTCCAGGCCGTCACGCGGCTGCACGAGGCCCTGATCGAGGTCTATCGCAAGAACCAGACTGTCGTCCTGATCATCGACGAAGCGCAGAACATGCCCGTCGAGACGCTGGAGAGCCTGCGCATGCTCTCCAATCTCGAGACGGTGACGGAGAAGCTGATCCAGATCATGCTGATCGGCCAGCCGGAGTTCGACGAGCTGCTGCAGCAGCACCGGTTGCGTCAGTTGCGCCAGCGGATCGCCATCCACGCGCGCATCGATCCTCTCAATATCGAGGACAGCATCGCCTATCTCGAGCATCGCCTTGCCAAGGTGTCGCTCGGGACCAAGCCCGTCTTCACCAAGAATGCGCTGCGCCTGGTCGCCGAATCGTCCCAGGGCATTCCGCGCAACCTGAACATCCTGAGCGACAACGCGCTGATCACGGGGTTCGGATCGCAGGTCCGTCCGGTCAACACGCGGATCGTCAAGGAAGTCCTCAACGACCGCGGCGTGGCGCCCCTGAGCAATTTCCAGCAGTGGCGGAGCGCGTGGATGATCGGCGGGGCCGCGGCTGCTGCTGCCGTACTTGTCACGGTGGCCCTGCTCGCCCTGCAGCCGGGGACCCGGAACACCGATACGCCGCAGCAGGCAGCGCTGCAGCCGGCACCACCGCCTGCCCCTGCCGAGCGGTCGACATCAGGCGGAGCATCGCCCCAATCAGGTTCGACGAACGAGGCTAACGCCGTCCCTCGGATGCTGCCGGATCAGCACGCCGCGCCCGCGCAGGCTGCGCCATCGCCTTCTGCGCCGGCCGTAGTGCCGCCGCCTACTCAGACCAATCCGCCACGCCCGCCGGAGATCGCGCGCGCAGAGCCGCAGCCTGCTCCACGGCCGGCGCCGCCGCGCACCGCGGAAGCGCAGCGGCCGGCAGAGCCTCCCCCAGTTGCCCAGCGAGCGCCGGCTCCAGCGGCTCCTCCTGCCGCCTCCACGCCACCGTCGCCTCCACCGGCCGTCGCGACACCAGCACCGCCGCCGCGTGCGCCGGAGACCACGCGCACGGAGCCGCCACAGCAGACATTGGCACGGCCCGCGCCTGCCGCCGAACCGCCTCCGGCGCCGACGACACGCAACGAAGCAGCCGAAACCGGACCGGGAGCATCGACGCCGCCCACCCGGCGTTCGCCGCCGATCTCGCTGCAACCGCCGCCTGTCCGCGCGCCTGCCGCGCCGGCAACGACCACGCGGCCACCGGCGCCTTCGATCGCGGCCGCGCCGCCGCCTCAGCAAGGGGCATCAGCGCCGCCCGCCGCGGCCGTCGCGGTTCCATCGATCATGATGCCGTCAGCTTCGGGCTCCGGCCTTGTCGCAGCCGCACCGCCCGGCAGCGAGGCACTGCCGCCGCGCGCGCCCGCGTCCACATCGGCGCGGGCCGAGCAGTCGGTCCGCACCGTCAGGGCCGGTGACAGCCTGTGGACCCTGGCCGAAGAGGTGTACGGCTTCGTCAATCCGAACGTGCTGCGTCGGGTCCAGGACGCGAATCCCCAGCTCCGCAACATCAATATTCTTTCGCCCGGCCAGGAGATCGTTTTTCCGCGCGTCGCGGAACCATCGTTCGAGCGGAACACGACCCAGCTCGAGGGCGTGGCTCCGCCCAGAAATTGAAAGCCAACGGAAAAGCTGCAAGGCGCATACAGGGAATCGAAATACGATGAGCAAGATATTCGAGGCGCTTGAACACGCCCGCGCCGAGCGGAAGGCGATGAAGCCGGAGCTGGTGGCAACGACGATGGCGCCGGCCATCGCTCATGCCCACGCTCCGGCGCCGCCGCCTCCCCCCGCCGCGCCGAGCCCAAAAATCCAGCCCTTTCCGTTCCAGCCGCCGGAGGCGGCCTTCGAGCGGGAGATGTCCGGACTGTACCACCCCATCGTCAGCGCCATGCCGAACAGCAAGGGCATGGTCATGTTCCTCGGCACGAAGGACGATGACGGCACATCGACCATGGCGCGGGAGTTCGCATCGTTCGTTTCGACCCATGTCGGGTCGACCACGCTTCTGTTCGACACCGACCGTCAGAAGCCGTCGCAGCTCGCGCATTTCGGCATCCGGGGCGCGACCGACATCGAATCGGTCGTGCATGACGGACGCGGCGTCGACGAGGCCATCTATCCCGTGCGCAACACCGGCCTGCATATCACGTCGCTGGCGCTACGGCCGACGAACCGACCGTTCGTATTCGGATCGCCGCGAACCGATCACGTCCTGAACCAGATGCGTCAGCGGTTCGATATTGTGGTCGTTGACGCGCCCTCGCCCAATGCCGCGCCGGATATCCTGGCGCTGACGGCGAAGGCCGACGGTGTGGTGCTCGTCATCCAGGCCGATCAGACGCGCTTCCACCAGGCGAAGCGCACGAAGGAGTTGGTCGAGGCGAACGGCGGCAAGCTGATCGGCCTTGTGTTCAACAAACGCCGTTTTTTTATTCCTGACTGGATCTACAAGCGGCTCTAGCGGACGGCCCTTCCCGGGCGTCCCAGCGATCCAGTCTGTTCACGAGCCTCCGGGTCCGGCGCACGGATACCGCATGCGCTAGCCTCGCCAAGGTGGCTGGCTACGGGCAAAGAAATAGGGAGGAGCGGTAAACCGCTCCTCCCCGCTCCTGTCGACGGCCAGGCGGGGCCGTCAGCAGTCACGCTCAGAAGATCACGTTGTCGGCCGTGAGCTTGCCGAGGCCGAGCACCGTCAGGCGATCGCCGCCGCCGAAGTCGATCGTCAGCGTGGTCGCGTTGACCGACGTCACGGTCGCTGCCTTGGTCAGGCCGGCCATGTTGCCGAAGCCGAACGCACTGAAATCGAGCTTGTCGGCGCCGGCCTCGAAGGCGTTGATCGTATCGAGGTGCATGCCACGCCCGAAGACGAACGTGTCCTTGCCGGCTCCGCCATCCATCCAGTCGTTCTGGTAGCCGCCGATCAGGACGTCATCCCCGGCGCCGCCGTACAGCCAATCCGGGCCCAATCCGCCCTCGAGGCGGTCGTTGCCGGCATCGCCGTGGAGCACGTCGCTGCCGTCGCCGCCACGGAGGATGTCGTTACCGGACTTTCCGTACAGACGGTCATGGCCGTTGCCACCGTTCATGACGTCGTTGACGTTTTCCTTGCCGTGCATGTGGTCGTTGCCGTTGGTGCCGAACACTTCCTTCGCCGTCGGAGCCGGCGCGGGCGTGGGGGTCGGCGTCGGTGCCGGGGCGGCCGGGGTGCTCGGTGCCGTCGGTGCGAACAGGAAGTTTCCTGCCGCCAGGCTGCTGACCCCGAATACCTTGAAACCATCGCCGCCGCCGAAATCAACGTTCACAAACGGCTGGTAGTTGGTTGCGTCCACGCCGGCCGTCATCTTAACGCCGGCGGTCTGCATCTCTGCCATCGACTTCCACCCGAACAGGCTGACGTCGAGCTTCTCGCCGGTCTGGAACCAGCGGATCGTGTCCATCCCGCCGCCCTTCTCGCCGACATAGGTGTCGATGCCGGCGCCGCCGGACAGCATGTCATTGCCCTTGCCGCCGCGCAGGATGTCGTTGCCGCCGATCGTCGAATCCTTGAGCTTGTCGCCCCAGATCGTATCGGCCCCGTCCGTGCCGATCAGCTTGTCGGCGCCGTCGGTGCCGAAGAACTCCTTGCCCGTGGGAGTCGGGGTCGGGGTTGGCGTCGGAGTCGGTGTGGGATTCGGCGTCGGAGCCGGCTCGTTCGAAGGCGATCCCGGACCGCCCTGCCAGCTCGGCATCGTCGACGAATAGGTATTGCCGGCCACGGCGAAGTTCGAGGTCACCTTCGGCAGCCCGCCCGAACCGACGATGGTGTTCTCTGCGAACGAGCCGCTGTACTTGGCGATGCCGTCCGCGCTCATCAGCGTCCCGGTGCCCTTGAAGACGTTGTCCTGGATCTTCAGGTTGTTCCGGATGACCGGTGAGTCCGCCCACTGGCCGGTCAGCTCGAAGATCGAAACGCCGGCCTTCGCGTTCTCGAAGAAGTTGTTGCGGATGGTGATGTTGTCCGCTTGGCCGGAGCCCATGTTGATTGCGGCGGCCCACGAAGCGGCGTTGTGGTTCAGGAAGTGGTTGTTCTCCACGACCGTGTTCGACGCATCGAGGCCGATGCCGAAATTGCCCGCAGCGAACTTGTTGTTCGCAATCACGCCACTGTCGGCCCAGACGATCAGGAAGTTGCCCTTGCCGCTGTTGGTCGGACCTTCCATCGACAACGAGTTGTCGCGGATCTCGAAGTTCTTGATGTCCTGCATGTGCAGGTTGTCGGCGTTCGAGCCCTGCGAGACCTTGACGTCGTTCCCGATGACTTTGAGGCCATCGACCGTCCAGAACAGGAAGCCGTCGCCCTTCGCATTCGTCACCGTGCTGTTCGACACGGTGATGTTCTGGCTGTTCCAGAAGCGGACCGCGGAGAGCTCGCCGGAGCCTCCGACGTTATCGAAGGTGATGTTGTCGACAACGACGTTGGCCGCGCCCTTGGCGTAGATGCCCGTCCCGTTGACATTCTTGACCGCGAGGTCCTCGATGACGACGTTCTTGCGGTCACCGATATTGATGCCGGTGCTGCCGCCGCCGATGACCGGGTCGGCACCCGAGCCGAATGCGCCGTACTTGATCGGCGCGGCGCTCGTGCCCGAACCATTGACCTGAAGCGTTCCGTTGAAGGTCGAGCCGCGCGCGAAAAGGACAGTGTCGCCGGCCTGCAGGCCGATGCTGTTGATCTTGGAAAGAGATGAAAATGCGGAATTAGAAGAAGTTCCGGAATTGCTGTCCGATCCTAAACGTGAGTCGACATAAAACGTACGGGCCATATTGCAAGCACTCCGAATACTGGTTGCTGAGTGCGTGCAAATCTGTGTTCCGAACCTTAACGAAACATAAAAAAAGGTGTTAACACCTGGACGAGCGCTATTTTGTAACCAGCACTTTCAAGCATAGATAGTTTAACAAGCTTAGCAGTACAAAGACAATCGGACGCGAATACCCCGCAACAGTTTGTGTTTCTATTTTCCTATTTCACAATTCGACTTCGGATTCGTACCTCCGAAATCCCGCACATGGCGATCGAATCACTGCACGCGAATCGCTGCCAATTGGCGTTTTCTTGAACGAAGCTCCGCGCGTCGGAGTGTTGGCGTGCGTGCCGTCGGCGCCGCAACGAGATGATCGGCTGCGGTGAGGCCGGAACATCGGCACGACGAATCGTCCGTCGGTCATCGCGAGGCGACACTTAATGTCCGCCATTGGTGCGAGCCCCGCCGATGCTTGTTTTGTCACAGTGACGGATCAGGAAAACGGCTGACCATCACCCGCGTATCCTCTCGGCGTCACAAACTCGTTAAGACGAACGCGGTCGGCATTAACCAACTTCCGCCAATCATTAACACCTGCGGTGGTCAGGGACGCGGCCACCCTTTCGCCGCATTTCCTAACGAATTCTCGCGTCGTCTGACACGTAGATCGCTCGATCGAATCGCTTCACCGAGCATTCCGAATCGGAGAACAGGCGATGCGGCCTGCCCATGCGGCTAAGGGGGTAATGAGGAGGGGTTATGCGCCGCTTAAATTCATCCCGGCGATACTCCCTCTGCGAGCTTACATCTCCGGGAGCTCGACAATAGCCTCTCGCGTCGAGGCCATGATGCAAGCGTTGGAGACGTTCCGGCAGCGCGCGAAGAACGGACTGCACGTCCGGCTCTTCCACATCGATCTTTCTATCCGCCTCGGACGGGCGCATGACCCCGGCAAGACGGCGATCGCGAAAGTCGTCGAGAATGACGTGCGGCTCAATCAGGCGCGCCTGAACGGGTCCGTCGGGGTCAAGGTCGACCCTGCGAGCCTGTCGCTCACCGATCAGCTCGAGCTGCTGGACCTCTATCACGCCTGCGTGGCCGTCATGGACGCCGGCGCGCGCGAGGTCGCGATCCGCAACGCACTGTACCAGACCTACTGGACCGTGTCGGACGCGCGCCTGCGGACGGAGATCGCGAAAGGGATCGTCGAGAGCTACCTCCGCAGCGGCGCGCCCGAGGACGCGGCTCGTTCGCTGGCCCTTTCACCCGATCGCGGCGCGGTCGCGGCACTCGCGCAAAGGGTGGATCAGATCCTCGACGGCGCGGCGGAAGGGTTCGAAACCCACACCTGCGTGCCCGAGGACCGGGTTCTGGGTGGCCGCTACGACTTCGTTCGGCAGTCGGTGGAGAGTCTCCCTGCCCTTTTCCGCAGCAGGGCCGTCCTGCACATCGCGCCGGAAACCGACACGCGGCAGTACATAATGGACAATGCCGCGGCGTGGTCGACGCAGTATGCCACCTTGGACGCGTTCTCGCCGGCCGCCTCCATCAAGGACGACATCAGGCACCTGAACGTCGCCGACCACAGCTACGATACCATCCTCTGCCACCACGTCCTGGAGCACATCCTCGACGACCGGCAGGCGATGCGGGAGTTCTTCCGGATCCTGCGTCCCGGCGGCACGCTGCACGTTTCCGTGCCGCAGACCGGGCGGCTCGAGCAGACGGTCGAATGGGGCATCCCGGACCGCAATTCCTACGGACATGTCCGGGCCTACGGCGCCGATTTTGTCGACAGGCTGACCGCCGCAGGGTTCGAATGCACGAAGCACGTCTACCGCGCTTCCTGCCATCTCAAGGCCGGGCGTGTGTGGCGCCGGCCGTACTACCTGTGCTACCGGCCGTAACGTCGGCCGCCCAATCCGGCCTACTCGTTTCGTTTTGAGAGCATGCCGCTGCGCGGCCGGCGCAGCTCAGCGACAAGTGGGCCGAGCAGCGACCACGGCTCGACGAGGTAGCGGCGCCAGAGCCGCCGGGGCTCGCTGACCAGCCGATAGAGCCATTCGAGCCCCGACCAGCCCATCCAGCGGGGCGGCGTCGGGATGGCGCCGCCCCAATAGGCGAACGCGGCACCGACAGGCAGCACCGCGTTGACCTCGAGCCGCGACCAGTTGTCGTGGATCCAGTATTCCTGGCGCGGCATGCCCATACCGACCATCAGGATGGCGGGACGGAAGTCGCGGATGGCGGCGAGAACGGCCTCGTTCTCCTGAGAACCCGACGTCATGTCGAAATAGCCATGATGCGTCCGGAGCTGCAATCCGGGTAGGCGCTCCGCGAAATAGCGCTCCGCCTGCTCGCCGACGCCAGGCGCGGAGCCGAGATGGAAGACACGCCAGCCGCGTTCCGCGGCCTCGGCCAGGATCGGCGGCAGCGAATCGATGCAGGTCGTCCTGTGCTCACGGACCAAGGGCAGGCCGCGCAGGCGACCCAGCCAGACGAGCGGCATCCCGTCGATCGATATCCAGTGAGCGAGATCGTAGAACCTAGCAAACCTGGCGTCGCGCTGGAGAACATAGAGGCTGTGGAGATTATGGTGGCCGATGATCTCGCGCCGCCCCTCGTCGATCGCGCGCCTGATGATGTGGTTGTGGTCGCCGAGCGCGATCGCGTTCATGCGCGCGCCTAGAAGTTCGAATGCCGGGAACGCACGTGGATAGTTCCCACTACTCGTCGCGACCGATCGGTCCGTCTCGAACTGCGCGATGCCTGGGTTGCTCATGACATGTCCTGTGAAAATCGGCGCTAGCTGCTGCGCTTTTCCTGCGGCAGCAGCTCGTTGATGCGCCCGGTCATGTACTGGACGCGCGCGTCCCAGCTATGGGAGCGCTCGATGGCCTGGCGCGCGCGTTGCCCCATCGCCGGGAGCCGCTCGCGCGCGGCGAAGGCGGTCCGAATCGCCGCGGTCAACGCGCCCGGCCGCTCATGCGCAAAGACGAAGCCGTTCTCGCCATCGGTGACCACGCGCTTCGCGTCGGCGAACTCGCTGACGATGACCGGGACGGCCATGGCCAGGTACTCGAGAAGCTTGAGCGGCGAGTGGTACATGTGGCCGATCTTCATCAGCTTCTGGCCGGAGAATCCGACGTCGAACCCGCGGATGAGCCCGGGAATCTCCGGACGGGGACGCTGCCCGAGGAACTGCACGCACGACTCCAGCCCAAGGCGTCGGGCATGCTCCATCCACGGTTCATGCATGAGGCCGGTGCCGACGATGGTGATACCGATATCGATGCCGTCCTGGCGCCGCACCTCGGCAACGGAATCCATCAAGGCATCGAGCGCCTGCCAGTCGTCCAGCCCGCCGACAAAGCCGACGGTGAACCGTTCCGCATGGCGGACAGGCGGGTGCTTCGCCGGATCGAAAAAGCCTGTGTCGACGCCGTTCGGGACGACGATCATGCGCTGCTCGTCGACGCCGTAGCCCACGAGGATCTCCTTCAGGGCGTCAGAAACGCAGACCAGAACGTCGCAGCTCCTGTACGCGGCGAGTTCCAGGTGCTGTGCCAGCCCCGCGAGCGCGGTCACGCGACGTTCATTCTTTGCCTCGTAGAACATCGGACCCTGCGTTTCCAGGATCCACGGAATGCCCCGCTTCTGGAACGGCGCGCCAAGGCTCTGGAAGGCAGCGAAACGCTCGTAAACCCAGTCGATCTTGCCGTCGAGCTCGTGCTGGGCGCGCCGCGCGCTGATCTTGCCGAGCGCGATCTTGCCGAGATCGCCGGCCGCGCGCGCGACGACCGACCGGCCATTCACGAACTCGCGCCCTGCCCGCCCCACATTCTGGTCGAGGCGGTCGCCGGCGATGAACCGTTCGACCTGCCAGCCCAGGCGTTCGAAGGCCTGGATGACGCCGAGGACATGCGAGCGCGGGCCGCTTGCATCGGCGCGGTCCGAAGTCGAGACGCGCGGTGCGCCGGAAAGATAGCCGATGCGATGAACCAACAAGTTCCTCCTTGTTCCGTGATCTGCCGGGCTTCGCGACGTTCGCGGGTCACATTCCGGGACACGCCGCCGCCGTGCCCGACGCATCGCCGCTTCTTGCGCCGGACGCCCGTGCGGCAGAGGGGGCCTTGTCCTTGCCGGCTGCGGTTGCGGCCGCGCGGCACGGCGCTCCGCCTTTCCAGGGCGGCGGCACCTGGACGAATTTGAGTCCCGATTCCTGCCAGCCTTCCTTGAGAACGTTGCCGCCTCTCCGGCTCCAGTCCCGCGCCGGAGCCCCGACGATGGTGTTGTCGGTGAAACCGCCGCTGTACTGAACCGGCCCGTTGATCGACAGCGCGTTCTGGCTGACCCTGAAGATGTTGTTGGTGACGGTCATGTTCGCGCGGATCACGGGCGAATCGGCCCACTGTCCCTTGAGCTCGAACAGGCTGAGCCCGACCCTTGAACCGTCGAAGTAGTTGTTGCGGACGATCAGGTTGCGGCTGCGGCCGCTGCCCATGTTCAGCGCCGCGGCCCATGAGGCGCTGTTGTGGTCGATGAAGTGGTTGTTCTCGACGACGACATTGTTCGCATCGAGGCCGATGCCGAAATTGCCGGCGATGAACGTGTTGCTGGCGACGACGCCGGTGTCGCTGTTGGCCAGGAGCATGTTGCCCTTGCCGCTGCTGGTCGGCCCGTCCATCGAAAGGATGTTGCCGCGGATCTCGAAGTTCCGCGCATGCTGGATGTGAATGTTGTCGGCATTCGGGCCCTGCACCACGCTCACGTAATTGTTGATCAGGCGCAGGCCGTCCGCCTGCCAGGCCCAGATGCCGTCTCCGGTGACGTCCGTCAGCGTGCTGCCCGAGACGCTGAGGTTCTTGCCGTGCCACCACGAGATGCCGCCCTGATCCTTGCGGTGGCCGGTCCGCTCGATCAGGACGTTGTCGAAGCGCCAGGTGTCGCCGCCTTTCACCCACGCGCCGCTCAGCCCGGTGTTCCGGATGTGGAGATCGCGGACCTCGATGTAGCGCTGATTCTCGCTGACGATGCCGCGATCGCCGCGCTCGAGAACCGGCCGCGGGCCGGTGCCATAGGCGCCGAATGTGATAGGCGCGCCCGCGCTGCCCGACACCCCGACCTCGATCTGTCCGTTCCAGACCCCTCCCCGCGCGAGCAGGACCGAGTCGCCGGGCCTGAGGCGGGCGGCATTGACGCGGTCCAGCGTCCGCCAGGCCTGATCGGGCGAAAGGCCGCTCGCCTGGTCGGAACCGCGTACCGGATCGACATGGTACGTGGCCCCATGTGCCTCGCCCCAAGTGCCGGAAGCCCCCCACGACAGGGCGACTAGGGCCGCGAAAAGCGTCGCAGATCTGCTCCGGCGCCTCACATCCATGCCCACCGCCTTCCAGCGCAATAAAATGGCCTGCCGAAGGACACCCTCCGGCAGAAAATCCACGCGCGATAATCTCGCTCCGGGAAGTCGGCTTGCTAATGGCCCATTGGGACGAAATGCCCTGGCCTTTCGGCCACGCCGGGCTGCAACGCGTTAGCCCGCGGTGCCCCGGAATGCCCATATGGTCAAGCTTGGAACACCTGTAAGCCGTAAACGGCACGGACCCAATTTCTCAAGCCAGTTCATCCTTTAGTCGACCAGCCGGACCATTCGGACATGGGCCGGATTGGGCATGGGATCGGCCGGCGAAAAGTCCGATCCTATGACCTAGTTGTGACTGACTTGCGGTTCGGCGGTGTCATGTCGTCGCCTTCTCTGATTGGCATTAGCATCATCGTCCCCTGTCGGAATGCAGCCGGCGTCATCGGCCAGCAGCTCGAGGCTTTGACGCGACAGGGGTGCCAATGCGAATGGGAGGTCGTGGTCGCCGACAATGGGTCCACCGACGGGACCAAGGCGGTCGTCGAACGGTTCCGTCACAGGCTGCCGCGGCTCGTCGTGATCGACGCGACGGAGAAGCGGGGGGCCGCGTATGCCCGCAACGCGGGCGTCCGGGCAGCTTCGGGCGAGAACGTGGCCTTTTGCGATGCCGACGACGAGGTTGGCGAAGGCTGGCTTGCGGCGGTCGAGGATGGCCTGCGCGAGCATCGCGCCATCGCCTTCCGCACCGACATGCGCAAGCTGAACCCGACAGGCTCCGAGCGGGCGAGCAAACAGATAGAGGGCCTGCAGCCCTACACGTATCCGCCCTACCTGCCCTATTCCGGCTCGTCCATCGCACTGCGCCGGGAACTGCACATCCAGCTCGGCGGTTTCGACGAGACGATGCTTGCCTGCGAGGATGCGGATTTCTGCTGGCGGTTGCAGCATGCGGGGGTGCCCCTCCACTTCGCCCGCGACGCGACGGTGCACATCCGGCTGCGCCCGACCACGCGGGGCAAGTGCCGTCAGGCACGGCTGTGGGGAGAGTACAATGTCGTGCTGTACAAGAAATTCCGCCCGCTCGGGATGCCGGCGCTGGGCCGTCTCCAGGGCGTGCGCAACCTGATCCATGTCATGCGCCGGCTGCCGCTGCTCGCAAGCCGCCGATACCGGGCGAGCTGGCTGTGGGAGTTCAACTGGCTCACCGGCCGTCTCATCGGATCGATCAAGTACGGGATCTGGGCCTTGTGATCGGTCGCTACTTCACCGGCGCGTGGATACGTTTCTGGATGGCCTTGGCCGGCCAAAGCCTTCCTGGCCGGATGGCCAGCATGCTTGCCGCCTGGGCCGTGCCGCCGCATTTCGGCCGGGTGCGTCTCGCCGCGCTCGTGCGCAAGGGCTTCATCGCGCCGAGCGCGAGGATCCATCACGCGCATTTCATCACCGGGCCGCATCTGATGATCGATGACCGCGTCCTGATCGTCGACAACAGGTCCGGCGGTACCGTCGAGTTCGGCAGTTACGTGCGCATCTGCCGCGACTGCATCCTGGAGACGGGGCCGGAGGCCGGCATCTACATCGGCGACGGCACCTTCATCCAGCCGCGATGCCAGCTCAGCGCCCACAAGGCCGCGATCCGGATCGGCCGCCGGGTCCAGATCGCATCGGGCTGCGCCTTCTATCCCTACGATCACGGCATGTCCGCCGGCACGCCGATCTGGGAGCAGCCGCTGACGACCCGCGGCGACATCGTCGTCGGCGACGATGCCTGGCTGGGGCACGGCGTCATCGTCCTGTCGGGCGTGCGGATCGGGGAAGGCGCCGTCATCGGCGCCGGCGCCGTCGTCACGCGCGACGTGCCTCCAAAGGCTATCGCCGTCGGCAATCCTGCCCGCGTGGTTGCCATGCGGGGCGAGAACGGGCCCGTGCCGATCGCGCAGCGCGCGCGCATGCACGGCTGACGCCCCATGGCACCGGACGCTTCCCCACCGCCGCAGGCGGCTGACATCGGCGGCGAGATGCATGCCCTGATGCGGCAGCTCTATCCGCTTTGCCGCAGCATCACCGGCGACGGGCTGCGCCAGACATTGCGGCTGCTCGGCGCGGGATTGCCGATGTCGATCGAGGAGGTGCCGTCCGGTACCAAGGTCCTGGACTGGGACGTGCCGGATGAGTGGAACGTGCGCGGCGCGTATATCGCGCGCGAGAACGGCGAGCCGGTCGTCGACTTCACCCATCACAATCTCCATCTCGTCCAGTACAGCGTGCCCGTCGACCGCCTCGTGCCGATCGAGGAGCTGCGCCGGCACATTCACACCCTGCCCGACACACCCGACCTCATTCCGTACCGCACCGCCTACTATGCCAAGAGCTGGGGGTTCTGCATGACGCATCACCAGTTGGAGGCGATGCGCGACAAGGCCTATCGCGTCCGGATCGATACGACCCTGGCGCCGGGCCATGTCAGCTATGGCGAGTTGTTCCTGCCTGGCAGCAGCGCGGACGAGATGCTGTTCTCGATCCATTGCTGCCATCCCTCCCTGGCCAACGACAATCTGTCCGGCATGGCGATCGCGCGGGCGCTGGCCCAGCATCTGTCGGCGCGCCCTCGCCGCCTTTCCTATCGCTTCCTGTTCATTCCGGGCACGATCGGGTCGATCACCTGGCTCGCCCGGAACGAGGGCCGCGTGGACAGGATCAAGCACGGCCTCGTGCTGAGCTGCCTCGGCGATGGCGGCGGCATGACCTACAAGCAGAGCCGGCGCGGCGATGCGGCGATCGACCGCGCGGCGGCACATGTCCTCGGCCACCACGGCGGTGTCAACCGGACCGTCCCGTTCATCCCTTACGGCTACGATGAGCGGCAATACTGCTCGCCCGGCTTCAACCTGCCGGTGGGGTGCCTGATGCGGTCGCCCAACGGGACGTTCCCGGAGTATCACACTTCGGCCGACAATCTCGATTTCGTCAGGCCGGAGCATCTGGCGGACTCGCTCCAGGCGCTCATCCGCATCGTCGAAGTGCTGGAGGGCGACGGGACCTACAGGAACATGAGCCCGAAGGGTGAACCGCAGCTCGGCCGCCGCGGCCTCTACCGCCCCATCGGCGGCCAGAAGGACGCCGCCGCTTACGACCAGATGGTGCTGCTGTGGGTCCTGAACCTGTCCGACGGCAGCCATTCGCTGCTGGACATCGCGACGCGCGCCGAGCGGCCTTTCGCCATGGTCAGGGCGGCCGCCGACGCCTTGATCAATGTCGGGCTGCTCGAGCCTGTCAGGCCTTCAGCATCGGCCTGATCGTCAGGTTCGTGACTTCGGCCGTCCGCGGCAGCTTCAGGCTGGCGACGATTATTGCCGCGACGTCCTCCGGCTGCAGCAGCCGCTCGGGCGTATAGGGCCGCCCCTCCAGCTCGAAGATCCTCGCCTGGCGCGGTGTCGCCGTCCGGCCCGGATAGACGGTCAGGACGCGTATCCCATCACCGTTGACCTCGTCGCGCAGGCTGTCGGCCATGGCGCGGAGCGCGTGCTGCGTGGCCGCGAACATGCCGACCCCCGGGCTGGCCGCCAATCCCTGCGTCGAGTTGATGAACACGATCTGCCCCTGGGCCGCGCGCAGGGATGGTAGCAGCAGCCGGGTCAGGTGCATCGGTCCGCCGACATTGGCCGCAAAGGCGTGCCCGTACTCCTCCCCGGCGCGTGCGTCGTGCCGCCCACGGACATAGAGGCCGGCCGAATGGACCAGGACCGCGATCCGCTCCGGCGCAAGCTGCGCCGCATAGTCGTCGAGCTGGCCCTGCCGCGTGAGATCGACAGAGGACCAGCCGACATCGCGGGACTTCTCCTTGGCGGCCCGCGCGACGTTCTCCAGCCGCTCGGTATCGCGCCCCACCAGCCGCAGTCCCATACCCTCGTCGGCAAGGGCCAGCGCGATTGCGCATCCGATGCCGCTGCTGGCCCCGGTCACCACCGCGATCTGGCCGCTCAGACTGTGCTGCACGATCGACGGCCTATCCGTGGTTCGCGGGCGCGCGGGGCGCGCTCTCGGGCGACGGGTAGACCAGCATGCCCTCGCCTTCCGTACCGTCGTCGTACATGGCGATGACGCTGTCCGGGATGTGGCTCAGATCCGTTGCGCGAAGATAGTCGCGCATTGTCGTTCCGGTGCTGGCGCTGTCGACGTTGACGGCGCCACGGCGGTTGACGGCATCGTCCATGTTCACGGTACGGAAGTCTATGCTGTAGCGACAGAGGCCTGACGTGTTGGGCACCGTCGAATGCATCTGCGCCCCGCAGAACAGGATGACCGATCCGGGCTTGGGGACGATCCGGATCTGCGGGTCGAGCTCGATCGGCTCCTCGGGCTTGGGCTGGACGCGCGTATCGGCCTTGACATACTGCGCGGCGCGGCCGCGGTTCTGCGCGTTCCAGCGGTAGTAGTTGTAGCCGGCCGACCCGTTCTTGACGGGCGTCGAAAAATAGCGCGGGTGGAAGGCGAGGCAGTTCTGCGGCGACAGCTCGTAGACCGGCAGCCACCAGTTCAACTGGAAGAACGGCGCCGAGTACCAAGTGTCGCGATGCGGGTGGAAAGCATAGGCGATGCCGGACGTCAGATAGTCCTCCGGCATCGCGGAGCGCAGCCGCGGCACGTCAAAATACGTCTTCTCCAGATCGCAGCCCAACTCGCTGAGCGCCGCGGGAATCAGCTCCTTGCAGCGCGGGTGATGGATGAACTGCGGCTTGACGCGCGACAGGACCTCGACGCACTGCTCCACCGGCAGCGTGTCCTGAATCTTCCGGGGATCGCCCGGCGCGAACGCCGCCTCGACCATCTGGCGCGCATGCTGGATGAGCGCCGTGGTGGCCGAGGTCGGCGAGTAGACGAAGATGTCGCCGAGGAACAAGCGCTCCCGGCGCGCATCGTCGTCCATGGCTGAATCGTAATAGACGTTGGTCATGGTGGCCCCATTCAGCTCACCACCGATACCTCCGGGACCGGAATGACGAACTTCCCGCCCCACTCCCTGAGGCCGGCGGTCTGATTCATAATCTCCTTCTTCAGGTTCCACGGCAGGATCATCAGGTAATCCGGCCGCGTCTCGGCGATCCGCTGCGGGTCGCAGACCGGGATCTTGCTGCCGGGCAGGAAGCGGCCCTGCTTGTGCGGGCTGCGGTCGACCACGTAGTCGATCTCCCCGGCGGTGAGGCCGCAGTAATTGAGCAGCGTATTGCCCTTCGCCGCGGCGCCGTAGCCTGCGATCGACTTGCCGGCGCGCTTGGCCTCGGTGACGAACCCAAGCACGCTGCTGCGGCAGTGCTCGACACGGTCGGCGAAATGCTCGTAGGTCTCGAGCTTGGCGAGGCCGGCCGTTTGCTCTGCGCGGCGAAGCGCCCCGACCGAATCCTCGGTCGGCCGCGCCGAGTCGCGATGGCACGCGAAGACGCGGAGGCTGCCGCCATGGGTGGGCAGCTCCTTGACGTCGAACACGCGCAGGCCATGCGCGGCGAGCACGCGTTCCGCGGCCAGGAACGAGAAGTACGAGAAATGCTCGTGATAGATCGTGTCGAACTGCACGCCCAGCATGAGCCGGAGCAGATGCGGGAACTCCAGCGACACCACGCCATCCGGCTTCAGCAGGATCGGGAACCCGCCGACGAAGTCGTTCAGCTCGGGCACATGCGCGAAGACGTTGTTGCCGACGATCAGGTCCGCCTTGGTGCCGCGCCCGGCGAGCTCCGAGGCCGTCTGACGGCCAAAGAAGCGGATCTCCGTGGGAATGCCGGCAAGGATCGCCGCCTGCGCGATGTTGGCGGCCGGCTCGATGCCCAGGACGGGCACGCGGAGCGCCTTGAAGTGCTTCAGCAGGTAACCGTCGTTGCTGGCGATCTCGACCACCTGGCTCGACGCGTTGAGCTTGAAGCGGCGCGCCGCCATCGCGGCGAAATCGGCCGCATGCCGCACCCAGCTCTCCGAGAACGAGGAGAAGTAGGCGTAATCCGAGAACAGCGCCTGCGGCGACACATCCGTGGAAAGCTGGGCCAGCAGGCAGCCCTCGCACAGCATCACGTGCAGCGGGAATTTAGGCTCCGGCCTCGCCAGGTCCGCCCCGCTTAAATAGGAATTGGCGAGTGGCGTCGTGCCGAGGTCGAGGAAGCTGCGTTGCAGAGCGGCGCCACAGGCACGACAAGTCGTGCGATGCGACGACGCTATCGCGGCCTCGGGGGCTTCGGCGGCGGTGCGTTCGGTACGTTCCTGGACCAAATCCATCTGTGGCATCAAGGTCACCGGCTTATAGGTTGTTGCGATAATTCAGACGACCGCCTCTTTCGTGGAGGCGGGCTCGATGCCGCCCTCCACGACCGGGCGATAATCCGTGGACCACGGCAGCAGCGGCCTGACGGCCCCGCCCATCTCGCCGTCCCAGTCGCCCCGCGCGCAATCGGCACGGAAGGACTCAGTCACATGGAAGGCGACGACGTTGCGCTCGTAGAACTGGGTGGATGGCGGATCGATCGTGATGACCGCGGCTTCAACGAAGATCGTGCCCTCGGTCAACATGTTCGCGGGTATCTCGACGCGGCTCACGTAGCGTCCGGGTGGACGCTCCCGCCGTCGCCATGTCGGATCCACGTCGATGGACGTGAAGGCATGAACGCCCTCGCTCGTGAACAGGTGGAAGTGCGGCAGCAGAAGATGCCCGCCCTTGAGCACCTCGAACGTCATGGAGAGACGAACTGGCTGCGACATGTCGAATGTCTCGGTCATTTCTCCGTCGACCGTCTCCGCCTGCACCGCGCGTAACCGTGCGACCTCCCCGCCCGGCGCCGTCGCCGCGTCCGGCCAGCTCCGGCTGGCGAGGCAATCGAGGCCGGTCGACAGATACTGCCCGACCACGTCATGGGCCCGGCCGTCGTCGAGGATCTTGCCGCTGTCCAGCAAGATCGCGCGCGGGCAGAGCCGCGTGATCGCCGCCATGTTGTGCGATACGAACAGGACGGTGCGGCCCTGGTGCCCCACGTCCTCCATCTTCGCCAGGCACTTGCGCTGGAACCGCGCATCGCCGACCGCGAGGACCTCGTCGACGAACAGGATCTCGGTCTCGAGATGCGCCGCCACCGCGAAGGCGAGACGCATGTACATGCCGCTCGAATAGTGCTTGACCGGCGTGTCCAGGAACCGCTCAACCTCGGCAAAGGCGACGATCTCGTCGAACTTGCGGTCGATCTCGGCGCGCCGCATCCCGAGGATGCCCCCGTACAGGAAGATGTTCTCGCGTCCGGTCAGCTCGGGGTGGAACCCGGTGCCGACCTCCAGCAGGGAGCCGATGCGACCGCGGATCTCGGCCCGCCCGCGGGTCGGCTCGACGATCCGCGACAGGACCTTGAGCAAGGTGCTCTTGCCGGCGCCGTTGCGGCCGATCAGGCCCACGACCTCGCCGGCCTTGATGTCGAATGTGAGGCCGTTGAGCGCCCAGAAGCGGTCCTTCACGGGTCGCGGCGGTGCCGGCTCGCGGCGCAGCGTGCGGCTGATCCTCTTGAACGGCGCGGCGGCACCATCGGCGATCGTATCGCGCAGTGTCCGGTAGCGATGGCGCTTGTCCGTGCCGAGGATCTGGTACTCCTTGGCCAGATCTTGAACCCTGATTGCGAATGCGACCATGCAGTGCTCCGGCTAGGCGATGTCGGCGAAGTTGCGTTCGACACGGCGGAAGAAGAACGCGCCGCTGACGAGAAAGGCCGCGGCCATAGTGGCCGACACGGCGATCATCGCCCACGGCGCCTCGCCGGAGCCGAGCAAGGCCCACCGGAACCCCTCGACGACGCCCACCATCGGGTTCATGGCGTAGACAAGCCGCCAGCCCTCGGCGAGCAGGCTGCTCGGGTACGCAATCGGCGTCGCGAACATCCAGACCTGCACGAGGAACGGCACGACGTAGCGCACGTCGCGGAACTGAACGTTCAGCGCCGACAGCCACAGCGACACTCCCAGCGCGCCGCAGACCGCGAGCAGGACGAACAGCGGCACGAACACCAGATTCAGCGACGGCATGATCTGGTAGTAGGCCATGGCAACGACCACCAGCCCGGAAGCGATGGCAAGGTCGACGAGGCCCGCGAGCACGGACGCGACCGGCACCACCATGCGCGGAAAGAACACCTTCTTGATGAGCTTCTCGTTCTCGACGAGGCTGTTGGCGCCGTGGGTGAGGCCATTCATGAAGAACAGCCACGGCACCAGACCGGCGAGCGCGAAGAGCGGATACGGCAGACCGTCTGACGGTATTCCTGCCAGCCGGCCGAAGATCACGCTGAAGATCGCCATGGTGAAGAGCGGCTGGATCAGTGCCCATCCCGCCCCCAGTACGGTCTGCTTGTAACGGACCTTGATGTCGCGCCAGACGAAGAAGAACACCAGCTCGCGGAATTCCCAAAGCTCGCCGAGGCGGAGCCGTGCCCATCCGACCGTCGGCTTGATGACGGTGACGGGCGGCTCGGCCGTCGCATCGGGCATCGGATGAGGCGGTGCAACGCGCTGGCGCAGATTCCCTGGCAAATGGGCGGTGGCCGAACTGCTCATGTGTTCCTTGCCTGTCTGCGGACCCCTGAGCGCGCGCTTCTCGGCGGTCTTGTCGTTCGCCGGCAGCGTTCTGTGGTCAAGTCGTTCTTTCTTGACTGCCTTCATGCCGCTCGCGCCGTTGCGAAGTCCGGCCACTCGCGATCGCGCGCGGACATCATGCTGACCGGCAGCGGCCAGCGAATATTCAGCGTCCGGTCGTTCCAGCGGATTCCGCGGGCCGCATTCGGGTGGTAATAGGCGGAGATCTGGTAGGTAACCTCGGACTCGTCATCGAGGGTCTGGAATCCGTGGGCAAAGCCCTCCGGGATGAACAGCGCGTGACCGTTTTCCTCGCTGAGCTCGCGCCCGATCCAGCGCCCGTAGCCGGGTGAGTCCCGGCGGAGGTCGACGATCACGTCGTAGATCGCGCCGCGGGTGCACCGGACCAGCTTGGATTCGGCGTGCGGCGCGTCCTGAAAGTGGAGGCCGCGCAAGGTGCCGGCCTTCCGATTGAACGACTGACTTGCCTGCACGAAATCGATGTCACCGATGCCGCGGCGGAACTCGTCGCGGCACCAGGTCCGGACGAAGTAGCCCCGCTCGTCCTCAACCCGCTCGGGCACGATCAGATAAGCACCGGCCAGCTCCAGCGGCTGGAAGTCCATCATGCTCTCCAGTAGAGCTGGTCGTCGAGTTGGCCGAGGCGCAACAGGTATTCGAGCTGCTTCAGTCGGGTGAAGGCCCGGAAGTTGAACACCTCCTTGGTCATGTCGATCTTCTTGAACAGCGAGTAGAGCTGCTCTGCGCCGACGGTCGCATTGCGCTTGCACTCGAATCCCAGCTTCGTCCTGATCTTGTCGAAGCTGACCCGGTAGCTGCGGTTGTCCGCCCCGTGCGGGCCGAACTCGATCGCGCACCCGGGAAACACCTGGCCGACGATCTGTGCGATCTCCTTGACCCGGTAGTTGTCGCTGTCCTGCCCGACATTGAAGACTTGGTTGTGCACGACGGGGCGCGGCGCCTCGAGCGCGCAGGCGACGGCGTCGCAGATATCGAGTATGTGGACCAGCGGGCGGTAGGCGCTGCCGTCGCCATTCATGCGAATGGCCTTGTCCGTCCAGGCCAGGCCCGCGAGGTTGTTGAGGACGATGTCGAAGCGCATCCGTGGCGACGGCCCGAACGCCGTCGCATTGCGCAGGAAGGTCGGCGAGAAATCGTCGTCCGCCATCGCCGAGACGTCCCGTTCGACCATGACCTTGCATTCCGCATAGGTGGTCTGCGGGTTGGTCGACGAGTCTTCGGTCTTCACGTCGTCCTTGCCGGCGCCGTAGACGCTGCAGGACGAGGCGTAGATGAAGCGCTTGGCGCCGGCCTTCTTCGCCATCTCCGCCAGCTGCACCGAGGCCCGGTGATTGATGCCGCGGGTGATCGCGGGATTGTGCTGGCCGAGCGGATCGTTCGACAGTTCCGCCAGGTGCACGACGGCATCGATCCCCTCGAGGTCGCCGTCTTTGACATGCCGGAGGTCGCGCCGGTGCACGTTCGGGAAGTCGTCGCCGTCGTTGTAGAGGCGGCCGTCGCGGTAGTAGCCCGTGTCAAGCGCCACGACCTCGTGCCCATGGCGCTGCAACAGCGGCGCCATCATGACGCCAATATAGCCGTCGACGCCTGTCACAAAGACCTTCATTGCTCGAACCTCGGAGATGGAGAGTGCGGGAGCTGTCGTCGATCAAGCCGCGAGGCGCCGGTCCCACACTTTCCAGGGCGCCTCGCCGGAGTTCCACAGGTCCTCCAGGACGTGCTTGTCGCGGAGCGTGTCCATCGGATGCCAGAAGCCGTCGTGGCGGTAAGCCGAAAGCTGGCCGTTCCGGGCCAGTTCCTCCATCGGCTCGCGCTCCCAGACAGTCGAGTCGGATTTGATGTAATCAACGACCCTGGGCTCGAGGACGAAATAGCCGCCGTTGATCCAACTTCCGTCCTCGCGCGGCTTCTCCCGGAATGCGTGGATCCGGCTGTCGTTGTGGCCGAGGGTGAAGCTGCCGAACCGCCCGGGCATCTGTACGGCCGTCAATGTCGCCAGTGTCTTTTCGGTTTGATGGAATTGGATCAGGGCGTCCACGTTGACGTCGCTGACGCCGTCGCCGTAGGTGAAGCAGAACGTGTCGTCCTTGATGTGGTCGATGACCCGCTTCAGGCGCCCGCCCGTCATGGTCGACTCGCCGGTGTCGACAAGTGTGATGCGCCACGGCTCGGCCGCCGACCTGTGGATCTCCACGCGGTCGGTCCGCAGGTCGACCGTGAGGTCGGCATGGCGCAGCAGGTAGCGCGTGAAGTAGTCGACGATCATGAAGCCCTTGTATCCGCAGCACACAACGAACTCGTTGATGCCGAAGGCGGAGTAGATCTTCATGATGTGCCAGAGGATGGGCCGGCCGCCGATCTCGACCATCGGCTTCGGGCGCACCCCGCTCTCCTCGCTGATGCGCGTTCCGTACCCGCCTGCGAGGATCACAGCTTTCATCGGCGAGGCACTCCCGTTACAATCAAGGATAAGTATTCGTGGCGACGGACCAGAATAATGCCGGACCGTTTATTTCACCGGCAATGTCGTCTGCGACGTACTTCGAAGAGGGTGCGCGTCGCCCGAATTTGCCAAAGGCCTAGGAACAGGCCCACCTAAGGTCATCGATCTAGGCCGATGGGCTGAGAAGTCGGCGCAACTGGCCGTTTTCCAACCTTGGCCCCGGCTATCCCGCGGCGCGAAAAAAATCGCCGAAGTACTAACCCCGATACGGGGCTGTTCGCTGATTGCTTGGCTTCACTATCGTTCGCGGCTGCAGCCCGAGGGATTCGGGTATCGTTTTCAGTCCGCGGATCGCCGTCCGCCAGCAACCAGTAGGAGAATATGAGAGCCAGCAGCAAACGGATCCTCGTCACTGGCGGAGCCGGGTTCCTCGGCTCGCATTTGTGCGAACGCCTTCTGGCCAGCGGCCACGAGGTGCTGTGCGTCGACAACTACTTTACCGGCAGCCGCGACAATATCCGCCACCTCTTGTCGAATCGTCGATTCGAGATGGTCCGGCACGACATAACCTTCCCGCTCTATGTCGAGGTCGACGAGATCTACAACCTCGCCTGCCCCGCCTCGCCGATTCACTACCAGCACGACCCCGTCCAGACGACCAAGACCTCGGTGCTGGGTGCCATCAACATGCTGGGCTTGGCCAAGCGGGTGAAGGCCAAGATCTTCCAGGCCTCCACGTCCGAGGTCTATGGCGATCCGACGGTGCATCCGCAGACCGAGGACTACCGCGGCAACGTCAACCCGATCGGCCCGCGCGCCTGCTACGACGAGGGCAAGCGCTGCGCCGAGACGTTGTTCTTCGACTATCACCGGCAGCACAAGCTGCGCATCCGTGTGGCGCGCATCTTCAACACCTACGGCCCGCGCATGCATCCCAATGACGGCCGCGTGGTGTCGAACTTCATCGTCCAGGCGCTGAAGGGCGAGCCGATCACCGTCTATGGCGAGGGCACGCAGACCCGCGCGTTCTGCTATGTCGACGACCTGATCGACGGCTTCGTGCGGCTGATGGATGCGCCGGATACAGTCACCGGGCCGGTCAATCTCGGCAACCCGGTCGAGTTCACAATTGGCGATCTCGCCAGGAAGGTGATCGGGGTCGTGGGCTCGCGCTCCAAGATCATTCACAGGCCGCTGCCCGTCGACGATCCCGTCCAGCGCTGCCCGAATATCGGCGTGGCGAAGACGGTGCTCGGATGGCAGCCGGAAGTGACGCTGGATGATGGCCTCCGCCGGACGATCGCGTATTTCGAGCGGCAGCTTCGCACCGAAGCGGCCGCGCGCGAGATCTATGAGGACGCGGCCCAGTGACCGCGGCCGCGCAGGCTCGTCCGCCTGCCCTGCGAACCCTGGTGGCGCGGGCCCGGCGCTCCATGCCGGCCCGCGTTGCGCGGCGCGCCTTCAGGGTCGCCACTAAGCCTGTGCTCGGCACCATCACGCATGTGGAGACAACCGCACCGGTTGCGGCACTGACCTTCGATGACGGGCCGGATCCGGACAGTACCCCCGCCCTTCTGGATCTGCTCGAGCGGCACGGCGCCAAGGCGACGTTCTTCCTGCTCGGCCGGCATGCGCAACGTTACCCGGACCTCGTCTCGCGCATGGTGTGGGCGGGACATGCCGTTGCAAACCATACGTTCGATCATCCCCGCCTGCCCTCGCTTCCCCGGCGTGAACGCCTTGCGCAAATCCGGGCGTGCGAGACGGCAATCGGCCCGCATGCGTCAAAACTGTTCCGTCCGCCCCGCGGCCTGCAAAGCGCAGCCTCGCGGCTTGACGCCCTCTCACTGGGTTACCGGGTGGTTACCTGGAACGTCGCGCTCTGGGATTGGGACCAGCACACACCCGAATGGTTCGCCGACCGCCTCGCTTCGGAAGTCCGTCCGGGCAGCATCGTCCTGATGCACGACCTTCTGTACGAAGCGGATGACCCGGATGCGCGCGACCGCGGCCCCGTCTTCGCCGGCCTCGATATGTTCCTGACCCGGACCGGATCGCGGCTGTCGTTCGTTACTGTTCCGGACCTCCTGACCCGCGGCAAGCCGCACAAGGCGGGCTGGTTTGTCCCCACCGATGCCGACTGGGCCTTTCACGACCCGAGATGAACCTTCATGAACGCGCACGCGCCCAAGGTCACGGTCATCACGCCGGTCTATAACGGCGAGCGCTTCATCGGCGAGGCGATCGAAAGCGTCCGGCAGCAGTCTTTCACCGACTGGGAATACATCATCGCCGACAACGGCAGCACCGACCGGACGGTCGAGTTCGCCGAACGCCACGCCGCGGCCGACAGCCGCATCAAGGTTTTCAAGGCCGACAGCCACCTGCCCATCATCGCCAACTGGAACAGGGCGATGCGGCTGCTGCCGTCCCACGCCCAATACTGCAAGGTGCTGCACGCGGACGACCGTCTCTTCCCGGAATGCCTGGAGCGCATGGCCGCGGTGATGGACGCAAACCCGTCTGTCGGCCTCGTCGGCTCCTACGTGCTTTATGACCGGCTGATACAGTGCGACGGGTTGCCGCTCGGCCAGGCCGTCTGGGACGGCCGCGAGATCTGCCGCAAGACCCTGCTCGGGCAGCACTACCTCTTCGGCAGCCCGTCCTCCCTGATGGTCCGCGCCGACCTGGTGCGCGCCAAGCCGCAAGGCTTCTACAACGAGGACAACGTCCATGCCGACTTCGAGGTCTGCTACGAGCTTCTCGAGTCCTGTGATTTCGGCTTCGTGCATCAGGTCCTGACATTCACGCGCACGCATCCGGGCTCGATGGGCAACACCTTCAGCCGGATCTACAATCCGCAGCTTGTCGAGTATCTCGGCATGATGCGCAAGTACGGCCCGAAATTCCTCGACAAGGAGACGTTCGAGTCGGTCCATGCCGAGATGGTGCGGAGCTACCGGCGTGTGATCGCGCGCCGCCTCGTCTCGGGGCGCGGCCGGGCGTACTGGAAGTTCCACAAGCAGAAGCTCCAGCAGCTCGGCTACGACATCGGGGAACTCGACATCGTCCGCGGCGGCATCGAGGAAGTCGTCCGGCTCGTCGTTCACCCGCGTCAGGCGATCGCGCTAATCACGGGCTTCATCGCGCGTCATCGCGCGGAGCGGCACGAGGCGTGAAGGCGATGCCGGCCGCCGGTCCGTTCGGCAGGAAGCATGCGGCAAAGACGGTCCGGCCGACTCCGGTGCCGCGCGGCCTCGTCTCCATCATCATCTGCAATCACAACTACGAGCGATACCTCGCGGCGGCGATCGAGAGCGCACTGGCGCAGACCTACAAGCCCATCGAGGTCATCGTCATCGACGACGGGTCGACGGACCGCTCGCGCGATGTCCTCAACAGGTATCTCGACCGCGCGCACATCGTCTTCAAGAGCAACCGCGGCCAGGCCAGCGCGCTCAATGCCGGATTCCACGAGGCCCGTGGCGACATCATCTGTCTGCTCGACGCCGACGACGTCTTCGAGCCGGAGAAAGTGGCCCGGCTGGTCGAGATTTTCGAGCGCAACCCGGAGGCCGGCTGGGTGTTCCACGAGCTCGACTACGTCGACCGGCAGGGCACCGCCCTGCCCCTGCGCACGCTGCCCGACCGGCGGCACGTGCGGATGGTCCTGCAGAGGCGGCGGCGCTACGGCGGCTTCGCACACCTGGACCTGCGCGACTATTTCGCGGACGGGATAAAGCTGCCGTACGCATGCCCGGCCTTCAGCGCCCTGTCCTTCCGGCGGCGGACACTCGAGGCGATCCTGCCGATGCCCGAGGATATCGCGCGGGCGGGCGACGAGTTTCCCAAGATCGCGGCCATCGCCCTGTTTCCCGGGATCCATCTCGGCGAGCCGCTGGCGCTCCAGCGCCTGCACGGCTCGAACGCCTCGACCTTCCGCAACCAGCGCGTCGAGAATGCCACGCGTTTCCTCAAGACCGCGTATCACCTGCGCCATCGCTATCAGCACATCGGTCCGTCGATGGACAAATGGTTCGCCAGTTCCTTCGGCCGGCTGCTGGGGGCCGTGGGAACGGAAGGCGCGCTCGCCAATCAGGAGAGCCGCCGCTATCTGAAGGACTATTTCGGCCCGCTGACCTGGATGCGACAGGCGCCGCGCATCGCCTATCACGCCGCGCGCGCCCGCCTCGGTGGACGCGGGGCACCGCCGCGCCAAGGCGCCGGTTAGCAATGGACGGCGGCGCAGGTCTCGGCGCCCGGCAGCCGGTCCTCATCTATCGCGATCATCTGCTGCGCTATTCGGAGATCTGGGTGCGCTCGCAAGGCGAGGCCCTGCGCGACTTCCGCGCCTATTACGCAGGCTCGAAGAACCGCAACGACGTCGAAATGCCCCGCGACCGCACGTTCCTCGTCAATAACGGCGGCCCGCATGGACGCGCCGCGGAAGGCGTGTTCAAGATCCTCGGCTGGGCGCCACAGCTCCGCCGCTGGGCCGAAGGTCTCGCGCCGGCGCTGGTGCACGCACATTTCGGTGTCGACGGAGCGCTCGTGGCACCGCTCGCAAATGCCCTCGGCGTGCCGCTCGTCGTGACGTTCCACGGCTATGAAGCGACGATGCGCGACGAGTATGCGGCGCGCTCCTTCTATCTCCATCGCAAGTATGTCCGCCGCCGCGAAGCGCTGGCTCGCGACGGGAGCTTGTTCATCGCCGTGTCCCGCTTCGTGCGCAGCGCCTTGCTGGCACAAGGCTATCCGCCCGAGCGCACCGTGGCGCAGTACATCGGCGTCGATACGGAGCGCTTCATTCCCGACCCATCGGTGGAGCGCTCGGATACGGTCCTGTTCGTCGGCCGGTTCGACGTCCTCAAGGGCGGCGAGTTCGTCATCCGCGCCATGGCGGAGGTCGAGCGCGCCGTTCCGGGCGCCGAACTCGTGATGATCGGCGACGGGCCGGCCCGCGCCGAGCTGGAAGCGCTCGCGGCGCAGATCGTGCCGCGCTGCCGCTTTCTCGGCTTCCAGCCCCAGGACGCGATCAAGAGCTGGCTCAATCGCGCGCGCGTCCTGTGCGTTCCGAGCATCACGATCGAAACCGGCCAGGCGGAGGCGTTCGGGCTCGTGTTCCTGGAGGCCCAGGCGATGGGCGTTCCGGTCGTCAGCTTCGCGAGCGGCGGCATCCCGGAAGCCGTGGCGCACGGTGCCACCGGTTTCCTTGCACCCGAGCGCGACTGGCGCGCCCTGGCCGGGTACATGGTTCGCCTGCTCGAAGACCGCGATCTCTGGCAGGCGATGAGCGGTGCCGGCAGCGAACGCGTGCGCACGGAATTCGACCTGAAGTCATTGACCCGCGGGCTCGAGGATCTCTACCGCATGGCCCTGCGGGAGTTTCCTGCCGGTGCCTTACACGGCTGACCGGAACACTTCGAGTGGGCGCCCTCGTTTGTGGTAGCCCGCCACGCCAATAGTAAATGTCAATCGCCGACGCGCCAGAGTTTGCCTTTGGTGCGCCTTTCGGCGCGTTGATGCCCCGCAAATGCCTGCGCAAACTCGGCCATCAGACGTATAGGGTTGTGGTGCCGATCTCCGTACGATCCGCTGGAGGGGCAGGCTTGGCCGCACTGTGCCGCGTGCCTGGTCCGGAGGCAGTCGATGGAGGTCATTACAACACTGGTCGTTGATGCGAGCCGCCTGTTCAGGGAAGGCTTGCGGCGACTCTTCGCGGGGACTCAATTCCAGATAGAACGGGAGTCGCCGACGCTGATGGACGCCATGTCGTACATCGAAGGCGGGTTCTGTCCGAAGCTGCTGCTGACCGAGTTCGACGGTGCGCCGGAGCACCTGGACATGCTGCGGCGGTTTCGCACGTCCTGCTCCGATGCCAAGATCATCGTCCTGACCAACACATTGCTGCCGCGATCGCTCGCGCAAGCGCTCGATGTGGGCGTCGACGGGTATCTCCTCAAGAACATCTCGCTGGAAGGGCTGACCCAGTCGCTGAGCCTGGTGATGCTGGGCGAGAAAGTGTTCCCGACGCAGCTCGCAGGACTGCTGGCCGAGGGCAAGGCACGTCCGGAACGGCCGATCTTCCGCCCGGTGATGCGCCCGACCGGCCTGTCCGAGCGCGAGGCGGCGATTCTGCGTTGCCTCGTCTACGGCTATCCGAACAAGGTGATTGCCGACCAGCTTCAGATGACTGAAGCGAGCGTAAAGGTCCATCTCAAGGCGGTCCTCCGCAAGATCCATGTCAGCAACCGGACCCAGGCGGCGATCTGGGCGATCAACAACGGCTTCCAGGCCGACCCCCCGCATTAGCGGCGAGCAGGTGAAGCCTGGGCATGACTCCCCCCTTCGGGAGGACTATGCTCAGAGCATCAAGGAGTGGTCGCTATGCGTGTCTTCCGCTCGCTGGTTTGCGGTGCCGGTGCCGCGTTCGTTGCCATCGCCCTGCTAGCCACTGCGGGAACGTCCCCGGCCTCGGCAGGCACGAGAACGGTCATCGGCCTGAACTTCGGCTTCGGCTACGGCTACGCGCCCTGGCCTTACTACGCTCCGTATTACTACCCGCCGCCTTACTACTATTACCCGCCCGCCGTGTACGCCCCGCCGGTCGTCTACGCGCCGCCGCCGGTGACCTACACGCAGCCGGCGCCCATGGTCGTCAATCCGACGTCGGCGCCGTATGTCGCGACGAACGGGCAGACCTGTCGCGAATACCAGGCTACCGCCGTCATCGGCGGCGTGTCCCGGCCCATCCATGGCACCGCGTGCCTGCAGCCGGACGGCGCCTGGCGCATCGTGAATTGAGGATCGACCTCACGCCGGCTGAGGGGCCGCGGGCCCGAGCCTGATCTCCCGTTCGATACGTCCGTCGGCGCACTCGATGCTGACGAGGCTTGGTGCATGGGCGCGTGCCTCATTCAAGGCGCACCGGATCGCGTCGGCCTTGTGCCGGAAATAGCCATAGGACGTATCGCGACCGCGCATGACGCTCCTGCAGCCATTGTCCGGTCGGACGTGAAAGATCGCCATCAGCTTGGCCGAGACACCCATCTGTCCTCCATTTACCGCAGCGCTGTACAGCAACGAAGCAATGCGCTCCGCCATTCCGCCGGGTGCGGTACTTGCCCTCAATTTCCGCGAGGGCTGGAGCGGCTGGAACTCCAGTTTATCGCCGCTGTTATCGAGTCATTTGTCAACGCAAGGAGCACGGCGATGCCGAGAGGCGACAAGTCTGCCTACACGGGAAAGCAGAAACGCAAGGCCGAGCATATCGAGGAAGGTTACGTCGAGCGCGGTGTCGGACGCGACGAGGCGGAGCGACGGGCCTGGGCGACCGTCAACAAGGAGACCGGCGGAGGCAAGAAGAGCGGCTCCGGTCGCGGCAAGCGCGAGACGCACGCATCTTCCCGCAAGGGCGGCCGGATCGGCGGCAGGGCCTCGGCGTCGCGGCCGGCTGCGGCGCGCTCGCGCTCCGCAAAGAAGGCCGCGGCCACGCGCAAGCGACGCCGGTCGGCGTAGATCCCTGTCCTGTCCCTCAGCTATTGCGGAACGGTCATCAGCTCGAGCAGGTGGCCGTCCGGCGTCTTGAAATAGAAGCCGCGGCCGCCGCCCCAATGGTTGAGCTTGCCATCGTCGGCGCTCCATGGCGCGCTGCCGAACGAAATCCGCGCGGCGTTCACACGGCCCCAGATCGCATCGAACTCGGCATCGCTCACGTGGAAGGCGTAGTGGTGCGGCTCGAAGCGGTCGGCATCGTCGAAGAGCAGCGTCAGTGCGTTTCCCACCTGCACTGGAGCGAAGTGACCATCGGATTCCGCGCTCAGGCCGAAGATATGCGCGAAGAATCGTGCTGCCTCGCCCTTGTCCCTGGCGGGCACGATCGTATGGTTCAGCGTTATCGTCACGGTTCGATCCTCTCAATGTCGGCGGATCGGCCCGCATACTCGCATCGGCCGCGCGGCAAGGCCCATGCTCCTTTCGGTCAGGCCGCGTTCCGCAGCGGTCGGAAGAACTCGCAGACCTCCCGCGCTAGCGTGTCGGGCTGCTCCATCGCCGCGAAGTGTCCGCCGTGGGGCATTACGCTCCATCGCCGGATGTCGCTGTACATGAGAGCGGCCATCGAGCGCGGCGGGCGCAGGATCTCGGTGGGGAACTGACAGTAGCCTGTCGGCACGTCCACCGTACTGCCTTCAGGGACCGGCCAGGGCCCATGCATGCGCGCATAGTACGGCCAGAAGGACGAGCCGATGGCGCCCGTGAACCAGTAGAAGCTGATATTCGCCAGCATCCGGTCCTTGCTGAACACGGCTTCCACATCGCCGCGACAATCGGACCAGGCACGGAATTTCTCGACGATCCACGCGGCGAGGCCCGCCGGCGAATCGGTCAGGCCGAAGGCCAGGGTCTGCGGCCGTGTACCCTGGATCCACTGGTAGCCCATCTCCTCCTTCATCCAGATCGCGAGCTCGTCGAGATAGGCTTTCTCCTCCGGCGTCGGATTGGCGACCATCTTCGGATCGCGTCGCAATGCCAGAAAGTTGAGATGGATGCCGGCCAGCTTGTCGGCGTGGGTATACCCCATGCGCGAGGCGATGAAGGCGCCCCAGTCGCCGCCCTGGACGGCGAAGCGCCGGTAGCCAAGCGCCTGCATCAGGTCGGCGACGCAGTCGGCGATCGCCTCCGCTCCAAACCGCTTCTGTCCTGCCTTGAACGACAGGCCGAAGCCCGGCAGCGACGGCGCCACGACGGTGAAGGCGTCGGCCGGATCGCCGCCGAAGCGCGCGGGATCGGTCAGGCGCGGGATGATCTCGAAGAACTCGAAGACCGAGCCGGGCCAGCCATGCAGCAGCAGGAGCGGATACGGCGCCGGACCCTTGCCTTCGACATGGAGAAAATGCAGGTCGATGTCGTGCAGTGGCAGCGTGAACTGCGGGAAGGCGTTGAGTTGCGCTTCCTGTGCGCGCCAGTCAAAGCCGGTGCGCCAATAGTCGACGAGCTGCTTCAGGTAGCCGACATCCGTGCCGTAGGCCCACGGCGCATCAGGCGCCTGATCGGGAAATCGCGTGCGCGCGAGGCGCTCGCGCAAATCACCGATGGCGTCATCCGGGATCCGCAGCTTGAACGGCGTGGCTGATGGCGTCACGATCGCACCTCATCGCACAGGATACCGCGATTGTCTCAGCCGGATGCTTTCGCCGTCCAGTCATTTGGCGGCCGCCTCCTTGTGCGGCGGAATGCAGACGGCGCGCGGGTCGAAGGCCGGCAGGATCTCCTCGTTGATGTCGCCGTACAGTTTCATCTCGTACGTCACCTTGATCTCTGCCGTCGGCACGGGCCCCGTTTCGGAGGGAGTTCCGACCAGACCTACCGCCAGCCCCGCCGTTCGTGCAACCCGGTCGATGACGCCGCCGCTCGGCGACGCCGTGGCCACCACCGGCGCAATCTGTCCGACCGGCGCGCAACCGCTGCCCAGCGCCGCGGCGGCGCAGACCAGCGCGAAGCCCAGCCGCAGAGCAGGGGTCTTCGGAGACCGGCGGATGCGGAAACGATGCGTTGTCATGTACACCCTCCTTGCACTCGGCGTGACGGACGGGACCGAAGCCTCGTCTACGGCGCGGCGCCGTACTGGGATGCGAGGCTAGAGGGGCGCGGACGGGCGACGCTGTGAGCATCGTCACCGGCTGTGAGCGCGTTCACGCTGTCCGGCCACGCTTCAACGGAGGATTTCTGCGCCGTCATGGCGGCGGGATGATGGCCGGCGGATGCGGCGGCGCTGGCGTGCTCCCGAACCCCGCGATCACAGCGGTGAATTTTCGGCGTCGCTTCGTTGTGACGTCGTTCAGAAATACCCGGGGCGGCGTATGGCGGGTGGTGCCGACCTGGGACTTTCGCCCTGTACTCGGCCAAGTTCGAGCAACCCACATCTTTGTCCCGATTCCGCCCCTCAGAATCTCACAAACTACCCCGGAAGGTGCCGGGCTGTACCTGCAAGTAGGCGGGACAGCCACCAAGAACTGGAGTTATCGCTTTATGCCGGCTGGACGAGCTTGGGAAACGGGCTTAAGGCCACTGCACACTGATGCCCGCAGGCTGCCTAGAACACACGCCAGTTTCGTTTAGCAAAGGTAGACTCGATCGAGCACCACCGTGAACGATTGACGCTCTAGAGGCCGCGCGCGGTTGGATACATAAATCTACACCGCTGCCGATGAAGAATGTTGGCGCAGCGAAAAACACAGTGCTCACAACGGCGAGCGAACCTTGAACGCTTGTGCCTCCGTTCTTTGGTCCGACTTCGGTCCACACTGAACTAGGTGAGAACGTTACCGAGCACGGTCATGAGCCTACGCCCAAGAGAAATAGAGGCATTCTCCCGTTCAGTGGCGTTGGACACACAGAACTCGTTTTGGCTCGACCTTGATTGGTCGCACTGCCAGAGCCTCTTAGCCGGCGTTACGCTGGATCTCCTGCCGCAGGATGCGCGGCTGGTGGCAGACTGTGCCGCCATCACGCTTGCCTATCATGGCGAGGAAGCGAACGGCGCCTACGACGACGGGTACGCCGCAGATGCCAGCTTTCTGCATCTCGCCGGAGGCGGCTTGATTCATCGGCGCGGCCTTCTGCGGCGCAGGCAGGTTCTCGGACTTGCACCGCGCGCGATAGTTGAGGCCCTGTCAGTGATCGGGCCTTACTCATTTCACGAGGCGACTTGCGCTTTGCAGGCGCATATCGAGCGAGCAATCATCATCCGTGAACCTTCCGAACGAGACCAGATCCTGCAATTGGTCAACGTGATTAGAAAAAGTATTGGCTCCGTCCGCGTTGTGCCGGTCCTGGGTCCCATATCGCCGCAACGATGACCGCGAACAAGCGAATACTCGTCATAAAGCTCAGCGCGCTCGGAGATTTCATCCAGGCCCTCGGACCAATGGCGGCCATTCGCCGCCATCATCGCGACGCTCACATAACCCTGCTCACGACGCGTCCTTACGCTCCGATAGCCACCGCTTCGCCGTACTTCAACCGCATCTGGATCGACGTGCGGCCAAAGATCTGGAAGGTGACCGAGTGGCTTAATTTGCGCCGGCGGCTTACGGCCCGCCGTTTCGATCGCGTTTACGACCTACAGACCTCGGATCGAACAAGCTTTTACTTCATGCTCCTGGGGCCGCGACAACGGCCCGAATGGTCCGGAATTGCGCGCGGTTGCTCACATCCACATGCCAACCCGGATCGCGACCGAATGCATATTGTGGACAGCCGGGCCGAGCAGCTCCGCATGGCCGGGATACCCGATGTCCAGCCGGCGGACGTGTCGTGGCTGACAGCCGACGTGACGCGCTACCGCCTTCCGAGGCCCTATGCGCTGCTCATCCCGGGCGGATCGGCCCACCGACCCGAGAAGATCTGGCCAGCAGCCCGCTATGGCGCGCTCTCGCGTGCGCTGGTAGAGCGCGGAATTACGCCCGTGGTGCTCGGGACCGCGCCTGAGGGCCCGCTAGCGGCAGCGATATGTCTCGCCTGCCCAACGGCGCGCGATCTGACCGGCGACACAAATTTAGCGGAGATCGCGGCGCTCGCCCGGGGCGCCATCGGGGCAGTCGGCGGCATCACGGGACCGACTCATCTCATCGCTGCGGCCGGAACGCCTTGCGTCGCCCTGTTCTCTTCGGTCAGTGACCCCGCACAGTGCGGACCACGCGGGCATGTCGTCACCTATCTGAGGCGGACCAATCTCGCCGACATTCCATCCGATGAGGTTCTGAACGCACTCTATTCGCTGTTGTCCACCCGTCAGAAATATGCGTAGCGCTTCGCGATGCATCTTAACCGCGTCCCTTATCCAACCCTGGCCTATGAATATTTTAGTCTATCGTGATCGGCTGCTTCCAAAGTCGGAAGTCAACTTTATGCGGCGCCAGTATCTTGGCTTCCGGCAGCTGGTCCCGAATTGGATCGGATGCAGGATAGATCCCGGGATCGCCGATACGAACATTGAAGCGCATATTCTAGGTCGCAACGGTCTCCGCGGCTCGATGGACCGCGTCCTGTTCAAGCAGATGGGAATCGTACCGGCGGCGCCCGATCTCCAGGCGCTTTCGCCAGGTCTCATCCATGCGCAGTTTGGTAGAGGAGGCGCCCTCGCCCTGCCTCTCGCTCAGCTACTTGGCATTCCATTGGCCGTTACATTCCACGGTGGCGATGCGCACAAGGACAAGAACTACAGGCGCAGGATATTTCAGCCCGTTTTTCAGAGACGGCTGGAAGCGCTCAAGCAATATGCGTCGATCTTTATTTGCGTCTCGGAGTCGGTCAAAGGCAAGCTGTCAGATCGCGGTTTTCCTCCTGAGAAGCTCGCAAACATCGGCATCGGCGTCGAATTGGATAGTCTCAGGCCAAGGCCCCGAACCCCCCACTATTTTCTGTTTGCAGGGCGGTTCGTCCAGAAGAAGGGGATTCCTATCCTCATACAGGCGGCTAGAACCGTCAGGGCCAAGGGAGTGGACACGGAATTCGTCTTCATTGGAGATGGCCCGCTCTTGGGCGAGATGAAGAGGCTGGCCTCAGACATCGAAAATACAACATTCATGGGCTGGCAGTCCGCCGACGAAGTCCGTAGATGGATGCGCGGTGCACTCGCTCTGTGTGTTCCGAGCATCACTGCCGCACAGGGAGATGCAGAGGGACTTCCATCTGTGGCTCTAGAGGCCATGTCTTCGGGCGTGGCTGTCATCGGTTCCGATCAGGCTGGGTTGTCAGGTCTGATCGAACATGAAAGATCCGGTCTGCTCGTCCAAGGAGGACAGTCGGAGGCGCTTGCAGCATCTTTGCTGGATTGCATTGCACACCCGGAAAAAGTCGAGTGGATCGGGACGAACGCGTACGCCCATGTGAGGAGCCATTTCAGCGCGGCGCTCCAGTCTCGCGCGCTTGAGCAAGCCTTGCTGTCCGTAATTCGAGGAGGGCATGGCCGCCTGCGCGGCGCCTGACTGCTCCCTTCAGGACGTCTCCTGGTCCCCGCGTACCATCCCCTCGAGCAAGTGCTCGAGCCTGTCGACACGCTCATCCCAGGAATTGGCCAGCGCCAAATCCCGTCGCCGGGCTTGCGCCGCCGACGAGCGGTCGTTCAAGGCGGCCTCGATCGCACGCCTCCAGCCATCGACACTGTCGACAAGCCTGACGACATCCGCATGCTCATGCAAATCCGTGAGGTCAAGGCTGACGACCGGGGTGCCGGTGGCCAGGTACTCATGCAGTTTCAGCGGCATCGCGGACGTCCACCATCCCTCGTCTCCGCGATAGCAGATCGTATTCACCGTCATGTGGCCGGCGTAGGCGGGCAACTCCGTGCGGTCCTTGTGGCCGAGGAAATGAACGTTCGGCAGTTGGCGGCACAGATGGTACGCCGATGCGATCTGCGGATCCTCCGCCGGCGCTGCCAGTCCCGACTCCCGGACCGGTCCGACCATGACCCAATGCCAGTCCGGTCTTTCCTGCGCGAGCGCGGCGATCATCGGGAAATCGATCTTGCGATTGACGTTGCCGATATAGCCGATGCGCGGCTGCGGGATCCGGGACAGGTCCTCCGGGCACGGCAAGGTCGGGCCCAATGCGAACTCGGCAGAATCTGCACCGTTCGGGAGCACGACGCTGCGTTCTCGGTCAACGCCGGGAAGCGCATTCAGGATCGCCGCGCCGGACGCGATGACGATGTCGGCGCTGGCGATAAGCTCCTCTTCCATGCGGGCCATCGAATCGGTCCAACCGGGCTGCTGCGCGTAGACGTCATATGCATGGTAGATCGTCCACCGACATCCCAGCGCCTTGGCATAGGGCTGGAACAATGGATGAAAGACGTGCGCGATGGTGTCGGACGCCACGCGGCGCTCGCGGCGCGCCAGGCTGGCGGCATGCAGGCGGACGACCAGCCTGTCCGCCGTGGCGAAGCGCGGCCACCGCAACAGCATCTTCCCCGGCGTTTCCACGCTGACGCCGTCCTGTGCTTCGTAGCTGTTGATCCACGGAGCGGTCTGCCATAGGTCGGAGCCGCGGTCCCAGACCGTCAACGCACCCGTGCTGTACGTCACCGGCCATCCGCGCCTTGCAAGCCGCGAGAGGAGTTGCTGCCGGTTCATCCACAAACCGTCCCACCGGCCTGGCGCGAATGCCAGCACAGCCGGCTTCGTAACCTGTCCCGTGGTTGCCATGGACCGGGCCTTCAGTCCGGTATGGACCGTCATGTCGCCCGTCGTGTGCCGGAGAAGAGAAACCACCCCCCCTCCTCGAACGGCGACCAGCCGAGAATGTTCATGAGCCGTCGCGGCCGATAACGGTTCCAGCGGATCGCGCGCACGTAGCTCCGCCACGACAGATCCGTCAACGCGGGCGACTTAATACGTCGGATCGAGTGGATCTCGAGCAGATCGCCATAACGCTCCCGTACCTGCGCCTCCGATGTGAAGTACCGCACGTGCGTGCTCGCATCGAAATTGGGCACGCTGCAGATGCAATAGGTACCGGGCGCCCATAGAGAGACGACCTCCCGGTCCGCCTCGATATGCTCCAGCACCTCCGTGCAGACGATCGTCGAGTACGGGTGCGCGTAACTGGTCGCCACCGTCGCATCGCCGACCGTGAATGCATCCTCCCGGCCTGTCTGCTTCCTGGCCTTGGCGACGGCGACGGGGCTGAAGTCGAAGCCGGCGTATGCAAGGTCGCTGGTGTCGAAGAGCATGCTCGCGAAGGTGCCGACGCCGCACCCGACCTCAAGAACCGATCGGGCCTGCTTGCGTCGCAGCTCTGCCAGTACCGCGCGGAACAGTGGGTAATATTTCGAATGCCGATACGGCACCTCGTACATACCGTCATGACCGCCCGTGCGATACATGGCATCGTAGGTAGCGGGTATTTGCGGAGGACGATCCATCGCAGCTCGTGCTCTCTCGATGTTCATAGGCGTGTGTCGATTCGGAATCCGAATAGCCCGGAAACTTTCTGTCACCTGCGGTGCGTGACGAAAGAACTCTGCTCTGGGCCGTCGCCAGTATATGGCTCGGCTTGATCACAAGTTGGGCAATTTCGTGACAATTTCGGCTGCGTGCGAGCGGATTAACGTTAATCGGCGGCACGCACCATGATCTTTGCTAAGCCGTGCTGTTGGCCTCTCGCGCGCCACGACGAGCCCAGCGCCAGCGCTGCGCTGCCGCGCCGACCGTACTGGCTAGGCAGGAAGAGATCTCCGGGCGACGCTCACTACGCGCGCAGCGTTTCGAGGCGCCGTCCGGTTTCGGGATCGAAAAAATGCAAATCGGCCGGATCGACGGCGACGTGGACGGCCTCTTTCAGCGCGACCTTCGTATTGGCCGGCGCGCGCATGACCAGATCTTGGCCGTCCACGCTGATGGTGACGAGTACCTCCGCGCCCAGAGGCTCGATGACTTCCACAGTGCCGGCGAGGCCCGTGCGATCTGGTGCGCCTTGCGGCCGCAAGGTCAGCGACTCCGGTCGGAGGCCAACCAGAAAGTCGCGTGTCCCAGCCCGGGTGTTCGCCAACAGGTCGGCCGGAACCATCAAGCGGAACCCCTTCCCTTCGAGGGAAAGCGCATCGCCCGATGCGGATGCACGGCATCGCAGCAGATTCATGCTCGGGCTGCCGATGAAACCCGCGACGAAGACGTTCGCCGGGCGGGCATAGATGTCGAGCGGAGCGCCCACCTGCTGCAGGACGCCGTCGCGCATCACCACCACGCGATCGCCCAGCGTCATCGCCTCGACCTGGTCGTGCGTGACGTAGATCGCCGTTGCACCCAGGCGGTAATGCAGGCGCTTGAGCTCGGCGCGCATGTGCGCCCGCAGCTTTGCGTCCAGATTGCTCAGCGGCTCGTCGAACAGGAACAGCTTCGGCTGACGCACGATCGCCCGGCCGACGGCAACGCGCTGACGCTGGCCGCCCGAAAGCTCGGACGGTTTGCGCGAGAGCAGCTCGGCAATATTGAGAATCCCGGCGACCTCCTCGATCCGGCGGCGGATGTCCTCCTTCGAGAATTTCCGCATCTGGAGACAGAAGGCCAGGTTCTCGTAGACCGTCATGTGCGGATAGAGCGCATAGTTCTGGAACACCATTGCGATGTCCCGTTCGCGCGGGCCCAGGTCATTGACGACCTTGCCGTCGATCCAGATCTGCCCGCTCGTCGCGTCCTCCAGCCCCGCCACCATGCGGAGCGCGGTCGTCTTCCCGCAGCCCGACGGTCCAACAAAGACGATGAACTCGCCATTGTCGATCGTCAGGTCGAGGCCCTTGACGGCCTCGACCGCGCCAAAGGTCTTGCGGAGACGCTGCAGATTTACCTGGACCATCGATTTCCTCCGGCGGCGTCACCGCCTACTTGATCGCGCCCTTCGTCAGGCCCTGGATGAACCGCGATTGCAGAAGAATGAATGTCAGCATGGGCGGAATCACGGCCAGGACCGCCGCCGCCATCAGCTTGCTCCATTCGATCCCGAATGCCGTCACGTAGAGATAGAGCCCCGACTGGACGAGACGCATGTCGTCGGTGATCGTCAGCGCGTAGGCGATCAGGAAGTCGTTCCACACGTAGACGAAGGTGAGGATTCCGACCGCCGCCAGGCCCGGCTGCGTCAGCGGCAGAACGATCCGGTAGAAGGTCATGATCCGCGAGCAGCCGTCCATGTAGGCCGATTCCTCCAGCTCCTTCGGGATGGTCTGGAAGAAGCCGCGCATGATCCAGGTCGCGGTCGGCGCCTGCCAGGCCGCATAGACCATGACCATGGCGACGAAGGTGTTGTGCAGACCGAGCGACGTCACGAGCAGATAGACTGGCACGAGGATGGCGATCCCCGGGATCATCGACGTACAGAGAATCAGAAAAAGGAGCTGCTTTCGGCCTGCGAATTCGAAACGCGCGGCGGCATAGCCGGCATGAACGGCGACGAACAGCGTCAGCGCGATCGACGCCGTCGCCGTCACCGCGCTGTTCATCAGGTAGCGGGCAAGGTTCGACCCGACGAGGACATCGACGAAATTCCCGAAGGTCAGCGGCGACGGCCACCAGGTCGGCGGGTAGGATTCCGCGACCGCCGACGGCTTGAGCGCGGTGGACAGCCCCCACAGGAGTGGCAGCAACGCAAAGGCGATGGACAGGAACAGGAACCCGCCGATGGCAATGCCCTCGCCCAGCGAACGCTTCGTGCTCATGTCTTGTGGTCCTGGCGCAGGATACGGATGTAGGCGAGGCTGAAGACGATGTTCAGGCCCGCGACGATCACGCCGATGGCCGAGGCGAGACCGAGATTCTGCTGCACGAACGCCTCGTTGAAGACCCGCACGCTGAGCGTCTCGGTCGCCGAGATCGGGCCGCCGCCGGTGATCGTCCAGATCAGGGTCACCATGTTGAAATAGTGCAGCGTCAGCACGATGGTGGTGACCAGCAGGGTCGGGCTGACCATCGGCAGGGTGATCCGCCAGAACGTATGCCAGCGTCCGGCGCCGTCGACGCGCGCCGCCTCGAACAGCTCCTGCGGGATCGCCTGCAGCGCCGCCAGCATCATGACGAGGGCAAGCGCGTAGGAATGCCAGACATTGGCGACGATGACCCCCGTCATCGCCCAGTCAGGATCGCCGTAGATGGCCATCCGAATGCCGGAGAGCTGGCTGATCGCATGGGGGACGGGCCCGAAATCCGGGTTCAGGATCCAGCCCCACAGGAGCGCGACGATGGTCTGCGAGACGATCCACGGCAGGATCAGGATGGTGCGGATGGCCGTGCGCATCGGCAGCGGCCGGTCGAGGACCAGCGCCAGCCCCATGCCGAAGGGCAGCGCCAGGGCCAGCGAGCCGCCGCAATAGATCAGGGAGTTGGCGAGGCTGGTCCAGCCGCCCTCGAACTGGAAGAACTCGGTGTAGTTGGCGAACCCGGCGAACGGGCCGAGTTCCAGGTAGTCCGTGTAGTAAAGCGAGCGCTGGAACGCATACAGAATCGGATAGACCGACACCAGCAGCAGCAGCGCCAGTGCCGGCAGCATCAGAAGATACGGCAGCACCTTGCGGTGCTGCAGGCGTCGGCCGAGGGACCGGAGCGGTGTGTTCACCGCTCCGGCCTCGATTTCAGTTGCCTGCACCGGCGCGCTCCGCCTTGCCGCCGGCGGCATCGCGTCGCTTCTGCTGGTCGACGCGGCGGTTGAACCGTTCCGCGGCCTGGTCCAGCGCCGCCTTCACCTGTACGCGCCCGGACAGGATCTGCTCGTAGGCGAGCGCCAGGCTGTCGTTCATGTAGTCGGACAGCTCGTGCGCCTCGTTCGCCCGCGCGCCGGCCTTGATGTAGTCGCGCCACGCGACGAGCTCGCGCGCATCCTCGGTCTTGAACCACGGATCGTCGTAGGCGGAGGCGCGGACCGGCAGGTTTCCGCCGACCTTCCCGCTGATCGCCTGCGCTTCCGGGCTGACCATGTGCGAGACGAACTTCCAGGCCACATCCGGGTGCTTCGAGTTCGACGACACCGCCAGCGTCTGCCCCGCGACAATGGCGAGCGGTGCCGCGCTCTGCGCGTCCAGACGGGGCAGCGGCGCCGAGGCTAGATTGCGTCCGATGCCGGCGCCGGCCGCGATCGAGGTGAACACCTGCGTGCCGTCAACGTACATCGCCGTCGCCCCCGACTTCATCATGGTGCGCCCTTCCTCGACGCCGATGGCCGTCGTCGGCATGATCTTGTCCTGGGTGGCGAGCGCCTTGAACTTCTCGGCGATCTCGATGCCCACCGGGCTGTTGACGGCGGCGCGGCCGTTGTCGTCGAAGAAGCGCCCGCCCTTGCTCCAGTACAGCGACTGCAGGATCTTTACGTTGGCCGCCGAATCCTTGCGCGACAGCGGCCAGACGAAGGCCCAGCGCTCCGGCATCGCGATCTTCTTCCCGACATCGACGAGCTGCTCCCAGGTCTTGGGCGGCTCCTTGAACCCGGCCTTCTCGATCAGATCCTGGCGATACATCAGGATGCTCTCGACGCGATGCTCGATCGGCAGCGAGTAGAGCTGCCCCTTCTCGAGGAACTGGTCATAGGGCAGCAGGAAGTCGGCTTTGTCCTTGTCGGTAAGGCCGGCCGCGTACTTGTCCAGCGGGATGACGCTGCCCGCGTCGATCGCCATGGTCATGCGGCTCGAATGGATCAGGGCGACATCGGGCGCGTTGCCGGCGCCGACGGCGGTGATCAGCATCGGCACGATCTTGGACCAGTGCACGACCTCGATCGACACCTTGACACCCGGGTTGGCATCCTCGAAGCCCTTGATCATCTGGCGTTGGGCTTCGGAGCGCGGCCCCGCGGCCGTCGGCTCCAGGAATGTCCAGTAGCGGAGCGTCGTCTCGGCCTTCGCCGGTCCGGCAGCGGCGGCCGCCACCAGGACGGCGAGCGCGGACAGCCCGCACGTCGCCGCGTTGAGCAAGCGTTTCATGGCCCTGTTCCTCCCTTGATTGCCATCAGGTCGTGCAGCGCATCCCGCGTTTCTTCACGGCGCGTGGATGCGAGGAAAACGAAATCAGCTCACGGCTTGTCGCTGCGAAACCATGCGCCTTTCCGCATCGAACTTCTCGCCGGGCAGAAGGAAATGGCCGCCATGCTGGCGCAGCGCGTTCTGCAGCATCCCGATGTCGAGTTCGCGCGGCGGAATGTCCTTGAGTGCCGACAGTCCGCCGGCCGTTCCGGCGGCCTCGCCGATCTGCATGATGAAGGGCTGGCTGCGGGTCCATGCATCGGCTTCATGCGTGGTCGAGATGCACCGCCCGGCGACCAGGAGTCCGTCCACCCCGCGCGGCACGAGGCAGCGATACGGCACGGAGAACTCGTTGAACGGCAGGACCAGTCCGTCGACATACGGGTCGTTCGCCGCGCCCTCGCCGCCATCCGGGCTGTGGATTTCGACGCCCGGTACGAGATGGACCTCGTTGGTCATGATGTTGTCCTTGAAGCGCGTGGCCGCGCCGCAATCCTCGATCGACAGCACGTGTTCGCCGAGGACGCGCCGCGTCTCGCGCACGCCCATCATCACCGCCGTCTCGAGGATCACGGCGTCGCTGAAGCCGGGAATCTCCTCTCGCACGAACGCCGCGATCTGCTGGATCTGGCGCATCGCTTCTTCCTGCGCGCGCGTCAGGTCCTCGGCCTTCGTGCCGTCGACGCCGTAGACCCGGACCGTGTTGATGTACAGGTTGCCGGTTTCGCCGGCGATTCCGTACAGGCGCAGGTAATGGATGTTCTTGTCGAGCTTGCCCTTCTTGTTGGCCTCACGGACGATCTTGAAGAAGCCGTCGAGGCGCACGATGCGCTCGTCGATATCGAGGATGTTGTGCCCGGGATCGGGCGAGAAATCCCGCGGGTTCGCATCCCGGTAGGCCTTGATCTTGGTGACGTCGACCGGTCCCATGCGGAACACGACCGACATCGGCCGCATCTTGTTGTCGTCTTCGCGGCCCAGCACGGTTTCCGCGCCGGCCGCCGCGGCGACGTCGCCATCGCCGCTCGCGTCGATCACGACCTTCGCGAGGATCGCCTGCCGGCCTGACTTGTTCTCGATGACGACGCCCTTGACCTTGCGGTTCTCGACGATCGTGTCGACGGTCCAGGTGTAGAACATCAGGCGCACCCCGGCTTCCTGAAGCTTCGCCAGCGCCACCTGCTTGAACGATTCGGGATCGAAGGGGATCACGGGGCCGCGGATCGCGCCGCCGCGCTCGGCCATGCCGTCTACGAACTCGCGGCAGATGCCGTAGGTCTTGCTGTAGGGAATCGTATAGAGACACATCAGCGCCGCCGCGCCGGTGCCGCCGACATACCCGCCGCGCTCCAGCAGCAGCGTGTTGGCCCCGGTGCGCGCCGCGGCGAGGGCTGCGGCACAGCCGGCGGTACCGGCGCCGATCACCAGCACGTCGACCTCGGCGATGACCGGAATCTGCCGCTGCGGCTCGGTGACCGTCCGCTTCTTCCCACCGCTCACGTTGAACTGCAACATGCCCAGCGCCTCCCTGACGATTTGTTTGCGCCCGCCCTGGCGCAACGCGTCCAGGAGCCGCGGCGTGCGGAGGGACGAAAGACATCCTCTCCGCGTCGATGAGTCACGGTAAGCGAGCGAGGCGGCGCGTGCAACGGAAATGTACGGACATTCGGACATATGCGTTTTCCGGCCAGTTGAGGTAAGTATGTGTCGGTGCCGGGGCCGGGCGAGCGCCCGGACCAAGGGGGAAATGCGACAGGTGAACGGAAAAGTGGAAACCGCCGTCAGAGCACGCCGCGCCAAGGCCAGGATCGAACGCCACTCGCCGGTGCCGATCTATCATCAGCTCTTCTCGATTCTGCGCGACGAGATCTTCAGCGGCCGGTTCAAGGATGACGAGATCCTGCCCGGCGACTTCGCGCTGTGCCGGACCTACGGCGTCTCGCGCGACACCGTGCGCCGCGCCCTCGACGAGCTGGTCAGTCGCGGCCTGATCGTCCGCCAGCCGGGCCAGGGCACGCGCGTGCGCCATCGGCCGACCTTCTCGCCGATCATCGCGAGCATCGACGGGCTGATGGAGCGCACGCAGATCATCGGCGGCTCGACCGAAGCGGAAGTGCTCGAGTTCGAGGAGCTAACCGCGCCGCCGGACGTGGCGGATATCCTGCGGCTCGAGGACGAGACGGTGTTCATGAGCACGGTGGTGCGACGCCTGGACAACGCACCCTTCGTCCACTTCACGAGCTGGGTGCCGAGCGCCATCGGCCGCCGCTTCCGGCGCGAGGACATCGCCGACAGCACGGCGCTGTCGCTGCTCGATCACAGCGGCGTGGCGATCAGGCACATCCAGCAGACCATCGCCGCGGAACCCGCCAGCCGCTGGGTCGCCGAGCATCTTCATGTCGAGCCGGGCGCGCCGCTGTTGCGGGTCGAACGCGTGGTCTTCGCCGACGACGATACGCCGGTCGAATGGAGCATCGCCCGCTATCCCCACGACCGGCACCAGTACCGGATCAATCTTCAGGCGACCTGAGAGCGCGGCTGATGGCCAAGGCGACGGGCGCGCCGTCGCCCTGCTCCCCCACTCCGTTCGTGGCGTTCCTGGGCAGAAGCGGCGGCTGGGCCATGAAGCGCGGACGCGTGCCGCGATGGCGCTGCGCGGCATGGACGATGAAGGGATGGCACAGATAGACCGTCCCCGCCGCGCCGGTGGCCGCCACCTCCTGTCGGTGCGCGGTCTCCTCGAACCCGTTCGTCGCCAGCTCGCCGAGCGAGAGGCCGGCCTCGCCTGCCGGCGCCAGCATCCTGGCGATATCGCGATGCGATCCGGCGCGGATCCGCGTCGGCGCGTCCATCGGGCCGACATCGGAGAACAGGAACAGCATCAGCAGCGCGCGGCCCTTCGAATGGATGTTCGCCCGCCATGACAGAAAATCAGGGTTGTCGGTGCCGAAGCTCGCGTCGATGTGCCAACCGTCATCGCCGGGAGGCTCGGTCAAGGGGAACCGGACGGGAAACGTGCCCATGCTCCGGCAAGGAAGCCACTGTCCCGGACCGACGAGCTGGTCGAACGCGCGATGAAGCGTTGGCGTGTTGGCGGCGCCGACGAACGGCTCCTGCGGATACATGCCGAGCCGGATCACCGGCCGCGTCCATGTCGTCGCGTCGTCCGGATCGCAGCCGGTGTCCCGCCAGAGGATGGCGCGCGCAGCATCCGCAAATTCGCGCGGAAAGGCATGCTCGATCCGAACAAACCCATCCCGCACAAACTGATCGATCTTTGCGGCACTCAACTCCATTTTCTGTTCATACTACCGTGAAGATTTTGGGTGGAGTTTTAGCAGCATGGCGAAACTTGTCTTCGGAATGAATCAGTCCCTGGACGGCTATGTCGACCACCTGGGAATGCGGACAGGTCCCGCGCTCTTTCGTCACTGGATAGAGCACGTGCGCGGCCTGACCGGCAGTGTGTACGGTCGCCGCATGTACGAGGTCATGCGCTATTGGGACGAAGACCATCCTGAGTGGAGTGCGGAGCAACACGAGTTCGCGGCGGCATGGCGGCGCCAACCGAAATGGGTCGTGTCGCGTTCGTTGAAGTCGGTCGGCCCCAACGCCACACTTGTCGAAGAT
>JAESGS010000309.1_pt1 | contig 51938 bp, 42 predicted proteins | sample 9269761 | NCBI WGS metagenome assembly JAESGS01 (sample SAMN15741799, study PRJNA653493) | algae metagenome | isolation source: Cyanosarcina radialis HA8281-LM2 and co-occurring heterotrophs from damp... | place: USA: Makauwahi cave, Hawaii | collected 2011-01-06 | reverse complement strand
TGGTAGAATTGAGGGAGCATTTTCAAGAGGTAGGTCTTGTTGACAATTAGAGACCTATCTTTTTTTATCACGAAATGCTACACGCTCTACAGCTAAAGCTTTTTCGGCTATTTCGTCACCCCTTCAGCTTTACACCTTATTGCTAGTGAATGTTGGCTATTCTAGAACTGTACGATTTAAGACAAAGTTAGATTTACTAATCGCCAGTAAAATTTTGATAGTTATTTGGATTTCCGAAGAATTTGCAGATCGCAGTTGGCAGGTTTTTGAACATTTTAATGCCGATAAGCACTGGTCTTTCACAGACTGTAGTTCTTACGTGGTTATGAAGAATAAGGGTATTGCTGAAGCGTTTACCTTCGATCGCCATTTTTCGCAAATGGGCTTTATTTGTTATCCTAATTAACTTAAAAGAAAGCGCCGCAAGCAAACTCTGAGGTGAAGGATTCCCGATCGCAACTTGTCGGCGCTCTTACCATCTTCTAAGGTAGAATCGACTAGAGATTAGCGTTGTATAAAACTAAATGGCGCACCTCCTTGTTGCTGACGTAACTGGCGTAGCTTTTGCTTTTGTTCGGGAGTCAGGATACCAAATACCTGACTTTTTAACGATTTCATCTCCGCTTGTAGTTGTGTCTTTTGCTCGTCAGAAAGATTTAAAGACTGCATGACCTCTGGAGGAGTTTTTCCCGCTTGCCTAGCAGTTTCAAGAGCTTGACGTTGTTCGGGTGTTAGAATGCCATCAAGGCGAGCGCGAAAGCTAGCATGAATTGCTTTCAATTGCTCTTTTTGCGCTTCTGTAAGATCGATTCCAGGCGGAATGGGAACTCCATCTTCTTTTTGTATTTGTCCTGAAGGAAAAGGGGGTATTTGGGCTTGAGAAATGGGAACGCGAATACCCATAATTGTTGCAGTTAGCAGTAAAGCAGAAATTAGTTGTTTCACGATCGCTCCTATCGAGTTGTTTTTGTTTGTTCGTGAGGAACCTTTGTTCTACGATTTCATCCTAGAGATATTCCATAAAAAATACATGGTACTGAGGCTCTAATTTAGTTTGGTACTTTAGTCCTACCAGATCTGTATACAAATGGTACTTCAGCACCTAGCGATCGCTCAAAATTAGCTATAAACTGGAGAAAAACTGAATAAACATATAGTCTTAAATTAAGATGAAATCTCCGCTATTTAAAAATCATCCATTTTCTCTATTTTTATATCTAGAATGGCTACTATTATCTGTTTATTTATTGAGCGAGTTTCGCGTAGGAGCATTTTTTACCAAGCCGCCGTTTATCAGCGATGTAGATATCCAAAATCCTTGGTTACTATTTTTCACTATTATCGGCTTTGGAGCGCTCGGCTTGAGATTGCCTGCCGATCGAATATTAAATAAATTAGTTTATACAGCTTTAGAGTTATTTCTAATTTTGTTAGCTAGTGCGATCGCCGGAAAAGGAATTGGTTTTACTCCAATTCCATTACTTATTTTAGTTATTCGTAGCTGCTTAATATTTCAGTACCGCGAGAGGTTGTTGATTGCTGTAATTGTCTGGTTGTTGTTTATCTTAAGTTTAAATAATACAGTTGAATTTAATATCCAAGAAAAACCAGTTTTGCTCAGCAAAGAAAACGCTGAAATTGCGATCTTAAATTTAAAATCAACAGCCCGTATATTGTTTGGCTTTATATTAGTATTTGTATTATTGTTAGTTAATGCTTTAGTGGCAGAACGACAAAGCCGAAAAGAATTAGCTATAGCGCACGAACAATTAAAGAAGTATGCTTTGAGAATTGAAGATCGAGCAACTTTAGAGGAACGCAATCGAATTGCTCGCGAAATTCACGATTCTTTGGGGCATATACTGGTAGCACAAAGCATACAGTTAGAGAATGCGTTAGTATTTATAGAATCTAACGTCGATCGAGTTAAAGGCTTTCTGTGGGAAGCTAAAAAGTTAGGTAATAATGCCTTAAAAGAAGTCCGCACTTCAGTAAAAACATTACGCTCTGACCCGTTAAAAGGAAAATCTTTAGAACCTGCGTTGATCGGCTTGCTTTTAGAGTTCCAAAACCGCACTCAAATCGAACCTGAATGGGATTTGCAAATCGCTCGATCGCTGACAGCAGATTTAAACCGAGCAATTTACCGCATCGTCCAAGAATCTTTAACTAACATTTCTAAGCATAGCGGCGCAAATTGCGTCAAAGTTAATATCCAAACGACTAACAATTATTTGTGTTTGCGCGTAGAAGATAATGGTATTGGGTTTAATCCCCATCAAAATACTACGGGGTTCGGCCTTCAAAGTATGCGCGATCGCTGTACGGCACTTGAAGGAAAACTCCAGATTAACAGCGAAATAGGCGGCGGTTGCGCTATAATCGCGTCTTTTCCCTTAGCGAGGCTGGGCTAATGATTCGCTTGCTATTAGTTGACGACCAAATAATTATTCGTCAAGGAATCAGAAGTTTATTGGAATCGCAACCAGATTTCCAAGTAGTCGGCGAAGCAGAAAATGGCAGTCAAGCGATCGCCAAAATTCAACAATTACAACCAGATGTAATTTTGATGGATGTCAGAATGCCGATCGTCGATGGTGTAGCAGCAACTCAAATAATTTCTCAGCAATTTCCCCAAGTTAAAGTGCTAATTTTGACTACTTTTGACGACGACGAATACGTATATCAAGGAATGCAGTTTGGCGCTAAAGGTTACTTGCTCAAAGATACGCCGATCGAAACTTTAGCCAATGCGATTCGCTCGGTTGATGCCGGACATACGCAGATGGGGCCGGGATTGCTGGAAAAAATTATGGCTCCTGCGATCGATCCTCCAGCGACCGAGCCAACAAATTTTCCCCCCGAACTTGCAGAGCTTACTCCTAGAGAAAAAGAAGTATTATATTTAATTGCTCGTGGAGCCAGTAACAAAGAAATTGGCGAGTCGCTGTTTATTACCGAACGAACGGTGAAAAATCATGTAACTAGTATTTTGACCAGGTTAAATTTACGCGATCGCACTCAAGCAGCAATCTTTGCTAATTCATTAAATTTTTTCGCCAATAAGTAAATATGCTTTAAATTTTCCGTCTTACCTGCTTGTCCTTCTGTCTTCTCAGCACCTCAGCCCTACTCTGTGGCAAGCTGCTAGCACGTTTGCGGTTCTTTTGCGCCTTTACTACTCTCTTCTTAGAGCGATCTAAGTTGTAAATGCGTTTGCTCTTGACCTTTTGGACTTGCGGCTGTTTAGTTTTGACAGGTGGAGCAGGAACCTTGTATTTGGCAATGCCATCTGTACCCAGTCGAATCGTCAGATCCGAACCGATATCTCCAGTGGAAGCCGACTCGACTTTGCCCAAACCTAAAGATTGAGAAAGCGCGATCGCAGCCTTGCTGTCGCCTTGCTCGACAATAATTTCTGTTTGCTGGCGTTTTTCCGGCCAATCTTTAACGATGTATACGTTTTCAAACCCTTTTTTTCTCAAATCTCGGTTTACCAGTTCTGGTAGTTGAGGTTCTCCAGAGGCGTTTTGCAGGGCAATTTGCAGTTCGCTCCGAGAGGGCTGAATTAGAGATGATGCCCTCAGAGGTTTTTGCTGAAAATATTCCTGGGCGATTCGATCTCTAGCTCGGCGATTCATAATCCAGTAGCTGGCTTTATATTCATCAGGACTGCTAAATCGACCTGGCAACATCACCATTTGAAAATCTTTTGGTTCCAGGTTCAGACCGAAACTCACCACCGCCAGCGTTTCTGGCAGACTGAGGTTAGTATCGACGTATTGTTGCATTACCCGAACTAATTGAGGAACCTGCGGTAACACCGCTGGAGTTTGCAACTTCTCGCGCAAGGCTTTGAGCAAAATTTGTTGGCGCTGCACTCTGCCGATATCCCCGTTTTCGTCCCTACGGAACCTAGCAAACTGTTCGGCTTGGTCGCCATTTAGGGTTTGCCACCCAGGTTGCAGGTCGATATTCAGCTTTTGGGTGTTATCGACATACTTCATTCGTTGGGGAACGAACACGTCTATTCCCCCTACTTGGTTCACCAGTTCGCGAAAGGCTCCGGTACTGACGCGGACGTAGCGATCGACTGACACCCGATTGAGGATATGGCTGACTACTCTGGCAGCTAAAACCGGTCCTCCTTCAACATTGGCCTGGTTAATTTTAGCTAGAGTCAGCTTGGGAAATACTACCCTGGTATCTCTGGGAATAGAGAGCATCTTCACCGAGCGATTTTTGGGATCGAGTCGCAACAGCAGCATGGTATCGCTGTTACCGTTGAAGATCTCTGGTGAGTTCTCCGCAGCATCCGGCACGCGATCGATCCCCATCACCAAGATATTCACGGGATGAGCTAAGCGGTACTGCAATAAATCTTGGTTTTCGTTCTCAGTTTTTCCCCGCTCGTCGGCTACTTGGGGCATAGGAGTGAGTAACGCCACCGCCACCCCTAAAGTGGCAGAGACACTAGCGATCGCGACAAAAGCCGCAGCCCAGAGCAAAGATTTACCAGCAGCCAGCAGAAATCTCAATTCGTTCATAGTCGATCGTCGAGCGTTGGTTATTGAGAAGCTTACTATAGCAGTCTTAGATCGTGTATGAAATTTCTTGTGGAGCAGGCATCTTACCTGCCGTGGGACAGCCGGGACGGCTATCCCACAAGTCATGAATGGATTGTTATATAAACCATAAACTATATTTGAGCATGAAGAACAGGAACATCGATCGCTATGCCCTATGCCCTATGCCCTATGCCCCAATCCGAACTTTATTTGAGATGTGTTTCTACAGCTAGTACCAGTCGATCGGCCCATCGATCGGTAAGTTCGCGATCGGCCGCTTCTACCATGACGCGAATTAATGGTTCCGTACCAGAGGCTCTAACTAAGATCCGTCCCCGATCGCCCATGACGGCTTCGGCTTGAGCGATCGCCTTCATTACCCCTTCGCAATTTTGCCAGTTAACGCGGCGATCGCGGTCTTCTACTCTGACGTTTTTCAGAACTTGGGGATAAGTCTGAAAGCTGCTGCTCAGCATCGAGCTTAAAGACACCCCAGATTCGCGAACTAAGTTGGCTAAATGCAGAGCCGTCAGCAGGCCGTCTCCAGTAATACCGTAGTGGCGGCAGAGAATGTGGCCCGATTGTTCGCCACCTAACATTCCTCCCATGCGCACCATTTCGGCTTGAACGTATCGATCGCCCACTGAGGTTCTAACCAGCTTACCGCCAATTTCTTTCCAGGCCCGCTCGAAGCCCAAATTAGCCATGACGGTACTGACAATCAGATCGTGGGGCAATTGTCCCATCCGCCGCAAAGTTTTACCCCAAAAGTAGAGAATGTAGTCGCCATCAACTATGCGACCATTGGCATCGACGGCCATAACGCGATCGGCATCGCCATCAAAAGCAAAGCCGATATCGGCATCGTGCAGCTTCACCGCTGCTTGCAAGCTCTCTAGGTGGGTGGAGCCACAATTGACATTGATGCGATCGCCATCTGGGCGATCGTGCAGGCAGATGACTTCTGCCCCCAAATTAGCGAATACTTCTGGTGCTACCCACACTGAGGCTCCCCAGGCCAAATCCAAAACAATTTTCATTCCCCGCAAATCCATGTCTGCTTCCAGGGGATGCCGCAGAGATTTGACGTAATCGGCTACTAACTCCGAGCGTTGGTAAGATTTCCCAGAAACTTCTGCTTTATCGATCGCTCGATCGTTGCTTCTTAAAGCGGTTTCGATCTCATCCTGCAACGCCTCTGATAGCTTCATGCCATCAGCATCAAAAAACTTAATACCGTTATCTTCTGGAGGGTTGTGGCTGGCAGAAATCATTGCGCCCCCGACAGCCTCGGTAACGCTGGTCAGGTAAGCTACACCAGCAGTAGGACATAAGCCTAACTGCCATACTTCTAGTCCAGCGGCAGTCAATCCATCGGCCAGGGCGGTGGCTAACATCTCGCTGGAATTTCTAGAGTCTTGTCCGATAATTACAGGGCCCTGATGAGTAGCGGCAGCTTGCAATACTCGACCAGCAAAGAACCCAACTTGCAATGCCAGAGCAGAATTGAGTAATTCTCCCACTTGCCCCCGAATGCCATCTGTCCCAAATAGACGAGTAGCAGGCAAATCGATCGGCTCGCCAATAGCCATAACTCGATGGCGCTTTAGATTTAAAGACGAGTCAGAAATACTAGATAGCTGGGTTTTAATCGGGGATGTCACCATGTATAAAAATTACTCCACACACTACATATACAGTGGAGGATAACACTTTCCGGAAAAAAACGAAGTCAGAATTGAGAATAGGTGGTGAAGCGTTTGCCAGCAAATTAAGATTCGCTGCATTCAGTAATCGTCCAAATACTTCACCAGTAGAGAAGTTTGCGCCCCCACGTTTTCTAGTCGAACTGATGATTTGAGAATTGGTACTATTTAAACTCGATCGAAGTTTCAAGACCTTGAGGGTCTAACTCTTATGGCAGAGGTACGAGCTTGTTCGATCGGGCAAGCTGATAGCTAATCTGACGAAACCACCACACCTCTAACGATCGTGTCTATCTCACTCAAACCTCTCAGTAAGCAAACCGTTGTCATCACGGGTGCTTCCAGCGGCATCGGCTTAGTCACTGCCAGAATGGCTGCCCAGCAGGGCGCAAAATTGGTGCTGGCAGCCCGAAACGAAGATGCTTTGCGCCAATTGACCGAAGAAATTCGCCACCAAGGCGGACAGGCAACTTATGCGGTTGCCGATGTCGGGCAAGAAGAAGATGTCAATCGCATTGCCGAACGAGCGATCGCCGAATTTGGCGGTTTCGACACTTGGGTTAATGATGCTGGCGTTTCCATCTTCGGGCGTTGCATGGATGTCTCCATTCCCGATATGAAACGAATGTTCGATACTAACTTTTGGGGCGTAGTTTACGGTTCTCGTGCTGCCGTCAACCATTTCAAACAGCGCGTTATTGGTAGCGGCGCTCTCATCAATGTTGGCAGTTTTTTAGGCGATCGCGCCGTGGCAGTTCAGTCTACTTATTCGGCTTCCAAACACGCAGTTCATGGTTGGACCGATGCCTTGCGAACGGAGTTAGAGGCCGATGGGTTGCCTGTCTCGGTAACTTTGATTCACCCCGGACGCATTGACACGCCGTATAACGAACACGCCCGTAACTATATGCCCCACCAACCGGCCCATCGCGGCATCATTTACCCGCCAGAAGCCGTGGCTGAAGCGATTTTGTTTGCCGCTGAGCATCCGAAGCGAGATATGTACGTCGGTTTTCAAGCCAAAGTCTTGGCGGTGGTGGGCGGCATTGCTCCCCGGCTGAGCGATAAAATCATCGAGTTTTGGGCGTTTCCCTCGCAGCAATCCGATCGCCCAGCCCGCGACTCGGATGAAAGCGGCCTGTATCATCCCGGTTACGGCCTGCACGAACGGGGCACTCACCAAGGATGGATACGATCGAGAAGTTGGTACGTGAAGGCTGAAAAGCATCCAGTGACGGCAGCGATCGCAGTTGGAAGTTTAGGGGCGATCGTCTGGTGGCTGATGGCATCGGTTTGAAGAGAGTCATTTTTGATTGGAGTAATAAATCATGGCAAATAGTAGATCCGATAATGAAGAAACCATGTCAGAAGAAGTAGCTCAGAATCCTGGGATGAGAGCCGCCGCGATCGATGCCGACCCCAACGTTTCCGCAGAAGAGGCTCGCAACGCCGCCGCTGGAGAGAGTTCTAACGCCGCTGGCAGTCCCGCACCAAGCAGTGCTGAAGACTATATTCCCAGTCGCTCCGATCCGCATCCTACCAATCTCGCTTCTACAGACCATCCATATCCAGATGATTCAGAAAACCCCGATGAAGAGACGATCGGCTCTTCTGGCAGCTTTTCAGGGGAAACAGGCGATCGATACGCTCATTAAAATCAACTACCCGTTCTTCTCGCCAAATATTTTCCAATAGATTTATCGGGATGATGCCGCTAAAATCTATGACGATCGCTATGGCTTTATCGGTCTGGAAGATGCACCATTAGAATTGTTCTTGCCAGTGTCAACTATGAGGCAGATTTTTCCGTCGAGTTGACTTATACTACAAATCGTAATACAAAGATAAAAACACCAAGATCCCGCAGGAGTCGGTAGTGAGTATAGAAGCTTTAGTCGAAAATCCTCCACTTCAGGTAACGTCGTTATTTAGCTCCGAAGAGTTCGATCGCTCGGTGATGCAAACTTACGGGCGCTTTCCCCTGGCATTGGAACGGGGGGAAGGGTGTCGGGTTTGGGATACTCAAGGGCGAGAATATTTAGATTTCGTAGCGGGAATTGCTACTTGCACCCTCGGACACGCCCATCCAGCGATGGTAGCAGCCGTCACCGAGCAAATCCAAAAGTTGCATCACGTTTCTAATTTGTATTACATCCCCGTGCAGGGAGAGTTAGCCAAGTTCTTAATCGATCGCTCTTGTGCGGATAAAGTGTTTTTCTGCAATTCTGGGGCAGAAGCGAATGAAGGGGCGATTAAACTAGCGCGGAAATACGCTCATACGGTTCTAGGGATTAAAGAACCCGTAATTTTGACGGCTCATGCCAGTTTTCACGGTCGCACGCTAGCGACGATTACAGCTACCGGCCAGCCGAAGTATCAAAAGAACTTCGATCCGCTAATGCCGGGATTTGAATACGTGCCTTACAACGATATTCAAGCAATCGAAGAAGCGATCGATCGGCTCGATAATCCAGAACGCCAGGTAGCGGCAATCCTCTTAGAGGCGCTCCAAGGAGAAGGGGGGGTTAATCCGGGAGATATCGCTTACTTCCAACGGATTCGCGAAATCTGCAATGCTAAAGGCATCTTGCTAATTTTAGATGAAGTGCAAGTCGGCATGGGTCGCACGGGCAAATGGTGGGGTTACGAAAACTTAGGGATCGAACCAGATATTTTCACCAGTGCTAAAGGATTAGGCGGCGGTATTCCCATCGGCGCTACCCTGTGCAAAAAATTCTGCGATGTCTTCCAACCAGGCGATCATGCCAGCACGTTTGGGGGCAATCCCTTTGCCTGTGCCGTGGCTTTAAAAGTTTGTCAGACTTTAGAGCGAGAAAATCTTCTGAGTAACGTCCAGCAACGGGGCGAACAATTAAGAGCGGGGTTAAAAGCGATCGTCCAAAAATATCCCAATTTATTTACTCAAGTCCGGGGCTGGGGTTTGATTAATGGCATGGAATTGCAACCGGATATTTCACTAACCTCGATCGATCTAGTAAAAGCTTGCATGGCAGAAGGCTTGCTGTTAGTTCCTGCCGGACCTAAAGTTTTGCGCTTCGTCCCTCCCTTAATCGTGACAGCCGCCGAAATCGATCGAGGTTTGGCAGTGCTAGAGAGGGCGATCGCTTCTTAGAAGTTCAGAAGCTATGGAAGTGTTAAGTGTGGAGTGTGGAGTGTTGAGTTAAAAATTATCCCTTGCTTCCCCTGCCTCCCCATCTCCCCATCTCCCCATCTCCCCATCTCCCCATCTCCCCATCTCCCCATCTCCCCCTCTCCCCCTCTCCCTCTCACCCAATCACCCAAAGCCCCTCCCGACGCAATCTTTGCTCTTCTAAAGAGGCTTGTAAGTCTTCTTCAGAAACCATTTCCCAATCTAGCAACAACTCGCCGACTCTCTTTTGAACTGCTGGTTGTTCGGCTAGGACTCGATCGAGTTCTTGAGGAGAAACTTTTTTTCGGTGAAGCAAAATCTCGCCTAGATGGAGAGGAGCATTGTTGAACTGCTGTTGCTTTTGCAAGCTGACTGCTAGCTCTTTTTCCGAGATCGCGTTTTGTTCCAGCAGGACTTCACCAATTTTCTTATGTTGTTCTTGTTGTGCTGCCAAAGCCATATCTAGCTGCTGGCGAGAAATTAGCTTTCTGTGGAGTAGGATTTCACCTAATTTCATTAGTTTCGATCTCCCGGTTGCATCTTTAAATCGATCTTCAGCGATTGCTTAATTCTATAACTATTAAATAAGATTTTTGGCGATCGCTCCTAGAGGCAATCCTGGAGGATAGCTGCCCTCCGTTTTAATCCGCCCGATATCTGCTGGGGAAATCAACCAATTGAGTCGGGGCGCTAAAGTTCGCACCACATCGCCTTTGTCGATTATGCCTGCAACTGTCTCGGCTGGTGAAAGGACGGTGATGTGTCTCAACTCGCCTGCTTCTAAACGATCGATTACTTCTGCTAGGGGAGTGTTTTCGGTGACAGTGGCAACTTCATTTAGAGGGCGAACGATGCTCGCTAGCGTTTCGGTTTCCCAACGACTGCGCTCGATCGATTGCAGATCTGAGGGCTTTACCAAACCTCGATAGCGGCCATCTGAAACCGCATAAAACGGGAGCATTAGCTTTTTACCTTCAGATGCCCAGGCATCTGCCAAGATGTACTCGTCAGCAAACTGGCGTAAAGTCAGGTTGGCATCTACTACGCGAAAATCGCGAGTCATGGCATCTGCTGCTACTACTTGCAATAAATTTTCTTGCAGATCGATCGTCCGTTCGTAGTTGCTGGCATTGCTGGCGACGAAACTACCGATTAAAACTATCCAAATGGCGCTGGCAATCAGACTGGGTTCGGTGAGAAAGGCGACGACGGCAATAGCTACAGCCAATCCACCCAATAATTTTCCAGTTTTAGCTGCCCAACGCACCCCGGTAAAGCGATTGCCCGTTAGCTGCCAGACAGCAGCTTTTAAAACTTGTCCGCCATCTAAAGGCAAGCCAGGAATCAAGTTAAACAAGCCGATAGTCAGGTTGATTTTTGCCAGTTCGATCGCTACTAGGGTCAAAATGCCAGAATTTGGTAGAACTTTGGTTATTAAAGCAAATAACCCGAATAGCAATAAACTAACTACAGGCCCCGCGATCGCAACTCGAAAAGCTTCAGCGGGAGTTTTAGATTCTCGATCGATCGCTGCGACACCACCAAAGATAAATAAAGCGATCGAGTTGACTTTAATTCCTTGCGACATCGCAGCTAAGCTGTGTCCGAGTTCGTGCAGGAGAACGGAGCCAAATAGCAACAAAGCTAGCGTTAAACCCGCACTAGTTCCCCAAAAGACTCCCCATGGCACAGAGAAATCCTTGGCGTAGAAAAAGGTAACAAAGGCTAAGATGAAAAGCCAGGAATAATCTATCCGTAAAGGGATGCCAAATAAAGAGCCAATTCGCCAACCTGCCTGCATGAGACTTGCCTGCTTTTAGGTTTCTACTTACCAGGATAGACGAATAGCGAGGGAGTGAGGGAGATGGGGAGATGGGGAGATGGGGAGGCAGGGGAAGCAGGGGAGGCAGGGGAGGCAGGGGAGCAAGGGAGGAAATTAACTTCTGACTTCTGACTTCTGACTTCTGACTTCTGAACTCCTGAATCCTGAACTTCTGAACTTCTGAACTCCTGCTTCTTCAAGGGTTTTCTGTCAGTCTGATGGTGTAAGGGTTGTAGTCGTTGGGTTTATAAGAGCCTACCCAGATTTTGTAAGTACCTGGAAGCCATTGACCCCCAAAGCCTGGATTTTTGCCGCGATAGTCGTCGTTGCACCAAGTTCCGCCGGGTCCCTCGATCGCGATTGTGGTGTCTTTAGGGCTTTGGACTTCTATGCGTAAATAGTTGAAAAAAGAATCTAAAACCAGCGTGTGATCTGGTTGCTCGTCAGCAAAACCGACGCAAGCTTTTTGTAATGCAATAAATTAAGCTTGACAGTCAGTATAGTCGTAGGTTGGGTTGAACGAAGTGAAACCCAACAGAGCTTTTTGTAATGCAATAAATTAAGCTTGACAGTTCAGTAGGGAGCGTTAGTGAAGCGTAACGCACCTTTTAACGTAATTTTTTCTGTAACTTATCTCTGGCGGCGACGATCGCTGGAGGCAGAATATTTAATTGCCGATCGAGTTCGATCGCTCGATCGTAAGAATTAAGTGCTTCTCGATCGCGTCCTAATTCTTCTAAGATGCCGCCTCGGTTGGCCCAAACCCAAGGATCTTTTGATTTAAGAATTTTGAGCTTATCAAAAACGGTCAGTGCTTCCCGATATTTTTTTTGTTCTCCTAGCACTGCCCCTTTTCCTTCCCAAGCTGGAGCGAAATCATTTCTCAGATTGATGGCTTTTTCAAATGATGTTAAAGCTTCTTCCCATTTGCCTAACCTTGCCAGCAACCCTCCTCTGTTGTGCCAAATTTGATGGTCTTCTGGGCGAATCTGAGTAGCTTTGTCAATAACTTCTAGTCCGGCTTTATGGTTTCCTAAAATACTCAAAGCATTAGCTTTACCGACTAAGGCTTCATAGAAATTATCGTCGATATCTAGAGCCTTTTGATAAGAATCAAGCGCCTCTTGATGCCGATTCAATTTGAGTAGGATAAAGCCCCTGTCAGTCCAAACAAGTGGGTTATTCGGCTGTTTTTTCGCCAACTCTTCATAAACCCGCAAAGCTTCTTCATACGACTCCCGTGCGGCTTGGGGATTTAGATTTTCTATCGCTAAACCTTCTTCTAACCAAACTGTTGGCTCGTCAGGTTTACTTTTCTGTGCTTTGTCGAAATACTGTGAGGCTTTTTCGTACTGGCCTAAACCAATGTAGGCTACACCTTTACCGCTCCAAGCATTGACATTATCGGGATCGATTTGCAGCACTCGATCGTGAGTAGCTAGAGCTTGTTCGTATTGACCGAGATTATATAAAACTTTACCTTTATTGTTCAAGGTTTTGGGGTTATTTGGAGCCAGAGATAAGGCAACTTCATACGATTCCAAAGCTCCCCGCTCCCTTCCCAATCTTAAAAGGGCATCTCCGCGTCCTTTCCAAGCTTCAGGAGAGTTGCGTTTGATATCGATCGCCTTTTGAAACTGTTGGTAAGCTGCTTCTGGTTGCCCCAACTCTAGCAACCGATCGCCTTGAGATACATAATACCAAGGCCGCAGTATTGGGTAGATTAACTCGGCGATCGCTCCCAGCGTAACTATAGCCATCAGAGCCACGGGTACGTGCCAAAATTTTAATTTTGATAGGACTAGGAATTTACCCGAACTGGGGACTGGCCGTCTCGGTTTTGGCGTAACTAGGGGTAGTTCTTCAATTTGATGTAGGTCTTTGAGAACTTCTTCTACACGCTGGTAGCGTTCTTCCCAATGCGATCGCACCATTTTGTCAAGAATATCAGTTAAGCGATCGCTAACCTTAACTCGATCTTTCCAGATAATATTACCAGCTTCATCTTGCGGTAAAGATTTAGGGATAGTGCCACTTAAAAGCTGAATTGCTGTCATCCCTACAGCATAAATATCGCTATTTAACTGAGGTGTTCCTGCTTCTTGCTCTGGGGGAGAATAACCGGGTGTAATTATTCTAGTTGAAGGCATGGATATCTGATGGCGATCGATCTGTTTGACTGCTCCAAAATCGATCAATACTAACTTACTATCTTTGTCTCTCAGAATTAAGTTTGCTGGTTTAATATCTCGATGAATAATCTGTCTTTCGTGGAGGGGCTGAAGAATTGAAAGTATCTCCCATAAAAAGAAGATCGCTTTATGCTCAGTCCAATAGTTTAGAGGTAGCCGATCTAAAGACTTTCCATTTACATATTCTTCAACTATGTAGCAGTTATCTCCTTCTTCAAAGTAATCGAAGAACTTGGGGATTTGTTGAGCTTCTTTTAACAGCTTCAGAATTTCTGCTTCTCGTTGAAATAATTGCTTAGCTGCTTCCAGATCGGCAGTATAAGGATTGAGTTGCTTGACAGCACAAAGAGAATTAGATGAATCGGTGTCTTGAGCCAGATAGGTTATCCCAAATCCTCCTCTACCTAGAACTTCGATGATTTTGTAGCGCCCACTTAGTAAAGTTGTCGTCATTGCTATCTCGGTTTAACTAACAGTTAATAGTTGCTCTTTCACGATCTAGTACATTATTACTGTATTAAATTTTATTAATTCACTTACACTCAGTAAGTATTTTTGGTTATTATAGCTTAATGGTAATTTTTTGATAAAAATAACTGTGAAGCCTATACGTCAAGAAGGTTTTCAGTGTTTTTATTATGGCTTGTGGAAACGAAAGATCGCAAGGTATCGATCGAAAAACTAGAAAAATAACTTGGAAAACATCTGTACTGCTACGTGGAAGTCAAAAGTCGATGTGGAACGGTAGCTCGATCTCTGCTATGGGGTACGAGAAACCGCTCTGGATTTGCTAGCGATCGCGTGGTGATGAGGTAGGGCTAAAAATGAAGCTGAGGTGGGGCTTAAAGCTAGCAAGTTCGTCGATCGCGGTAGCATCAATTTCTCTATTTGGTCATAGAGTGTTGGCTGAGAGTTTGCCCCAGCCATCGCCACTGGGCGATCGAACGGAAACAAATTCCGTGCTGCAATCTCAAGTGCCGAATCCGATTACTCCCGTACCGCCGACGGAGCCGATCCCTACTCCACAACCATCGCCAGCAACTCCCTTAGAAATAACGCCGCCAACGGTTACTCCTCCAGAATCGCGCCCCGAAATCCCTGGAACTATAACTGTTAGCCAGTTTGAATTTGTGGGGAACACGGCATTTAGCAGCGAAGAGTTAAGCGAGGTTACAGCCCAATTTACTAACAAACCGATTACTTTTACCGAACTGCTGCAAGTCGAGACGATCGTTACCCAAAAGTATGTCAACGCTGGCTATATCAATTCTGGCGCTGTCATTCCTGCCGACCAAAGCTTTGTCAAAGAAGGAGGTACGGTTAGAGTTGTAATTATCGAAGGTGGAATAGAAGACATTAAAGTGACGGGGACTCGCCGACTTAACCCCAACTACGTTCGCCGTCGCATTGCTCTGGCTACCTCGAAACCGCTAAATCGCGATCGCTTGCTGGAAGCACTGCAACTGTTGCAACTCGATCCTCTAATTGGCAATGTCTCTGCGGAACTTTCGGCCGGTTCGCGTCCCGAACTGAGTTTGCTAGAAGTGAATGTTGTAGAAGCAGATTCTTTTAGCGTCGAACTCTTTACTGATAACGGTCGCGCCCCCAGCGTGGGCAGTTGGCGACGGGGGATCGATCTGAATGAAAACAATTTATTCGGTCAGGGCGATGCTTTCGCGGTCAAATATACCAATACTGATGGCAGCAATGGGGTTGACCTCAGCTACAGCATCCCTGTCAATGCCCGCAATGGCAAGCTGACGATCGCTGGAGGTTTTACTGATACGGAGGTGGTCGAACCGCCATTCGATCGCATCGATATTACTGGGGACTCTAATTATTTAGAACTGGGTTTCCGCCAACCGATTGTCGAAACGCCGACTCAAGAATTGGCCCTGGGACTGAGTTTATCTCGTCAAACTAGTAAGACTACTTTGCTGGGGTTTGACTTTCCTCTTTCTCCGGGGGCGGACGAAAATGGAGAAACCAAGATCTCCGCAGTGCGATTTTTCCAAGAATATACTCGCCGCAGTCCGCGAGATGTGATTGCCCTGCGCTCTCAATTCAATCTGGGATTGGGGATTTTGGGAGCCACGATTAATAACGAGCCTCCCGACAGTCGGTTTTTCTCTTGGCGGGGACAAGGACAGTACGTGCGGCTTTTGGGACGAGATACTTTGCTGGTGCTGCGATCGGATCTTCAGTTAGCTACCGAACCCTTGGTGCCTTTAGAGCAATTGGGCATCGGTGGATTGCAAAGCGTGCGGGGATATCGGCAAGATTTGCTGCTAGTCGATAATGGTTTGTTTGCTTCTGCCGAAGTTAGGTTGCCGATTTTGCGGGTGAAAGAGGTAGAAGGGGTTTTGCACCTAGTACCTTTTGTCGATTTTGGGGTTGGCTGGAACAGTTCCGATTCTCCCGATCCCGATCCTAATACTCTGCTGGGTGTGGGCTTAGGTTTGCAATGGCAGATGGGAGATAATTTTCGCACCCGCTTTGACTGGGGTATTCCCCTGACCGACGTGGAATCGGGGGACAGAACTTTACAAGAACAAGGTTTCTATTTTTCGGTTAATTACAGTCCGTTTTAAGGTGAAAAAAATGAAATTGGTTACAGCAGGGAACGGGGAACAGGCTCGAAAATACCTTTCAAAATTGCGATGAACTCCTTAAACCTCTAATTGCCTTACGCCTACCGTGTAATACATCTTTAGTTTTGATGTCCAATTCCCCGCAAGATCCCCCCTATCCCCTCTTAAAAAGGGGGGAACGCTCTCAAAGTCCCCCTTTTTAAGGGGGATTTAGGGGGAATGCGCAAAGCGCACGCTGCGCGAACGACAAGGCCAAACTCCAGACCGAAAATTATGTATACACGGTAGCCCAACTCTAGGAGAGGGGATTAGGAAATCGGGGCAAAACCTACCGAATACTCAACACTATTAACCTAATGGAAATAACTTGATATGCAAGTAATTTTTAAAAATCTCTTTTTCATCTCCTTACCCCTAGCAACTTTAGGATCTATTACCTCCATTAGCCCTACTACAGCACAAGTAAATCCCATTACTCCCGACAACACTTTGGGAGGGGAAAACTCAGTTGTCATTCCTGTTCCCTCGAACAATCTTGACTTGATTACTGGTGGTGCGAAGCGCGGAGCAAATCTCTTTCACAGTTTTCTCAGATTCGGTATCCTTAATGGCAAAAGTGCCTATTTTTTTAATCCCAGCGACGTGACGAATATTATTACCCGCGTCACTGGGAGAGAGATGTCTAAGTTTTTTGGAACGCTTGGTACGCTCGACATTAACGGTAATATTGGCAATGCCAACATATTTTTGATTAATCCCAGAGGGATTGTTTTTGGAGTCGGTTCGAGTCTGAATATAGGCGGCTCGTTTTTTGCCAGTACGGGGGACAGTATTGTATTTGACAATGGATTTGAATTTAGTGCTTCTAATCCCCAAGCCCCACCATTGTTAAACGTCAATATCCCCACTGGCTTGCGATTTCGAGACAATCCAGGGAACATCGACGTGGTGCTGTCCGATCTTCGGGTGCGGTCGGGACAATCATTAACGCTGCTAGGCGGTAACGTTAACTTGAATACCGTATTGCTGACAGCACCAGGAGGACAAGTTCAGTTAGGAGGATTAGCAGAACCGGGAATAGTTGAACTCAATTCTAATGACAGCTTGAGTTTGCCTAATGGTGTGAGGCGAGGCGATGTATCGCTTATTATTGCAGGTATCAGTACCAGCGCCCCCAACAGCAGTAGCGGTAGGATGGCTATCTACGCTCGGAATCTATTTGCCTCAAGCTCAGCCATAGATAACAGAAACTTTACAGGCGAGGGTGGAGAGATTCTATTTGACGCGACTGAGGTAGCCTCTTTTCAGAACACCGCAGTTGTAGCTTTCAATTCTGGAAGCGGAAAAGGAGGAGATGTAACTATTAACGCCCGACAGTTATCGATCGAGGGTGGGGGAATATCAACTACTACAACTGGAGAGGGTCGAGGAGGCAATATCACGATCGATGCTCCAGAGGGTTCAGTCACGCTGAGTGGCACCCCAGCAAGTTTCAGTGCTTCTTTGTTTACTGGGACTACAGGTAGCGGCAACTCTGGCAACGTGACAATTACCACCCAGCAATTAAAGGTGGAAGATGGAGCAAGTATAGCCACTAATACCGAGGGGACAGGTCTGGGGGGAAATTTGATTGTTAATGCCAGCGGCGGCTCAGTAGAACTTAATGGAAGCGGAAGTTCCTTGAGAGCCGAAACAAGGGGCAGCAATAAAGGCGGCAACTTGCAGATTACTACAGGAAGGTTAATCCTTCAGAATGGGGCATTAGTATCAACTTCTACTTTTGGCCAAGGGAATGCAGGAGATTTGACGGTGCGTGCTTCTGATTCTGTGGAACTCAGTGGTGAGACTTCAGGCCAAGGTGGAAACCCAGGATTTCCTGGAGGTTTGTTTGCTCAAGTTGACCTGGCAGGTGTAGGACAAGGCGGCAACCTCACTATCGAAACTGGACGCTTGAGTATTAGTGATGGTAGTAAAGTGCAGGTTGCTACCTTTGGTCGAGGCGACGCAGGAAACCTAAATATTCGCGCTTCTAAAATTGAGGTATTTAACACGCCCAGATTTAGCGACTTTACTACAGGCATATTTGCAACTGCTGACACAGACCCTCGCTCTGTAAATCGACCTGAAGGGGAAGGCGGCAGTATCAGAATCGAAACCGGACAATTAAGTATTCGAGACGGTGGAAAAATATCAGTTTCTACTGCTGGTGGTGGAAATGCTGGCACCTTAGTTATTAACGCCAGCGACTTTGTGGAAGTCGTGGGAGTAGATCCTGAGCCAGAAGATGGCCCTTCTTTTTTAGGCGCTGGTGTTACAGAAGGAGCTACTGGTCGAGGAGGAGAGGTGACGATCGCAACCCGGCAATTAAGCATTCGGAACGGGGGGCAGGTATCAACTTCTACGGCTGGCGATGGAGATGCAGGTAGGATCGTTGTGATGGCAGATAATTTAGAGGTTACTGGAGGCGGTCAACTTACCAGTTCTACAAGCAGTAGCCGCAATGCAGGCAATATTATCCTCACATTACGCGACAGCCTGACACTGACTGGATCTGGCAGCGGCATATTCGCCAACACCGCTCCTGGTTCTGAAGGCAACGGCGGCAGTATTTTCATCGATCCCAGAAACATAATCGTTCGAGATGGGGCGAAGATTGCTGTCAATAGCCAAGGAACTGGCGAGGGCGGCAATATCGAGATTCAAGGAGGCTCTCTCACCCTTGACAATAATGCCTCTATCACTGCGGAAACAGCTAGCAGCCAGGGAGGAAATATTACCCTCGCCATCGATGACCTGCTGTTATTGCGCCGCCAAAGCAATATATCTGCCACTGCTGGTATTGGCCAAAATGCCGGAGATGGGGGCAACATCAACATCAACACCACATTCTTAGTTGCCATCCCTTCAGAAAATAGCGACATCACAGCCAATGCTTTTACAGGCAGAGGCGGTAGAGTTGACCTCACCGCCCAAGGCATCTTCGGCATCGAACCACGCCCAAGCGACACCCCTTTCAGCGACATTACCGCCAGTTCGGAATTTGGCATTGCTGGCGACGTGACGCTCAATACTCCAGATACCGATCCCAGTGGGGGATTAGTGGAATTGCCAGCCAACGTTGTCGATCCTCAAGACCAGATTTCTCGCACTCCCTGCAAGCAGGGCGCGGGCAGCGAATTTACCATCTCAGGACGGGGCGGTTTGCCCGCTAATCCCAACGAAACTCTCGACAGCGAGACGGTGCGAGTCGGTTTAGTAGAGCCGATTCCCAGTTCTCAGTTACCAGCTAGTGGGGAGCGGAAAAGTGGTGTCGGAGAGAGTACGGTTTCCCAGCCTATAGTTCCGGCTAGAGGATGGGTAATCGGCGATAAAGGTGAAGTCGTTCTCACAGCTTACGATCCTACGGGCAACGGCTCTCAGCGTCCTGAAAGCACGGTTAATGGCTCTCAAGGTTCCTTGCCTCATGCTTGTACTGGACTTTGATAGCGCCCTTAATTACTTTTCAACCTCTAATTCTAATTCTTGTTTCCTCAATAATCCATAACTTATTTGCCACAGTTTCCCGATCCATCAATCGGATAGCTGGCTGAAAAACTGAAATTAGAAAGGGTTTATCTTGACGACCCACGCGCAATACCATAATTCCAGGAAATTCATTAGGTGGATAAGTTTGAATATCGGCAAAATCTAAATCCAATGTTACCAAAATGCGATCTTCTTGCTGGCAAACTTCCCCAATTAGACTATCCTCGCTTCCCGATAGTTCTTGAGCGACAACGGTCAAGGCATCATGACCTTCTGCTTGAAGCATTTCGGCAAATTCTATTGGTAAATTTTCATCAATTTTGAACTTCATCTACCTGCTTCAATCGTTACTAGGATAATTCTTTCGCGAGCCAGTTCGGCCGCATAAGAAATAGCGGCTTGAATATCTTCAATACTTAGAGAGGGATAACTTTGCAAAATTTCTTCTGGGCTAACTTTAGCAGCCAAGTTGTCGAGGATAACAGATACCATAACGCGCGTTCCTTTGATGCAGGCTTTGCCATGGCACACGCAAGGGTCTGTAGATATTCGTTGTCGCCATTCCATCTTGAAAAATCCTCCGCAAACATCTTTGGATTCTATTATAAGTAAATTTAGTAGGTTGGGTTGAACGAAGTGAAACCCAACTAAGTAGTCGGATTCGATCGAAGTATTAACATAATTCAAATTTAATCGAATGTAAATTGATAGGAAGAACACGATATGCGTCCCAATAACTCGATCGATAATGTCAAATCTGTATTCATAACTCGTTGTTTATCTCGGCGATCGAAGTCGCGGCTACACGATCGAAGTCCGTCTACGCTGCCTAGAACAAAGCGTCGGTGGAAGAGGAATATATCGATCTTTTTAACTATCTCGCTCTTCCTCCTTTCAATGGTAATTACTCCTGTAATTGCCCAAGTTACTTCATTTAGTACGATCGCCCAAATTCAGCAAAGTCCTCTTCAGTTAGTCAACCAGGCTCAGAAGTTATATCAACTCGGACAGTTTTCGGAAGCAGCAGAATTGTGGAAAAAAACCGCCGATACTTTTGCTGCTAAAGGAGACAAATTGAATCAGGCAATGGCCTTGAGCAACCTGGCTCTAACCTATGAAAAATTGGGTCAGTGGGAGCCAGCAAAAGCAGCGATCGCAGAAAGTTTAGCCATCCTCAAAATTCAACCCGACAGTCGAGAAAAACTCAAGGCGCTGGCTCAAACTTTAGATATTCAGGGATATTTACAAAGAGAAACCGGACAAGGAGTAGAAGCTCTCGATACTTGGCAACAAGCTACGGAAATTTACCGACAAATTGGCGATCGAGAAAATCTAGACCGCAGCAAAATCAATCAAGCAAAAATCATGCAAGAGTTGGGAATGCACCCTCGCTCTTGCAAGCTGTTATTAGAAGTATTCGATCGAGATATTACCGTTAAAGATTGCCAACAACTAGGCGAATTAACTCCAACAGAATTAACAGCTACTCTGCAAAAAATCGAAAATAAACCTCCAGCTTTGACAACCGCGACGGGATTGCGAAGTCTTGGCGATCTCCTGCGATTTGTCGGCAACCTAGAGCAGTCAGAAATCATATTAGCAAGCAGTTTAAACGTAGCCCAAAAGTCGAACAATTCTGAAGAGCAGGCGGCTACTTATCTCAGTATCGGAAACACCGCCCAAGCTCTAGCTGAAAGAGAACAAGTGCGGCGCAAACAAGAGAACTACAGACAAAAAGCTCTAAATGCTTACAGTCAGGCGGCAAAACTTTCCCCATCAGTAACTACGCAGCAGGAAGCACAACTAAATCAACTAAGTCTATTAGTCAAACTGCAAAAATATTCAGAAGCAGAGGAATTATGGCGATCGCTCTCATCTCAACTTGCTAGTTTACCCCCCAGTCACAGCAGAATTTACCTGCAAATTAACTTCGCTCGGAGTTCGATCGAAACTTTTAGCTCTCAGGAGTCAGCCGTTCGCTTAAATTTCCGTGAAATTGACAATATTTTAGCTAATGCCGCCCAACAAGCCAGAATTTTAGGAGATAAACGAGCCGAAGCTTATGCTTTAGGAAATCGCGGCAGATTGTACGAACTACCAACCGCCAATCGGGATTTATCCCAAGCAGAAAAATTCACCAGAGATGCGATCGGTGTCACCTCAAGTTTTACCGCTCCAGATATTGCTTATCAGTTTTTCTGGCAGTTAGGAAGAATTCACCAAGCACAAGGAGATACTGAAGGAGCGATCGCAGCTTATACCAAATCATTCAACGCTCTCCAGTCATTGCGCGGCGATTTAGTGGCAATTAACCCAGAAGTTCAGTTTAATTTTCGGGAAAGTGTCGAACCAGTTTATCGCCAGCTAGTAGAGTTAGACCTACAATTTGCGGCGAAGCTCAAACAAGCAGGAAAAGATAAAGAGAGCCAGAAATATTTAACTCAGGCTCGCACGGTAATTGAATCTTTGCAATTAGCAGAACTCAATAACTTCTTTAGAGAAGCCTGCGTAGAAGCTAATCCCAAGCAAATCGATAAAATCGATCGCAATGCCGCCGTTATTTACCCAATTATTTTGTCAGATCGGCTAGAAGTTATTCTCAGCTTACCCGATCGAGAGCCGAGTTTTTACACCACGCAAGTCTCGCAACAGCAACTAGAAGAAAAAGTAGAACGATTACAGCGATCGCTTCTCAGTTCTGAAAGTATCGTTTCAGATTTTTTACCTCTCTATCAAGAGGCGTATAATTGGTTAATTCAACCGCTAGAAGCCGAGTTAGCAAACAGTCAGATCGAGACTCTAGTTTTTGTCCTAGATGGAGATTTGCGTAACATTCCTATGGCCGTCTTGCACGATGGCAAGCAGTATTTAGTAGAAAAATATGCTATTGCCTTAACCCCTGGTTTGCAACTACTCAATCCCCAACCAGTCGCCGATATTAAATTAACCGCTCTCACCGCTGGACTGAGCAAAATTCGTCAGGACTTTGAATTACATCAAGGTTTTGATAACTTAGATGAAGTCCCGATCGAACTGAGACAAATTCAGGAAATTGGACTTAGCGATCGCTCCCTACTCGACGAAACTTTTACTAGCAGTGCGATCGAACGAGAAATTATTGCTTCTCGCTTCCCTGTAGTTCACTTAGCCACTCATGCCCAGTTTAGCTCTAAAGCCGAGAATACCTTCATCCTTTCCTGGGATAACCGGATTAACATCAACCAGTTGCGTAACTTATTAAGATCTGACAAGATCGATCGACGCATACCAATCGAATTATTAGTTCTGAGTGCTTGTCAAACCGCCAGTGGAGACAAACGAGCTACTTTAGGGTTAGCGGGCATTGCCGTGCGTTCTGGCGCTCGTAGCACCCTAGCAACCTTGTGGCAAGTTGTCGATCCTAGCACCGCTAGAATCATGAGCGAATTCTATCGCCAATTGCAGCAAGCCAAGAAAATCGGCATCAATAAAGCCGAAGCCCTGCGTCAAGCTCAACGAACTCTCATTAACGACGAAAAGTACAGCCATCCCCATTTTTGGGCAGCTTTTGTTCTAGTAGGAAATTGGCAATAAAAGGAGACAGAAAACAGGCGATAACGTAGGGCGACTGTTACTCCCCTCTCCCAAGCTTGGGAGAGGGGTTGGGCGTTGCCGTGAGCCTGCCGAACGGGGTGAGGGCCGGATTTAGCGACAATAGTTAAAAATCAGGAGGTAGAAGCAGGCGATCGACTTCAATAATTACACCATTGCTGGCGAGGGTAGATGGATGTTTGGCATTAGCATCATTTAACTTAACCGAGCCATCATCGTTTTGAGTAATTTTGACTCTGCCACCTTCCAAAGTAGCAATTTCACCGCTATTGACATCATCGGGGGTAATTTCACGAGATACTAAATGATATTTCAGCACTCGAATGCGGTTTTCTGGCTGGCTAAACTTCTGAAAGACTTCTTCAGGTAAAGCCTTAAAAGCCTCATCTGAGGGAGCAAAAATGGTAAAAGATCCTTTTCCCTTGAGGGTTTCTAGCAAACCTGCTTCTTGCAATTCTGCTGTGAGATTGGCAAATTTAGTGTCTTGAGCTAGCGTATTGGCGAGTGTGTTCTTGGAGCTACGATAGGGATAATTTCTACTGGCATACGGTTGAAAAAGAGAATAACGGGGATAAAACCGAGCTAAAGTTGGCAAACTGGTGAGGGCAATGATACTAGCAACTCCCGTAAATAAAATTAAACTTTGATAGCAACTTTTAGGAGTTAATGCTCTAACATTTTGTTTCTGCATAGGATGGAATTTTCTCAAAATTAAAGTCGGGGCTATTGTTAATAGTTTAAGTCTAGTATAGTGGCGGTGCGCTATGTTTTGCTAACTACAAGTAGAGGAGAGCCGGAAATATTACAACCGATACATAGATCGCTATACTTTTTTTCCAACTCTCCGCGTCCTCTTCGGTCAGGGATTTTCTGTGAGTCTGATGGTATAAGGGTTGTAGTCGTTGGGTTTATAAGAGCCTACCCAGATTTTGTAAGTACCTGGAAGCCATTGACCCCCAAAGCCTGGATTTTTGCCGCGATAGTCGTCGTTGCACCAGATTCCGCCAGGACCTTCGATCGCGATCGTGGTATCTTTAGGGCTTTGGACTTCTATGCGTAAATAGTTGAAAAAAGAATCTAAAACCAGCGTGTGATCTGGTTGCTCGTCAGCAAAACCGACGCAAGGACCGGTTGTCGTTTCTCTAGTTCCCACCACGTCAGATATCGATACCTCCCCGCCGCTAATTCCTCTCATCGTGCGAGAATTGGGGGCAAAGTTGGGGCTGACGTTGAGATCTTGAAACAACGGCAAATTTTTGAAGATTTGGGCAGAAGCGCGATCGCTGTTAGTTAAAATGCAGGTTGAGGCGATCGCTGAGACTATTAGGCTGGCCCAGCAAAATCGCTTTTGAAGTTTTGAATTTTGCTTGGACGCTAAAAAGTTCATTACTGCTTACTACAACTACATCTTTTCATAATTAGAGACTAAAGCAGATATGACAAAGTTCCTTGACGAACGATGAATGATACAAAATCCCCTTAACATAACCTGGTTTGCCCTCACCCCCGATCCCTCTTCCTTGGGAGAGGGGTCGGGGTGGGGTGCGATCGTTTCACACTTCATCATTCATCATTCATCATTCCTAAGAGCTTGTTGCAAGCGGAGCAGATCCAATTTCCTAGCTCTCAAGATCGACCAAGATTGAATTAGATCGGGGCCGTGTACGTCGCCAGTTAAGGCTGCTCGCAAGCTGCGCATCACTAACCCTTTTTTGACGTTTTGGGCTTTGGTTACTTGCTTAATAATCTCTTGGTAGTCTGCCGCTGTCAGAGATCGATCGCTATCTACTGCCTTCAGTATGCCCTCTAATGCTGTTTTCGCGCCTTCTTGGTGTAACTGAGCTTTGGCCTCTTCACTAAATTCCAGGTCAGAAACAAATAAATATCGGCTCATCTCCACTGCATCTGGCTCTGGTACTAAGCTGGGACCGGGATTATCCTCGTCGTTCTTCAGATCGGTAATCTGTTTTACCCATTGAGGATCTTTTAAATCGCTAGAGCTTACTGGCAAACGAACCAAGCTAGGACCGATGAGAGCGGCAATCTCTTCTAGCCAAGGGTGGGCGGTCGCCGGATCGAACTCATATCCGGCTTCTTGCCAATAAGGAATTAGCAAATCGCAAAGTTGCGATGCTGGCAGAGCGTGCAGATATTGAGAATTCAGCCAATTGAGCTTATCCCAGTCAAACTTGGCCCCTGCTTGGTTGACGCGATCGAAACCAAACTCTTTAGCAGCTTCCTGTAGGGTAAAGATCTCTTTAGTAGAGTCAGGAGGCGACCAACCTAGTAACATCATATAGTTGACGATCGCTTCGGCCGTGTACCCCAATTTCTTAAAGTCAAAGATTGAAGTAACGCCTCTACGCTTAGAGAGTTTTCGTCCTTGTCTATCCAAAATTAGCGGACTATGGGCAAATTCAGGTACTTTCGTTCCCAAAGCTTCATAAAGCAATATCTGTTTGGCTGTATTGGCAATATGGTCTTCGCCGCGAATGACATGGGTAATTTGCATATCGATGTCATCTACGACCACCGCGAAGTTGTATAGAGGTTGGCCGATCGCAAATTCTGCTGTGTCAGCAGTCCTAGCAATCACCATGTCGCCACCTAAGTCGCTGGCTTTCCAGCTAACTTTACCGCGCACCAAATCGTTCCAAGAAATCTCGCGATCGTCGTCAATTTTAAACCGAATTACCGGACGGCGACCTTCGGCTTCAAAAGCCGCTTGCTCTTCTGGCGTTAAATCGCGGTGGCGGTTGTCGTAACGGGGGGCCTCATGTCTGGCTGCTTGTGCTGCCCGCAATTCCTCTAATTCAGCGGTGCTGGTGTAGCAGCGATAGGCCAAGCCTTTATCTAGCAAGTCTTGAATCCGCTGGCGATAAACCTCTAGCCGTTGAGATTGAAAAATCGGCCCTTCATCCCAATTAAGTCCCAGCCAGGTCAAACCATCAAGGATATTTTGAGTATATTCCGGGCGCGATCGCTCTAAGTCTGTATCTTCAATTCTGAGGATAAATTTGCCCCCGTGGTGGCGGGCAAACAACCAGTTAAATACAGCAGTTCTAGCTGTACCGATGTGTAAATTCCCAGTAGGACTGGGTGCAATCCGAACTCTTACCGTCACAGTTAACCTTGTTTAATCGTTCACCCCTATTTTGACATTTCTGCCTGTCGCGCCACGTCCCGTTAGAGAGCTAAGGGGCATACAAAAGTTATCGGTTATGTGCTTCCGCGCTTAGATCCCCCTAAATCCCCCTTAAAAAGGGGGACTTTGAGAGTTTCCCCCCTGCTCGGTGCAAGTGTACGGCGAGGAAACCTCCGCGCAGTTCGTCTGCTATTAACTGGTAAGCGACTGTGCTTGTAATCGGCCGCCTAAGCGATCGCTACTTCTCAAGGTTACAGCGAGTTGATTTTCCCCCAATAATGGTACTTCTTGCCGACAAGCACTGCAAAACCAATAGACGTGTTTGTGGTTGGCATGATGCAGTAAAATGTTTTGGCAAATCGGACAAAAGTAACTAGACATAGTTTTTTTACACCAGAGATCGAGAAAAGTTGTAAAGATTAATAAAAATCGGCTTTTTTTGATTTTTGAGTTAGCAGCAGATTTTAGCTAGATATTTAACTCAAAACCTGCTGCATTCGCGTAGCGTTTCTGAAAGAAAATCGCTCTGCCATTAGGTGGTGCTGCGAGCGAACAGACCCCACAAAAAGATGGCAATCATTGCCCCGATAACCGCCACGATTATTCCAGGAATGCTTAAGCTGGCAGCAGCTAATTGTATAGTTCCCGTTTCGATCAAGCTAACTAAGCTACCTCCAATGAAAGCGCCCACAATTCCTAACAGGATGGTAGCAATAATGCCACCGCCTTGATTTCCTGGATAAATCGCTTTGGCGATGACTCCTGCCAGCAATCCTAAGACAATCCAAGCAATTATGTTACCCATTTTTCAATTCCTCCACAGATTTCGATGCTATATATAAGCTAACGGTTAATTTTGGATATTGTTTCTCCTTAAAGACGTAAATAATTGAGATAAAAAGGAGTAAAAATACTGAGCGCTCCCCATCGGATTATTTTTGAAATCCTCCTTTGGAAGAGCGTTTGTTATTACCTTTAGGCTGAGGCTTATTTACTTCCAAAAAAGCTTCTTGAAAAAGCTGATGCAAATGTAGCGGCACGCTAGCTGTTTCTGGCAGTTCTGGTTCTAAAGATTTGTTAAATTCTTGTAGTAAAGCTCTTAAATCTGGCTGCAACTCAAAACCGGGACGAGCTAACGTCTGTTGCAACAAGCTGGCCATAGCATCTGGATATTGTTGGGCTAGCCGCTCCCAAACATAAGCATTCATTTCGGAGTCGGCTAAACATTGATGCACTATTTTCTCAGTTTCTTGAGAGTCGCGATCGTCTGGTGCTTCTAAGATTGCCTTCAATCGAGGATAGTTAACTAAAAACATCTGTCCCCATTGAGGATGACTCAGAGCCGTGACATATTCTGCTTTTTTTAAATGCTCTGGTAACTTAATTTCTGGGATCGCCATTTTCGGGGCTTCTTTATCTTCGAGTAGTCGATCGATCGCGGCAGAGGCCTTACCTACACCTACCGCTCCTTCTGACGCTTCCACTTGAGAAATAACAGCTTCTCGTTCTAAATTTTTCAGCATTTCTGCTTTGTTAATTCCCGATTTATCCAAGCGATTTTGAGCGGTAATTTTTTGAAATTCTGCCATTTTGCGATCGAGTTCATATCCCGACAAAGTGACTTCATTACTGCCGAAAAAGTCAACAAACTCATCGTGATACTGTTCGACCGATCGCCAAGCTTCTGTCATTAATTCTGGCGCATCGCTGTATAAATGTTTTTTGTGATACTGCTTAAAATTGCCAATAGCTACTGCTAGCTTGGGTTTGCCTAGTTTTCCTAACAGCACCCAAGGTGCAGAAAACATCCATCCACTATCCGTCACTGGAGCAATTCGAGCCAATAAAATCTCTCCGGTTTTGACTCGCGATAACTGCTTTTGCTCTTGAGCATTTTTGATTTTTACGCGATAGTGTTTGGCAGTCAGCCAATTCATTAATTCAAAACCGCTATCCTCAATTTGAGCTACAGCAAATAAGCCCAAAACACTTCTTTGCCAGCTATTTACCAAATCGCGATCGCTCTTGGTTAAATCTGGTCTATCTGCTAAAAATAATTCGATAGGCGTGCGATTTCCGACTCGGCCTTCAGTCAAGAACATATCGACTACGAGATCGATGCGATCGCTTGCTTGATAAGGAGATTTAGCTAATTGGGACATTTGAGCCGCACTGAAGGTTTCTAGCGATACTGCCAGATCTCCTTCTGCTTCGAGTACAAAGTCGAGTAGCGATCGCTTTAACTCGCTAGCTTGCTTCAGAACAGCGTCCACTATTTTAAGCCTCTTAGTTGCGCTGCAATAGTTTGGCGCTTTTCGTTAGGCGAACGAAAGCATCCTCAGACAGATAGCTATCAGCCTTAAGGAGGATTTTGGGGAGATGGGGAGATGGGGAGATGGGGAGGCAGGGGAGGCAGGGGAGAATTTTTAACTCAACACTCAACACTCAACACTCAACACTTAACACTTCCATAGCTTCTAAACTCCTAGACTCCTAACTTCGACTTTAATGCCATGTTCGGGTCGTAAGGTGATGGAGGCTTGGGGAATAATGGGATAATCTGATAAGAGATTTAACTCGAATCTTTGAGCGATCGCAGCTAGCAATAACACTGCTTCCATCATTGCAAAACCTTTACCGATGCAAATTCGCGGGCCGTCGCCGAAGGGAATGTAAACGCCTGCGGGCAATTGTTTTTCTATACTGTCTGCCCAACGGCTGGGAAGGAACTGTTCTGGGTTATCAAAGTATTTGGGGTTGCGGTGCATCACCCACTGACTGATTAAAGTCACGCAGCCAGCGGGAACTTGATAGCCACCGATTTCGCAATCGCGCACGGCTTCACGTCCCAACAATGACACGGGCGGATAGAGTCGCATCGACTCTTTAATTATCTGTTCGGCATAACGCAAGTTGGGAAGATCGGCTACAGTAGGCGATCTTCCCTGTAAAGTATCTTCTAGTTCTTGGTGTAATTGTTGCCGCACTTGGGGATGTTGCGCTAATAGCATCCAAGTCCAAGAGAGCGCGTTGGCAGTAGTTTCGTGTCCGGCTAGCATCAGAGTGGCAATCTCATCTCGCAGTTGCTTGTCGCTCATTTGGCTGCCATCATTTTCATCTCTAGCCTCCATCAACATTGACAGTAAATCTCCAGAATCTTCTTGGCTTTCCCGCCGCTGTTTGATGATGCTATAGATAGTTTCATCCATTTTTTGAATGGCATCCCGATAGCGAAGGTTTTCCGGCCGGGGAAACCACTCCCAAATCAAAAATCCTTGCTGGCGTTTGCTTTCAAACCAATTCATCGCCACATCTAAGGCATGAGCAACATTTTGGGCTTCCCCTTCAGTCACGTTTTGGTTAAAAATCGCTTTCATGACAATGCTTAAAGTCAGGCGCATCATCTCAGCATGGATGTCACGAACTTCGCCATCTTGCCAAGAGGCGATCGCCCGTTCGGTGTAATCCACCATAATGGTTCCATAGTCTGCAATCCGTTTTTGATGAAAGACGGGTTGAGACAATCGCCGCTGTCTCAGCCAGGAATCTCCTTCACTGGTTAGCAAACCTTCGCCTAAAAGGGTTTTTAGCGCCCGAAAACCGCGACTTTTGATAAAGCATTCTCGATCTTTTAGCACCCGTTCGATGTCATCGGGATTGGTAAGCAAGCAAGCAGAAGTTAATCCCAATCGCAGGGGAATAATTTCGCCATAATTGCGATCGCACGCGGTCAGAAATCCTAGAGGATCTCGACCTAAATCTAGTAAGTGACCCACGAGGGCATTACCTTCAGGTGCAGACAGTTCAAATATATCTGGAGCCATGGGTTTTAAGTAATAGGTAATAAGTAATAAGTAATAAGTTAAGAATAGACTTTTTGCATGAGTCAATCTCTCATCAAAATCATCTGCGTGTATACGCGTTTATCTGCGTCCTAAATGAACTTGCTTGAGGCTGCGCAAGCGGACTTCGATCGTATAGCCGCGAATTCATTCGCCAGGATAAGGAGATTTATTAGTTATTAGTTGTCTTAGGAATAAAGGAGAACATTTTCACCGCATACATCTACTAGATAAGTCAAAGCTTTGAAGCGTAAATAGACTATTTGATCGTAAAGCGGGTTAAGCTTGCACAGAGGTGGAATTCTCAAAATAGTACGCTGACAGAACTTAATTTCTTTAGCAAATGGGCATTGAGAAGGAATTAACTTGCACAATAATCGAGCGAATTTGGGATCTTCAACTTCGATCGCTTCCAGCCATTTACGAAGCGGCTGTAGAAGGTCAAATCTTCCTTTTGATTGAGATAGCATACAATCGTTTTCTCCTCGCTTATCCAGTTCGATTTTGAGGTTGGCTGCAAATCAAACTTTTCATTTCTACTATTAGAATAGCGAGCGAATTTAAGATTACCTTCCTTCAAACGAAATATTTAATTAAAGAGAAGTTCCATCTAAGGTAGAAAAGGCTTCTTAATCGATAGTGTGAGAAAACAGCGATCCCAAATGGCGAAAGTTGGGTTTCACTTCGTTCAACCCAACCTACAGTCTTACTAATTACCTTTATTGACCCACACTTGCATATTGACAAGCTGCATGGGACCGAACTGCGTGACGAGGGCGACATCGGCAGCGTCTCGGCCGTAAGCGATCGCAATCCTATGACCGCGCGGTTCTTTTTGGGTAGCATCAAAGGTATACCAGCGATCGCCTATATAAGCTTCAAACCAAGCGTGCAAATCCATGGGGTCGAGTTCGTAGAGATAACCGACTACCATCCGCGCTGGAATATTCAAGCTGCGACATAAAGCTATCCCTAAATGGGCAAAATCGCGACAAACTCCGATGCGGCTCTCGGCGGTATCGACGGCTGAAGTCGAAGCATCGCTAGTACCGTAGCGGTATTCGATATTGGTCTGAATCCAACGGCGGATCGCTTCCACTTGGTCGTAACCAGGGGCGGACTGCTGGACGATTTCCACTGCTAATTCTATTAAGCGATCTGATTGACAATAGCGACTGGGCAAGAGAAATTCCAGCACGCTTTCGGGCAGATCTTGGACTAAGACGAAGGCAGCACCTAGCTGGACATCTATGGTGTCGGCCGTTTCCACGCTAGCAGCGGTACGCACTTGAAACGAACCGGGCGGGACGACGAGCCGCTGGCACAAATTACCGTAGCGATCGACGTATTCTATAACTGGCACGTTGGGTTCGAGTAGATACTCTTCGCTAGCTACCCATTGACCTAAGCCACTTCGAGGTCTGAGCATAAAAATGGCTGGAGTGGGTACTTCTGCTTGGAAGGAAATTTGGCATCCGGCTTCTAGTCGCATAATTGAGAGGGGGAGAGGGGGAGCAGGGGGAGCAGAGGAGGATTTTTAACTCAACACTCAACACTTAACACTTAACACTCAACACTTAACACTCAACACTTTTCACTCCACATTCCACACTTCTCACCTCTCACTTCTGTAGAGACAAGGGGAATCGCGTCTCTACATTCTGAACTTCTGAACTGCTGAACTGCTGAACTCCTGACTTAGGGCTTGCCTAACGGGCAAACTGACTCTAAATAAACTGCCTTGGCCTAATTCAGAGACGACTTTAATCGTTCCCTGATGTGCTCTCACAATTAAAGACGATAGATAAAGCCCTAATCCAGTACCCGAAGATGGATTTGTGCCTGGATGGAAGCGTTCAAATAAGGTTTTTTGGTCTGTTGCAGAGATTCCGGGTCCGGTATCTTCTACTTCTAAGATCGCTGCGGGTACGGCTGGAGAACTGCCATCTCGATCGATTATCGATTCCTTCCCAGAGGCCAGGCGAATCGCTATGCTTCCTCTATCGGTAAATTTGATCGCATTGCCGACTAAATTGATTAACACTCGCCGCAGTTCCACTCGATCGCCCATTACAGTTATATTTGGTGCTGCTAATTCTAAAGCGATCGTCAATTCTTTTTCTTCAGCTAAAGGAGTCAATTCATGTACTACCTCGGTGGTTAGTTGGGAAAGATCGCACTCGGAAAAATCTAAAGCCTTAGAGCTAGCTTCGTGACGGTAAACTTCTAACAGCGTATTTACCATTTGCAGCAAATCGTTATTGCTGACGATCGTGTTATCGAGCATTTCTCCCATTTCTGGAGAAACTTCACAATACCTACCTTCGCGCATTAACTTGAGGATGCGGTTGGCCGCTACTAAAGGAATTCGCAAATCGTGGGTGAGACGGGCGACGAAATCTTCTCGCAGTCGGGCAGTGCGATCGCGCTCGTCTATACTGTGCTTCAGGCGCAACAGCGATCGCACTCTAGCTAGCAGTTCTTCGACATCAACAGGCTTGCGAATAAAGTCGTCAGCCCCAGCGTCTAAGCCTTCTACCACGCTAGATTGGTCGTTAGCAGTAATTAAAAGAATCGGAATAAAAGGCAAACGGCGATCTTGGCGCAGGCGGCGAGTGACTTCATAGCCGTCCATTTCTGGCATCATCACGTCTAACAGCAGCAAGTCGGGGGGAGAATGGGCGATCTCCTCTAAAGCTGTCTCGCCGTCGGTAACTAAACTGACCTCATAACCCTCATCTTCCAAAATAGTTTGGGCAATCATCAGGTTATCGGGTAGATCGTCAACTGCCAAAATACGTTCCCGTTTCATCGCCGATTTTTTAAGCATAGTGAATGATGAATTATTAAATTATCGGCTGTTTGCCCTTCTTCGATCGTCGGTTAAAAAGGTGATGGTAGAAATATATTGTTGTACGCCCACAAAATTGGGAGTTGGTAGAGCGCCGCAGGACACATTAGAGGCTTCGATAGCTTCTTGGTGCCGATCGTTTTTTTGGGTACTGGGCTGCTGGCTTTGGTGGAAACCAAGCCTGGTAGCTGGCGGGGTAACTCTATTTGAAATACAGAACCCACTCCCAACTGACTTTGGACGACGATCTTCCCTCGAAAAAGCTGGACTAGGGCGCTGACGATCGCTAAACCTAAGCCCGTTCCCCCGTATTTGCGGGAGTTGCTTTGATTGACTTGCCGAAATGGCTCAAAAACGTATTTGAGATGGTCGCTGGTCATCCCGATCCCAGTATCCCGCACCGCGATCGCTAAGCGATCGCCAGACAATTCGCTGGCTTCTACCTCCACCTTGCCAGTCTCGGTAAACTTAATGGCATTAGAGAGCAAATTTTCTAATATTTGTTCGATGCGAGTGCGATCGTGCGTGACTAGGGAATTATTGAGGCGCGATCTTACCTGCAATACCAGTCCTTTTTCATCGGCGAGAGGGCGCAATTTTTCGGCGGTAGCAGCGATCAGTTGGGCGATGTCTAATGGCTCTCGATTTAATTCTAATCGCCCGGTTTCAAGCTGAGAAAGGTCGAGAATATCTTCGATTAGGGCGAGCAAATGTTTGGCATTTTTGTATATTCGCTCGACCATATCGGCTTGCGATTTGGTCAGCAATCCTTGAGTTTGCCGCCGCACGATCTGGATGAATCCCAGAATGGCATTTAAGGGAGTTCGCAGTTCGTGAGACACCGTGGCTAAAAATTTAGACTTGATTTGGGCGGCTTCGATTAACTCCAAATTTTGGAGGTGAATTTGCTGCCGCTGTTCCTCTAATTTTTGATTTTTTTGGGCTAACGATTTGTAATTGTCGAGAATCTGCTGATAGGCTTTGGCTGTCTCTCTTTCGGCTTCTTCTATCCGCAGCGTGTTTTGCACCGTCCAAATTAGCAATTCTGGAGATAAGTTAGGCTTTAATACATAATCCGATACTCCAGCATTTTTCAGTTCTCGGATATTAGATTCATCTCCCGGTTCAACCATAGCGATCGCGGGAATTTTTACCTTGGAAGTTTGTAGCTGCTCGACGAGCATTTCTACTTCTTCAATTGGCAAGCAGTTGTCCAAAAAAACGCAATCGCAGGCGATTTCGTTAAGAGTAGCGATCGCTGCTGTTAAGTTACTCGCTCTTTCGATCTGCGTTTCCACCCCTGCCAATTGAAAAGCACCACCGAGCGTTTGATGGTTGGCATCGTCGCGATCGACAACTAGGATTTTCAGTTGGTCTTTCATAGACTTTTATTTATGCGCTTTGGCGATCGGTTGGAACTGCGATCGACAACTCGATTGATTTTAGTTATCGATCTAAATCTAGAAAATTATTAGTTTTCACTATCTATATCAATCTTAAATATTTAACCACTGCTGAGTCTGCGCTCTTTAGTTAGATTTGAGAGAAGTATCTTCATCATTATTAAGAATCGATCGATTTTTTAATTACCCAAGTTTATAACAAGATGAACTCTACCAGTCATCTGTCAAAAGAGGGAGAGATGGCAGGTACAGCAACATAGTTTGGTAGAGATCGCATCCGCCGATTTAATCGAGAATATCGATCCCAATTTCTCGTGATGGCGATCGAGGTTATGACGCAGACACGGTATACAGTAGGGGCGCAAGGCCTTGCACCCCTAAAGGAAATTTATATCTAGCAGATATACGATCGAAATGGCACGATCTAGAGCCAGCTAATCGAAAAGCTAGAAGTTATATCCAACTCCCAGCAAGATACCTATAGCCGAATCTCCGGTGACTGTGACATTGACAGCGCCAGTAGCCGTGAATCGAGAACTTAGAGGAACATCCAATCCTCCTGTGAGGAGTAGGTCTACTGAGGTACCGTCGCCTGTGGAAAACGCCGCACCAACACCAAGATAAGGAGCGGCATTGAATCCCAGTGCATCTGTAGGACCTGCGCCAATGTTGAAATCGTAAGTAATTGGCACCAGAATCGTGGCATCATCGCTAAATAAAACTGCCGGACGTACCGAGAAAGAAGGCAACAAGCCAATTTTGCTAAACACGGCAAAGCTACCTTCACCTAGAGCGGTATCTCCATCGCCCAGACCGATATTGCCACCTACGCCAATGTAACTCGGACCGGAACGAGTGGCTCTACCGGGCACAACAGGAGGTACTTGAACGTTATCTATCGGCTCGTTTTGTGGTGTTGCAGGAGTAGTCTCGTTTGGGGAAGACGGCGCGGTAGGCGAGGTGGTGTCTAGTGCGGGTGGCGGCGTGGTGGGAGTAGTTTCTGTCGGGGAACTAGGAGTTGTTACATCTGGTGGTACGGACTGGGCCAGCATTACCCTTGACTTGGCACGAGCGGGCGCAGCGGTGGCAGGCACGGAACGAGCATTTGATGATGTCCCTCTGGTAGAAATAGTTCGATTTGAGTTAGTAGGTGTTGGCTCGCTTGCTTGCGACTGCGAGTTATTAGATGTTGCTCTGGGAGTAAAAGCAGGTACGGTGTCGCGATCCTTAGCAACTTGCAGGGCTATAGGTTCTATAGGTGTTTGGTAATACTCTGTTTCTCCTGAAGAGGGTGCTTCAGCCACTTCAAGCGGCAATTCACTCATGACTTCAGACGAAGTGGTGATTTCAGGAGGAAGCACCTGGTTAGGTGAGGTACTGATTTTTAGGGTAGTAGTCGATGAGGCACTCCCACGGTTTTTGGGCTGTTGCAGAGTTGCAGGTGCAGTAGCTTCGATCGCTTTATTTTCCCTAGCTTGTGCGGCTAAAGGTGCTAAGAAGACGGCAAAAGATATAACACTAAGAGGTAAGAAAAGTTTTTTGAATGCGTATTGATTCCTATTCATATTTTGGTTCCTCCAATCGGCAAGTTGAATGGCAAACACTAGCGGGAACTATCGACGAACGATCGATATACAAATAACGATAGAGTTTGCGCCCAAAAGTAAAATCCTGCTTGAGGAGGAATTTTTTGAGAAATTATTTGCTACGCCTGCCAGATATCTCTATGGAAGAAGTTCGGGAGGCCGAGATTTCAGGAGTTCAGAATGTTCTTACTAAAGATTTGAACCTTTTGTGAAGCCGAAACGACTGAATTAGAATTGCCAAATTCGATCGGGTGGATAAGGAGCGATCGCTTCTTTCGCTCTAGAGATAAACTAAATTTATTTCTGAAGAGGGAAGAAGAAATCTGGTTGAGAAGTTAGCGAACATTTTTAGGTAATTTTGCTATCTGCGAGGTTTCTAATTGCTAATTGTCAATTGCGAATTGCGAATTGATATGAGGTTCTCCCAAGATAACAACCGAACCTGTTAGGCGTGGCATCAACTGAGTAGTAATATCGCTAATCGCTAATCCACCAGCAGTGGTGCGGTGTCGCCGAGAACGCAGGATGACTAAATCGAAGGACTTGGCAGCACGAGCAATAGCTTCTACTACATCCGTTCCGATCGCAATTTGAATATTAGACTCAACGCCAGGTGCCCATTTTGCTGCCATTAACTCAAGCTGAGACTGCATCCAAGCTACCTTACCTGGTGTAATGCGACGATCGCGAATATGGAGAAAGGTAATAGTTGCCCCATTGCTCTGTGCCAAAATCCGAGCGAATTCGATCGCCAGCCTTGACGATCCCGATAAATTACCAATCGGGACTAGCAGGCGCTGCATATTCGATGGCGAGTCTAACAGTCTCGCTGCTACCACCGGGCAGTGAGTTGCCCACATGACGCGATCGATTACGCTACCAAACAACCGGGCGCGAATTCCTCTAACATTACTCCATCCCATCAGAATTAAATCGGCATTTTGTTCGCGACTGGTGCGGTTGATTCCTTGGGCAATGTCATCATCAATCCGCAGGATCGGTTCGGCGATGATACCAAAGTTTTGACTGAATTCGGTGGCGCTAGCTAGCAGTTGTTTTCCTTTAGTAACGGCTACATTTAAATCGGGAGCGTCCATGTGGACGTTAGCTTTGGCGATCGCTAAGGCGATGACTTGCCCCGATTCTTGCTTGGCGATCGCGGTTGCCATTTCAATTAAGTTATGCTCGGTTTTGGGATTGCTGACGGGTACGACCACTGTAAAAATTAGATCTCGATCGAGGGGGCTTGTTGGCTGTTCTAAAGAAGTATTGTGCTGGTTAATTGCAGGGTCTACAGGAATTAAATTGCTGGCAAATCTGGTGGTCAGCAACGGTCCTAAAGTCGCTGTCACCAACATCAAAACAATCACGCTATTCAAGATATTTTCTGTCAGCAATCCAGCCTGATAGCCCACCAAAGTTGCTGCTAGCGTGGCTGCCACTTGAGGTAGCGATAAAGACCACATAGTCAGCATTTGCTGTCGGCTGTATTTATAAATTAATTGAGTGAAGAAAGCCGCCAGAAACTTACTTGCAATCAATCCCGTAACTACAGCAAATGTCAGCCAGAATGATGAAAGACTTTTGATAAAAGCTGGAATATCAATCAATAATCCCATATCCACAAAGAAAATGGGAATAAATAAGACGCTGCCGACAAACACAACCTTTTCTTTGACGGGACTGTCACCGACTACTTCATTAACAGCTAATCCGGCTAAGAAAGCACCAACAATTTTTTCTACGCCGATTATTTGTGCGCCTAAAGCAGATAGAAAGACTACTAATAATACAAATAGAAACTGGTTGCCTTCTTCGTCGCCCGATCGCCGAAAAAACTCTTTTCCCAATCGCTTAAAGCCAATGAGAACCAAAGCGGTATAAATAGCCAAAGATACCAGCAAAGTCAGGAGGCTAATTACTGAAAAATTCCCACCATGGATGCCGATACACACCGCTAGCACTAAAAGCGCCCCGATATCGGTAAAGATCGTCGCCCCAATAGTAACGGCGATCGCTTCATCCCCCACAACTCCCATGCGGCTGACAATGGGGTAGGCTAAAAGCGTGTGAGAAGCAAATAAAGACCCGATTAAAATCGATCCATTCCAACCAAAGCCAAATATCCGCCCCACCACGGTACCAAAAATTAGCGGCACGATAAAAGTCAAAAAGCCAAAACCAGCCGATCGATGTTTGGTGCGATCGAACTGTTCGATATCGACTTCAAGACCAGCCACAAACATTAAATAAACCAAACCGATATCGGACAATAATTTCATGGTTTCCGATTCTCGATCGAGAATATTCAATCCATTAGAACCGAGAATAACGCCAGCAACTAATAGACCGATAATTCCTGGCAACTTCAGCTTTTCAAAAATAACGGGTACGACCAAAATCACGGCCAACAGGATGGCAAAAGAAATGACTGGCTGTTGGCGAATTGATTCGATTAGGGATGGCATAGGCGGAGATGGGGAGATGGGGAGATGGGGAGATGGGGAGAGAATATATCTCTTGCTCTCGATCGCTCATAAATTACATCTGCGTTTATCCGCGTTTATCTGCTTTCATCTGCGTTATATATCTAAAGTCTCGATCGATTGGTATTTGTGTAGAATAAATACTCTTGTGGGATAGCCCTCTGGGCTGTCCCAAAGTGCATGGGATAGCCTCCTTTAGCTGTCTAAGGGGGCAGGCAGGATGCCTACCCCACAAGAATAAGAATTGACTGCACTCAATTGAAAACTGCCATGAAATCAAAAAACCTGGTAGAAAAAGAGGTGAACTTCTACCAGGAATTGAAGTGACAGGATAAACCGATTAGTACGGGCCAACCGCTAAACTACCCGCGATCGCCGATAGTGCAGCTGAGGTCAAAGCCGTGGCAAATAACCACCAGGCGGCAGTAGCAGCGGCTTTACGAGTTTCTTCAACCTGCCGCTGGGCCTGATACTTCACCTCGTCGAGGCGTTGCTGAACTTGGTCTTGTACCCACTGCGCTCGACCTAAAATGTTGTCGCGGCTGCGCTCGATTTGACCGACAATCCGTTCTGCCTGCGCTGGGGAAATATCCTCGCGAGAACTCAAAAGAGCGATTAAAGTATCGCGATCGAATTGCGATAAGCGATCGCGCAAAGCCTCAAATCCTGCTTGCGGATCGTTAAACAGCGTGCGAACATCTCGTTTGATGCTGTCGTAGTTCAGTTCTGGACGCTCTAAGGAATTGAGGTAGTTGCGGATGTTATCGAAGACAGAATCGATCGCTTTTTGTACTTGCCATTGCACCGCCTTTACTTGCTCCATTAAGCGATCGCGCACCGATAGCACTCGATCGACAATTTGGTTGGCCTCTTCCTCAGTCATGTCTTGCCGTTGGGATAACAAGGATACTAGCGTCTCGCGATCGATATGAGACAAGCGATCGCTCAACCTAGCTGCACCCAAACGCGGATCGTTGAGCAATAATTGCAAGTCTCGCTGAATGCCTTCTGGATTCAGTTCGGCCTTGCCCGTGTTGCGCAAATAATCTGCCAAGGTGCTGCTGAAGTCTTGCAACTGGCTTTGAGTGCGGGCGGCTAAACGTCGAGGGGCGCGGATCAAACCGCGAATGGTCGATTGCACGCCATCGATCGTCTGATTGACTTCTTGTTCGCTCAAGTCACCCCGCTGGCTCAACAGTTTCACCAACGTTTCTCGATCGACCTGCGAAATGCGATCGCGCCAAGCCCTGGCTCCCAACTCCGGCCGGGAGAACAGCAGTTCTAAGTCTCGCCGGATGCCTTCGGGGTTCAGTTCCGACCGTCCGGTATTGCGCAAGTAATCTGCTAGTTCTTCGGGAACGTGAGCCACGGCTGAGGAAACTTTATCGTATTGTTCGGCGGCTTTGGCAGCTAGCTTACCAGGTGCTTGTCGCACTTGATGCCAACTGCTTTCGACTGAATCGACGATATTATTAACTTCAGCTTCGCTGAGGTCGCCGCGTTGGGTTAAAAGCTGCACTAGGGTGTCTCGATCGAACTGCGACAAGCGATAGCGAATGTCCTGAATTCCTGCTTGCGGATCTTCCAGCAACGTTTGGAAATCTCGCTTGATGCCTTCAGGATTGAGTTCGGCTTTATGGGTTTGCCGCAAGTATTCTTCTACCTTTTGCCACTGAGCTTCAGATCTGGCTTTAATTCCCGCTTGCAGGCTATCGGCATCTGCCACCACGATCCGCACGATATTCTCGATTTCGACGATAACCTGTTGTTTTTCTTCCCAGGTGAGGTCTGTACGGGCATCGAGGAAACCCATTAACTTCATGCGGCTGAAGTGAGCGAAGCGACCGCGCAACTGCTCGGCATTCGCGTCTGCATCGGCCAGCATGGGTTTGAGATCGCCAGCTATCAGGTCTTGGTTAATTAGAGTTTCTCTGGGTGCTAAGCGCAAATAGGTAGCCAAACGATCTTCTAGTTCCAGAGTTTTTTCCCTCTCTTCCACCTGACTGACCTTGTACGCAACATCGCGGCGAATACCATCAAGCTGCGAAGAAATCTCTTCGATCCGATCTTGACTGAAAACGCCGCGCGACCTGAGCAGTTCGACAAAATCTTGGCGGGTGAGTTTATCTAATTCCTGCCGAATCTGGGTGGCGCTAGCTTCTGGATCGTAAAGCACTTGGCGAAAATCTCGATCGATCGCCTCCCTTGTCATTTGCCAAGAGTAGGTATTGAGCAAATAGTTTTCCACATCAGCCCGCACGACACTGTAAGATGGCGGCGGGGTTTCGCCTTGCACCTGAGTCACTACCTTGGTAGCTTGCTCGCCGATCTTCGATCGAGCATTTTTCAATTGACTCACGATCTTTTCCACGTCGAGTTCTGACAGGTCAGTTCTGCCCAAAGCTACTCCCATCAGCCCGTTGATGACTTGAGACATCACGTTCGATGCTTGGGATGGCTGAGATTGCTGCCCTTGAGATTGACGGAATTCGCCCAATAGCGAATCGAGACGCTTGCCTAGTTCGTCAGCCACCTGTTGCCCTGGTGGAGATGATTTGAGGTAATCGACCAAACCACCCAAAGAATTAGAACGTCCGCGCCCTAATTTGCCAGTTTGCTGTTTCCAAACCGCTTCTAGCTCGTCAATAATTCGTTTGGCATCGCGCTTAGAAAGATCGGTGCGATCGCTAATGAGTTTTTCCACCGCTGGGCGATCGAAATTAGCTAAAGTATCGGCATCGGCAATCGACTCCAATCCGGCTTCGTTCAGCAAGCGTTCAAACTCTTGCCGGATATGCTGCACGTTCAATTCGGCAGGACGCAACTTGTCTAAATAATCTTCGAGATTTTCCCGCAGGCCTTGGGGGTCAATACCATTGGCGATCTCTCGGCGCACGGCCGCTGCCGCCGCTTCTGTAGTTGAAACAATTTGATCTCTCGCGACTTTGGCCCCTATAGCTGTAGTCGCAGTGCCGATAATTGCTTGAAAGCCAGAGACAGCCGCATTCACTACCGAACCCACTAGCGAGCCAACGGTAGTAGAACTGAGCCAGACTAGCAGGGAAAAATACAATCCCCAAATTGTCAGACCGACAATTGCTCCCAACAGCGTGCTATTAATCAGACTGAGTTTGACTGCTAGCAAGCAAGCAATAAATAGGGCCAAACTAACAGTCACCAACGTCCACAATCCTGCCGCCGTACCGATCTTGCGGACTGTAGTTCCCAAACTATCGTGGCTGTGGGCATCGCGATCGTCATGGGAGTCCGATCGATTTCCCAAATAAGAGATTCCTGCTGCTAACGACAGATTAGTTAGCAATAATTGAAATCCGAACGCCAGAACCACCCCAGCGATTAAAGCCGTAAAAAATCGCGGGCCCGAAAAGACCAGTGCTGCCTCTTCCGGCGTATCGACTACGCGACCTGGTATTTGCGCCAGCCATTGCTGGAAGCCAGATGTCTTCAGTATTAAGTCAACTCCCTGTAGCATGGCAGTCTCCTTCATTAAAAATTGCAAATAGGAATTCGGAGTTAGGAATTCTCGGAGTTCAGATACGTATTCCTTTGATTAAAGGTATATTTTCTCGGTGGTCGAGAAATCTACCCCAGGTATGCGATCGCTCGGCTTGAAGTCAAAATAATTGGGCCTCCATCTTCTCTCTAGCCTCTACCTGAAGATCGATCGCCTCAATGAATAGCCTGCTCTTGAGAGAGGTTAGGGTGTATTATTGGGGGTCTGGAACTGGGAAATTCCCCCAGCCGGAGAGGTGTTATGAAAGACTTCAGCCAAATGACTGATGAAGAAGTGAAGCAATATTTTTTTGCCCATCGAGAAGATAATGAAGCTTTCTCTGAGTACGTTGCCCGCCGACGGGCTAAGAGGAGTGAAGAAGATAGACAACTGCTCGATGAGTTCCACGGCTGGCTGCAAGAGCAGCGATCGAACGCTGGTTAGCACAATCGTGCAGGTCGCGGCGAGTTTGAGGTCGTACTCGATCGATCTGAGCGTCAAATGCTATAATAAGAGATCGGGATGGCGGGCGTAGCCAAGTGGTTAAGGCAGTGGATTGTGGTTCCACCATTCGGGGGTTCAAGTCCCCTCGTTCGCCCTTAAAGTAATTCTTGGTAGCGAAAACAATCAACGGTATGGTCGTTAACCATGCCTACGGCTTGCATGAAAGCGTAGCAAATCGTCGAACCGACAAACTTAAAACCTCGCTGCTTTAAATCTTTACTTATCGCATCTGACACGTCAGTTCGAGCAGGAATCTCAGCGATGGATGTCCAATGATTTTGAATCGGTTCTCCGCTAACAAATTGCCAAATATAAGTATCAAAACTGCCAAATTCTTCTTGCACAGCTAAGAAATTTTGAGCGTTCGTAATAGCTGCTTCGATTTTGAGGCGATTGCGGATAATTCCAGAATTTTGCAGCAGTTTTTGTTGTTGGCTATCATCGTAGCTGGCAACTTTAATCGGGTCGAAATCATCGAAGGCTTCTCGATAGGTATCTCGCTTTCTGAGGATAGTAATCCAACTCAATCCTGCTTGCGCCCCCTCCAGAATCAAAAACTCAAACAATTGGCGATCGTCGTGCAAAGGAACGCCCCATTCAGTATCGTGATAGGCAATTTCTAAAGGATCGTTTTTCACCCACTGACAGCGATTCATATACCAGGAGTTCAGAAGTTCAGGAGCTATGGAAGTGTTAAGTGTTGAGTGTTGAGTGTTGAGTTAAAAATTCTCCCCTGCTTCCCCTGTTTCCCCTGCCTCCCCATCTCCCCATCTCCCCATCTCCCTCCCCTACTTGCCAATATCTTCATTCCACAATTGGGGATGAGATTGAATGAATTCTCTCATTAACTGCTGGCATTCATTGAGGTTGAGATCGATGACTTCAACCCCGTGAGACTCCATAAATTCTCTAGCACCAGCAAAGGTAGCAGACTCTCCAGCAATAACTTTTTTAATCCCAAACTGAACGATCGCACCAGCACAGAGATAACAAGGCATCAAGGTCGAATAAATGGTAGTTCCTCGGTAGTTGCCAATTCTACCAGCATTTCGCAAGCAATCGATTTCGGCATGGGTAATCGGATCGCCCCGCTGCACCCGCTGGTTGTGTCCTTGCCCGATAATTTGACCGTCTTTGACCAAAACCGAACCGATTGGAATTCCGCCCTCGGTCAGTCCTTGTTTGGCTTGGGCGAGCGCTGCTGCCATAAATTCATCTATCATCTTTAAAAATCCTACAATTTCAACCCAGAACTCCCTTGTTGGCAACCTAGAGCATTAAATTAGCAAACGGACGGTTATTTTGCCATCGATAGATTGAAAAGTCTCGCCTGTCGCTAGTTAGAATTCTTGGAGTTTCAAGGCATTCTGTTAAAAGAACTAAAGAAGCGTCAGCAAAGTCCATTGGTATATCGGCATAAGTTTCCATCAACTCTACAATTCGTTGTAGATGAACTGTTTCTAAGTTAAAGATCTCCAAGTCTTCACTTTCGATAAAATTTCTGAGAAACCTTGGCGGTGCGCTGCTGCCAGTTTCTCTGAGTAAAAGATAACAGGTTTCAGTAATAACTGGATAAGTGGTAATAATGGGTTCGTCTATCGCTTCAAGAGCGTTGATGGCAGAGTGATGAAATCGATCGTTGGGACTGGCAACAGCCACAAAAAAGCCTGTGTCAGCGAGAATCACGAGGTAAACCCATTTCTGTGCGGACAATTGCTTTATAGTCGCTGGAGAGATGCGGGTCTGAGTCTGGCAAAGAACCCATAAAACCAGTTTTTTCAAACACGGCTAGCATCTTTTTACCCCGTCGAGGTTGATTTTTGTTGGTTTCAAGGAGTTTTAACGCTTCATCAATGACTTCAGCAGCACTTGCATACCGTCCTGTATCGAGTTGTTGTTGAATGCGTTGTACTTGCTCGGACGTGAGTAAGATGTTCATAATAATTGCCCTATAGCTCTTGCTTTTGAGCGTATTACTCCCTCAGTATAGACGGCTTTGACAGTATCGGCGATTGCTACGAGCGTTACAGGCTATTTGTTTTCTGCCAAAATAGATCGAGTAAGTAGTGGCAAAGCGTGAAGTTGAAAACCTCTCAAATTGGAACTGGAATTGCGATCGCCCCGATCCTTTTTCTTAGCACCGCAGCTTATGCCTGTGGCGGCCCGCCTGTTGGATTGGCAATTCGGGGACGACAGCAAGTTGAGGAAGTAGTATCTCATTTAGTAGGAGTAATGGATACTTCTGCCCAAGCGCAAGCCAACCCCAAAGCGCCAAAGGTCAGAATGACCACTTGTAAGATTGCTGTTGCCAACCCCGATCCGTCTGGTGCTGGTGCAGTTTTTCTTTATCAAGAACAAGCGTTATTGCAGAATTTATCTAAACCTTATCGCCAGAGATTCTTACGAATTTCCCCCAGCAAAGAACTCCAGGTAGAATCGGCCGGATTTAAACCAGCAAATCCCAAAAGTTGGGTAGGATTTTGCCAGCAACCAGAAGAGAAGCGTGTCATCCAAACCAACGACTTAGGGACGACAGAGTGTAGCGTATTCTTAAAACGCGAAGGTGAAAACTATATTGGTGAAACTCAGCCAGGTGGCTGTCCGACTAATTATAAAGGTGCTGTCAGAATTACCAATCGGATCGTGCTTCATCAAACAGGTATGGACACTTTAGATCGAGGATTCGATGCTGCTGGGAATTTAGTTTGGGGTGCTAAAGATGATGAGCCTTATCAATTTAGATGGGTGAAATAAAAAGAAGTTCAGAAGTTCAAGCTTCGGCTACGCTCAGCTTGAAGGAGTTCAGAAGTTCAGAATACAGAATGTAGAGACGCGCGATCGCGCGTCTCTAATTGTTTTCAGGTAGATTTGGTTGGCGATCGCTAATTTTTAATAACCCAACCGTACCGACAAAAAAAGTATAAATAGCATATTTTATCGGTGTTTGGTGGCGTTTAGAAGCGTAAAAAGTTGAAATTACTGCTTCCACTAAATGGCAAGCCATGGCAAAGCGGGCGATCGCTAAAATTGGATACAAGCTATCGAGCCGTTGGTCAAAAGTTGATTGGTAATAAAAATTACCCAACTCTAAGGCGATCGCTCCTGCCATCAAAATTGTAGATACGATCTCGATCGCGCTTAATAACTGAGGCGGCAAACTTTTCCAATTCATGCTAATTAGATGGAACGATTCCAAGATAGCGGGGAGAGCATCTACTCATTTCAGGATGAGTTTCTGGTGCGATGCCCTAATTGTAGTTTCTGCGCTATTATACGTCGGCTCGATCCAAATAATAACGATGGGTTTGCGCCTCGCAGATTTTCCTGTACGGCTTGCGGTTCTACCAAAGATTGGTCCGAGAGCAAGATCGTTCAACGTAGCGACAGCGAGCCAACAGACGATTACTTTCACTACCCTCTGTGGCTTCAGACACCCTGTTGCGGCCAGACGCTATGGGCTTACAATCTGCGACATTTAGATTTTATCGAAGCCTTTGTGAGTGCAGAACTGAGAGAACAAAAACCAGATGAAGGCTACGGCTGGTCTAATCGGAGCCTATTTTCGCGACTGCCAAAGTGGATGCAATCTGCTAAAAACCGAGAGAAGATTTTAAAAGCGATCGCCAAAATCCGTCTATCTATTTAGAGACGAGCATACATTGGGCGATCGATGCGATCGAATTCATTCTCTTTAAACACCACCAAATTGCTAGCGTCTAAATCTCGAATCCAAGATGAAATCGTCGTGTGATGAATATCCGTCAATTTTTCAATCCTGCGAGCGCTCATGCCTTTAAAATACATCCGAATGCAAAGATCCTTGATGTCTTGGGAATACCGGACTTGCTTGTACGACTCTAAGAATTGCCGTCCACAGCATTTGCATCTGTAACATTGAATTTTGTTGCGATAACCATTGCGTTGCAACTGGTTTGACCCGCAGGTCAAACATTCCATATCCTCAGTTAGACTTGGATTTGAAATCGATTTGGTAATTTCAGACTTCATCGTTTATCGTTGGACCGATCGGATGGGATTATCATTAGTGTTCGGCATTTTCGGCGGCTAATCCTCTCTCTAAAGATAGATTTTGAGCGCCGCATCTACCTTAAGGATAGTAATTGTTTGCCGCTGGATATACGTGAAGTTATGGAGTTTTTAAATGAAAACATACCTAAAGATTTGCCAAGGCGATCGGAATTTGCTAAGCAAATCTAGGATCGCACGCAGTCTAAAACATAAGGGCGCAACGTATTGCACCCCGATCGTAGATGGTATCTTTGCCTAACCCCTAAGATGATTTTTCTGGGTTATAGCCTTCGGTAATTTCATCGAGATTGAGCTTTTCTTTTAAGGTTTCGCCCAAAGGTTTCGATTCATCATTTTTAGCCTCATCTGATGAGGAAACCTGACTTTGCCACTCGCGGCGTTGTTCCCTCATCTCGTCAACATTTTCATCAGCAAGCTGTTCGGTTATACTGGGCGCAACAGGTGCTTCGGTTTCAGCACTATCGGAGGCTGCGATCGCTGCTGTTTGGACGAGGCTTAAGATCGCAACTACAGTTACTAGTAACAGGCTCAACCGTTTGGCGATCGCTTTAAGCGAACGAAATACATAAGTTGTCATATATCTACCTTTTAAACAAATGGTGGGAAGCGAATCGATCGCTTCTGAGGACAATTTTCATAGCCTAAGCAAAAACAAAAACTTTTACGTCTTCCATAAGATAGAAACAATAGATATATAATCTGAAAAAGCTTTATCTACCTTGCTTTAGCTAGAAACTGGAGGTGGCAAGGGCAATGCTGCCGTACTTTCTTTTAAGCTGGGATTGGCCAAAGAGTCATCGATCGCAGTTGGAGTCGGGATGGGAATTTCTTCAACTTCTGACAACTTTTCGAGTGCCAACCGGGAATAGGGAGTCGCACCAGATAACCGCCGCATCAGTTTCGGTCTGGGATCGTGCAGCAAATAGATAATGCGATCGCCTTCTTGCCAATCTTCGCTAGCCGACACTATTTGCCAGCGTTCTTCTCGTTCTACCAATATGGGTACTAACTCTCCAGCCCGAATTAAAGCTTGCAGGTGCCCTTGTTGAAAAGTAAATCCAGGCTCTTTAAGAACGGTTTTTCCTAACTTGACTTGCTCCTCGCTGAGATATTGATTCCAAGTCTTAATCGGTAAGTGCGACATCAAAGCTTGATGAACTTTAGGATTAGCCGTCTGGGTGCTAGTTTCTGGGTCGCGCGGAAATACCGCTAAAACGCGAGGGGGACGAAACTCTTCGGCGGCTCGTTGCGCTAGCACTAAATTCACCTCTCCATTACTAGTCATCGCCAAGAAAGTACCTAAATCGTCGAGTCCGGCGGTTTCTAAAACTTCCCGATCCAAACCGCTGCTTAAAAACACCCGAAACCCATCGGCTTCAGCTTTGCGACAAGCTTCGGCATCGGTGTCGATTAATACCACAGACTCTCCCCGCTCTTGAAAGAAGCGAGCAATCAGCAGGCTTAAAGGATTGCAACCGACTATTGCCACTCCAGTCGCTTCGCGAGAAGTAATTTGCAGCCAACTAGCTACCGCACCAGCCGTCAGTCCTTGCAAAACCACCGTCATGATAATCGTCAGGAAAACCAAAGCCTTAATCGCTTCACCGCCGTTAATTCCCCGCTGGGTTAATAAAATCGCAAATAAAGAAGCTACGGAAGCAGATACGATTCCTCTGGGAGAAATCCAGCAGATAAATAACTTCTGTCGCCAGTTTAGATCGCTATTCCACGTACACAACCAAACGCTTAAGGGGCGAACGACAAACATCAGCACCAATACCGTCAAGACGCTACCCCATCCCAAAGCAAACAGGCTAGGGATCGAAAGATCGGCTGAGAGCAAAATAAACAGCACCGAGATCCCTAAAATGGTTAATTGCCCTTTAAATCGGCGCAACAAGCGTTCGTCTGGCACCGCTGAAGCTCTTAATACCATCCCTGCGATTACCGTCGCCATCAATCCCGATTCGCTGCGCAGGGTTTGAGCGAAGCCAAATAATCCCCACAAGCCAGCTAGCACTACCAAGTTTTTGAGATCTTCAGAAAGAAATTTGGCTTCCTTGAGTATCCAGGCCATCATCCAGCCTCCAGCCACGCCGATGGCGCTACCGATCCCCAGGCGCAAAACTATTCCTACCAAAGATTCCAGAGGCGCGGTATCGGTGTTTAACATCGTGTTGAGCACCACAACCGCTAAGATCGCTCCTACCGGATCGATTAAGACTCCTTCTCCTTCTAAGATGGTGGAAACTTGTCTGTCTACTTTGACCTGTTTGAGTAACGGACTGATCACAGTGGGCCCCGTTACTACTACTAAGGAAGCGTAGAGAAAAGCAATTCGCCACGGAAATTCTGCTAGCCAATGGGCTGCCATTCCACCCCCGATTAAAGTAACGATCGTCCCCAGCGTTACCAAGTTTCGCAGGCTTTTAGATACTCGATCGAGGTGTCGCAGTTCTAAATTCAGTCCCCCTTCAAATAAAATCACTGCTACCGTCAGGGCGACTAATACTTCTAACCCAATGCCAAAACTCTGAGGGTGCAGCAGGTGCAGCCCATCTCTACCTAACAAAATGCCAAATAACAACAAAAAGACAATGCTGGGAACCTTGAGAAACTCAGCTACTACTTGAGCGCCAATTCCTGCAATAACGGCAATTACCATCTGGAGGGTAAGTTCAAAAGAAGCTTCCATAATTGCAGCGATCGCTCGAATGACCTCTGGAGTTGTTATATTCGTCCGCAAGAATTCCCAGACATTGGCAATCTGCTAAACAGACTCAATCTAGCATAGCCATTAATACTTAGGGGAAAGGGGAAGAGGGAGAAGAGGGCGAGAGAAAAGGAAATTCTTTTTTAACCTTTACCCTACAAATTCGCTGCGTGCGTCTTTAAAGAAATAGATAGTATTGATATAGGCAGAACGTATTATAATATCATGTCTGGGCTTTGCAAATTCCCTATCTAAGTAGCAATCATAGGGCTGGATGAGGCAATGGAGATGTCAGCTTGGGCGCGAGATGCCCGACACCAACATCGACAATAGGCACAGTAAATACGGAGATAACAACAACTAGGAAACACAACATACATGGTCAGTCAGAAAACAGCTTCTACAGAAATTGGCTTTACTCACGACGATTTTGCCGCTCTGCTCGATAAGTACGACTATCACTTCAGCCCCGGCGATGTCGTGGCAGGAACTGTGTTCAGTCTAGAGCCGAGAGGGGCGCTAATTGATATTGGCGCGAAAACAGCGGCTTACATTCCCGTGCAGGAAATGTCAATCAATCGGGTTGATGCCCCTGAAGAAGTGCTGCAATCGAACGAGACGCGGGAATTTTTCATTCTGACTGACGAGAATGAAGACGGACAACTTACCCTTTCGATCCGGCGCATTGAATACATGAGAGCCTGGGAAAGGGTGCGGCAGTTGCAAGCTGAAGATGCCACCGTCCGCTCTCAAGTCTTTGCCACTAATCGCGGTGGGGCGTTGGTAAGAATTGAGGGATTGCGCGGCTTTATTCCCGGTTCTCACATCAGCACTCGCAAGCCTAAAGAAGATTTGGTAGGAGAAGAACTACCGCTGAAGTTTCTCGAAGTCGATGAAGAACGCAACCGCCTAGTGCTATCTCATCGGCGGGCGTTAGTAGAACGCAAGATGAACCGCTTAGAAGTGGGCGAAGTAGTCATAGGTTCGGTGCGCGGCATCAAACCTTATGGTGCTTTCATCGATATCGGTGGTGTCAGCGGACTGCTGCACATTTCCGAAATTTCTCACGAACATATCGATACTCCCCACAGCGTCTTCAACGTCAACGATGAATTAAAAGTGATGATCATTGACTTAGATGCCGAACGGGGCAGAATTTCGCTCTCTACCAAACAACTGGAACCCGAACCAGGCGATATGCTGAAAAACCGCGATCGCGTCTACGACATGGCCGATGAAATGGCGGCTAAGTATCGCGATCAAATGCAGGCTAAAACCCAAGAAAATGGTAGCGGTGGCGGCAGTGCGATCGCTCCGGCGGATTTGGATATCTCTGAAGACGAACTGCCATCGGCAACAGAAGAATAAAGGAGTTCAGAAGTTCAGAAGGTTAGGAAGTGTTAAGTGTTAAGTGTGGAGTGTGGAGTTAAAAATTCTCCCCATCTCCCCATCTCCCCATCTCCCTATCCCCCCATCCCCCCATCTCCCCATCTCCCCATCCCCTAACCCTTGGTAACAATACGCTGTCGAGATGTAACTTTTCCCAAGATTCAGGCGATCGTCTTCGATAAAGATGGCACGCTGGAGGATTCGGAAGAGTATCTGAGAAATTTAGGACAAAAGCGCTCGCGTGCGCTCGATGCCCAAATTCCAGGGGTGGGAGAACCCCTGTTGATGGCGTTTGGGATCGATGGCGATCGCCTCGATCCTACAGGCTTATTGGCGGTTGGCAGCCGTCGGGAAAACTTAATTGCGGCGGCGGCTTACGTGGCTGAGACGGGAAGGGGATGGCTGGAGTCGCTCGCCATTGCCAGTCGCGCTTTTGATGAAGCCGATCGAGTTTTTCAAAATTCTGCCCCCTCTCCTCTCTTTGTTGGCTCTCTAGAAGTTTTGCAATTTCTAGCGACAGCGGGCTTAAAATTGGGGATTCTTTCAGCAGCTAGTACGGCGGCAGTTAGAGCTTTTGTCGATCGACATCAACTAGGCTCCTACGTTCGGCTGCAAATGGGTGTAGATTCAGGACCGAGCAAACCCGATCCGATCTTATTTCAGCAAGCTTGCCAAGGCTTAGGAGTCGAACCGGAAGCAACACTAATGGTAGGCGATTCGGCTGGCGATATCGAGATGGCCAGAAAAGCAGGGGCCGCAGGTTGTATTGGCATTTGCTGGGGCAACCGGGAAGCAGCGCATTTAGAGGCAGCCGATGTGACGATCGCTCAACTCGACGAGATCCAGATTGTGGCAGAGTGAAGATGTAGAGAGGCGATCGCTATAGCTGGTTAATTTGGTTCTTTCGATCGGGAAGAAAGCTCAAAATCTTTCACTATCAAACTTTTGGGCTATAAATAGCCAAATATAGCAGCTAAAACAGTATTGGAAAATAAGAACCCTTCCGGATCGGTTAATCTTAGTCTTCGATCGCCCTCAATAATTTCTACTAACCCTTGCCGAACATAAGGCTGCAAACAACTACAAATACGTTCTATAGTCGATTCGCCAAATTCTTGGCCTATAACTGATAAGCTAATTCCTTCTGCCAACCGCAACCCCAACATCAAGGTTTCTAACAAAACTTCCTTGTCTCCCCATCTCCCCATCTCCCCATCTCCCCATCTCCCCATCTCCCCATCTCCCCATCTCCCCATCTCCCCATCTCCCCATCTCCCCATCTCCCCATCTCCCCATCTCCCCATCTCCC